>Ga0126378_10000713_pt1 | contig 24498 bp, 29 predicted proteins | sample PanSoiMetPlot_23_FD_92587 | JGI IMG/M metagenome (GOLD analysis project Ga0126378, IMG submission 92587) | Tropical forest soil microbial communities from Panama - MetaG Plot_23 | ecosystem: Environmental > Terrestrial > Soil > Tropical forest > Bulk soil | place: Panama | collected 2016-02-17
GCGAAGCCGCGCGTGAGTATGAGCTGGGACAACACCCCCATGTAGGACCGTGCGCGGATCGGATCGGCCCGGGCGACGTCGGTCAGCACGCGCAGCAGCCGCGGATGATCAGCGATAAACCCGGATATCAGCATGTGCCCGTAGCGCACCAGTGCGATCGGGCTGAGCGGAAGGCCTCCCTTGATGGACGCGGCCGCAAACGAGGTGCCAACGTCGCCGCCAGGCGCGCCGGGGAACAGAAATCGAGCCTCTTTGGCCAAAATGCGTAAGTCGTCGGCAAGGCCGTCCGGGAAAAGCAATTCTTGTTGCCGCGGCGTCAGCCGGCGAAGGACGTTGTCGATCGACTCTCCGGATACCGTCTTGTCGAGCGACTTGCGCTGGATCACGCTCGACGAGATGAGCTTCTGCAGGGCATAGCGCTGCACCGATTTCCAGGCCTGCGAATTGTGCCCCAGCATGTCGGCCACGGACTCGGTGACTGCTTCCCGGCCAGGCCTGGTGATCATGTCCAAGGCAGCGTCCACCTTCGCCGGGTCGGCACTGGCAAGCGCTCCCAAGGGCGACCTCTGCGCAAACAGGTCGGCCGCCTGGCGCACGTGCACCGCCTGCTTAAGGAGACCCGTGAGCTGCGTTGCGTCCTGGAGAGCATTCACATCCACCGAGCCTTGGAAAGCAGCCAGCTGGGCACCGTGCTGGCGCAGTGCCCCCAGGAGATCGGGCGGGTAGACCGCCGACAGGAGCTTGTTCCGGTCGTTCAGCAGGGTGAAGAAGGCCTTGCCATCGAGCACCAGGCGGCCGTCCTTGTTCACGATCGTGGCCGCGTCGATCATGTTGCGCATGTCGGCCTGGATGAGACCATGCCAGGCATGATTGGGCAGAATGTTCTTGAGCTCGCGCACCACGTTGACGTGGTCGGGCTGCATCAGAATCCGCGCCGCCAGCTCCGGCTCGGGGTTGATGCCCGACCGCATCTCATTGACGATCTGGTTGAGCTGGCGGTTGTTGTAGCGCCGGATGCCTTCCCGGTAGAGCGTATCGACGCGCTGCAGCTCGTCGCGGGCGCGACGCCCCATGATTCCTTCAGCATTCTCGATGGCCAGATTCGCCGCCCGGGCAACGCGCCGCGAGAAATGCTGCGACATGTTCCCGCCGGCCAGGTCCGTGACCTCGCTCAACTCACGGAACGCGGTCCGGATCGCATGCGCCTGCTCGAACGTGATGTAGTGCTCGAGCTCCCCGACATCGAGATTCCTGGCTTCCGCGGTGAACCGGCCGGCGGCGAACTCTGCGAGCCGCGGCGGGACCATCGTCGGTGGCATCATCCGCACCACCTCCTGCGCAGCCTGCTGGATCGCAGCCGTGGGCACCAGCGGCACGTTTCCGCCCATCCGGTCGACGTTCTGATAAAGGCCTGCCATGTGCCGGCCGAAATGCGCACGGCTGTTCTCAATGGCATCTGTGATGTTTGCGACCAGGTGATTGGGCGCGCGCGACATCGAGTCAAGCGTCTGCATCTCGCGGTTCAAAATCGTCTCCGCCTGCTGGCGGGAGTCCGACGCAGCGCCCAGGAGCTGGTTGTGAATCTCGTTGGCGCGGGTCGCAACCGTCTGGCCGGCCGTGCGATCGGAGAGCCGCGCAGTCGTGTCGTTCGCCAGCTCCAGCATGCTGCCGATCTCGGTATCAGTGAACCCGGCAGCCTGCAGCACGCCGCGCATGCGGGTGTTGAGGTAGAGGATGTTGCGTTGTTCCGCGGAGCTGCCGCCCGGACCCGCCAGAATGTCCCGCAGGTTACGTTTATACTCCAGAGCAGTGGCACCAGGAGCGTAAACCCCGACCGGCGGGACTGCTCCACCCTGCCCCAAGTCCCTGCCCATGGTCGCGCTGGCCGTAGGGCGCACGCCTGTGCGCGGAACGACCGACCCCCCTGGGCCACGGGTCGGCGGCAGCTGAACCTTCTCAGCGGTCCCGAAAAGCTTCGTTTGGAGCGCCGTCTGGATCGGCCGTTTGACTGCCTTCAAGAGCGGCCCGGCGCCCTGGAACGCACCGGACACAGCACCCTCGTGCATCATACTGGCGGCTGCCTGGGAAGGTGACCGGTCAAGGATGCCCTGCATCCACTTGACGCCCAGGTCATAGCCCTTGCCCAGGGCGCCGCCGATCGCCGCCCCAGGGATGGCGCCGCCAGGCGGGAAAAACGTCTCACCGGCGACGGCACCGCCGGCCGCGCCCGCCATGGCGCCAGGCGAGGAGATCATGCCCGACAGGAAATTCTTGAGGCCTCCGGCCAGGCCCTTAGGCAGCACGGCAACGCGGCGCTTCTCCACCTTCGTCTCGCCGGGCATCGCCCCGCCGATCGCCTCCGGGTCGAACCCCGGGCTTCCCGAGCTCGGCGCTGTGCGGGTCGGAACCCCCACCTCCTCGTTGACCCACCACTGCCCGAAACGGTCCTGGCCGAAATTCCCGCGGCCATAGCGGCGTTCCAAGGCCTTGTAGACCTCGTTAGGATTGTCGGCGCTCTGCACCTGGGCCCGGATGTTGATCGGCGCACCGGTCTCGTAGTCGATGTCGGCATCCGCCTGGGCGGCCAGCTCGCGCCCGCGCAGGGTCAACCGGTTCGTAATGTCGGGATCCGGCGGCGCAGGCCTGCGGCCGACCAGGTCAGGCGAGCCGCCCAGGTCCGGCGGTGGCTGCTGCCCTGCAGGCCTGCGGCCGACGATCTCCCACCCTCCAGGCAGTGTATCGGGCATCAATTATCCCCTTTGATCGGCAGCCGCGCCCGCCCGCGGCGGCGCGCAGCAGGTACGCGGCCTTCCTCTTTGTCCACAAAGCGAATGCCCTTGGCCCGCTGAGAGACGTATGACGGCGTCACACCAAGCTCGCGGGCAATGGCCTCCTGTGATTTGCCGCTCATCAACAGCTGTTTAATCACGGAGTCCGTCAGCTCGCCACGCTTCACACCGCGTATGTTGCGCGGACCATACTGCTCCTGCAGCTCGTCGATCTTGGCATTCTCCTGGCGAATCCGCCGCGCCCGCGCAATCACCATGTCGTTGGTCACGGTCTTCCCTGACTGCGCCGACAGCTCCCGGGCGATGTCCGCAAAATCGCTGCCCTTGTTGTACATGTCCATGATCAGGCGGTTGAATTCAGGGTTCTCCCAGATGCTGCCCTTGACCGCCAGGGGGAAGCCGGGCACCTGCGCCATACGGGCACGCCAGGTGTCGCTCGTTAGTCCCTGCCTGATCTCAAGGCCTGCTTCGCGCACCGCATCCGAGACGAACTTGTTGCGGGTGCCGGCCTGGCGGGCAATCTGGTTGATCGGCACACCCTGGCGGAACAGGTCGACCATGCCCTTGCGCGACATCGCGCCGATCGCGCCGCCGGCCTCAGCGCCGAGCGGTCCGGCACCGATCATGTATTCGGGGTGCTTCAGGGTATCCTGCAGGCTGCTGCGCAACTGCGCCTTGACGTCGGAGAAGTAGTTCCCCCAGCTCTCCAGGCGCGCCGGCACCGGCGCATTCATCGGTGGCTGGTCACCGATCACCGAACGGCGGGTGCGCAGGGTGGCCATTTCTCGAGCCTCCTGCGCCGAATCGGCGGGCCTCCTGGCGATGACCGTCCATCCCTGCAACTCGTCGGCCATCACTGCCCTCCGCGAACCTCGATGGCCTCCCCGTTGCGCAGCACCCAGGTGTGCACGCTGCCGTCAGGTGCCTTAAAGTCGATCTCCTCGCCTTCCTGCCAATCGGGCACCAGTTGCTTCGTCGGCGCCGGAGGCGGCTGTTGTGACTGCCGGCTGCGAGCGTCCCGGCCGCCATAATCGGGGAACCGGTCCTGCACCTGCTGATTCGGCGTCAACCGGCCGGACAGCATGTTGCGCAGCTCGGTGAGCGCGTTGATGGCCTGTTGCGGACTGGTGAACGTGCCGAGACCGCGCACGATATTGTCGATTTTCGCGCGCTCCTCGTTGCTGATACGCCCGACTCCGGCCAGCAGCCGCGGAACCTGAGCCTGCAGGGCGCGGATGCGGGTCTCGAACACTGTGGCGCGGGTCTGGTCGCCTTCGTCGGTTTGGAGCATTTGACGGCCCCACTCCAGCCACCGCTCGGCAGCGCCGCTGATGCCGGCGACAGGCGGGCCGCCGCGCTGAGAGTCCTGCAAATCCGCTATCGATGTGTCGATCTCGCGCAGAGCCTCGTTCATGCTGCCGATCTGCGGGTGCAGTTTGGCTGCAAGCCGTTCGCCCTGGCGCTCCCTGGTCGCCTCGATGCCAGTCTGCTGCCGCTCACGGGCAGCCTCGATGCCGGTCTGCTGCCGCTGCCCGGCTGCTTCAATTTGTCGCTGTTGCCTTCTGTCCTGCGCCTCGATGCCGGTTTGCTGCCGTTGCTGCCTGCCCGTCTCGGCGGCTTCAGACCGGCGGTCGCGGCCTTCCTCCGATCGACGCGAGCGTGTGTCACGACCTTCTTCAGCTGCCTCGAACATCTCCTCGCGAGACTCGCGATTCATCTTCGCGATCTCTTTGCGCGCCTCAGCCGAGAGACTGGTGCGTAGGTCGCGCCCCTTTTCGAGAATGTCGGTAATCTCGCGCCTGGTATTGTCGCTTAAACGCCGGAGCTCGAGCTTGGTCTGCGATGACAGCTCGGCGCGCTGCATGCGTCCTGCTTCGCCTTCGCGGCGCACTGCCGCGCTCAGCTGCGACCGGCGGTCAAGGCCTTCCTCTCTCCCCGCAGCTCGCCGGTCAAGGCCTTCCTCGCGCCGTCCGGCGATATCGCTGCGCTCCTGAATCTGCAGCAGGAGCAGGCGGTTTCGCTCGCGCTCCATCTCCAGCTGGATATTCTTCCACTCCATTTGCGACTGCGCGTTCATGAGCGGCATGGCGCGGTTGATCGCAAAACCCAGCTGGTCATCCGAGATGTGTGGATTCGCCTGCAAGATCGCGCGGCCAATGCTCATCCACGCGTTGGGACCTTGCAGCCCAACGCCCCCCAGTCCGCCAGCCGAGGGGACAGACGGACCAGGGGCCCCAGGAGCACCAGGCGCCGACGGAGAAGAAGGCGGCGGTGCAGGTGGGGCACCTCCAGCGCTCATTGGAGGCGGCATCCGCATCCCACCGGGTATCGCCGGCACAGGCGGGGAGCCGGCACCGCCGGTGCCGCCAGGCGGGATGATGGGACCTGTAAGATTCTGCGGCTGGCCACTGACCATCAACGGGTTTGACGGCGCACTGGGGTCAACCGGGGTGTAAGGGATAGGCGAGTAGCGCGGACCTCCCGCGACCTGTGGCGGCGCCTGCTGAGGCGGTGGAATCGGACCCGGCAATGACATGTTGAAATTCGGCGAACCAGGGTCGCCGGGTGACAGCGACATAGGCGCACCAGGCGCCGCGGTGGCGCCAGGGATGTCCACCTGGCCAGTGAGCAGGGCCCGCAGGCCTGCACCATACGGACCGATCGACTCCAGCTCGCGGCGCTTCCAGTAGTCCTGCGCGCCTTGGTCGTATCCGCCTTCAAGTGCTGCGAGGCCAACGGGGAACATCAGCCGAATCCGAAACCGTGATCCATGAACGACGTACTGGGCATGAAGGCGTTCTGGCCGGTGAACAGGCCTTGCGAGCCACCCAGGAAACCGCCGCCTGGGAACATCTGGCCAATCCCGTACAGCGATTGCCCGAGCATGCCGCCGAGCTTCAACTGTTCATTGAACTGCTGCTGTTGGGCCTGGAGCTGCAGGCCGTAGTTCTGGTTGGCGACACTGTTCGCCTGGTTGCCGGCCTGGAGGTAGGACAGGTAATCCTGAATCGGCAGGTTCGCCAGGTTGGCACCGCCGCTCGTGCCGGAGAGCAGTGCAGCGATCGCTGCGTTCTGGTCCTGCCCGATCTGACCAAAGGTGCTGTAAGGCAGGCCAGTGGCCTGAAAGAACTGCCCCGGCGCCGTGTTCTGAATGCCGGTGCCAAGATTGGCGATGCCGGCGCCGGTGTTGAACAGGCTGCCCGCCGTGTTGGCGCCCAAGGCCTGCCGCTGGAGCTGGTTGTTCTGCCAGTCGATGTTGAAATTGTTGGTCGCCTGGTTGACCAGGCCGACCCCGTAAGGCGTGGTAGCGAGACCCGCAGCCGCGGCGTTGGCGCGCGCCGCGTCGGTCGTCTGCTGCAGCGTACGCGCGTACAGCGAACTCTGCGGGTCAAAGCTGGTGTTGAAAACCGCCGAAGCCATATTGGGGATGGTGTTCATCCCCGTGCCGATCAGATTGCCGCCTGTGTTGAAGGCGCTCAACGCAGCGTTCTGGCCCAGGCCCATCGCGGTGCCAGCGCCGCCCTGGAAGGTTGAGGCGAACGGGTTGTTATACAGGTTCGAGAATGTGTTCTGTGCCGGACCCAGAATGTTGAAGCCGCCGCTGCTAAACGGCTGCAGGCCTTGAATTCCAGAAAAGGCGTTGTTAGCTGCCTGCGTCTGATTGGGCATGATGAATTGCGGAGGAGCATCGGGCTGCTTGGTGCCGCCACCAAAGAGGCCGCCGATTCCGCCGACCAGGCCGCCGATTCCTGCCATGATGCCCATCAGATGAGCCTCTTTCGCATCACGATATCAGTCGACTCGTAACCGAGACGTCCGAGCAGCTTGCCAACACGCGCGTTCTCGAAATTCAGCTTGAACGAGATCACCGCGATTTCGACGCCGAAAGTCTCGAGGCCTCGAAGATTTTCCAGAAACATCTTAACAGGTTGCCACCCTTTGCGAAAGTGGGGGTGCAGGTAGAACATCTCGGTGTTGCAGAACAGGGTCGACTTGTAATGGTTGTGGGTGCCGACGATGTTAAAAACGTAGCCGGCGAGCTTACGGTTGCTCGCGGCGCGCGCAGTAAGGATGTGCAACAGTCCGTTCTGTTCGACGGCCGCGTAATAATTCCAGTCCGGATCAAGCGGGATGATGTCGCGATCTAGCGCGATTTCATCGTAGTGACGCTGGAAAAGGGGTAGCAGCTCGCGGTGAATCTTGGAAAACCGCTCCCACTGAAACGTCAATTTCCCCCGGTCAGGCGGTCCTTGGACCAAGCGTCTTTGGTGTCGGGGCGGTAGTTTGTCGTGTGGTGTCACTGTTTACGCTGCTGCCTCCGGACATTTTTGTGCTCGCGTCGGGCCACTTGGCCGACCGGTCTTTCAGCCCCGAGTGTAGACTAGTTGTCGGCGCCTTGTCGTTCGACTTGCCGCTTCCGAACCGGTTGCTCATTGCCTTTACTCCTGTACCAGTCACAGTCGTGGTCAAACTCGATCTTCCCCTGCACATGAGTGCAGCGGTCGTACTGTTCTACCTCAAAAAACTTACAGTGCCCACAACGACGGTGGGCACCGGGTCGGGCCGGCCGATAATGCGCGTGCTTTTTGGTGTCCTTGCTGCGCACCTATTCCGGCCACTTTCGAAGCAGACCCAAGAGGGCGGTCCCAAACCCGTGAATAGCGGTCTCCAGGTGCGCAATACGCGTTGTGATGTCGAGATTGGTAGGATGGCGCAGGTCGGCCATGATCTTCTCTACCATCGTCTCGTGCGAAGGCGGCTGCAAGACAGTGCCTTCATCGGCTGGAACTGTGGTCGCTTCCGGTTCCATAAACGTGTTCCTTTCAGGGCTTCTCGTTCAGTGAACGAGATCAGATTTCACAGTTGAACAGGACGCCGAACGTGGACGACCCGGTGGAGGTTGCTGCAGCCGCGTTGCTGATGGCAACCGTAATGGTGCCGCTGCCGGTCACCACCGAACGGATATAGGGGAACGAGGCCGCCGCGGAGTTGTCGGCGACGATCTGGGCACGGCAGCTGTTGGCCGCGGTGATAAGCGAGTCGTTGACCACCACGTTGCCGGTCGACACGCCGGCTACGGTCACGCCGGTGAAGCTCACCAGGCCGCGCTGAGTGTTGCAAGTCTGCGGCGTGGCACCGCTTGCCGTGCAGAAGCCCCCGAGCGACACGACGCCGGCCGGCGCGTAGCCGCCAGCGCCCGCGGCATTGCCGTTGAGCTGGTTGACGAACGCGTTGAGCGTCGCGACGAGCTGTGACGGTTCGTTGAAATTCGGGGAGGAAGGCACCAGCGGAACGCCGCCGCCAAACCCCAGCATCGACCCGCCGATGGAGCCCAAAAACAGGCCAGCAGCGAGTAGTGAATTCCTCAAAAACGTCTTCATGACCTTGATCCCCTTCTAGAATCTGATGATCTTTACCACACCTAGCACGTTCGGAACAATCGGCATCGCAGTCGCTCCAGGCGAGTTGTTGATCGTGATGCCGGTCGTTGCCGAAGCAGTATTCTGTGACGAGCGAGTTGGAATGATCGACTGCGGTGATCCGGACGAGAACAACACAGGAGGATCAGGCAGCAGAGCCGAATGGACGTGGCCCGGGTCGGTAATCGTGTGGTTGTGCTGGCCCACCTCAGCAGTGGTCTGCGTATGGCTCTGGTTACCGTTCGCGCAGGTGGCACCGACGCCCGTAAAAGCAGTGCCGCATCCCGTCCCGGCGGCCGTCAACCTGCTGGCCGCCCCGGTCGATGTACCGTAGTTGTCCAGGCCTGTGAGAATCCGGCCGCGCGTATCAGGCAAGTTAGGGTTCGATGCCGACCCGCCGAACGTAGTGCCGATCAAATTGCAGAGCTGCTGGAACGTCGCGCAGACGAACGATGACCCATCGGCAATAAACCACCCCGGCGGCGCCGAGGTGCCGACGTAGTCTTTCATCTCGCCGATGATGATCGTCTCGGTGTCCAGCACAAACTCAGTGCCGTCGTAGACCATCGAATAGCTATTACCAACAATCAACTCACCACCTTGCGTCGACTGGCCTCCGATCTGTGTCTTGCGGAACACACTCTTGGACCCGGTGCCCTGCACATTGGCGCTCGTCACAGCCGTGTTGGTTCCGCCGGCTATGAACGAAACACGGTTGCCAGTGGACAGCGTAAAGTTGTTGGGCACCGTCGTGATCGTCAGGGAATTGGTCCCTGACGCGATGCCGCCATTGAAAACCGTGGTACCGCCTTGTGTCGGATTCAGCGGGGTGACCAGCGCACTCAGCGACGTAATGTCGTTGTTGGCGCCGTTGCTCGCACAGTTCGCTGCGACGCCGTTGGAGATTTGGTTGAAATTGGCCATCACCTGCGTAGCGTCGGCCGTGGTGTTGTTCTGCAGCTGAAACGGCACTGCACCAGTCGTGCAGGTCGCCTGCGCTGCCGTCGCAAATCCGAGAAGCGCCAAAGCAATGAGCAGTTTTTTCATCACGCAGCTCCTGCATATCGTTGCAGATACCCGAGCTTCTGGTATCGCATGAACAAATCACCGAGCTTGAACCCGAGTGCGGAGTTCCCCACCGCGCTAATCTGCACGCGGCTGAACACCAGCGGTGCAGTCCACGGCAAATCACGATGCGCGAGAGCAGTGGACCCGGACCCACCCCATGGTGCCTGCCCCCAATTGAACTGCCCCCACAGTGTCGGTGTGCCGGGATTTGCAACGAGCACACTGCCGATGACGGAACCGTCCTGTGTAAGCGCCTGCACCGACACCGGACCCTGCGCCGGGTTGAGAGCCATGTTCAGAGTCGCCTCGACGCATGCAAACTCTGACATCGTCTTGGCATCGGGGAGGAAGCACGTCGTATAAGTCGACGTCATCTGAACGCCGTTCTCAACGAATGTCGACGACCCCCCCTGCACCACGTCGCTCTGCCAAATCGACGCTGTGACTGCGATCGGTGCAATGATGAACGTGTTGTTGTAAGGCTCGATCATCGACGCCGGGAACGTATGCGGGCCGCTCCACTTGCTGCGCGAGATGTCGTACCACCACTCTTGATTGGGTGCACCGACTGCAGCACCGTTCTGCAATGACGCACGTAGCACGTTCTGGTTACAGCCGATATTGACGCGAGACGGCACCACGGCGTTGATCAGCGGCGCGTTGATGCCTTGTCCGTCGACACCGATAGGGTCGGTGATCTTGGCATTAAAGTCGATCAGACGCAGGCCATCGGGCGCCAGGAACGCGAGACCTTTAGGCGTGTTCGTGATCGACAGCGGCGAGGCCGTTCCGGTCGCGACGTTGAGCGAGTTGCGCGACAATGTACTCAGGGCGGAATCGCCGGTGATCTGATAGATGTTCGCCGTTCCCTTGAACACCATCAGTGACTGTACGATTCCGCCCAGCTGGTTGAACAAGGCGAGGCCGCCGGCAGCCACAAGGAGCTGTGTATCCTCAAACGTGATCACCTGGTTCGCATTGGTGATCTGCGTCGGCAACAGCACGTCGGTGAAATATGCACCTGGTTGCCCATTCGGAATGTTCACCAGGAAATAGGCACGTTGATTGAAATTGGCGACCCAGATGGGCAGGGCTGGCAGCGCGTTGATCGTCGTGTTCTGCGCCGTCCACGTCGGCGCCGTCACGGTGCTGATATCGAGCACACCGAACGCAAAGCCACCACCGAAATTGAACCCTGGATGTGTGCATATGATCTTAGGCCCAATCAGCGCCATGATCGGCGGCGTCCAGGCACCTGTAGACGGCGGACTGGCCGGGATATTAGCCGCGGTGATTCCAGTAATAGGGTCAAACGAGTTGGTTAGCAAGTTGAGAGAAAAAGGCGCGTCCTGACCGACACCAAACTGCTGCTGCGCGATCATGCCGTACGCACGGTTGCCGATCACGAGCATCACCGAAATGAACCCGCTGGTGCCGGCAAAAAGTGCGTGCTGAAAACCGCTGGAGAAGCCGGAACTGAACGGCCCGCCGGAATTGAAATTAACACGCACGATCGACGCCGGCCGGCATTGCCACAAATTGGGAGTGCTCGGGTCGGGAATCAAATTCGTAAGCGCCTGCATCACCCCTTGCTGCAAATTCGTCGAGTCCACGGCGTCGGAGGCGCCATGGGGAGTAAAGTGCAGGGGTGCTGAATTACGGATTGCCATCTTTCTGTTTCAGCTTTTCGATCTCAGCTTTGAGCTTCTGCACGTCGTCATTCGCCTGCGCCAAGCGCGCCTCGGCAAGCGCCGCGCGGTCAAGCGCCTCGTTGCGCTGCTGCTGCAAAGCTACAAGAACGCGCTGCGAATCAACTTGCTGCTGCGCTCCAGCCGAAGCCGAAGCTGCCAGCACAGCAACTAGAATTATAAAACTTACGGACCGTAACAATGCCATGTCATCCCCGTCTGAGCTGTGCCGAACTGCACGGTGAGCTGTGTCGTTGAGCTGATTGCGTCTATCGTAGTTGCAGCCGAATTGCCAGCTGCAAGGCAGAACGGTGCTGCCTGCCATGCCGTGCCGAAATTGATCACGCAGCTGGTCGCGCTGGTGAACGTGACCCTGCCGGCGATATCGGTAGAACTGCCAGCGAGTGAAAAACCTGTGCAGGCGCTGTTAGTCGGGCTGGACCCTGACCCTGCGTAATTAAGATGCCCACCAGTCGTAGTCGCTGTTAAATTTGTAAACCCGGACGTTCCCCCGATTAAGGCAACCGTAGCGTTGCCGGCACTTGATGTGACAGTAACGGCTGTACCAGTGGTATTAGCAGCTAAATCAACCTCTCCGCTGGTTGACCCTCTAAGACCCAAAAACCCATTTTGAATGCCATTATTAGTATTCGCTAAAAATAACGTACCGGGAGCTATAGTTATCGCGCCTCCAGTAGCAGCAGCATTTATAAAAGCTACGCCGCTGGTGATACCCTGCAATTGCAAAGATGCACTATTAACGATCGCATCTATCGCAAGCGCACCGTCTGCTGAATTAACAAACATATGCCCAGTCGATGTAACGCCAATGCTGCCTGTTCCTGTGGTCGCGTTCAAAAACAAAGTAGGACCAGCTGCTGACCCCCTACCAAAACTAAAGCTTCCATCCACACTACTAATCAAAGCCTGCCCAGTCGTCGACACACCGAACGAACTAGACCCGCTTGTAGAACCTACAAAAGTTGCAAAACCACCAGACCCCGTACCTGGGCCAAAATTAGTATTTCCGTTGTTAGAATTAATACTAAGGTTACCCGTGGCATCGACGGGCATGGTTGTAGCGCCAGACGTATTTCCTCGCAAAACTATCTGTCCGGAAGCTCCTCCGTTTTGCCCAAGAGACATTGTATTAATCGACGTGGGCAAATTGGCCGTAACATAATTAGTTCCGTCCGATATAATCCAAAGACCTTCATTCAAACCAACAACTATAGACGCAGCACCGTTAATCGTCGATATAGTTGGGGTAATGGTAACGTTTCCCGCACCTATATTCTTAATCCATACATTATAAGTAGAAAAAGACCCTGTCGCCTGCGCGATAGAAACCGCAACACCGCCGGCATTGTTGTAGGTGAGCAAATGCCCGTAGTCCCCGACTACAATCGTGTCGGACGCCGCTGTGATGGTTCGAGTTTGCGTGGCCTGCTGCCACGAATTCGTCATGTCGATCGTCGTCGTGCGTGTGATAGCCGGCGTGATCAGACCTGTCGTGTTGTCGAGAAAGTTCGTATTGATCTCGGTCGTCATCGCAGCCTTGGTCTGCTGCGCCTGAGCCGGCGCGGCGAACAGCAAAGCAGCGAGCAGCAATGCGATTTTTCTCATGGCCAACCTATGCTCTTTGTTGAGGGCAGGCGATCCCACCGACTTATCCCAAATCGACGACGGTCCAATGTCACCACTTTGGCACGGCCTTCGGGGTCGTCTTTCATGTTCAAAAACCGACGCAGAATCACACCCGCTCCCTGCGGGTTGATCTCCTCCTTGTCGGTCAAGAACTTGTCCGCGCGGTCGTCATCCGCAAGCGCCATCATCTCGCCGGCAAGGCGCGTGATCAAATACTGCTGATTGCGGAACCAAGGCACTGTCGCGCTGCTCTCCGGCGTCGTAATGTCGGGCATCTGCCGAAAATAGCGCACCAGCACTGAGGTTGAGATCGACGGCGGCGGCCAGACAAACTCAACTGGCGGAGACTGAGACATGTCGACGGTGAAATTGCGCGGAAAGTCGTTGAAACCCGGCTGCTGCGTCAGCAAGTCGTAATCCTGCTGCTCGATTCGAGTCAGCTCGTAGGGCTGAAAGGCAACCGTATAGAACTGCCGGCCAGCTTCCGTACGCAGATAGTCCGCCGGCAGCAGGTAGGGCCCGGAGTTCAAGCCGAACCCAGGCGCCTGCTGCACGTTGAACGTGAAATTAAACACGCCCCGTGCATCGTCTAGATCGTACGTCTGTGCCAGCTCCTGCAGGATAACGTTAAGACGTTGCCCCGCCTGCGACACCATCCCTGGTGTCTTAGAGATTTGCGTGGCCAGCGTGACTATTTGGGCTGCTGTCAGCGGCATGACCGTTCACCACGTTGCGCAGACGCTTGATCCGCTGTTCCCGTAGTTGAGCATCGGCACGGTCCCGCTGCAACGTGACCTGCGTGTTTTCACGCTGTTGCTTCCACGACGACGGCAAGTTGGCGGGCGTCCAAGTACCTTTCCGCCCTTCAGCCGCCCACGTCTCTTTGGCGTTTTCAAGCAGCGTAACGTCCATGCCCTCGTACTTTTTGATCCGTTCGACCTGCTCCAGAAGCTTCAATTCTTCCTCCTGCAGCTCGTATTTGGCACGCTGCCGCTCAACAGCGCCAAGCACGCGATCGAGTGTTTCGTTAAGTTCAGTCGACGTGACATTAAGCGGCAACGGTGCAAAGCGCATCTGAAAAGCGCGCCCGCCGTCCGGAGAAAAAACAATTTGGATGTCGATAGCAGGTGTTACTACAACTTGTTCCATGTTCCCTCGACTATCCGTGCATTGTTGCGTGTAGCGCGTTGACGTGTCCGACAACTCCCGCACTGTCTGTCACCAGATTTCGCGGTGATCGGTTATCGAAAAAGTTCATGAACCCGTAGCCGGCCGGAGGTAGAGCTCGACGTGGCCGCTTCGGATCATGAACCTGTGTCTCCATCTCGTGGGCCCACCCACGATTAGCCTGCTCGATCAGCACTGCCGCCACGTTGGCCGTGACGAAATACTGCTCGTTGGTGTGGTACTGAACACCATCCAGCATGATGTACTGTGCATGCGGAGCGAGCTGGAGCGTGATCGGCACCTTCGCCAGTTTCGGCTCTACCTCAATTCGTTCCTCATCGAGAAACTGCCGGTAAAGAGCCTGCGACTGTCGATCCTTGACCTCCTGGCGAGCCTCCTCGCGCGCCTTCGCACGCAAGGCCTCGATCTCATCCTCGCTCAAAAGATTCTCGAACCGCCGCGGATCATCACGTTGCGGTGCCACATCAACCTTATTACGACGCTCGACGCGAGGCGGTTTGCCGTTGTCCATGACGCCCATTTACGGTGATCCTGTCAGTGTCCAGGCCGCGGCTGACGCGGCCGCCCGGCGAGAGAGAAGAATCGGCCACCCCGTGCCGTCGACGCACACGATGTCGCCCGGATAGCACTTGAGCCAGCCGCGGTTAGGGATGAACAACTGCCCTTGGCGCGACCATCCGCCGAGCGCATAGTTGATCGGCTGCGCCGGGTTGAGATCGTCCTTGATGAGCTGCTGAATGGTCGCGACGTCGGCGTCTGCGCGTGCCACAGACACGTTGATCCCGTCCGGGGTCTGATATGACCCCGGCTGCGAGAGCGCCGTAAGCGCGGCGTTGGTCGCTGCAGTACCTGTCGCCATTTAGGGCTGTCCTGTCGGCCAGAGGTTGATAGTCGGCAAAGCGGCATTGAACTGTGCCGCCATGTCCGCCGCCATCGCGTTGGTGAGGTTCGTGACGTCGCCAGACGTCAAGGTGTTGGCCGGGAAGGTACCGGACGCCCCCAGCGCCACCGGGATGGTCGCCGGATTGGTGGTGAACGTCTTCGACTGCCCCGTAGCGCCGCCGCCGGGCAGCATCTGTCCAGCAGTGTTGCCAAGGGCTTCCATCGGACCGGCGCCGGCGCCGACAAAATCCACGCTCATCGTGTAGCGAATCCGGAAAGGCATCGTACTGTCTCCTACCCGCCAGGCGGGCTGTTAGCCGAATGTTACGGAGAACGCGGACGTTGACTCGATCCGCATGAAAAACTGCACATTTTCGAGCAGTGTTCCGTAGAAGGCCTTCCAACCAACCACGCGCAGCTGGTTGAGCGGATCGGACTTGTCAGCGTCCTTGAGGTAGGTAAAGCGCACGTCATCGAGCTTCACCTGGCCGTAAGCGCCGCGGCCGAAAATGAAAGTCGGGTAGACCGTGATGCCGTTGGCAGGAGCTGCAGGCGGAACCTGCGGAATGCCGACAGCCGAAATCACAACGGTCTGGCTGGGCGCGAGCTGTGTCGCCTGGCCGGCGAACGGACCAACCGACGGACCCTGCGCACTCACACCGAGATTAAACGGCGGGCTCGAATTCGAAGCGTTGATGTAAACGCTGAATGTGAACCCGGGCAGTGCCGGCAGCGGCACGTTGATGGTACCGTTGGCGCCGACCACAAGACCGGTCTGCACACCGTAGATGCGAGACTCGTACTGATTCTGCGTGTCCGACGCGGTCACCTGCACCGAGTAGGTGGCTGCAGCCAAACTACCGCCGCCGCCCGCGGTAGCCACGAGCGCGGTCACGCCGGTGAAAGTGGGAGTCAGATTCGACCGGGTGAACCGGATTCCGGCCCACTCGCCAAGCTCGTAATTGTAGAGCCGGTTGATGTCCGAGAACGTCCAGGCCTGATTGATGACCGGATTCTCGCGCATGTCGGCGACAACCAGGGTGTGGCAAACCGCTGTATAGTGGGGCATAGCCCGCGGATTGCTCGAAGCCCTGGCGCCGCCGGCATCCGCCTCCAGCTTCGTGTCCGTCATCTCGTCGCCGTTGAACCGCGGCGCACCAAGAGTCTCGAGAATTGCCGTCGCGCGCACCACCTCGTGAGGATTGAGCACGTCGCCGGCAAGCAGCGCACCACGCGATCCGCGCGTGTTCACGTAGTTGATTTGTGGTCCAGCAAGGAGATTGTTGAAGGTGTTTCGTTCGAAAGTCTCGGCGATCTGCAGGCCCAAAAGCTCTTTGGCCTTCTGGAACAGCGGGTGCTTGATCGTGAGCTCGCCGACGTCGGTAATCGTGATCTTGTCACCCCACTGCTGCGCGGTGGCGGAGACCTGCGAGATGGTCATGAACTGCCCAATGGGCGGCACGCCTTCAGACAGCGGTGCAGAAGGAAGCGGGACACGATTGTAACGAGTCGCGGTGTAGGCTGTGCCGCGTCCTTTAGGCAAGGTAAGCGGATCACCAAACTGATAAACAACGAGCTGGCGGCGAGCCAAAGGCAAAGTTTCGTCAGCCAAATAACCTTCAATATCGGCAACGAATGATGCAGCCGGGTTGGTCGCCATGACATCACGCTCCTGCTCGTTAGGTCAGAGTGTCCGACCTAGATTTGTACCCCTTCAAGGCGGCGCGCCCGGGCCTGTGCTTCTGTGAGCTGCCCACGACGACCACGATCAGAGGGCACGTCACTGCCTCCTCGTACTGGCCTGGTCGTCTGCCGCTCCATCCGCTCTCGTGCTCCCGCGCGCGCCTTACTGAGAGCCTTGCCGTCGCCGTTCAGCAGGCGCTGACCCAACAAGAACGCCAGGATATTCTCCCTGGAAACGATCTGGCCGGCCTGCAACAGACGCACTCGCTCGGTCTCGACTCGATCCCGCCAGCGCGCGTATCGCTGGTCGGTCTTAGCTTTCAACTCATACGCAGTCCGGTCAGCGTTCTCCGCGGCGTTGACCTGCGAAATGAGGTTGTTTCGCTCGAACCTGCGCTCAAACCGCTTATGCCGCTCACCGAGCTGCTGCACCGCGTCGAGCTGCGCAATCCGAGTCTCGAAATCCTGTTCGGTCTCCTCTTGCGGGCCAGTCGGCGCTTGCTGCCGCGGACCCTGATTTAGCTGGCGCTCCAGGTCGGCGACCCGATTGGCGAGCGCGGTATTCTCGTTAGCGAGCCGTTGATGGCGATTCCGGCCTCGTGACTGTGGTTCGGGGTCGAAAAAGTCGTCGAAGCCGTCGTCTAAAGCTTCGCGCTCCCCAGTCTCTTGTTCCTCGCCAGTGTCGTCGGCGGCACGGCCGGATACGTCGGAGCCTTCGCCCCGCCCTCGGTCGCCCTCGCCTTCGAACTCATCTTGCCCGTCTTGCCCTTCATCTTGGCCTTGGTCTTCGCCATAAAAGTCGTCCTCCGCGGACGCCCTTGCGGCGCCGCGTTGCGGTGCTCTTGCCATGTCAGATTTTCCTTTGGCGACTAACGGCCGCCAGTCGAGCGCCCGTAACGTGGGCGACGCGCAAGTGTAAAATACCTATGTTGCCCGGGGCTTGTCAAGAATAGCGAATATACGATTGAAAGTCGTGTCCACTCGCTTTGTGTTTTCCCTGATCTCATCACGAAGCGACTGTAATTCAGCCTTCTGCCCCGCCACAGTCGCAACCACACCTCTAAGTTCAGCCACTGAACCCTTGATTTCTTTGATCTCCGAGGCCTGGAGCATCCCCACAGTCTCGATTCTCACAATGGCCTGGGCCATCTTGTTGGAAACCTGATTCGCCGCAATGAGGATCGTTCCGACGATGGGAATTACCCCAGCAACCACGGCGGCAATCAGGGGAATCCAATCCATCGCAGGCCTCCAAAAAGAAGGGCGGCCCTAAGCCGCCCCCACCGAGTCAGGGAGGAAACGCCCATAGACGGGCATTCCAATTGTATACACCTTAAAGCTACCGGACAACCCTTTAGAAAGTCTGGAAATTAACCTGGTAGCCCAACTTGATCGTCTGCTCGTGATCGAGCTTAAGCGCGTTCTGGACGCCGGCAAGCGGGAACAGCACGCTGTCCTTGTGCGTAAGCGCCTCATTGTAAATCGTGTAGCTGTACTTGAGCCGGAGAGACCCCGACGGCCCGACCGGCAGCTGAAACAGCACGCCAGGTGCCCAGCCGATCAACCACTTGGTGTCGCAAAAGCTCGTGCCGGTGCTGTCGAGCAGGCAGGCGTTGAGGGACCTTTCGACGACGTCAAACGTCCCGGAAATGCCCATGTTCGTGGTCCACTGCCACCCCGTCCAATTCAACGGCTTGGGGAACGGTGACCAATAGACACCTTCCTCGAATCGGAACGCGTTCTTCATGTACCCCAGGCAACCTACACCCGTTTGACAACCGGTCGAACTGCGCGTGAGCAGGTAATCGGCCGCAAGCTCCACGCCTCCTGTTCCGATCGGAAGCGTTGTGCCGTAGCCCAAACCGGCGCCGACAAGCGCACCGGTGGCAAACAGCTTGGAGCTGTCGAAACCGGCCGCCGACGTGACGTCGAGACCGTTCAATGTCAGCTCACTACGCTGCTTGGAAAACCCAATTCCAGCCTCGCCAAAGATGTAGAAACCCGTATACGCCGCTACGGGCGTGAACGGTGCTGCCTTCGTGATCTGCTTGGGTAGATCGGCGCCGTACGCGAACGAGCACGACGCCACAGCCGCGGCAAAAGCCGCAGCAGCACTCAACTTGAAGACATTCATTTTGCCGACTCCTGAGCCTGTTTCATGACTTGCTGCGCCTGCGCAATCGTCGGCGGTGGAGCAAGAGGGCCGGACTTGGCCGATGACATACCCGTCATGGCCGTAAGCAGTGAGCTTCCTGCAAACGCGAAGAAGCCAATCCACCCCGTTACAGGCTTGATGTAGTCGGCCGGAACGATGTCTGTGAGATGCACGGCCCCGGTGCTGATGCCGATGGCAACAGACACCAGAAAGCCAAGCCAAAACGTAAATTTCGGATCAAAGCTCATGCCACCATACTCAAGGCAGCCGTTTCGCATTTGCCCACACGTGCCAGCCAGCCCTTACCGTAACGGCGAAACTGCCGATTGCGCCGGTAGTCGGCCCGACGTTCGTCCGCGATTTTCCTAATCAAAACCTTGGCGAAAGCCGGGTCCTGGCCAACTTTACGTACCGATGCCGCCGTGACAATGCCAAAATGCCCATCGTCGTTAATTTCCAAACCGCGTTGCAAAAACAACACAGCTTTGCGGGCACCCTCATTCACCGCGGTATCAAAGTACATCAAATCGACGCCGGGCGGGAGCATGTCGCAGTACGGCTGCCAATAACTGTGCTCGTAAATGGCGTCGATAGTCTCTTGGGGCGCCTTCCACACGTCTGCTTCAGGCGCCTTGTGTAAGAATTGCCACGCATTGTACTCGGTCTGCGTGATCCCGCGCGACGTCCGGCCGCCGTGGTCCTGCGGATCGTCGTCGTTGCCGCCTTCGATGTCTTTGCGCTCATCGAAGGCGAGGCACGCGGCGAAATTACCCTTCATAGGGCGGTTTCGTCACAGCTTTGACGCCCCACATAGCGCCGTCTTCAATGTGTGTTTTGGCCAGCGCAATAAGACGCCCAGCCTCTGGATTTCCGCCAGTGTCCCAAGCATGAAGATAATCGATCAAATCTGCCGCACGGCGTTTGATCTCGTTAACATGCTCGTTGCCACCTGGATTGAACGTAATTCCAACCAGATATTCACCCCTCGTTGTCATAGCTTGGTCTTCTCCAGCCGCTTGTTGCGCGCCTTGACACCCCGCGGCTTAGGAATGTCATGCCCCTCGGATCGCGCCTCTGAGAGCAAAATTGCCTTGGCCTGCTTCGGATTCGTAACGACTGGACCCGACTTGGACCCCGATCGCAGCTTGCCAGCGCGGAATTTCTTCATCACATTCTTGGCAGGCATAAATCACCTGTAAAGTGCAGCCACCGATGCAGCTGGCGTATATGTGAGCGAAGCCGGCGACAACAGCAGGATGGAACCAGACGCTGGAAATGTCCCGGCAAAAGTTACGGTGTTACCGTTGATGTCCGTCAACGTCAGCGCCGTCAAAGTGTTGGTGATCAGCAGCGCGTCGGGGAATGGCTGGGCCTGGCCCGGGCCAAAAGCGGCGCCGGTCGCCACCGGGAGCATGATGTTGTAGGCAGTGTCGCTGACGTACCCGCCTTTACCCGGTGATGCCATCTAAACCCCCGCGATCGACAAACCTTGTGCCACACCAATGAATATACCTATGACCCAAGCTGTGCAAATGACTGCACAAATGTGGTCAAGCCGCTCGCGCTGACGCCGCGCCTCCATTCTGGCAATAGCCATTTCACCCTCGGTTTCGCAATTGCGGCATGGCGCCCGATTGAGGCCCGATTTGGTCCCTATGTATCATGCCCGCTGGGCCTTGACCAGCACGGGGAGGCCTCGCCTGTCCGCCCGCACGAGGCGCCCGGCCTCCTCCCCCCTGCTGCGGTTGGGGCCCGGCAAGCATCTGCTGAACAGCCTGCTGAAGCTGCGCCTGCTGTTTGAGCTGCAGTTGCGTCTGATGCCGCGCCATGTGAGCGCGGATAACGCCCAGCGGATCGCCGGTTGCCTGCAAAGCCTTAGCATGCTCCTGCAGGTGCTGCGGGTCCTCATCCATCGGATGAACAGCCAGGTTGATACCCCAATCAACCATCCACTCGTTTTCAAGCCCAGCTTCGATCGTCAGCTGCGCCTTCTCATCTTCAAAAATCAACGGCGCGAGCTTCGGTCCGTAAATGTTCTCCACCGCATGGGTCACCAAGGGCACCATGTTGAGACGGTGACCAGGCAGTTTGTCGGGTGGAATCTGGAACAGCACGTTGGCAAACGCAATCTGCTGCTGGAGCTGCATGGCATTGCGTGCTTGCTCGACACCGTACCAGGTGTACATCAACTTTTTACCCATCTGGATCGGGTCAACCCAGTCCATTTTCGCGCGTATACCGCGTTCGCCAAACTGACGGATCAAAATCGCATCCTCGCGGTGCTGGTGATCCAGTTCAATCATGAAATTGACGATCGGCGTCAAAATCCCCTGTTCGAGCACCGTCACGGCGTCGGCGGTTGTGAGGATGTCCACCTGCTGCTCGCGTGCAACATCAGCCTGTGACGGCTTGCTTTTCTGCATCCCCTGCTGCGTAATCGCCGCCGGAGACACCGACAGAGATTGCATGCACTGCGCCTTGGCGCTGGCCACGATCTCGAAACCGCTTTTCCACAAATCAGGGAACTTGGCGAACTGTGTCGACTGCGGATCGCACTCCCACACCGCCGCCAGGTTGAGCACCATCGTGCCGATCCGCGGATTGCGCTCCGGGTCCGTCATCACGATCGGCATCATTGAGAACATAGACGAGTCGGCCGCCTCGTTCACCGCATCATTAGCAAAATACTGCATCTGCTCGCAGGGATAGACCTTCGATTTCCCCTTGAAAGCTCCCTGAATCTTAGTCACCGGGCATGAGAATATCGGAAGCTTGTCGCTCCAGTGTGGATTGCGCCTCGCGCTCAGAACGATCTTCTCAGAACCGAAATAGACCTTACAAAGCCGCTGTTCGCCATCGACCGTAAGATTTGTCCATGTCTCATAAACCAACGCCGACTTGATGCCGCCAGGACTCGTTTTGATCCCCGCTGCATCGACCGCAACTTTTTCTTTGTCCGTCTGATTAGCCGGTTTCCGATCTGCCATTTCGTCGAGCAGCTTCTGTCCTTCGGCCTTTAAAATGGCTTCGCTGGCCATCATCTGCTTGATCTTGGCCTTCGACCACCGCCGCAAAATCGTAACCGAGCCGCCGGCATCAATCGCGTCGCCCAACGTATTGGCAGTCTGCGGCAGCACGAGCACGTCCGAGTCGGCGATAACCTCGACATTCGGCCGCCCCTCGTTGACGGACTCCTCCTGAATGTCATCGACAGCCTTGCCGTCAGCACCAGCCAGCTCGGGCCGCGGCTTTCTGTAAGCGATGTTCCGCTTGCGCTCTTTCCAATCGACGTAAACGTTATACTGACCCTCTACATCACCGTTGCGCAAGAGCGCCGGGATGACGACGGTCCGCAGCTTCGCCTTGTTGATGTAATGGGTCAGCAACGACATCTCGCCATGCGGAATCTCGCCGTCCATCGTCGTGACGTCGAGGTATCGACCATTCTGGGGAAAAATCTGGTTGGTGAACCGTGTTACCCGCGCCTCGATCGCATCATGCACGATCGGCACGAATATCTTCGAATTCCCTGCATAATACTGCTTGGCGCTGAGCTTGCAGTTGTAGATGTCCCAATAGTCCAGCTGGTCGTTCGCACGATCGTTCTGCGACTCCCAGCCCCGCTCAATCTCGGTGTACATCTCAAGCAAGTCGGTGTGCACGTCGTCGTCTTCGCTCAGCTCTACCTTGCGGTCCTCCGTCGTCAGCGGAGCTTCCAAATCTTCATCTGCGTCGGTCCTGGGACTCGGCTTTTTCGCTGCCTTGGCCATCTCACTGCCGCCTTATGCTGTGCAAGCTCGTCGTCGCCTCATTATACCATTGATCCTTGCTCGGAGCAGGTACCTCCGCGGTAGCGAGAATTGTCTTGTAGGTGCGACCCTGCGCGTCCACGGCGGTGCGCGCCTCCTGAGCGTTGTCATCAACAGCGTGCATCGCTGCGACGAACGACTCAAGCCCCTCCATGAGGACCCGGTAGGCGTTCTCAACCGGCTCGTTGCCGAGCTGCCCCCGCTTGTCTACCTCCCAGGCGTAGCCACCGGCGAGGCCGTTGAGGGTCCAGCGAGCGGTGCGGGTGACAACGAGCAAGGGTTGCTCGCGCTTGCGCTGCTGCAGGAGCTGTCGTATCGCGTCGCGTCCGCGCAGGATGTCGCCGCCCGATCGGGGGTCTTGCTGTAAGGCGCGTACAGCAACACGCAGCCCCACAATATCATAAGTCCCAGGACGAGCTGGGGGACAGACGAGTTTAACCCGCTCCCCCGCCTCCAGTCGGGCTTCTCGGACGACATCGCTTAGGGTCTCCCCGGGCGGGCCTTCGCGCAACCAATCGGCATGAACAGACAGCTGCCCGCTGTGCAGCTGCAGCAATATGGCCGCAGTGTATTGGTTGGTCGCGTTGACGGCAAGCCACCAGGGAGAACCCGGAAAACGAAGGAGCTGTTCTGCGACATGGTCCCTGCTGATGTCGTACACCGGCAGGCCAGGCCGCATCATGAGGGCATAGGCAAGGGCGTTGGGGAAATCTTTGCGCCCGGTAGGAAAGGACAGCAGCTGGCCGCGAGCTTCCTCAGACACATCAACGAACTCAACAGCTCCGCTTTTAAAGAATGGTTGGAGGCCTCTGATGAAGCCATCTTTTCCACGAGGTGGTGTAAGTCGTCGTAGAGGCAGAAAAACTCGCCGCGTAAGCGCTTGGTGCCGCAGAGGCTGCATGATGAATTCCTCAAGGCCAGTCGCCTCCACGCCGATCTCGGTTGGCGAGAACTCGGCGTCGACCTTGAAGATGTCGTCCACTATCTGGTCGGGCAGCCACAGCTTGGCGTCGCCCCTCCAGACTACTAACCTCTGCCCAAGCCAGGAAAATACCGCAATGCCAGTCGTCGCTGACTGCACGCCCACAGTGCGGGCAGGATCGTATGACACGTAGACGTTCTGCCATGTCCTCACCTGGGGCACGGTCTTGGCGTCGCCGGCCTTGAAAATGTGGGCTTCGGGATTGTCCGCCTGGCACATATACTCGCATTCCCAGGCGTGGAGAAGCCCCAATCGCTGATACTCCTGGCGTTTCTGCGCAATGTCGTCGATCGAAAATTTCTCACCCCACAGCGACCGCCAGCGACCCGGCGGCAAGTCGAACCGCTCAACCCCGTCGTCGACCTGCTCCATGATGGGGAAGCGCAGGTGCTGCCAGGCCGGGTCTTTCGAAACCTTGACGATGACCGCGTCCTCATCCAACCGGTTCCCCATGAACCGTATGCGGTAGGCGATGTGACCGGCCTCCCCTTTCGCCAGCGCCGGAATGAACGTCCGGTAAAGCCACGTCAATTTCTCAGCCCGCGCCTCCGGCGTGCGCACGCTCTCCTCGTCCTCCAGGTCGTCGATCAGCGCAAAGTCTGGCCTGGCGTCGAGGTATCGCAAGCCGCGCATCGACTGACCGGCGCCGGCCGCCATGATACACACCTCGTTCGCGAGCACGATCCTGCCGGCGCCCCACTGCGCACCCTCCATTTTCCCGAACAGCTGGTTGATACCGTCGTTGACGATGAACTCGTTGGCGATCGCCTGCAGCCGCTCGCGGGCCCGGGGCACGCTGGCGCCGAGCACGACGCCGAATTTGAACTCGCGGAACAGGGCAGCGAGGACGAACGCCTCCTCGGCGACCGTCGATTTCGCCGCATCGCGGAAGCCCTCCACGACTATCTGCGGATACGGCGAGTGGAAAGCGTCTTGAATGACGTGGTGAAACTGGGGAGTCTTTATGGGATGCCGGTGCTTGAACAGCACCTCATGCGCAAGCCTGCGATTACGATAGAACTCGTAAACGAGGTGATCACGCTGCTCGTCGACGAACATGGGCATGGCTTAAAAATACTGGTCCTTGATCGAATTGTGCCACTCGCGGCCTGCCGACGGTGCAGCCACCAGGCGGTCCCAGACGGTCTGCGGCACATCATGATACGTGTAGGTATTGCCGCTTGTAA
>Ga0126378_10000716_pt1 | contig 24446 bp, 17 predicted proteins | sample PanSoiMetPlot_23_FD_92587 | JGI IMG/M metagenome (GOLD analysis project Ga0126378, IMG submission 92587) | Tropical forest soil microbial communities from Panama - MetaG Plot_23 | ecosystem: Environmental > Terrestrial > Soil > Tropical forest > Bulk soil | place: Panama | collected 2016-02-17
CAGCGTGAGCTCAGCGACGCACTTCCTGCAGGACATTATTCGTCAGCGAACTGAAATGCCGCGGACGTTGGAATACCTGCTAGGCGATGGCACAGAATCGCTACGGCAGGCAGAGTCTTTAATCGCCACCGCGTCCGCCGTCTTTCTGACTGGCATCGGCGCCAGTTGGAATGCAGCACTTTGCGCCGGCTCGCTGTTCCAGCAGAATAGCCGTCCCGTGTACATGCAGGAAGCAGGCGACCTGCTACACTTCACAGCACTTCCTTCCGGCTCCGTCATCATCGCGATTTCACGGACAGGGCGCAGTATCGAGATTGTTCAGTTGCTGGATAAAGCAGAAGCTACCGGCGCTCGTGTCGTTGGGGTCACGAATGTTGCAGATAGTCCCCTGGCTCGCCGAGCAGAAGCGGCCCTGGTAGTGCCCGCCCCACTGGATCATGCGATCTCGGTGAATGCCTATTCATCGCTCTTGATCGCGGCCGGAGCGTTGGCGTACCCGGGAACAACGGGCGTCGCATCTGTCGGACATTCGTTATTGCGCACATTTGAGAAAGCAGGAACGAAGCTTGAGTCGTGGCAAAACCAATTTAAGAATTCGAGTTGGCTCGAGCCAAACGCAACCTACTACTTTCTTGCCCGCGGCGGCAGTTTAGGAACTTGTCATCAAGCTCGACTCTTGTGGGAGGAAGCGGTCAAGATGCCGGCGACCTCCATGAGCACGAGTGGATTTCGTCATGGCCCTCAGGAGATCGTGACCGAGGGAATGCGCTTCTGTTTGTGGATCGATCAGCAACTGATGCGAGATGCGGACCTGGCCGTCGCCCGGGATCTCAAGGAACTGGGCGCATCCGTGATGGTCATCGGGGAAGGTTTGGCGTCGGATGCTGCCGACCTGGTATGCCAGTTGCCGACTTCCCCTCCGCACTGGCAATTTGCGATCGATATGCTGCCAATTCAGCTCGCCGCCGAACGCCTATCGAGGTTGCGGGGCGTCGACTGTGACTCGTTTCGAATCTGTTCTTACGTGGTCGAAAACGAATATGGGCTGACGCAAAAGAAAGCGGAGGCTCCCAGTGCAGATTGAAGGCGGGCGCATTCCGGTCTGGCTCTGGTACGCGCTGCTTGGGATCTTCTTCTGGGGGCTCTGGGGCTTTCTCTCGAAAATTGGGACGGATGCGGCCAATCCTCTCCAGATGCAGATCTTATTCACCTTGGGCATGTTGCCTGTGGCAATTGCGATGCTGCTGCACGCCAGAGCGAAGCTGGATCGCAATCTGGCCGGAATTACCTATGGACTACTGTGCGGGATCGCCACCGGCGCGGGCACACTCGGATATTACGCAGCATTGCGCCACCAGAGCGCATCCGTGGTAACTCCGGTTACCGGTTTGTTCCCCGTGCTCACGGTCGTATTAGCGTTCGTGCTATTGCGCGAGCGGCTCAACAGAGTGCAAATAGCCGGCATGCTCCTTGCATTGACTTCGGTCGTGATCTTGTCGATTTGAAGGTGACCCGTGTTTCATTGGATGACATACGCTGCTATCGCGATCGCGATGTGGGGCCTCAATGGCTTGTTCATGAAGCTTGGAACCAACCGCGCCTCGGCCCACTCGATGGTGATTTGGGTGACGTTGGGATTCACGCTTCTGCTTCCCTTCCTGTGGGCTGGAACCGGTCTGGCTGGCCTTAGCCTGCGCGTCATATTCGTGGGCCTGGTTGCCGGAGCTGTAAACGGATTAGGCAACTGGGCGGTATTTGCGTGCCTTGAGAAAGGAGCGAAGGCCAGTGTGGCAATTCCGCTCACAGCGCTTTATCCGCTTTGCACGATCGCGCTTGCCTTGATCTTCCTGCACGAACGGCCGAGCGCTCTGCAATGGCTTGGGATTGGATTGGCACTCGCCGGTGGCGCCATGCTCTCTCACGAAACTGCGCCGGTTGCGGCGCCAGAGGAACAACTCCCTTGCGCCCGGTAACCATAGGCATCATCGGCGCAGGCAATGTGCTCTGGGCCTATTTCCAAGTACTGGATCGCTTGATTCCACGCGGCTGGGCTCGCCTCGGGCCGGTATGTGCGCGACGCAAAGAAATCTGGCCCGAGCTTCAATCGCGACGTCCAGGCGCGATGCTGGTTGCGGATCCTCGTGCGGTCATGAAGTCCGACGTGGATATTGTGCTGGTCATTACGCCACCAGAGAGTCATAGCGCACTCGTGCGACTGGCTCTGGAGCGCGGAAAACACGTCGTAGTCGAAAAGCCAGCTGCGGCAACGCGCTGCGAAGCCGAACAACTTTGTCGGATCGCGCAGGATCGTGGGCTGCACTTGATGTGCGCTCCATTTGTGCAGCAGGCACCGACCTTCCGGGCGCTTTGGGGACGAATCCATGATGGCGCAATCGGAAAGGTACACAGCGCTCGCGGACTATATGGGAATGCCGGCTCCACCTGGGCTCCTTGGTATCACGATGGATGCGTGAGTCCGCTCGCAGAGGTTGGGATCTACAACCTCAAAAGCCTTACCGCCGTTCTCGGACCCGTAATCGAAGTTCAGAGTGCTGAAGATCTAGTCCTGCATGATCGGGAGATCAAGGGGCAGGCGTTTCGAACCGCGGGTGCAGATGTCTCGCATGTTCTCCTGCGGCATCAAGACGGGGCGGTATCCTCGGTGGTGTCGAGTCACTGCATCCAGCGCTATCGTCGTCCTGCTCTCGAATTCTATGGAACGGAGGGAACCGCAAATTTGCTCGGCGACGATTGGGATCCTCGGGGTTTCGAGATTTGGCGCAACAGCGCCGGCCGTTGGGAGGAGTTCGAGCCGATCGATTCGACCTGGCTATGGGCCGACGGCTTGGCGGAGATGGTGCGCGCTCTGATCGAGGAGCGCGAGCCACTGCACTGTCTGGATCATGATCTTCACTTGCTTGAAGTCATTGAGGCCAGCAGCAAGGCGGCAAAGGAAAAACGTGCCATCGCCGTAAAGTCGCGTTTCGATCTTCTCGATCTTCGAATTGAGGAGAGACAAGAGCGTCACCATCTGCACGATCACACGCGTCCGGCTGACGAACAATGATGAACAACCAGCAGCGCATTGGAGCAATTGGTCTGGACGTCGGCGGAACGAAGACGGCTGCGGGCATCGTGTTGTGGCCTACCGGAGAAGTCCTGCATCGGACAGTCACTCCGACCAATCCGCAACGAAGCGGAGAAACAGTTCTCAACGACATCCTCGCGTTGGCAGGGTGTTTACGGGCCAAAGCAGAACAGGAAGAAATCACGATCGCTGGGATCGGCGCAGGCGTTGCCGAGCTGGTTGATTGCGACGGAAACGTGACCAGCAGTTGCACGATCGCGTGGGGCGGCCAGCCCATTCAGCAGAGGCTTTCTACAATCGCACCGGCGCGAGTGGAATCGGATGTTCGCGCTGCCGCATGCGCTGAGGCGATTTTCGGCGCAGGACGGGAAAAGCGCTTTTTTGTGTACATCACCGTCGGCACCGGGATCAGCTCCTGCCTGATGCAAAACGGTCAACCTCTGAAAGGTGTTAACGGAAACGCAATCCTGATGGCCAGCAGCCCGTTGAGCACAGCGTGTACGCACTGTGGTGCAAAACTGCATCCCGTGCTCGAAGAATTTGCGTCCGGGCCGGCCATCGCAAGGCGTTTTGCGCAGGTCAAGCGGACAGAATCTGTCGGGGACTGCCAAGGTGTCTTTCGCGCAGCTTCCAACGGCGACCGGGACGCGATTGAGATCCTGAATTCGGCAGGCGAAGCGCTGGGAACCAGCGTGGCGTTTTTAATCAACGTCCTCGACCCGGAGTTGATCATCTTGGGCGGAGGGTTGGGTACTGCTGGCGGCATTTACCGAGAAGCGTTCGACCGCAGTTGCCGGGCCCATATTTTCGCTGAAAAAAGCCGCGGGATTCCCATCGTCTCAGCACAATTAGGCATTGATGCCGGTGTGATCGGTGCGGCGGCTATTGCTTTGACCCAATAACAAGAGGAACACTGAAACCACGCTTATGAAACCAACTGACAACATTCTGGAACGAATCGCAAAGCAAGGTATTGTTCTTGGCGACGGGGGATACCTCATCGAGCTGGAGCGTCGCGGCTGGGTAGACAGCGGCTCGGGGCGAGAGAAGGTCGGGACGGGCAAAGGCAGCGGACAATTCACACCCGAGGTGGCGATCGAGCACCCTGACGCGCTTCGCGAGCTTCATCGCGAATTCCTCAATGCCGGCTCGCAGGTTCTCCAGGCGCTCACCTTCTTTGGAACTCGGGAAAAGCTGGGCCGAGCTGGATATGGGGAACAAACCGAAGCCATCAATACGGCCGCTGTGCGCATCGCCCGGGAAGTTGCCGGGGACAAGGCTTTGGTGGCCGGCTCGGTCTCGCGTACGCAGCTCTTCGAGCGCCAGGGGCCTTCCGCAGAGGGTCACGTTCGCGACCTCATCTCCGAACAAGTTCGTCTGCTCACCGCCGCAGGCGTAGATTTTCTGATACTTGAAACCTTCTTCCATCTCAAGGAGATGCTTGTCGCGATCGAGTGTTCACGTGCCACTGGATTACCAATTATCGCTACGATGACCTTCCGTCCAACTCTGACACAGTGTTCCGACGGACATTCTCCCGCTGATTGCGCGCGGGCCATGGCAGACGCAGGCGCAGCGGTTGTCGGCGTCAACTGTGAACAGGAGCCTGATCGATTACTGACAATCATTCGGCAGATGCGTGCAGCAGTGCAGGCCCCGTTGGCCGCGCAGCCTGCGGCCTTCCAAACGACCGACGCTATCCCCTGTTTTACGAGATTGCCTCAGTTTCCCGATGAAATGGAAGCGGTTCAAATCCCGCGGAATGTTTTCGAGGATTTTGCTGAAATAGCCAAAGATGAAGGTATCCAGTACCTGGGCGGCTGCTGTGGATGCAATGCAGCCTACATCCGCGCCTATGCGCGTGGTTTGGCAACGGCGCAGAGCCGCGCGGCCTGACCGTCTGCAACGACCAGCAATCGAATATGTCCAATACAGGAAGAGTAAAAATCGGAATCATTGGCTCACAATTCGAAGCCGACATCCATGCTGCATCCATCGGGATGGCATCGGAATTCGCGGAAGTAGTCGCCGTCGCTTCGCCTACCCCAGGCAATGCCGCAGCGTTCGCGAAAAAACACCGTATTCCGCGGATATTTACTGATTATCGGGAGATGCTGAAAGAACGCGACATCGAAATGATCACCATCGCTGCGCCCAACCAGTTGCACGCGCAAATAACCCTGGATGGCGCACGGGCCGGAAAGCATGTGATCTGCGAGAAGCCGCTCGCCATGACTGTGGAAGAATGCGAGCAGATGCTGGATGTCTGCAAACAATCGGGCGTGCTCCTGCTCTACGCCGAGGAGTTGTTCTTTACGCCCAAATACCTAAAGGCCAAGGAAATGGCCGATGATGGCGCGTTCGGCAAGGTTCATATGGTAAAGCAAAGCGAAAAGCATTTCGGCCCGCACGCGTCCTGGTTTTGGGACGTGGAGCGCTGTGGAGGAGGCGCGCTGATGGACTTGGGCTGCCATGGCATCGCTTTCTGCTATTGGTTCCTGGGCCGTCCTTCGATCACGTCCGTCTATTGCCAGATGGGTACCTACGTTCACACCGACAAAACGCAAGGCGAAGACGAAGCGTACTGCATCCTCGAATTTGAAAACGGCGCCGTAGGCGTGGTCGAAAACAGCTGGGGACGTCGTGGCGGAATGGACGATCGCATCGAGGTTTACGGCGCCGAAGGTCTCACCTTTGCCAATCTTCACATGGGCAACGCGCTCCCGACGTACAGCGAAAGTGGCTATGGCTATGCCGTGGAAAAGGCGCCCAGCACGAAAGGATGGACCTACCCGGTTTTCGAAGAACTATGGAACTACGGTTTCCCGCAGGAGATGGCGCACTTTGCTCGTTGCGTGCGTGGCAAAGACGAGCCCCAATCCACGGGAGAAGATGGGCTGCAGGTGATGAAGGCTTTGTATGCTGCGTACGCATCCGCAGGCGAAGGACGAAAGGTAACGATGCCCTTTGAGGCCCGTGGCATCGGCAAGCCGATTGATCTCTGGTTTCGCGGTTCCCTGTACCGGCCTTCTACACATGCGAATGCCCGCCGGGCATGACTGATGTCAGATTTCACGCTCTTATGCTTGTCTAATTGTAGAGACTGCATGACAGGCTCAAGAGGTGAGGTTAGTGGGTTCCTCCGCTAAGGGCGTTGAGTTTCCGCAGCATTTCTTCGATTTCCGGGTTCGACATGAATTGCTTCCATACCAGGCCAGTTCTGTAGTTTTCAATCATTACGGTGATAGGCGCCTGGCTCAGTCCCATGTAGATCGGCGAAATCCAGTTCTCGCCAGGATTGTAGCCGTCGCGAGGACCATAGATGCTCCACAGCTCCGCACCCAGATCGCGGTAGTAATGCTTGAAGGCAGCCATTGAGGCCTCCGGAGTGTAAGGGAATGAAGCCAACGCTCCAGTCGGCATCAGTGTGCCCTTGTCATAAGCGGCATCGGGGGCATGCGGCACGTAGCCGTCCGGTCCATCGCCCGCAGTCAGGCCCCAGGCATTGGAGCCATACCCAGGGAACTTTTTCGGATTCGCGATTGAATAGGCCCGATTAATCAGCGCAATGTTGCGGTTATTCTCGAAATAGGAAGAGGTGTAGCGATCCTTGAGGCTGTGCGGATCGAATCCAAGATAAGAGTATTGCGTGAAGAAGAGAGGTCCGCCCGTCCCCACTCCGACATCCAGCTTGATACCGTAATAAGTGTGCCCGTTGGCATAGTGATCACCGTCGGTGGTGCCTGACCAGCCGGCACGATACTCAAACGCTCGCTGGCTCTGCCCGGCCCAACCGGAATAGTACATCTCCGCGGGCACCCCATGCGTCGGAGAGGCAATAGCGAGCAGATAGGTAATCATCACTTCGTTGAAACCGATCAGGGGATGTTGAATCTGCCACGACCACTGTGCCGACCAATGCCAATAGAGGACATCACTGTCCGCAGTGTGCCGATACCAGTCCCACTCAACGCTGTCCCAAAGTTGAGCGATCCGCCGATAGAGACTCTGCTCGCTCGCGCTTTGGCCATGGAAATACTGACGAGCGGCCAGAAGGCCCTGCATCAGGAATGAGGTTTCCACCAGGTCGCCACCATTATCAAACATGCCGAAAACCGGAATCGTTTTTCCCGTGCCTCCGTTCATATAGTGGGACCATGCACCGTGATAGCGATCAGCTCGTTCGAGAAAACCAACAAGCTTAGTAAGGCGCTCCACGCCTTGCTCACGCGTGATGAAGCCGCGGTCCACGCCCACGATCAGCGCGGCAATGCCAAATCCACTCGCTCCGGTGGCAACCATGCGGTCGTCTCCAGGAGTGTTTTCGCGTGCCATGCCGGAGTTCGGATCTGCGCCATCCCAGTAGTAGCGGAAGCACGCTTCCTGCAACATCGTCAGTAATTCGTCATCACTGAATTCGCGAGTGGAGGCGCTGGCCACGGTGGATGGTGGTGACTTCCGGTATTCGCTGTCCGAGGCGGCCACCTTGTACTGGGCCTTTATCGCACTCTTACCCAGGAAATCGGTGAAGCGGTACGTGTCTGGAAGCTGTATACCAATCGGTTGAAATTCCTTGCCATCCAGTGAACGGTAGATTACATACCGCGCCACGTTTCCATCGCCGCTCGCATCCCAGCGGATTTCCACGTGCCGGTCGTAGCCAATGGCGCGGACGTTTTGCGGCGCGCGCAAGGAGCTCGTACTCGGGGCCGCACTATCATCGTCGACTCTGATTTCGTCCACGATCAGCGTATGTTGCTGGCCATCGGGACGCCCCTGAAGAAAGATCACATTCCGCAAATACTCGGGATGAAACTCATACATTGATGCACTGCGCAACTCCGACAGGGGAATGCGCAACCGCGTCCAGCGCTTGCCCGGCAGGTCGCCGGCAAACTTGCCGAGGGGCACCGGCAGGGTGAAGCTTCCCGGAAATTCCGCCACTTGCAGTCCACCGTAGGTATTTGACAGCACGATGAGTGGAAGATCGGCGGCCGCGATCGGCTCCGGAGTGAAACACCATAAGTAAAGATTGTGTCCCGACATTTCGGGCAAACGGTAGCGAAAGCTCATCACGCGCACTTCCGCTTCCCACCCTCCCCCAGGTTGCGATTGCCACTCGACGCGGATGGCATTCGGCGGCGTTAAGAATGTCGTGCTTTCGACAGGAAGCCTCCAATTCTTCTGTTCGAGACTGCTGGGTGCGGATGCCTGTCCCCAGCTGTAAAAGTAGTAATCGGCATTCAGGCTGTTATCGAAGACTACGTGGCGATAGTATTCTGTGCCTCCAGAGGCAAAGCTGGGAACAATGCATGCCGTTATGAGAGCAGCGAGAAAACACTGTGTAAAGCAATAAGAGCAGGCTGGAGCCGACCAATGGGACTTCGACACCGCATGAGGCAAGCGTAAGTAATTCAGGTGAGAGACGACTTTCTTCAATCTCATGGCTTAATCCGAAGTTGAATGGATCAGAGTCTGGCTGATCCTGATTTGTTCCATCTGCTTCTCTTCGATAAACGCTTCGTTCAGGGGCAGCCTACAACGGGTCGCTACAGCATACAATGGAGGCCTAAGTGGCATTACGCCAAGTGGCATTCCAATCACAACTGGACATTTTGATTTGTATCTCGCTGCCGATAAAAGGAGGCTCGAGAGGGTACGATCCATAAGTCCAATTGGCACTGAGACGAAGCATAGGATCGGGGTCGGAGAGTGACTTCGAATTGGATCTCGCTCAGCTATCTGTAATGGGTAGATTTCACGGATTCTGAATCGGCGGTTCTCCCTGTACATACCATTTCCGGGGTTCAGTCAGACTCCATGCAACCCGCCAAACGAATATCCAAGTCCCACGAAAACCGACGCGGCATCGCCATAGGAACCGCAACTAGATGCTCAGTACGATTCGCTGATAACGAGTACGGTGCGGGGTTCCGTCGTCTGTCGCTTCCATGATGGTGTTGATCGGGCCTCGCATCATCAAGCACCCGGAGCGTTGTTTTGAGCTGATTCGGTCTGCGGCCGCGACAACCGCTTTCTACAAGACATCGTCAGCGACATTTGCAATGGCCCAGGGACTCGCCTTCTGTTTCCAACCGCCTCAAAGTATCGCGTAGCATCTCCATGCTCGTTTTGTTGATAGTCCCAGTTGCCGTCATTGCCACTCCTTAAGTTTGCGGTACCTCCGGATCAGAGTATTAGTTGAACTGTCATGATTCAGCGCAGGCTCAGCCGGGTTCTCGAGTTCTGGAATGATGCGCTGCGCTAGGACTTTGCCTAGCTCAACACCCCATTGATCGAACGAATCGATGTTCCATACGACGCCTTGCGTGAAGACCGAGTGCTCATAGAGTGCGACTAACCTACCCAGGGTTTCGGGGTCAAGCCGTTCGGCCAAAATCGTGTTTGACGGACGATTGCCTTCAAATACACGATGCGGGACAAGCCAGTCCGGAGTACCCTCGGCCTTGACTTGCTCTGGCGTTTTGCCAAATGCCAGCGCCTCCGCTTGAGCGAATACGTTTGCGAGCAGCATGTCATGATGAGGGCCCAGCGGATTTAAAGGTTTTGCAAACCCGATGAAGTCGCAAGGAATGAGGCGCGTGCCTTGATGGATCAACTGATAAAAAGAGTGTTGACCGTTGGTGCCGGGTTCACCCCAGTAGATAGGCCCTGTGTCGTGCGACACAGGCTTTCCGGAAAGCGTGACGTGTTTTCCATTGCTCTCCATCGTCAGTTGCTGCAAATAGGCGGGAAAACGTTTCAGGTACTGTTCGTAAGGCAATACAGCGACCGTGTCCGCACCGAGGAAATCATTGTTCCATACGGCTAGCAGGCCCATGAGAACCGGTAGATTGGCCTCAAATGGCGCTGTACGGAAGTGCACGTCCATCTTGTGAAAGCCGCTCAGCATTGCGCAGAAGTCTTCGGGACCGACGGCAATCATGGTCGAAAGCCCGATCGCTGAGTCCATGGAATACCGTCCACCAACCCAATCCCAGAATCCGAACATGTTGTCGGTATCAATGCCGAATTTCGAAACTTCAGCAGCATTTGTGGAAACCGCGACAAAATGCTTCGCTACTGACTTCTCATCACCTCCCAATCCGGCCAGCGACCACGACCGGGCGGTGTGAGCATTCGTCATGGTTTCAAGAGTGGTGAACGTTTTTGACGACACGATGAATAACGTCTCCGCAGGATCCAGATCCTGCACCGCCTCGGCAAAATCCGTTCCATCCACATTGGAGACAAAACGAAAGGTCATGGAGCGTTCCGAGTAGTACTTGAGCGCCTCGTAGGCCATAACCGGGCCAAGATCGGAGCCACCGATTCCGATGTTTATGACATTGCGAATACGTTTCCCGGTATGTCCTTTCCATTCGCCGCTGCGCACTCGATTGGAAAAATTAGTCATCCGGTCCAGCACCGTGTGGACTTCCGGCACGACGTCCTTTCCCTCCACAACAATCGATTCATTTTTCGGAGCACGCAAAGCCACGTGCAGCACCGCTCGCTTCTCGGTGACGTTGATCTTCTCCCCGCTAAACATGGCGTCGATCCGCGCACGCAGACCGGATTCTGCGGCAAGCTGGAGGAGCAGCTTGAGAGTCTCGTCGGTAACACGATTCTTGGAGTAGTCGAGGTATAGACCCACCGCTTCCAGTGCCATGCGTTGTCCACGCTTAGGATCGTCTGCGAATAACTGCCGCAAGTGGAGCTTTGAAACAGCCCTATAGTGTGTGGTCAGGGCCTTCCATGCGGATTGCTTGCTCGCTCGTTTCTTTACCTGCGTTTGCGGGATCGCTGCCATTCTGATCTCCTTTTGCATTCTCATCTTGTCCCGCGAACTTAGCAGTCGCGAGGGTAGTTTTTGCCTCTTCGAGGCTTTTAAGGTTACTCAGGCTCTGCAGTCCGAATGTGGCAGATCCGAGCAGAGCCGCACGTGTGGTGATCATGTAAATTGGCGTATGCTCCATGAATTCTGTGAAGCGCGTTTTCTGGAGAAAGTCTGCACGAACTGCGGTATTTGTAGCAACTTCACCCGGTGAAGGGCAATACCGCCAGCCAAGTACACTCCGCCTGTGGCCAGAACCTTCAGCGCTAGATTGCTGGCCTCGCTGGCCAGTCTTCAGACCAGCAAGTCAACCTTCGCCAGGCACAATTCCCTTGAATGCTGCGGATGGAAAGCTCCCTCCACGATTGCCCCCGTGTGGCTGTTTCGCTCATGGAATCGATTGAGCAATTTCCGGCCGTTCTGGATTTTTTCTTCATCGCATAGGAATTCGTAGATATTCCAGAGCAGACACGCTCCACATCCACGTGTCCGAAACGAGGAAGAAGATATTGCAGCAAGCGGATTTGACGCTCATCCGTCGGAGCAATATTTCAACGGCCCCCTTCGGAGCCGTGGGCTACATACTGTGATCCATTCTAGGTTAGAAAGGATTCACCTAAATCCGCTCCGGGCGCGATGATCGCGATCAGCCCATTTTTCCATCGGCTCTCCGTTGCTTATCGCGATCACGTCCTCAGCACGCAAAGCCGGTACTGCACGTGCGGCCGCTTCGAGATGGCTCACCAGGTCAGCCGCTTCCAAATCCAAGTCACTCGCCAGTGTCCTTTCATCCAGCCCCACGGCAGGTTGTTGTCCGTTCGAATGAGCCTCTGAACCGGTTGTAGCGTTTTGACCGCTTCGTCCGGCAAACCCGCCGGAAGTGTCAGGCGAAAGATTCAGCAATAGGTTCGAGTTGCGCTGTGTGCACGCGTGATATACGTCTGCGATCACTCGCGCATCCTGCATCCGAAAACCCGGCCCTCAAAACCAGCTGTGCATCGGCGGCATCGGCTTGTACGGCGGCCCGGTTGGAAATCCACGCTTCCATTGGGAGAAAAGCGCATCTTGCCGTCTATCGTGATATTCGGTTGTGTCCTTCTGTTGAGGAAGCGTGTCTTTGATCACCTCCGTTGGCCAGCTTGCGCTTTCCCGGAACTGGTCGAGAAACTTTACGAAAAACGTCAGGGTTTCGCGGTGATCTTCATGTCGGGATACGCCAATGGTGTTGCACTTGAACGCGCAACTGGAGGGACTGAAGTTGCTGTTCTGAGCAAGCCATTCTCGACCGAGCTACTGGTGGCGAAGATCCAGGAAGTACCGACCAAACCGAACTTCCGCCGCCAGAAGTTTTGCCGGGGCAGATAATTCCGCGCCGGAAGGGACTGCGGTATGGACCGCAGTCCCCGCCAATGATGCCTGAGTAATCAGGAGCACTAGAAAATAAGTTTCCCTCCGAATTGCAAGCGGCGGCGGCCAATGCCGTCGTTGATGATATTGGCAGTACCGAAGTTGCTATCGCCTCCGTTGGGGTTAAACGCCAAGCTACCGAACTGGTTATCTCCACCGACATTCGCGGCGTTCACATTTACGTTCGGAATTCCAAGCCACTGGTGGTTGAACAAGTTGAAGGCTTGCGCTTGCAGCTGGAATGTTAAGCGCTCGGTAATTCGCGTGTTCTTGAAAACTGCCAGATTAATTGTGCTGATGGGCTGCCCGCGCTCGGTGTTCCGGCCCACTCCGAGGAATGGCGAGCCGAAGAACTTTGCGGCATTCACGTCATTAACGATCCAACGAACCTGGCTCAGGCTGGTGGCGGCATTGGTCGTCAGATTCGTAATGCCGCAGTCCCCAGCCGTCGGATCCGTACAAATTCCCACGGAGTTGAACGGAGCGCTAGGACTGCTTGCAATCGGACGGCACGTGTCGAGCGTGCTTGCTCCCGTGAAGTTGGCGGGATCACACAATCCTTGACCAGAGTTCTGCACGACCGTCCATGGCTGACCACTGTTGTAGCGATAGGTTCCATTGATTTGCCAGCCGCCGAGCAGGTGCCCTACCAGACCAGTCTGCTGGTGACGCAACGGCAGATCGTAAACCCACAGCAAACCCAGCACGTGCGGGTAATTGTAGCTGCTGACTGCACGCTCCGCCTTACTCACGTCAAACGGACTTTGCGAGAGATTGAACAGAGTCCCCAGACCTGAGAGGGATGAAAACGCCTCGGAGGCGTTATCGATCGTCTTGCTGAAGGTGTAAGAGATCTGTCCAGTAAAACCGTGCCAGTTCTGCAGGCGGAACTGGCTCTGCAAGCCGTGGTAGATGGAGTATCCGGTGTTCGCGTACTGAACGACGTTGCTAAAGTTGCAGTTCGCATAGCCCACAGGATTGAGGAACTGATCCAATCCGGTTGAACCGGGCGCGCCGCGAGTCGTACATGGAGTCAGGCCCGCGGGAACGAGGTTGCCAAAACCGGCACTGGTCAGCGCCAGCACGTCGGGGTTGCCATTGATTTCCTGGAAATTACCCACACCGTGATTGCCAACGTAACGCACTTCAGCCGCCATCTTGCTGCCAATTTGTCGCTGAATTCCCAGGTTCCATTGCTCGGAGTAGGGGTTTCGGAAGTTATGGCCGAACTGAGTTTCTGTGGCGAAACCCGGATTGCCCTTGGGAGCCAACGGAAAGAGTGCGGCCGCGATACTAGCTCCATCCTGACTGGCAACGTTTGGTAACCCAGCAGGCGCGCCGGTCGAGTCCGTAATGGTTGCAAGGTTGGTGAACGGAGAAGATCCTCCGATATTGCTATGGAGGTTGTAGTAGTTAACATCGTATGCGATGCGGAAACCACCACGAACTACCGTCTGATCCGTACCGAGCAAATGCGGCAGAATGTGTGGCGTCCAGGCAAAACCGACCACTGGACCGAAATTCTTATACTGGTTTGGAATGTGCGGCACCGTGGTCAGGCTCAGGGGCAGAGACTTATCCCAAAGGGCATTCGGTCCCTGCTCGCGAGCAACGCTCTCGTCGTGTAGCAGGTTGCCGGCTTGCTGGTAGAACTCCCATCGCAATCCGAGATTGACAGTGAGATTGTCCTTGAGCCTCCAATCATCCTGGAAGTACAAAGAAACATCATTCTCCTTAAAACGCAAGACGTTCTCACCATACGCGACCTGGGTCCGCGCGGGCGTATTCTGAATAAAGGAGTTGAAGTCGGGATAGATGAAAAAACCATTCTCTTCGAACAAGCCATAGTTGGGCGAGCGTTGCCGATCGTACGAACCGCCCCATTTCATCACGTGTTTTCCATGTACTAGCGACGCATTGTCTTGCACTTCGTAGACATTGATGATGCGGCCCTGCGGAAACACAAGCAACTGCCCCACGCCCAGAACACTGGGATCAAGAATGGCGATCTGAGGCGGGCACGCACCCTGATTCGCCAATAAACAGGTCGGGAAGCCACCACCGTCGAACCTTGAGAGAGCGCGCGAGTAGCTGAATCGAACCTGGTTCAGCAGTAAGGGGCTGAAGGTGTGGGTTAGATCCAAACCAATTTGTTGATTGCGGCCATACACGGTATAAATCTGCCCCTGCGCACCGGCTGAACCCGGGATCGGGATGTTCGACTGGCCTTGCTGCTGGAACAGATATCGCCCGAAGAAACGATCTTTGCTGGTCAGCTGAACATCAACGCGACCCGTGGCCTCGTAATCGTTGAAGGGTTGCGTCAGCGACCGGCTCAGTTCTCCCATCTCGACCGGAACGGTGACGTTGCCGGGGCCGGTCACGTTTACATTCTGGATGTTGCTGAGAGTGGGATTCCCAATCTTCAGTGTGGCCGGTCCCCACTGAGCCAAGGTTGCAACCGAGGGAGAGTTGGGAAATGCCGATTGCAACTGCTGAATTCCAGTTGCATCCGGAGTAAGGGCACCATTGGAGAAGATCGGTGCCCCCGCGGAGCGGTTGCGCTGGAAATTCCCTGATCCGAAGAACCAGATCTTGTCGCGCTTGATCGGGCCACCCATGGTACCGCCGAACTGGTTCTGCACGTACTGCGGGAGTACGGGCTTCGTGCATCCCGTGCTAGGACTTACTCCAGATGGACAGAAACCAAAGAGCGGACTTTTCTCTTGATTCTGCAGAGAGTCAAAAGTGTTGCCCTGCCAGAATTCGTACCCCGTGCCGTGAAATTGATTGGTGCCTCCCTTAGTGACATAGTTGACAACGCCGCCCATATTGCGGCCGTACTCAGCGTCGAAATTAGTGACGACCTGCAGTTCCGAGATTGCATCCGGATTGCCGAAGAAGAATGACGGGCCGCCGATCGTGTTGTCATTGTTGTTCTGGCCGTCGAGTTGAAAGTTGTTGGAGCGCCCGCGCTGCCCGTTGATGGAAAGAGCTGCGCCGTTGGTGTTTTCGAAGCCGCCACTGCCAACCGTAGCCACGCCGGGTGTAAACAAGACGAACGAATCGTAGGTATTCCCAAGTGGCACATTTGCGACTTCCTGGTTCGTGAAGGTCGCAGACAACTGGTCGGTGGTGCGCTCGACAATCGGCGCAGCGCCTTCGACCGTGACCGTCTCGGTGGTGTTCCCTACGTTAAGCCGTACACTTCCGAGCGAGGAGTCCTTGCCTACAGCGACCACGACGTTGGCGGCGGAATATTGAGCGAACCCCTGCGCGGAGACCGTCACCCGGTAAGTACCCGTAGGCAACGACGAAAGTTGAATTACGCCCCCGTTCGAACTCGTGGTGCTGAATACACGGTTAGTCTCCTTTTGCGTGGCTTGCACCTCCGCGCCACTAACCACCGCGCCCTGCGGGTCGACAACTGTTCCTGAGATCGAGCCCGTCACGATACCTTGGCCGAACGCCAACTGCGCAATCAAGAGCAGCATGACAAACCACACCGCTGCTCTGTTGTAGTCGATAAACTTGGCGGGCATGAACCCCTCCGAATGCGGATAGTTTTTGAAGCTGTCGCCACAGGTGCAAGATATTGGCCAAATCGCTCGTCAGCGATGCCCTCGAGGCCCAAACACGCGGAGACGTATTGTTGTAATCATTGCTGTTTATCCGTGCCAATTCGCTTGGAGCGCAACTCCTCAGGAGGCGACATGCATGAAAGAACCGGGAGCCCGTGGCAAAGACTGTTGCGAGGGCGATCAAATATTCGAATAACAACGAGTGTGATCAGGAGTTTTTTTGGGTGCCGCTCGTCTTATGCTTCGTGCGAGGACTCATCGTCCGGCGCAGCCTGTGAGGAATTTGTGAGGACTGAACACATCACAAATCCTGTAGCTGCATGTTGCACGGTTTATCTTTATGTTATGGCGACGAAACACAAGGTTGGCGTGTGGCAGCGAATCGAGAAATCGCTCTTCGCAAGAGCATCTCCAAGAAACGGTAGGACGCATCCTAGGAGATATGAAAGTCGGTAAGTACAAATCCCAGCACAAACCGAATTAAGTGCCAATCCAACTCGGCGATCGAGCGAGGATATATGGCCGACACAATCACTAATATTAGTCAGCAAATGTGATTTGTCTGCGGAGTGATCCAGCTACGAGCCAAGCAGCTCCTGCAAGAGCAGAGGCCACGCGCAGCATGGTCCATTGCAGTCTGCTGTGGGGATAGGAGAGAACTCCCGGAATGTGAACCAATAACACAAACGACGTAATCATGCTTGCTTCCAGAGTTGCAGCCAATTTTGGAATGATCCCAAACAGTATGGCCAAGCCAGCGGCGAAGTGACCTGCCCCTGTCAGGTAAGCAACGCCGACTCGGAACGGAAGCCAGGCAGGGACCATACCAGCAGTCGTATCGGCATAAACGAAGTGCGAGACTCCGAACACAACACATGCACCGGCGTACAGGAATTGTGGAAGCCGAGGGTTGCTCCAGAGCGCAACTGGTGTAACGGAGTCGTGTCGCGAGAACGCGAGCACGAGAATCCAACCTCCGCACACTAACGTAAGGCTTTCACCGAGTCCGAGCCATCTTCCTAGGTCTGTCAGGCGGAACAGCACATAGGGCAAATGCAATGCAAACCGAACAAGCGCGAGGTAGAGGCTCACCAGGATCGCGCTGTAGTGGACCGCTCGCCGTATGAGCAATGCAATGCCGGTTGCACACAAGAGAAGACCTGAGAGACGTGCGAGGCTGGCGCGCCAGATGACCCACTGCGGAACGGGTTGCCAGGTATACGCGAAATCGCCAGATCCCAGGCTAAGAACCCCGAGACCCATGAGTCCGATTGCGAACAAAATGTGGCCCAGGGTAATGATGTGTGCGTCCATAGCTTTTCTTTCGACAGGTCGCGATTCTTGACGACCCCGGGCGACGACAACGTCCAATTCGTGGCTCATCATCTCAGCCGGAGTGTGCAATCTTGCGAGGGCCTGGAGGGCTCCGCGATACCCACTTCACACAAGTTGTTATAGCCATCTCGCCCACCAAGCCGTAAAATCCTGCATCGCCACAGGTAGCTGGAGCAGCTCGGGTCGCGATGGGGAGTGGATTGAAAAACGCAATCAATGCGAGCAAAGAATGTTTCTGAGCTTTTTCACCGCGCGTGGAATCTCTGCGGCAGGTATGTTGCTAAAGCCGAGGATGAATCCTTGCGGCGAAGGGCGCTCGATATAAGAAGATGAGAGGGGAACCAGCCAAAGACCATCGCGTGCTGCGCGCTCCGACACTTCATGGTCGTCAAACCCGGGGGGCAGCGTAACGGACACGTGTAATCCGGCCTGTTCACCCACGACCGTGACGGCTACATCGAGTTCATTGCGAATGCTTTCAAGCAAAGCACTGCTTCGTTCACGATAAAGGAGGCGCATGCGCCGAATGTGCCGCGAGAAGTGTCCTTCCTGGATGAAGTCAGCAAGCACTAACTGGAGGAAGTTCGGCGGAGAAATGTCCATAGTGAGCCGAACTGCGATGAATCGCTCGATAAGATCTGGTGGGATTACGATATAGCCTAGGCGCAGGGATGGGAACAGGACCTTGCTGAACGTGCCGATATAGACGACATGCGAGCCAGGATCGAGTCCTTGCAAGGACGAGATTGGCATACCCTCATATCGGTATTCGCTGTCGTAGTCGTCCTCCATGATCCATGATCCCGAGTTGTGTGCCCATTCCAGGAGCTGCAACCGTCGTGAGGCGCTCATGGTTGTCCCTAGGGGATATTGGTGCGAAGGTGTAACCAAAGCCGCTTCGGCGCTGCGACATCGATCCATACCGGCCTCGACGTCCATGCCTTCGCTGTCAACTGGAACCGGAACTACACGGCAACCGTTTAAATGAAAAACGTCTCGCGCGAAACGATATCCCGGTTCTTCCATCCATACGCCGCTCCCACGCTCCAGCAATACGCGGGTGGAAATCTCCAGCGCTTGTTGGGATCCGCTGACGATCATGATGTGGTCGGCTTCGCAACGCACTCCCCGCGACGTCCTTAAATACGAGGCAATCACCTCTCTTAGACATCTGAAACCCCTGGGTTCGCCGTAGTGCATCGATGCGAGCGGAAGGTCGCGGCAGCGGCGCGCTACCAACCTGGACCATATTTTGAAAGGAAAATGTTCGAGAGCAGGTTGTCCGGGGCTGAACGCTCCGCGACGTCCGGAGAGCCAGCGGACGACCGTATGCATCGAAGGTAAGTCCGCATGGTTCGCAGACCGGGGGCGTGGCGCTCTTCGGGAAGCGGGGCGTAGGACAGACCGTTGCGGCAACATCACTTGTTCTGGCAAGCTGCTGGACACCACTGTTCCAGCACCTACGCGCGCTTCGAAGTACCCTTCCGCGAGCAGTTGAGCATACGCATTTAAAACAGGAATGCGTGAAACGCCCAACTCCTCCGCCAAGGTTCGCGTCGATGGAACTCGCTCCTTGGGCCGCAAAGCGTGTTGGACAATGGCGGTCCGATAAGCGTTGTAGATCTGTCGATGTAATGGCTCTCGCGATTGCCGATCAATCTGGATGATAGGCGTCAGCCCGGAGGACATCTTCTTCATTTCCGCCGAACATAGTGGTCATGCACGATCGTTGTCAACCGCTTATTCTTGCCGACCACTTTTCGGCGCCAAAACGATTTGATGGGATACGTAAGGATCAGGATGAGGCTGCGGAGGAACAGACGTTGAGATCGTCGGCCTTAAGGGCGATTCCGCAGCCTGGGAATTCTGCTGCTGCAAAGTTGTCAGAAACGTAACCCGCTCAAGGTACTGGCTTCCACAAACACGCTCCGACCAGTTTCCCGGGGCCCGACTCCTGCGCGAACACGATCACACGGAGATTGTTGGTCGGGATAGAAGGTTTTATTTTCAACTGCACATCTTCGGCGAAACCGCTTGTCTTGCTGATCTTTCCGATTTTTGCAATCTGTTGTACAACGGCGACGTGAGTCAGATGCCTCCCACCGTTCTCGCCACGGAGAACTTGCGATTCAACATGATCTAGGGCAATTGCAACATAAACATCGGCGCTGTGTTTGAGAGCTGTGGGCTCGGCATCCACGTGCGCGCGAAGTACATCCGGATTTCCTGAGTCCAGGTTGACGGCACTGATATGGATAGGAACCTTTGGTAATGCCACCGCTTGCTGAAATACCTTTTCGGCTCCTTGTGGATCGCCGATCTTCACTTCTTTTGAACCATCGACAATGATTTGTGGCGTGTATGGAGTGCTCAATCCCAGCATCCGAACATATTCGCTCTGACGCTCGGTTAAGGCGTGCGAGGAATTCGGATCCTTCCAGCCATCGTGGTCCCAGTAGTCAACGTGTTCACTGAGGACAATCAGTTGTGCTCCAGCGATCGGTTGCAATGTGTCCAACTTCTGCACGAACATGTCGGCCGGTGGACAACTGGAGCAGCCTTCGGATGTGAATAGCTCGACAAGAATCGGACTGGCACTGGTTTTGTTATCGCCGGGCCGGCCTCCGGCTTGAATACTCGGGGCCATAGCGGCAGCAAGCAACAAGCAGCACAAAAGCGCAACCGGATGCGCCACGAACGTGTGAACCCTGAATCCAGCCATACGCAAACCTGTCGAATCATTCATCAATGTACGCGCGAGTTGCTGCGACTGCAATCGCGTCTACTTGACCCTCAAACGGTCAAAAGTACAACTTTGCACCAAACTGGAAGCCCCGCGGATCGAAGGCGCTCGTAACCGGGCCGAAGTTCTTCGAGCCAAGGGCATTGCTGACCTGTTGAATTCAGTGTGGTTCCACGGGTTGAAACTCTCCCCGCGAAGTTCGAACCGACTCCCCCCTGGTGTCATTCAATACGAGCCTGTTGAACAGAGAAAGGTTCCAGTTGTTGCGCCCCGGTCCACGCAAGGAATTGTGCCCGGCGTTGCCCCAGGCACCGGTTGCCGGGAGGGCGAACGCCTCCGTGTTGAACCATTGGGCCGCAGTCTGCGGATAGCCCACGCTAGCAACCTGGTCTGGACGATTTGTAGCATTGTTCAGACCATTGTTGCTCTGACCACCCGTTAGTTGCGGGTTGATCGGCAAGCCCGAAGTGATCGTCACAATACCGGAGACCTCCCAACTACCTAGTGTCGATTTCAGCAGCCCACGATTTGAACTGTTTCTCAAAAGCGGGACGTCGTAAATGAGGTTGACGGCGCCGTTGTGGGTGCATTGGTCTGGATTTTTTTCACCGCATGAGAGTCCAAGCTGGTCATGGTGTTCGTGACGGCAGGAAGCGCCGCTCCCGACCGATCGGCAACTGTGCCCACGATTGTGGCCTGTTGAGCAACCGCCCACAGCGAAAGACAGACCAGGAGGATCACAACGAATCCTGATCGCAAGCCGGTGCCATTCGATCGAGGATTTTGAAAAAGCGTGAACACACTGCGCCTTGAATTCCACGTTGCATTCATTGACAGAACTCCAGACCCGAACGGAATTACCTGGCCAAAGGGATTGATACACAGTGCAATCCGCAGTTTTGAATGACAATATCCACTTACAGGAATTCTGATATGACCATCCGACCTCGAAACCAGGGGTGATAAGCCCTCACGAAGCAGGCTGGGGGGAGTTTTGAGGCGAGAAGCCTGGATATACCTGAGTCGTGGCCCGTTGGGTTAAACTGCACGCCATGGCAGGGGACGGAATTGACAGCGCCCAGGCACCGAGCGTATCGAACGAGGGGCCTTGGTACAGGCACGAGCCTCTTGTAAATCAGATTGCGCCCGTCCGGGGTGCGTATCAGGCGGCAATAACTGGCTTCGTGGTGTTGTTCTGGATTGTTGGCGTTTCTCTGTGGGGACTGCCCTTCTTTTACGATTTCATGGTTCAACAGTTCGGGTGGACGCGCGCTCAAGTCACGTCAGGTAATGCGTTCAGCAAACTCGTCGTCGGACCAGTCTTCGGATTTCTCGCAGGGTGGGTAATCGATCGATACGGACCTCGTCGCGTGATGATGATCGGCATACTCATGGCGGCCGTCGCCCTGGTGGGATTGGGTAGCACTTCACATCTTACGCTGTTTTACTTCTTCTATCTCTTCAACGCGCTGGGCTATTTGTGTGGTGGCCCCTTGCCGAACCAGGTTCTTTTGACGCGGTGGTTCGACCGATCGCGTGGAAAGGCGATGGGATTTGCATACCTCGGGATAGGCGTCGGAGGAGCGACGGTGCCATGGATCTCACACGCGCTTATCCAGAATGTCGGATGGCAACGCGCTTTGCAGATTCTCGGATTGTTGATTGCCGTTGTCTCGTTTCCGCTCGCTGCACTTGTAAAAGAACCTCAAAGATCAACACCGATTGCAACCGTCGGAACCTCGGGTTCTACTGCAGCTTTTCGAGAGGGATCGTTCTACCTGCTCACATTTGGAAGCATGTGCTCGATTGCTGCAGTTAGCGGTACGCAGCAAAACCTGAAACTCTTCTTGAGTTTGGATCGGCATTTCGCGCAAAGCGATGCCGCCGCGATCCTCTCTCTTGTGCTGGCTTTTAGCATTGCAGGCCGGCTGCTTATGGGGTGGCTTGCTGACCACTTCCCCAAGAAATACGTCATGCTACTTACATACATGCTCGTCGCCGCTGGGATTCCCTTGCTCTTCCTCGGAACGAACCGGGAGCTCCTTTGGGTGTCAGCTGCAGTCTTTGGAATCGGTCTTGGCGGAGATTACATGATCATCCCCTTGATGACGGCGGAGATTTTTGGCATGGAAAGCCTCGGAAGATTGCTGGGAGTGATTTTGACTGCAGGCGGTATTGCTGATTCTGTTGCGCCCTGGGCAGTAGGCCGCTTACGGGACGTCAGTGGAAGTTACGCGACCGCATCCTTAGCCCTAGTCAGTATCGCGCTGTTGGGCGCCCTTGCCGTTTTGGTTTTGCCGCAGCGGCGGAGAGTTGCGTGAGTACCGGGGCAATCGTTCGCGTGGGCACGCTGAAGACTGTTGATGCCTTTCAGTCCCACTTGACTTCATTAGGTATCCACATTCCGTGCGATTCCCAAATCCTAACCGGTGTCCAATCGCCGCTACGGGCCCCGTTGATCCGCGGAGCCCTCACAATCGGCAACCGCATTGCGGTTCAGCCGATGGAAGGTTGGGACGCTACGCGGGATGGAGCCCCTTCGGAGAATACTTCTCGCCGATGGCAACGCTTCGGCCGTAGCGGGGGCAAGTTAATTTGGGGGGGAGAAGCGGTGGCAGTTTGCCACGAAGGACGAGCCAATCCAAACCAGCTTCTCGCTTCGCCGCGGACGCAAAAGGGAGTCGCGGAACTACGCACTGCTTTGCGGCACGAGCACATTCAGACAGCCGGATCCGATGATGGATTGCTCATCGGTTTGCAGTTGACACACTCGGGGCGGTACTGCCGTCCGAACGAATATACTCGCCCGGAACCGCGAATTCTCTACCGCCATCCTCTGTTGGACCAGCGGTTGAATCTGCCCCCAGACTATCCTCTACTCAGCGATGGAGAAATCGAATCGATCATCGAAGACTTTCATCGCGCAGCTGTCATGGCTTGGCAATCAGGTTTTGATTTCGTAGATATCAAACATTGTCACGGTTATCTCGGCCATGAATTTCTTAGCGCTCACACCCGGCAGGGGCGTTATGGCGGATCGTTCGAAGGCCGTACGCGGTTTTTACAGGAGGTGATACAGGGCATTCGATCTCTGGCCCCGGGCTTGCATATTGGAGTGCGATTGTCAGCGATTGACAGCGTTCCATTTCATAGTGATCAAAAGAACGGTGGCAGTCGAAAATCTTCCGCAGGCACCCCAGAAAGCTACACTGACTTGCTACCCTATCGCTGGGGATTTGGGTTGAATCCGCTCAATCCGAGGGACGCAGATCTGACCGAGCCTGTTCGGTTCTTATCATTGCTGGAGGATCTCGGGATTCAGCTCGTGAACATCACCGCCGGCAGTCCGTATTACAATCCGCATATTCAACGTCCTGCTCTGTACCCGCCCTCCGATGGATATCTTCCGCCGGAAGATCCGCTCGTCGGGGTTGCGCGTCAGATGGAAGCCACGCGTGAACTCAAGCGGCAGTTTCCGAATCTGCTGATCGTCGGATCAGGTTATACCTATCTTCAGGATTTCTTGCCTCACGTGGCGCAGGCAGCTGTGCGTGAGGGATGGGTGGATTTCGTAGGCCTCGGCCGAATGGTTCTGAGTTATCCCGAGTTCTTATGGAATGCGTCCGAGGGCGGCGATGTTCAGCGTAAACGCATCTGCCGGACCTTCAGCGACTGCACCACCGCACCACGCAACGGGCTGCCGTCTGGCTGCTATCCTCTGGACGATTACTATAAGGGGTCGGTTTGGGGAGAGAAGCTGATCAGCCTGAAGAAGCCCTGAACCTTTGTTCTCGCCATTGGAAACGCACAGTGATCAGGATCAAAGAATGACAGTTGAGGAATTGCTGAAGAGAAAGCAACCGCGACGCAAGGTGCAAGGCATTGCCGCCGCCTTGCTCCCATACGAATCAGACGGACGAATCGCGGTTGACGCGTTTGCGAAACAACTGATCGCCACCCATCACGCTGGTCTCATGAATGCCGTCAATATGGACACCGGCTACGTGAACTATCTGACGGACCAGGAAAAGAAGAATGTGCTGCATTGGACGCGGCAGGCCTTAGGGGATGGTGTTCCCTTTATCGCTGGAGCTTTCATCGAAAATCATACAGGCGACGATATTGTGTCGCTGTATCGGCGCGAAATCGAGACGATCGTTCAGTTTGATGCGATCCCCATACTTTTCCAGACTGGTCGACTGCGTGGGAAATCATCCGAGAGAACTGCTCAGGTTTATCGAGAATCGGTTAGAGGCTGCGCACAGGTGCTCGCTTTCGAACTGGGTTCCATGTTTGCGTCCAATGGCGAGATCTACGACCTGGAAACCATTCGGCGGATCATGGATATCCCCGAGATTAAGGGAATGAAACATTCTTCTCTCAACCGTCTTGCGGAGCTTGAACGTATCGGCCTTCGCGACCAGCATCGACCAGACTTTCGCATATACACGGGAA
>Ga0126378_10000717_pt1 | contig 24441 bp, 22 predicted proteins | sample PanSoiMetPlot_23_FD_92587 | JGI IMG/M metagenome (GOLD analysis project Ga0126378, IMG submission 92587) | Tropical forest soil microbial communities from Panama - MetaG Plot_23 | ecosystem: Environmental > Terrestrial > Soil > Tropical forest > Bulk soil | place: Panama | collected 2016-02-17
GAGCGTGACCTTCGCCATCACGGTAGCGGCGGCGTCCGGCTCAGGCACCCCAACAGGCACCGTCTTGCTGCAGGCTGACAGTGGCGCTACGAGCACACTCAATCTGGTCAACGGCCAGGCCAGCTTCACAACTTCTTCGCTGGCCGCAGGCTCTCATTTCATCACTGCCGCTTACAACGGCGATGCCAACTTTGCCGCGGCGTCAGCATCACTCTCGCAAACCGTAACCAAAGACGCGAGCTCGATGACGCTCAGTTCTGCCGCGAACCCATCCGTGTTTGGTCAGTCGGTGGTGGTTACGGCTACGGTGAATGCTGCTGCACCCGGAGCAGGAACGCCCACAGGCGCAGTCTCCTTCAGCGACGGCTCAACGAATCTCGGCTCGGCAAATCTGTCCAATGGCCAGGCGTCTTTCACGTTCCCCGCGCTCGCGGTTGGCTCGCATTCCATCACCGCCAGCTACGCCGGGGACACGAACTTCAATTCGAGTTCCTCGACGCTCGCTCAAACGGTGAACAAAGCTGCGACCGCGACCGCGCTAAGCTCGTCGGCGAATCCTTCCACCATCAACCAGTCGGTGACCTTCACGGCCACCGTCAGCGTAGTGGCTCCGGGCGCAGGCACGCCCACGGGTTCAGTCACGTTTAATGACGGCGCAAACGCCCTCTCAACCGTGCCTCTCAGCCCGAGCGGCACGGCCACGTTCACAACTTCCACACTGATGGTGAACTCGCACTCCATCACCGCGGTCTACAGCGGCGACGCCAATTTCGCCGGCGGCACCGGAAGCATGACGCAGAACGTGCAGTACGCCATCTGCGCTCAATACGATCAGACGCGCTCGGTCCAGGGCGGCGCGACCTTCCCAATTAAACTCCAGGTCTGCGACGCCAACGGGAACAACCTCTCGTCCCCGTCCACCGTTCTCCACGCGACGGCCATTATCGCCGCGTCGGGCGCAGCCGGCCCCGTTCAGGACTCCGGCGACGCCAATCCAGACAACGACTTCCGCAACGTCGGAGGCGCAGGTCAGAACAGCGGATACATCTTCAACCTGAGCACCTCGGGCCTGGCGACGGGCACTTACGCCCTGCAGTTCACAGTCACAGGCGACCCAGCCCTGCACACCGTGTTCTTCGGCGTGCAATAAGAACCACCTGGCCCCGAATCACTTCGGGGAACAGGTTTAACTGACTCAAACGCCGCATCTTTGAACCCTTGGGGCGCGAGAAATCGTGCCCCTCTTGGCGCGTTGAGGGTGGGAATCCGCCGGCGGTGTTCCGCCATCTGATACGTTTTCGCCCCTCCCTGCACTATTCATCATGGTCCCGAGTCAGAACGGAGTTTGGCGCATGCGTTCCCATTATTGCGTCCTGACGGTGCTCGGCGACTTGCTCGACGGCGGTGAACTCCGCTTCGTGGAAGCCGTGCAAACCTTCGAGGCGGCAAGGCAGCGGATTGAAGCGCTGGCACAGCTAGAACCGGGCCACTACATCATTTACAACAAGGAAACCGGCGAACGCGTTTCCGTTACGGCGGGTGTGGAGATTCCAGCGCACCGTTAAAGCGTGTCCCATGAGAAAGGCGGCAGCCCGTGGCAAGGTTAGCCGTGCGCCACCTCCCTGCTTGCTCGCCCTCCCCGAGTACATTAGGAATCCAATCTGATACTATCTCCGGCATGCCGGATGTCCCAATCCGCGAAGTGATTTGTCTCCATTGTTCGTGTGCGACAAGTCAGCGGTTTTCCACGCTCGAACCAATCCTTTGGCTCCAGGCTATTTCGTCCGAGGACGGCATTTACATCAATTACGCCTGCCCTGCATGCGGCAAACTCACTCGGTCGCTCGTGGAGTCGCTCAAGACTCTTCCAGAAGCGGATGCTGCGAAATGCCCTCGCGATCTGACGGACTACATTGTGTTTCTCAAATGCGCGAAAACAAGTTGCGAGTCTCCGGTAATCGTGCTCGCGCCGGCGAAGAAAACATTCAGTGAAGCGGATTTGAAGACTCACATCCGTAGTAATTGGAGTAACCATGGGGCTGCTTGTCCAAAAGGCCATCCGCCGGCCCATCCCTACGAGCTCCACATTTGGAAGCAAGTCGTCTCCGAGCCTTGAAACAGGGCACCGCTTTATCCTGTCCGGAAGCCCGGCATCTTCACTCTCCCAAGTGCGTAGCCTGTCTGCCACAGGCTGGGCACGGGACTTCTCGGCTGCTTGAGTGCGAACCGGCACCCGAGTAAAGTGCACCTCATGCGTCGAAGGAGGCAACCATGTCCCTGCGTCCGGTGAAAAAGCTGATTCGGTCCAAGCCAACCATTGAGGGCGCGGGCGTGCACCTGCGGCGCGCGTTTGGCTTCGGCAACACGAACGAATTTGATCCGTTCCTGCTGCTCGACGATTTTCGCAACGACGTGCCCGCGGACTACCTGGCGGGCTTTCCGTGGCATCCGCACCGCGGCATCGAGACGATTACTTACGTACTTTCCGGCGCCGTGGAACACGGAGACAGCATGGGCAATCACGGTACGATCGCCGCGGGGGATGTCCAGTGGATGACCGCTGGAAGCGGGATCATCCACCAGGAAATGCCTAAGGGCGACGCCGTCGGGCGCATGCACGGCTTCCAGTTGTGGGCCAACCTCCCTTCCTCTCTGAAAATGACCGCGCCACGCTACCAGGAAGTGAAAGCGCCGGAGATTCCGGACATCACCGACGACGACGGCACGCAAGTGCGCGTCGTGTGCGGAAATTTCTGGGGCAAGCGCGGTCCGGTCGAGGGCATCGCGGCGGATCCTGTCTACATTGACGTGACCGTGCCGCCGGGGCGGCGCAAAACGCTCCCCGTCGAGACGACGCGCCACGCGTTTGCGTACGTGTTCGCGGGCGCGGGAAAATTCTGCAACGCCTCGGAGCCCCTCGAGGTGCCGACCGAGCCGGTCGGCTGGCTGGAAACCACACCGCCTCCTTCGGAAGTGGACAACCGCTCGCTCGTGCTGTTCGATCGCGGCGATGAGCTTATGGTGCAGGCAGGAGAAGACGGGATTCGATTCCTGCTCGTGTCCGGCAAGCCGCTCGAAGAGCCGGTGGCGTGGTACGGCCCGATTGTAATGAACACGCAGGAACAGTTGCGCCAGGCCTTCCGCGAACTGGAGAAAGGCACCTTCCTGAAGCCGCAGAAAAAGAGCACCTCCACCGGCGAGTAGTCTGCCTCTAGTTCCTTCCGTCACACACCACGCGCGCGCCGAACCAGGTACACGGAATCCCGCATGTAGCGCGGTAGGGTAAGTCGTCTATGCCACACGATTGCATTGCTGGTTTGATTGCGGACCAAAGCCGATGCTGGAATGCGTGACCTGGCGAAGAAGGTCTCGGATTCGGCGTGAACGCTCTTCGCATTGGGCAGCTAGACTATCGCAGGGACGCGACTCGAGCGCCCGTGTTTGCTCCTCGATAAGGCTAAAAATCTCGGTCATGATTTCTTTCTCTCGTTCACGATACTGCGTCATCCCCATAGACATGAGCCCTCCAAACATACGCTGCTTAGCCTAGCTATTTGCTCTGAGAGGGGGTCGGCTGAGTCCCCTCGGCCCAACAAAGTCAAGTCTCGAACCGAACCCCATCTCGGAAGCGGCGCGAACGATATGGCTTTGCTCGGAGCGCAACAACTGTCAAAAGTACTAGCCTCAGGCGAGAGCGCCTCCGCCGGATTCCGGTTTGCAAGGACTCACCAGTGGTGTTCGATTCCTTCCCCTCTAGCCCGTCAAGCGACCCGGACGGTATACTCCTGCGCATGCAACCCAGCCAAGAAGTTCTCAACCGATGGACCCATGTGGCTCCATTCTGGGAGAAGTACCGACCCATTATCCGGCAGATGTTTCGGTCGGTTACGGATGCTCTTGTCGTGGATGGGCGGATTGGCAGGAGACACGCAGTTCTAGACATTGCTACCGGCCCCGGCGAGCCAGCGCTGACTATAGCTTCCTTGGTCGGCCCCGAGGGCAGGGTCTGCGGGATCGACCCGGTGTTGGAGATGGTGGAAGCCGCTCGACGAGAAGCAGATCGTCTTGCGTTCAAGAATGCACAATTTGAGGTCGCGCCGGCCGACCAATTGCCTTTCTCGGCCGATACCTTCGACGCTGCGGTCAGCCGCTTCGGTGCCATGTTCTTTCCATCTCCTGTAGACGCGGTTCGTGAGATGTTAAGAGTCCTCAAGCCGGCGGGGAAACTGGCGCTCGCGGTCTGGCATCTCGCCGAAAACAATCCCTTTTTCTACACGCTTTCGCGTGTCCTTGGACGGTATGTCGATTCCCCTCCGCCGGCGCCCGATGCCCCAGACCCGTTCCGCTTTGCCAATCCGGGCATGTTGCGGGACGTTCTCAGCGAGGCCGGCGCGCTCGCTCCCTGCGAGCGGGTCCTGCAATTCACAATGGAAGCGCCCATCTCCGTGGAAGACTTTTGGACCCTGCGAATGGAGATGTCTGAGACGCTTCGGCAAAAGGTCTCCATGCTTTCCATGCAGCAGCTGACGGAAGCGAAGCGGTCGGCGCTCGAAGCTCTTCGCGAGTACTCGACAGAGCACGGGATGAGTTTTCCGGCTGAAGTTCTTATCGTCAGTGCAAGCAAGAGCCGGCGAGTAGATGTCTTGGGTCTTGGTTAACGGGCTTCAACCGGTAATCCGTTCCTGCATGAATTGGGCCGGTCAAAACCGAGGTCTGGGACTGCCATTTCTGCCAGTGCCAGTCGCTGGGTTAACGATCAAAACTACTCCCAGAGTTGCATCCCTGTTCAACTCGGCGAGAGCATATGGCTAACTCAATAAGAGGGCCGATCCTGGTGAGCTATGGTGCACGATTGAGTTTTCTGATTTTGATAATGGCTCCCGTCATTTTGGCTCAGAAAGTCTCCACAACACTCGACATCGGGTACAATTTCGCCGGCCATAGGCGTTACGCGTGGCGCGAGAACCGGCTTATGACTCGCCAGCACCCGGATACAAACGAGTTGATGGACCTCAAAATCGTGAAGACCGTGAATCAAGCGCTGGCCGCAAGGAATTTTGAGGAGGCAAAGGACAATCCAGACTTCTATATCTCCTACGACGGCGGGGGAGACATGGATCTTCTTTCGGGAAGTCCAGAACGAGCAAATTCCACACCACTCGGTCCTACCGATCGAGCTCCGACCTACGGTTTAGGGAATGGCCCAGCGCTTGCGCCGGCCACATGGCTGAAGGTGAATGGCGAAATCGTGTTCCATATTATCGACGCGCAGTCGAAAAAGGTAGTTTGGGAGACAACGTACAAAAAAACTTTTCGCGACCCCAACAAAGCTCTGCGCAACTGGGACAAAGTAGTCGATGAACTGGTCTCAAAGTCGTTTAAAGATTTTCCACCCAAGAACAAAAAGTAGCATCGCTCGCATAGCTTGTACTGTTCACCCGCGTTATCGGACTTGCCGGGCACGAAGCCCCATGGTCAGTGAGGTTCAGCGCGTAGGTAGGGAGCTATTTTGAATTGTTGGCGTTATCTATTTGACTCGGAAATGGCTTTGCCACGCTACTTTGGTGAGGAATGGCATGGCAATAGCGATGATCGACAAAACGACGCAGGCCCATCGCAGCACCGGGAGCCCTTTCCTCACCGCCAGACCCACCACGAGTGACACCAAGCCTACTGGGGTGTCTACCATCGCCGCAAAGAGTACGGAGATGCCGCCGAACTCCCCGGAGCCACCAGGATAAAGGGCGATATAGACCATCGAGCAGCCCCAGATCACCGCTGCGCCTGCCAGAACCAGAGCCACCACCTGAGCGCCGATGGCAATTTTTGATGGTGAGGTATTAGGGGCTGACGTCAGGTAGGACGCTTGGACGCTTTCGCTAATGAAGTCATAGCCGCAATCGCAACGCTGCGCGGTCCCTGGATTGATTAGTCGGCACCGCGGGCAATTCATATCTTGCGTAGTCCGTAGTGGCTATTCGCGCTGTTCAAGATACCAAAAACATAGAACGAGTCCCAAGTCCTTCCATGAGAAGCCCGATCCCTGTCAAGATTTTCCCCGCTCTTCCATGATTTCTTGGCGTTCTTGGCTCCTCGCGCCGAGAGCGAAACTCTCAAGAAACGAGCTTATCGGAACCGTTGGCAGGCCGTGCATCGGTTAGCCACTCTTTTAGGACGGCTCGATAAGGTTGGGCAACGCCCTGGAATTCGACGCCTGAACCGTTGTCATGGTCGGAATAAACAACTCGGGCACGCGCCTGGAAGATTTTTTTACCGGCGGCGACTCTGATGGTTATCGAGCTTCGCTCGGGCAATGGACTGGGGAGTTCGAGGTAACAACCGTATAAGTTCAAATTTCGCAGCCGAGCAATCAGGGTGCGAGATTCGTCATCGGTCACTTCAGCGATCACCATGAATGAACACCTGGGAGAGCGACGTTGATTCTGGACGTTGGCCATTGGATAGGTGGTACCCGGAGGTTATAAAGCCTGCATACACAAGAGACCACGAGCAGATTAGTGGTCACGGAGAAGTACTCAGGCAACTTCTCAGAATTAGCGCATGGGTATGTGTCTGTGAGCTGCTTAGCCGTGAGTGCGAACGCGGAACAACGCGTGATAGATAAGCAGAACGACAATTGCTCCAACAACGGCGACTAGTATGCTGTAGAGATTTAAGCCGGTCACGCCGACGTGGCCAATGGTGTTGAAAAGCCAGCCGCCGACGACAGCGCCGACGATTCCCAACACGATGTCCATGATGGTTCCTGCTCCAGACTTATTGACAATTTTACTGGCGATGAAACCTGAAACAAGCCCGAGAACGATCCATGCTAAGAATGACATTTGGACCTCCTAGAAAGCCGTCATCTGCCGCCAATTGGGACACCAAGATGGTCGTTCCTCTACTGTAAGTTCAGCCAGTTGGTCCTGGAAGGCCGGAATCCGAACCGGAAGGCGAGACGGGCCTGTGCATCAAGACCGGTCGGAGGCAACAGGTCCGCCACGGTATCCCGCCGATCTCCCCTCTTCTACAAACCGATGATTCTCGTCCATCTTTTTCTTTCAAACGCTTGCGCACTCTTTCCTCCCATAGAGCAATCACAACCTCTTTCTCATCAATCACTTCCGGACTCTTGCCGGCGCAACGGAGCGTGGCGGTTCCGTGCAACAAGCCGTCCTCCAATCTTGCCTATCCTCGAAGCCTTGTATTTTCGCACTCTGGAGGATGTAGGGTTTGTTCCTCCCCAATGGGAACGACGGTGCAGAAGCAGGCTCTTTTCACTTTTCCATTTTCCGTCTGTACTACACTGGAGCCCCATGTCCAACCAAGCGAATCAATGGAATGCGGCCGAGTATGACGCGAAGCACGCGTTTGTATACGAGAAGGCCAAGGGCCTGGTGGAACTGCTGGCGCCGAAGGCGGGCGAGCGCATCCTGGATTTGGGCTGCGGAACGGGCGCGTTGGCGGCGGAAATTGCCGCACGCGGCGCTGAAGTGCTGGGGGTGGACCGCTCCGAGGAGATGATTGCGCAGGCGCGAAAGAGATTTCCGGCGCTGCGGTTTGAAGTCATGGATGTGCGGGAGTTGCGGTTTGGGGCAGAGAGCGGTCGGCCTCAAAAGGCCGAGCCTACAGGCGGTGCGGACGGTTCGGCAAAAGGCGAAAAGCAGATCCCTCACCCCGCAAAACCAGCGGGGATTCGGGATGACAGGCTTGGGGGATTTGACGCCGTGTTTTCCAATGCAGTGCTGCACTGGATTCCTGAGGCGGACGAAGTGATCGCGGGAGTGGCGCTCGTACTGAAGCCTGGCGGGCGGTTCGTGGCGGAGTTCGGCGGCAAGGGCAACATCCAGAAGCTGGTGGCGGGATTTCACGGGGCCCTTGCGGCGCTGGATATCCGGGCACCCGAGCCAGTGGGCCCCTGGTTTTACCCAAGCGTGGCGGAATACGCGGGAATGCTCGAACGGCATGGCCTGGAAGTGCGGGAAGCGTCGCTCTTCGACCGGCCAACGGTGCTCGAAGAGGGCGAGCGCGGCCTGGAAAACTGGATTCGCCTGTTCCGGAAGACGTTCGTCGAGAAAATGGGCGAGGCCGATGCGGCGCGGTGGATCCGGGAAGTGGACCGGCAGTGCCGGGGTGAGTTGTTCCGCGATGGAAGCTGGGTGCTCGACTACCGCCGTCTGCGCATCGCCGCCTGGAAGGCGTGAATGCGGCCCTCAAAGATTTCTTCAGGGTTAAACAGGCCGCACCTACGGTGCCGCGGATTTTTTGGTTGGTAGCCCAAGCCCTGACCCTTCGGCGCGGCTCAGGGCAAGCAGGATCGTGACGCGCCTCCGGCGCTTTTGACCGGCATTTGGGAGCAACTTTGCAAGCCAGGCAGGCGCGGATCTCGGCCATTTTGAACTCCGGAGCGGCGAAAACGTATCACGATATGGCAGGAAGAACGATTGAATATGCTATTCTGGAGGTCCAGCCTGCAATTCCCTGAACCATTGCAATTCTGCCAGCCCAATTCCAGGCAGGAGGAGAAATGCGCAATTTCATCAGACTGGTCGTGCTCGCCCTGTTCGCCGCAGCTCCGGCGATGGCCCAGGGAACAGTATCCAAAGGGGACTTCTTTGTAGGCTACCAGTACATGCATCTCAATCCCGGGGGTAGGGGATGCCACGGTTTCGACCTGAATGGCACTTACAACGTGACCGATTGGATCGGCGGGGTGGGAGACTTTGGCTATTGCAAAGAGACCGGGTTGCCGTCGGGCGTGGGCGGCCATGACTTCAACTACCTGTTCGGGCCGCGGGTGACCTACCGGAGCGACAGCAAGCTCGAGCCGTACGGGCAGTTTTTGCTTGGCGGCCAGAACGAGTCCATCGGGGGAGCATCCCTAAATTCGTTTGCGTTCACTTTGGGAGGCGGCGTCAACTACAAATATAATGACCGCTTCTCGATTCGCGTGATCCAGGCGGAGTATCTGTGGAACCACTTCGGCGGAACAGGCTGGAATAATGCCCGGATCACCGCGGGGCTCGTCTACAGCTTCTAAACGAGGCTCGGAGAAGAAAAGGCAACTGGGCTAAGAGAAAAAGGCCGGGGGAGAAATTCCTCCGGCCTTTTGATCCTCGAACTACCGACCGCTTCCCACCGATTCCGCCGCGCTGAAACGCAAGATGTTGGAATTCTGGCGTAAGTGTCCTAGACTCGGCGGATGGACGCCGAGTGGCTGCGCAAGTTGTGCCTGACGTTTCCGGGAACCACCGAACAAATCCAGTGGGGCTACGATTTGCTGTTCAAGGTGGGCGGCAAAATGTTTGCGATAACACCGCTCGAGCCGGCGCCGGTATGCCTGTCGTTTAAAGCTTCGCCGGAAAAGTTCGCGGAGCTGACGGAGCGGCAAAACATTATTCCGGCGCCGTACCTGGCGCGAGCGCAGTGGGTGGCGCTGCAAACCCGCGACGCGGTGGCGCAGGACGAGTTGGCTGGGCTGCTGCGCGAATCCTATGAAATGATTTTGGCAAAGCTGCCGAAAAAAATGCAGGAGGCGATTGCGACCGGAGGGAGCGCCCGAAGCGGTGCTGGGCGGAGAAAGAAATTGCGGAGTCGGGGAGTGGCGAAGCGGCTGACTGCAGGAAAAAAGAAAAAGGCGAAGCGTTAAAACTTCTGAGTGAGGTGCATTGTGTTTAGAGGTCGAGTGTTGCTTGCGGCGATGGTGGTCGCACTGGGCTTGGGCGTTTTGCGGAACGTGAAAGCGGGGCCAGCGGGCGGTGGATTGCTGGTCATTGCGAATCAGAAAGAGCACACGGTATTGGTTGTGGATCCGGAGGAGCGGAAAGAACTGGCGAGGGTCGTTGTCGGCGTGAATGGACACGAAGTTATGGTGTCGAAAGATGGGCGATACGCATATGTGCCGATTTATGGAAATTCGGGCGTGGGCAGGCCGGGGACTGACGGAAGCACGATTGACGTTGTCGATTTGCAGGAAAGGAAGCTTGTTACAACGATTGATCTGGGAAAGCCGCTGCGGCCGCATCGCGCGGAGTGGGGGCCGGATGGATTGCTGTATGTGACGGCGGAACTTGGCAATGCGGTGGATGTGTTGGATCCGGGCACGCGGAAGATTGTTGCGGAAATTCCCACGGGGCAGAAAGAGTCGCACATGCTGGTGATTTCGCCGGGCGGGCGGCACGCGTACACGGCAAACGTGGGCGCGGGAAGCGTTAGCGTGTTGGATTTGGCGAAGCGCACGTTGATTACGACGATTCCGGTGGCGAAGACCGTGCAAAGGATTTCGGTTTCGCCAGATGGGAAGCACGTTTACACCCACGACCAGGATGCTCCGCGAATTGCGGTAATCGACACAGCGACGAACAAGATTGCGGATTGGATTGAGGTTCCGACTCCTGTGTATGCGTCAGAGCCGACGCCGGATGGACGATGGCTGGTGACGTTGGATCGAAACAGCCACGCCTACGTTATTGATTTGCAGTCGAAGAAGGTTTTGCATACCTACAAGATTTCCGATGGAGCGTCGGAAGTCTTGATTCGCCCCGGAGGAGACATCGCGTACCTGAGCGGAACAGGGGTGGGAAAGATTGACGTATTGGACTTGCACACTTGGGAATTGCAGAAGCCAATCGAGTTGACCTCAGGCGTTGATGGCATGTCCTGGATGCCCGCGGGAGCGAAGTAGCCACGTTCCCGTGCGCCCGAGGCCACGGTTACACAGACGCTCAGGAGACGGATGGCCCTCAGCAACTCGAATCGTTCCGCAAATCCTGTCTACTATGGCTGGTGGATTGTTGTCGCGGCGTTCCTGAATCTTTTTTTCGTCGTGGGAATTCTTTTTTACGGCTTCCCCGTTTTTTATCCTTACTTCGTGGAATCACTGGGCTTTACAAGAGCTCAGGTAACGCAAGGCTTTCTGCTCGGATTCCTCTTCGCGGGACTTCCCTTCGGAATACTGGCGGGAACTCTCATTGATCGTATTGGCGCGCGCACTGTCATTCTTGCGGGAGTTGGGCTAGTCGGGTTGTCTTTGTTGCTGATGGGAAGGATGATCCACTTCTGGCAGTTCGAGCTCCTGTGCGTCGCGGAGGTGATTGGTTACGTTATGGCGGGGCCCATCGCCAACCAAGTGTTGATTTCACGATGGTTCGGACGCCGCCGAGGCCGGGCCATGGGATATGCCTACCTGGGCCTGGGCTTGGGAGGCGTCGCCGCCCCGATGCTGGTGAATTTTCTGGCTCGCAGTTTGGGATGGCGGCACGGGCTCGAGCTGATGGGAACTTTCATTATGCTGGTGCTCTTCCCGATTGGAATTTGGGTCACACGGTCTTCGCCTGGCGAAGGCGAAGTTGATCGAGCGGCGTTCGCAGAAGAACTACGGTCGCAAGTAAACTCGTCCGCATCGATTGCGACCTCCGCAGGAGTGCCTGTAGCGGTCCGGTCCTTTCCTTTCTGGTTGATCGTTGGCGGAGCCACTCTGGCCATTGGGGCCATCGGAGCAGTCATTCAGCATTTCATTTTGTTTCTGAAAGACTCGGGTTACTCCGCGACGACTGCTTCAAATTACTTTACGATTCTGTTGGCGGCGAGCCTGGGAGGACGCGTGATTGTCGGATACCTTGCGGACCGCTTCCGGAAATCGCGGCTGATGGCGCTTTTTTATTTTGTGATTGGGGCGTCCGTATTCTTGCTCGCCTATCCGCATTCGACGGTTGTTTTGAGCGCGTTCGCGATCCTCTTCGGCTTCGCGATGGGAGCGGACTACATGCTCATTCCACTGGTGACGGCAGAATGTTTCGGGACGGCTGCTCTCGGCAAGCTCCTCGCGCTGATCATCATGGGGTACTCCATCGGTCAATGGGCGGCGCCGTGGTTTGTGGGCAAGATGTTCGATGCGCAGCACAGCTATGATTTGGCGTGGAAAATCGTGGCAATTCTCGGGATCGCCGGAGCGGCGGCTATTTATTTGACGCCAACTTCGGCGAGGACTCCTTCCGACCGGGTTGAGGTCCCCTCACTCTTCTCGCAGAGTTCTAGCTGGATCGATGCTGGCGATTCTCAGCGCTGGAAGGACGGTTGCGAGGAGCGTTACCGCAGAGATCGTTAGAACGACCACGAAAATTGTAGTTACGTCATACACGCCGACACCATAGATCACGCTGGTCATGACACGGAGTGCGCCGGCGGAAAGCGCGAGACCCAGAACCACTCCCGCGAGAGAGGCGCTCACTCCCGAGCGGCCGATTTGCAGCATCACCCGGCCGACGGTGGAGCCCAGCGCCATGCGGATGCCGATTTCGCGCGTCCGCTGCGCAACCATGTTCGCTACCAAAGCGAAGATTCCGACGGTGCTGAGCAGCAAGGCGAGCGCGGCCATGGCACCGAGCAAAGCTACTTCGATCCGCTGAGTCGCCAGAGTTCGGGTCAACAAGTCTTTCATGCGGTAGAAACCGGAAGCAGGTAGATTGGGATCCGCCTTGGCGAGAGCGCTCTGCATTTCTGCGGTGAGTCCCGCCACCGGGCCAGCGGTCCGAACAACCCAATCCGGTTGAAACCAAACGTGGATCAGCCCGAGGTAAGTACCTGGCACTTGAGCTGACGGAATGTACATGGTCTGCTCGACCATGAGCGGAGCAATCGGGAATAGACTCGAAGAAAGCGGGACGTCCGCGACCTCACCCACGATCATAGTGTCTTTGTTGATGTAGCGGCCCACGGGATTGGTTCCGCTGTAAAACTTTCGAGCGAAGGATTGATTCACCACGGCGACGTGCTGAGTATCGGGACCATCCGCATCCGTAAAGAAGCGGCCTGCCAGCAAAGGCATCTGCAAAACCTCGAAATACCCGGGTGTAACGTAAATAAGATCCGTGCCCGCTTGCGCCCCGGCCTCCTGGCCGTCACGAATCCTGACGCCGTCGTTCAGCGTACCCTCATAGGGGAGGCTCAGACCAACAGCTGCGTTCACAACGCCTGGAATCTGGCGCATGGCGGCAGTGCTTTCGTCGAGCAGTCTTCGAAAGGCAACGGGATCATGATACCGGACATCATCGAGAGAAGCCTTCGCGACCATGACTCCTGTGGGGTTGAATCCGGGAGGCAACGTTTCCAGGTGGATGAGGCTGCGGATGAGCAATCCGGAGCCGGAAAGCAGAACCACGGTAAGAGCGACCTCGCCCACAATCAGGGACTGGCGCGTACGGATGCCGCCGGCGCGGACCGCGCCACGCCCGTCCATCGAGGAGCGGAGGTCCACTCTTCGCACCACAAGCGCCGGGAACATGCCGAAAAGCACGCTGGTCAGGACGGAGACGATCATGGTGAAGGTCATCACGCGAGCGTCGAGGGACACGCTAGCAACGGGCAGAAAACGCGGGGGCAGCAGCAAGAAGAGACCGCGCAGAGCGAGGAAGCCCACGCCAATAGCGACCGCACCACCTAGCAAAGCCAGGAGCAGATTTTCGACCCAGAATTGCCTTTGGATTTGCCAGCTCGAAGCTCCCAAGGCCAAGCGCGTGGCAACTTCCGAGGTGCGGCGCAGCATCCGCATCAGTGTCAGGGCGGCCAGGTTGCCGCAGGCGATCAGCAGGATAAACCCTGCAGCGAGCATCAAACCTAGCACTTGGGGACGCAGCCAGTCTGTCACACCCTTCTGGAGCGGCACGGAATAGTAGGTTACTTTCGCGCCGGAAGAGTTTTTTTCAAACTCTTGACCAAGCGAGCTCCAGGCACGGTTGATCTGCGCATCGGCTTCCTGCCAGGTCATGCCGTCACGAAGGCGAGTAACGGCCGTGAAGTTGGAGCCACTGCCTTCGCCTGAACGACTGGGCTGAAGAGGTGTGAAAACATCCGCGTTCGAGGGAGTGATGGCGTTTTGGGGCAACACGCCGACGACGAGATAGGGCTCACTTCGCAACAAGATGGTTTGCCCAACAATGCCTGGGTCTGCGTTAAAGACGTTCTGCCAAAGGCCATAAGTGAGAATGGCGACTTTCGGCCCGTTGGGCCGATCCTCGTCCTCGGAAAAATTGCGGCCGCGGATGGGCTGGACGGCCAGCACATCAAAGTAACGAGCGGAGACACGGTTGTTGCGCACGTACTGCACGCGAGAACCGGCCTTGAGATTTACGCCGGAAGTACTTCCCGAAACGGCGGAGATTAATGCGGGAGTATTGTCGCGTAAGAGTTCCCACTTCTCGCCGTCCACACCAGTTCGGAAATCGAAGGAGCCACGCGAGCTGGTTACGTGCTCATATAGCGTGCCAATGCGCTCGGGATGCGCGTAGGGAAGGCGCTTGAGCAGAAGCGCGTTCACCAAAGAAAAAATTGCGGTGTTGGCGCCGACGGAAAGCGCCAAAGTGAGAACGACCGTGAGAGTGAAGCCTGGATTTTTGTAGAGCTGGCGGGCGCCGAAACGGCAATCTGTGATCCAGGAATGCAGCGATTCGCCAAGCCGCCGCTCACGCACCTGTTGTTTTACCTGTTCGGCGCCGCCGAGTTCCATGCGCGCGGCGCGTTGGGCTTCCTGGCGCGACATCCCCGCGCGGAGGTTTTCGTCAATCAAGAGTTGCAGGTGAGAGTGGACTTCGAGGCCCAGGTCTTGTTCCACACGCTCGGTGAGGAAGAGATTGCGCAAGAAACTTCTGGCTTTTACGTAGAGCCGCATACGACACCTCTGCAGCTACTGCAGATTACGACACTTCCAGAGCTTGGGCGATGGCCCAGGAAATTCTGCTCCAGCGCTTGGATTCGGCTTCGAGCTGTTTCCTTCCCGCTTTCGTCAGGCGGTAGTATTTCGCGCGGCGATTGTTTTCAGAGCCTCCCCAAAAGGACGACGTCCAGCCCTCTTCCTCCATGCGGTGAAGAGCAGGAAAGAGCGAGCCTGGCTTGACCACAAAAGTGCCGCCGGTAATTTGCTGGATTCTGCGGGAGATGCTCAACCCGTGCAGTTCGCCGCTGGCGAGGGATTTCAGGATCAGCAGGTCCAAAGTTCCTTGTAGGAGGGCTGACGGTTCCGGGCTCAGACTCACAAGCTCACTCCTATCGGGCTTCGATAGGAGTATGCACTTCGAGCTATCGAGCGTCAATATGAAGAATGTCTGTTCCCCTTGACATCCTACTGGAAGGTATCTATGCTCACCTAGAATGTCTACTAAAGAAGAACGCGAACGCGTCGAGCTGCTTCAGGGAACGCTCGATCTTCTAATTCTTCGGACGCTGCTGCTGGGACCGGCGCACGGTCACGCCATCGCCAAAACCATCGAATTCAACTCGGACGAAGTGCTGCAGGTGGAGCAGGGATCGCTCTATCCGGCGCTGCACCGACTCATCAAGCGAAGATGGATTTCCGTGGAAGAGGGCACTTCGGAGAACAACCGGCGAGCCAAATTTTATCGGCTGACGTCTAAAGGCCGGAGGCAATTAAAGGTCGAGACCGGCAAGTGGGACAAACTGGCAGGAGCGATCGCGCGAATTCTCCGGCCGGCAGAGTAGGGGGCAATTCATGAGGCGCGGAAAGCAGATGTTAAATGAGCTCGACGCGGAGATTCACGAGCACATCGAGAGAGAAACCCAGGACAACATCGAGCGCGGGATGACTCCGGGAGAAGCGCGCTACGCGGCCGTACGGAAATTTGGAAACGTGACACGCGTCAAGGAAGACACGCGTGATGTGTGGAGAATCGCTTGGGCCGAGGACCTGTGGCAGGACATTCGCTATGGCTTGCGCATGCTCCGCAATTCTCCGGGCTTCGCGGGAGTCGCCGTTCTTACCCTTGCGCTGGGGATTGGCGCGAACACGGCGATTTTCAGCCTGATTAATGGAGTCATGCTGCGGTCGCTTCCCGTGGAAAAACCGTCGGAGCTGGTGGTGCTTCGATGGAACGCGCGCAAAGGGCCGCGATTTAACGGCTACATGTCTTCAGGTGATTGCCGCGACAATTTGCGCCTTGGAGGAGCGAATCCCACAGGGTGCTCGTTTTCTGAGCCGATCCTTCGCGAGGTGAGGAATTCGAACCAGTTTTCTGGAGTCGCGGCGTTTGCGAACTCTGGTCCGCTCTCGCTGACCGGTAATGGGCCGGCGAGCATGATCAGCGGCCAACTGGTTTCGGGGGACTTCTTTCATACGCTGGGATTGAAAGCGGTTGCGGGGCGCATGCTGGACTTGAGCGACGATTCGCCGACTGCACCTTCCGTGGCGGTGCTCAATTATGGCTATTGGCAAAGTTCCTTCGGCGGCGCGCGCGATGCGGTTGGGCGCACGATTGAGTTGAACGGGGTGGCTTTCACGATCGTGGGAGTCGTCGAGCAGCGATTTACGGGCGTAACACCGGGAAGCGACTACGACGTTTGGATGCCGCTCGCCGCGGGTCGGCGGATCAACAATCCGCGCTTTTGGGACAACCGAGAAGACAACGTGGCGTTTTGGTGGCTGACGATTCTCGGTCGGCTGAAGCCCGAAACACCGATGCTGCAGGCGCAAGCTGCGGTTAGCGGAATGTTCCGCAATGAGATGCTGCATGGCTCCGTACCGCTGTTCGATGCCGGAGGGAGAATGCCTGGACCTCCGGAACCGCGAGGCGGAGGTGGCCCTGCTTCGAGACAGATGGTTATGGGTGGCCCGCCGCCAGCTGGTGCGAGAGCTGTGCCACTACCATCGAGTGGCGGTGCACAAGCTAGTGTTATCGTTGGCGGGCCGATGCCTCCGCCTGCTGGAGGACCGGGACCGGGGAGAATTCAGGCGGTCCCCGAGCCGACTGCGCCGGGTCAAGCACCGCCTGAGGCAGCGAACGAACCAAGGACGCTTTCGAGGCCTGACGATGAGCCGACGGTAACTCTCGTCAACGCGCAAACGGGACTAACCGGATCGCGCGGGCAGTTTGCGAACCCCTTGTACGTTTTGATGTTGGCAGTGGGGATTATTTTGCTGATTGCGTGCTCGAACGTCGCGGGACTGATGCTGGCTCGCGCGGCAGCGCGGCAAAAGGAAATGGCGGTGCGGCTGGCGCTGGGGGCGGGGCGGATGCGAATCTTGCGGCAGCTTTTGACGGAAAGCCTGCTCCTAGCGGCAACAGGAGGAATTCTGGGAATTGTTTTTGCCTCGTGGGGCTCGCACGCGATTGTTTCGTTCGTATCGAACAATCAGCCGCGCCCGCTGACGTTTGCGACGGGCCTCGACCTTCGCGTGCTGGGGTTCACGGCTGCGATTTCGCCTTTTACAGGAATTCTGTTTGGTCTTGCACCGGCTTTTCGCAGTTTGCGCGTTGATCTGACTCACGCGCTGAAGGAAGGGTTCAGCGCTGCGACAAAGATTTCTGGTGGCGGCGGGAGAAGGTTCGGCATCGGCAACGCGCTGGTGGTGACGCAAGTGGCGCTGGCGATCGTGGTGCTGGTTGGCGCCGGCCTGCTGGTGCGAACGTTGCAAAACCTGCGCAGCATTGACGTGGGCTTCGATGCTCACAATCTGGTTATCTTCGGAATTAACCCGTCGCTCGCGGGTTATAAGGACGCGCAGATCCGCAGTTTTTACCGTGACTTGCAGGGCCGTCTTACCGAAACGCCTGGGGTGAAGTCCGCGAGCTACTCCATGGTTCCGCTGCTGAGCGGCGCGCTGATGGCCACCCTGTTTCATTGGCCGGGAACTCCGCAAGACCGGCAGTCAGAGTCGGATGTGCTGGAGGTTGGGCCGAATTTCTTCAGCACCATGGAGATTCCGTTCGTTGCAGGCCGCAATTTCACGGCGTCCGACTATGAGATCGCCGCACAAGCAACCAACCCAGCTCCTCCCACCGTAGCGACGCCTGTGATTGTGGATCAGGCGTTCGTGGCGAAGTTCCTTGCTAAAGAAAACCCGGTGGGAAAACGCTTTGGCCAATCTGAGGCAAGCCAGGATGGACCGGCAAGCCCAGGCTACGAAATCATCGGTGTAGTGCGCGACACAAAATACGACAGTCTGCGACGAGCAATCAGCCCGATGATGTACACGCCGCAGGCCTTCCCGGGCGCCTCGTTCGAGGTGCGCACGGCGGGCGATCCGCAAGCTTTGGTTCCTGCGATTCGCAAGGTGGTAGCCGAAATCAATCCCAATCTGCCGCTCCGCAACGTGACCACAGAATCGCAGCAAATTGACCGCTTGCTGTTTCAAGAGCGGCTTGTGGCGCGCCTGTCGGTTTTTCTTGGCTTGCTGGCGCTTGCGCTGGCATGCATCGGGCTCTATGGACTGCTCGCGTATGAAGTTGCGCGGCGAACGCGCGAAATCGGCATTCGCTCGGCACTTGGCGCGCAAAGGGGCGATGTTCTGCGGCTCGTGCTGAAACAGGGACTCTCGCTGTCGATTGTGGGCGCAGCTGCCGGCATCGGAGTGGCCCTCGGCGTGACACGCTACCTGAAGTCGATGTTGTACGACGTAAGCGCCTATGACCCCATTACCATTGTGGTTGTCAGTGCGCTGCTGGTCCTGGTGGCGCTTGCGGCTTGTCTGATCCCTGCGCAACGGGCGACGAATGTCGATCCGATGGTCGCCCTCAGATACGAATAGCGCTTCCAGCATTTCTTACAAGAAATAGCTGGCTTCATGATCTGTGGCACGTCTGATGTAACCGCACTTCCATGCAAGTGGGCATGGCACCCGATGACCCGTGCGGTATCATCGATTCTTTCCACATGGCGCTGTTCCCTAAGGAATGAAAAGACAACCAACTTCACGGAAAAAACTCTTTGGCATTTTGCTCTGCTTTCTTTTGTCCGGCGCCGCGGGCCTCATCTATCAAGTTGTCTGGGGCAAGGCTCTGGGATTGATCTTCGGACATACGGTATATGCCATTTCCACTGTGCTGGCGGTGTTCATGGCCGGCCTGGCAACGGGCAGCGCTTGGATTGGCCGGTGGTGCGAAAATCACGCCCGGCCACTCTCTGTCTACGGGCGGCTCGAATTTCTCGTTGCAGCGACCGGCGCGCTCTCCCTCGCTGGACTTGCCGGGGTTCATTCGCTTTACTTGGCCGCGTACCCAATGGTTGGCAATTTCCAGCCTCTCCTGCTGGTTCTTAGATTCTTAGGCGCTGCCGTGGTCCTTTTCCTCCCCGCCTTCTTGATGGGAGGGACACTCCCCGTGTTGGTGCGCGGTATCGCGCAGCCCTCAGCCGAACTTGGCCTGCGGGTTAGTCTGCTTTACTGGGTCAACACGCTTGGTGCGGTTGGCGGAACGTTGCTGGCCGGATTTGTTCTGCTTCCCGCGTATGGCTTGCGCCTCACCATCGCGTCTGCTGTGGTTTTGAACCTGCTTTCGGCCGTGGTAGCGCTAAGAATTGGCAAGCACAGAATTCCAGCAAGCGCGCCCAGACTTTCGGGGGTCGCAGTATCCCGGACAACAAAAAACTCTTCTGCAGCAGAGCCTGCGCAAGACTCATCGAGCTTTTTTCTTTTTTTGTTTGCGGTCGTGGGCGGAACGGCTTTTGCGTACGAAATCGCCTGGACGCGGCTCTTGGAAATTACGATTGGCAGTTCCACCTACGCATTCACACTAATGCTGGCGACGTTCCTGGCAGGCATGGTAATAGGCAGCGCCCTTTTCCAGAGCTTCCTTGGTCGTTCAAAAGGCATCTCGCCTTCCATTTTTTCGGGTACACAGACTTGCACCGCCATCGCGTCGCTTTCCTCCTTGATTCTCTTTCCCTGGATCGCTGCCATCATTCCTCCGCTTCTCCGGGCAACTCATCAAACATTCGCGGGCCTGCTTTTTGCGCAGTTCGCCGTATCGTCACTGACAGTGCTTCCGTTGGCGGTGGTGTTTGGCTTTAACTTTCCGGCCGTGGTGGTTCTTGTCGGCGACGCAAAAGGCGATGGCGCGGGAGAATCCGCAACGGTCGGCAGGGCATACGCAGCAAACACCTTAGGCGCGATCGTCGGTGCGGTGGCGGCGGGGTTCTGGCTGGTTTCGTGGTTAGGCAGTTTCAAGCTGGTTGCATTCACCGCCGGCGTAAATCTATTGGTGGCAATCGCGCTGGAGTTACGCGCGTCTTCACGTGGAGCACTTCGGTTGGTAGTGAATGTCGCCTGCCTGGTGGCGGTGTTCTTCGTCGGACTTTCTCCCTCCTTCAACAACAAATCGGTCTTGTCGCTTTCCGCAGTGCTTTACGGGAACAGTTACCAGGGGCGCTTGACGCTGAGCGAGATTGCGGCAACCAACGATCTCGTCTTTGCGGTAGATGGCGTAAACGCCTCGATCGCCGTAGTGCGTTCCGATAACTACGCGGCCCTCCGCATCAACGGCAAGACGGACGCTTCGACAGGCGACGCTCGGACGCAACTCCTGTTGGGTCATTTAGGAGCGGCCTTCCATCCGGCGCCCCGGCGCGTTCTTATCATCGGGTTTGGCAGCGGCATGACCGCATCAGCGGTTTCGCAGTACCCGGACGTGGAAAGAATTGATTGTGTGGAGATCGAGCCCGCCGTGACTCGCGCTGCGCCGTATCTCGAAAAACTCAACCGTGGAGTGATGGATGATCCTCGCCTTCAGGTGGTCTTCGATGATGCGAGAAACTTTCTTCTTACTTCGCGGGAAAAATACGACCTCATCATTTCCGAGCCGTCCAACCCCTGGATTGCCGGAATTGCCACGCTCTTCACGGATGAATTCTACGCCGCAGTCAGGCAACGGCTCGCGCCGGGCGGGATGTTCGTGCAGTGGGTGCAGTCCTATTCGCTCGCGCCGGACGATCTCCGAATGGTCATTGGAACGCTGGCGCCTCACTTCCCCGATGTAACTCTCTGGCGTGGCGAGGGGCCTGACCTACTTTTGCTTGGCCGGACGGATGATTCCTCGATCCAATTCAGCCGTCCCCGAGCGCTCTGGAAAAGCAAATGTATTCATGATGATTTTGAAGCTCTGAGTGTCCATGTCCCCGAAGGACTGGTGGCCTACTACCTTTTGGACGATGCGGCTGTCCGAAGATTAGCGACAGGCAGCGCCTTGAACACGGATGATCGCACGCTACTGGAATATCACGCTCCGCGAACCTTGCTTGCAACCGGGCTTTCTGAGACGAATCAAGCATTGATCGCCCAGTTTCGCAACGCGCCGCTGCCGGCAAATTTGGAGCCGTCCGAAACACAAAGCGCGCTCGAAGCCGGATCCATGACCGCACTCGATCTCAAAGATACTTCGGCGGCTCGAATGTTTGTGAAAGCGCTCGAAGCGGCACCGATCTCTGCAACGGCTTACATTGCCGAGGGCCGCTTCGCTCTCACGAATGAAGATCTACCGTCCGCCAAATCCGACTTTGAAACGGCTTTGCGAACGGAGTCGGACTCGCCTGAAGCCATGCATTGGCTCGCTGTGACGGAGCACAAACAAGGCGACGAATCGGACGCGCGGTCCCTTGTCGCTCGGATTCTGAAGACTCACCCTCGGTTCCTGCCCGCGCTCACCGACGAGATGGAGTTTGCAACCGACCGAAAGGATTTTCGAATTGCTCTGCTAGCTCAGCTGAATCGGATGGCCGTAATGCCCGATCCGCCGGCGTCGGAATATTGCCGGCTCGGAGCGATATGGATGAAGATATCGAACTTCGCAGAGGCCGAGCCGGTTCTGCTCCGAGGAGCATCCAAAGATCCCTACAGTTATGCATGCCGGCTGGAGCTCGGCGAACTGTATCGTCGCACTGGCCAGCTTCCTCTAGCGCGTGAAAACCTCGAACTGGTTGTGCGTTTCTACCCTGATTACGACGCAGCCGTTTTTAAGGCTCTTGCAAGCGTTTATGCGGGCCTGGGGGATTCTCGTTCGGCTGAGGCCGTTCTGCGGAAAGGGCTTCGCCTGTTCCCTTCCGATCCGGAATTGTAGAGGGCCTCGATCCACGATGGAAATTGACAAGAATCATTGTGAGTTTTCGGTACAAAGAACGCATTGGCCAAAACGGCTAACTAATGGCCAAAATAGCGAACAGCTTTTGATTGACTCTTGATATTTCCGTCAGGCATCGTGCTTTTGTCTTCAATGCTATTCCCCCAGCTAGCCGGTTCAGCCAAATCATTGCCTGGAATATGTGAAGGCCGCAGGGATCATTACAGCGCTCCTCTTTTCTAGGTTCTTCAGGTTACCTAAGTTGCTGCGGATCTTGTCATGAAAACGCTGAACCTCGTGATTGCCGCGCGTCTCAGCAAGAAGGCGCAATTCGAATCGGCAAAAACGCGGCTCAACAAGCTCGATGAAAATGAAAGGAAATCTTCAAAATGGCCATTTTGACTGAAGCTGATGCAAACCGTGGAGAAAGGAACTCTGAATCAGGGCCAACTCGAAGAGTTATTCACTGCAGGCAAGCATACAGTGCGCCGCGACTGTTGTGGGTTGGTCATGCTTTGGACGTGATTCTTTCTAGGGCGGAATGCAAATCCAGGCAGGTCGCGGAAAGAGTGCGGCGTCTGATCGATGAATCAAGCGGCAGTCTCTCCTTTAGCCCCGCCGGTGAGTGCCAGAAGCTTCAAGTTAGCTTGTCTCTGGTGAGCCGGCAATTTAAGAAGATTTATCAAGTCACGATTCGCAGCTACGCTCGGAACATCAGGATGAAAACGGCGGAAAAGCTGCTGAAAGAATCCAAGGGCCTCAACATTGATGAGATGGCGCGAATTTTCGGGTACAGCTTCACGTCGGCATTCTCGCGCTGCTTTCAACAAACCTTCGGCAAGCGCCCGAAGCGGTTTCAAATGCAGCATGGCAGCGGCCTGGAGTGGTCAACGACGGAGGAAAACGGAATGAAACCAAGTTCGCAACTTCAAGCATCGCCGCAAGTCACGGAGAGTCCTTCCTCGAAGTGTGCCGCTTCCAGATAATCACTAGGGCAATTTCACACAGGGGTAGAAAACAAAATATTTTAGTGAGCGGCCTGAGAACACAGGTAACACATCGTACCGGACACCTAACACTTCCTCCTGTTTTTTTTTGGGAGGGAGTGATGCCTTGGAAAGGAGTGTTCGGTGATGGATGCAAGGCTGCAGTTCGTGGCGGATCTCTGCAGGGAGTTTTGGGACCTCGCGCAAGACGGGCTACAAAATCTTCGGTCGCTACCAGGAGTGTGGGATTCAGGGGCTGACTGACCGAAGCCGACGACCCTGCCGCGATGCGAATCAACTCGCCTTCCAGGTAGAACACTTCATCCTAAACGTGAAGCGCGAGCACGTCAGCTGGGGCGCCCGCAAGGTTGGCGAGCGCCTCCTGCCGATTCTCCGGAATCCCATCCCGGGAATTATTGGAAGCCGTCAGGAAGGACGGGAGAAACATCTACTACGACGATTGGGGCTTTCGGGAGTCATGGTGTCGGGAGTCGTAGTGTCGGGAGTCGTAGTGTCGGGAGTCGTAGTTGACTACGTTATATTGAAAGTAGTATGTAAGCGGCAGTAAACACCTCATTGTTTCTTGTCGTCAAAGGAGATAAACGTGCGCCCTATTCCAGCCCTGGCGCTCTGCGTCTTGTTTGTACCAACTCGTGCCTTTGCGGACATTCCTTGCACTCCCACGCAGGCACTTGCGAATCAGAATCGCACTCACATGAAGCATCGAACGCCACCCTCGCAAAATCCGGGAATGACGCTAATTACCGTACAACAAGTAATCGCCGCAACTCCGGCGAGCGGAGTGTCTCAGCCGGGATTCAAGACTCGCGATACACCCTTGGATCCCCGTGAATTGCAGGTCATAACTCTGAAAGGCGAGCTTTGGCGTGTCAATATCGAAGCCAATGACTGCGATTTTCATTTGGAAATAAGCGAAACTGGAGGGGGACAAGGCGATGACCGAATCATTGTGGAGATACCGCAAGGGCCGAATTTCGCTGCTGCACGTACTGCACTTCTCCAGGCGCTAAAGGCAAACGGCGTGACACTCAAAGCGCAAACGCCCCTAGCGCAGCCCATTCACGTACAAGTGCTCGGATTTTCTTTCTACGATGCGTGGCATTTCAGTTCTAACAATCCTCAACGAGGACATGGTCACGGTTCAGCACAAGTGGCTTCACTTTGGGAAATTCATCCAGTTTTTGCAATTATTTTTCCGCAGAGTTAAATGTTGACGAAGCTGGATGGTCCGACTGTCAACAACTCTTTAGGCTGAACGCCAAAGCCAGTAGTCTCCTTTTCACGCACGGTCGCACGCGTGAGCAAGAGATTGGCAACATTGCTGCAAGCAATGTTTTTTTGGGCCTTGGCGCTGGCGGCATACGAGAGTCTCACCGCTACTGGCGCAAGGAAGAGAGGTAGCTCCGAATCAGCCGTCTGGCATTAGATACGGTGACAGCGCCACCAACTAAGATCATGCCTACTCCAATCAGCCTGTCAGTTTCTGGTTCCGGCACGCTCACTGGGTCCTTCGAGCAACCCTCGGCGCGATCTTCGCTGTGCGTACAGCCGCTCTTGCTGGCATCTCCCCTGGCAGGGAGGCGTGAAAGCGTCCA
>Ga0126378_10000718_pt1 | contig 24431 bp, 18 predicted proteins | sample PanSoiMetPlot_23_FD_92587 | JGI IMG/M metagenome (GOLD analysis project Ga0126378, IMG submission 92587) | Tropical forest soil microbial communities from Panama - MetaG Plot_23 | ecosystem: Environmental > Terrestrial > Soil > Tropical forest > Bulk soil | place: Panama | collected 2016-02-17
AGCAAGATGAGTAATCGTGAAAGTCGCATCGCCCCCTCCATGGCTCGGGGACACGCCGAGCCCTACATACAGTTATCGCTTGGGGGAGCCGCGTCGGGAAACCGTCCGAAAGGACAGGGTATGTCCAAAGAAGTAACCACCAAGGAACTTACGGAGGGGAGGGGAAAAGAACGGAGGCCTCGGAAGGCCGTCCTACAGCGGTCGTGCGACCGTGCGGAAGTTGCGAAGTGGACAAGCAAGAATGCCTGTCCTACTGGGAGCTAGTCCTGTGAGATGCGTTTTAGGACTTCGTTGGCGTGGCCTTTGGCTTTGACTGCGGGCCAGACCGCTTCGATTTTGCCAGTTTTGCCGATGAGAAAAGAGCTGCGGACGATGCCCATGAACTTCCGTCCCATGAACTGCTTCTGCTGCCAGGCGCCGAAGGCCTCGATGGTTTTGTGATCCGGATCGCTCAACAGGAGAAAGTTGAGATGGTATTTGGCTTTGAAGCTCGCCTGGGCTTTGACGGAATCCGCACTGAGGCCGAGGATGGCCACACCGTGCTTGTCGAATTGCAGCTTTGCGTCGCGGAACTCGGACGCCTCAATGGTTCAACCGGAAGTGTTGGCCTTAGGGAAGAGAAAGAGAATGATGCGCTGCCCCTTGAAGTCTTTCAGGGTCACGTTCTTGTCTTCATCGGACTTGAGGCGGATGTTGGGAGCTTTGTCGCCGGGTTTGAGCATGGGTTTTGCAAAGATTTTAGCAGAATTGTGGCTACGGTGCTGAAGCTCCCAGGTCTTCGTGACCCTTGTCGAAGTCGCGGCGAAAGTACCATCGAACATCTCGAATCTGAGGGGAGGAAGAAAGGACTAAATGCAGTGTCTGCGGCGCGACCGGGCTGATGCCTCGACTTCGTGCCCAAAGCAGCAGGGAGCCAAGGAGACCACTACGCCCCTCGATCCAACCGATCCATGTTCCCTCGGTGGATTCATCGCCTGGACGGTGTCCAATCACAAAAGTATGGGGCATGCCGTCGACTTGAAAATTGAAGTACCAGCCAAAATCTTCCTGACCAGGCTCGGTGTCAGCTTTCAACCCTCGACTCTGAAGCTCGGTAAGGAGCCACTTGGCTACGTCATCCCCGAAGCAGCAAGGGTTGATGAAATAACTCTTGGGCTCGGTCATGTTAAAGGCCGCACTCTTGAACGAGACAATCGTTCTGGTTTCCGTTGCCATAACGTGGCCGCAGTCAGGTTTTTCCCGAAAGAAGCTGCTTGAGGATTTCGTTGACGGACTGGGGGTTAGCTTGGCCGCGTGTGGCGCGCATGACCTGGCCAACGAAGAATTTGAAGACGCCTTCGTTGCCGGATTTGTATTTGGCCACATTGTCGGGATTCTTACCGATGACGTCGCGCGCGGCTGCATCGATGGCGGCGTCGTTCACTTGAGCGCCGAGGCCTTCCGCAGCGACGATGTCGGCCGCGGTGCGGCCGGAGTCGAACATGGTTGCGAAGACTTTCTTGCCGACGGCCACCGTGATCTTGCCCGATTCCACCAGAGAAACGAGTTCGGCGAGCGAATCCGCGCTAACGGGGCTGGCGTTAATCTCCTTGCCGGAATCGTTCAAGCGGCGGAGAAGTTCGGTTTGCATCCAGTTCGCCGCGCCTTTGCCGGGAGCACCCGCTTTCACCACGGCTTCAAAATAATCGGCAAGCGCTTTTGTGTTGGTGAGAACTTCCGCGTCGTAAGCTGTGATGCCGTATGCGCTGACGAAACGGATGCGTTTGGCTTCGGGAAGTTCGGGTAGCGAACGGCGAACTTCTTCGCGCCAGGCAGCGCTGATGTGGACGGGCAACAAGTCCGGCTCGGGGAAATAGCGATAATCGTGCGCGCGTTCCTTCGAGCGCATAGAAACGGTGTGGCCTTCGGCTTGGTTCCAGAGGCGCGTTTCTTGCGAGAGGCGGCCGCCGGATTCGAGAACGCCGATGTGGCGCTCGATTTCGTATTCGAGCGCCTTTTGCAGGAAGCGGAACGAGTTGAGATTTTTGACTTCGACCTTGGTGCCAAATTCCTGGGAGCCGCGCGGACGCACGCTGACGTTGGCGTCGCAGCGGAGCGAGCCTTCTTCCATGTTGACGTCGCTCACGCCGGTGTAGTGCATGATCTGGCGCAGCGTGGTGAGATAGGCATAGGCCTCTTCGGAAGAACGAATATCCGGTTCGGAGACAATTTCGACGAGGGGCGTCCCACCACGGTTGTAGTCGATGTAAGACTTGGTGGCCGATTGCGAAAAACCTTCGTGCAAGTTTTTTGCGGCGTCATCCTCGAGATGGAGCCGGGTGATGCCGATGCGCTTCTTCGCGCCAGCTACGTCGGTGTCGAGCCAACCGCCGGTTGCGAGCGGAAGTTCATATTGGGAGATTTGATAGCCCTTGGGGAGGTCGGGGTAGAAATAGTTTTTGCGGGCGAAGCGCGAACGCTCTTGCACGGTGCAGTTGAGCGCAAGAGCGGCGCGCATGGCAAATTCGACGGCGCGCTTGTTGAGGACAGGTAAAGCACCGGGCAGGCCGAGACACACGGGGCAAACGTTCGTGTTCGGCGAATCGCCAAAACGCGTCGAGCAGCCGCAAAAGATTTTCGTTTTGGTGAGAAGCTGGACGTGCACTTCCAAGCCGATGACCGGCTCGTATTTCGCCAAGACTTCCTGCGCAATGGACATGGCCACTGGTGCGGATTTCGCCATAAAGAGACAAAGATTATAGCATCACCGCACTGAGGCTCAGGCGACGCGGAGACAGCCCTCCGAGTAAGCCCGGATAGCGTTCCGCGCGGTCATCGTGAGATTCGGAGGAAGCTGGTCGAGTGCAAGCCAGCGGACCTCGCGTGTTTTTCCCGGCTCGCAGTTCGTAGCTTCTCCCGACAGTACTTGACCCAAATAGGCCGGAGAGACCCAATGCTGGTTCTCGCCGGGCAGGCAGTGATCGGTGACGCAAAGCAGGGAGCGAAGACGGATTTCCAGGCCGACTTCTTCCCGAGCTTCGCGAATCGCGCATTGTACGAGAGTCTCCAGGAAATCAACCTTGCCGCCGACAATACTCCAGCAACCGGCCTCGGGAGGTCGGTTGCGGAGTGTGAGAAGTACGCGACCTTGGCCGTCGGTCAGTAGAACGCCAACGCCCACTCTTGGATAAGAGGTTTGCAACATGGACGCCTCATACCATCGCAGCGGGTGCCGGCTCCCGAAGAGCCGGGACAAAACGTTCGGCGATTGCGAAAGCACCAAAGAAGACCGTGGAATAGAACGCGTCACCAGCGAGCGTGTTCCCAAACAGCGGCAGTCCTCTGAGATAGCATGCTGCAAGGCCGGCCACAGTCTTTGGATAAGAGCCGAGGAGCCACCACACAGCGAAGTTGGTGATTAGGAAAAATTGGCCGGAGCCCAGTAGCGTGGCGGCACTGATGCGCAGGAAGGTGCGGCGGCCTTGCAGAAAGCGCCCAATCAGGACGCTGAGAAGAAAGCTGGCGTAGACCATGAGCATGACCGTGATCTTGTAAAAACCGACGAACAGATCGCCCGCAAAAAGCGCGAGCAGCGGAACCGCCAACGCCATGCGGCGATCGCGGATGAGCGCTCCGGAAAAGAGAGCCATCGCACCAACGGGAGTGAAGTTCCAGAGATGCGGCGCGATACGCAGCGCGGCGGCAATCAGGGTGATGACGAGGGTGAGTAGCAGGCGATAAAGCAAGTTTTCTTTAGGAGAGATTTCTCTGCTCATTTCATGGCTCCTTGTGCACCAGGCAGTAAATCGCAAAAGACAAAACCATCGCGGCGGACAATTTCGCCCGTTCGAACGGGAATCGGCCAGCGAAAGATGGGCCCGTCAAAGACGAAAGTGTGAAATTCGCCGTTTTCGCCACAGGGATCGGCATTGGGCGGAAGATCCCGGAAAAAAGATTCGTCGAGTTCGCGACCGGCGAAACCGGGTGCAAGGACTTTGGGATCGATGCAGACCGTAACGGCGCGAAAACGATTGCTGTGGAATTCGCGGATAAGCTCGCGCGTGTCCCGCTTCCAGATGGGAAACAGAGCGGTCATGCCGATGCGGGCGAGATTTTCTTCGCGATACGCGCGCAGGTCTTCGAGGAAAATATCGCCAAAGGCGACTCTTCGAACGCCCCGTTCGTAATGCAAGCGCAAAGCTTGCTCCATGCGTGCCTCGTAGATGCGATTGACGCATTGCGGAGGGATGCGAACTTCGTGAAGGGGTAAGCCAGTGGACTCGGCTTGGAGACGCAAAAGCTCACGGCGGACGCCGTGCATGCTGATGCGCTCGTAGCCTTCGGTGACGGTGGTCAGGAGCGCTGTCACGCGAAGTTGCTCTTGCTGGAGCAGCGCGTGCAGGGCCATACCGCTGTCTTTGCCGCTGCTCCAGCAGAAAAGTATGGGTTCTAAACCACTCATTTCCGTTCAATCCCTGCCGGAAAAGCGATAGTTAATTCCGAGGCGGTAGTCGCGTCCGAGAGCGGGGAAGCCAATAGTCTCCTGATATTGTTTGTCGAGAAGATTGGTGACGCGGCCATAAAAAGAAATGCCGCGGCGGAAATTGTAGGCGGTGGCAACGTCGAAGCGCGCGTAGCCAGGATTACTAGTGAGGCAGGGACCACTACCAACGATACACTTGCCTGCGACAAACGTGCTGTCAAAATCGCTGTCTGTGCGCGCTCCGGTAATGTAAGCGTTGACGTTGAAGTTGAAGCGTCCGTAGGCGGTATTCAGCCAGATGTTGCCCGAGTTTACGGGGCGGCGCAGGAGATGATCGCCGGATCCAGGAAAAGTGCTAGAAGTTTGCAAGACGCGCGTGTCGTCGTGCGAATAGTTGGCGTTGAGCGAAAGCCAGCGTGTCAGACGCGTGGCGGTCTCGAGATTAACGCCGCGAGCGCGGGCACGGTCGGTGTTAAGAAACGCGATGCTCCCGAAAGGACAGCCCGATTGCGTGCCTGGAGCAGGAATGATCAGATCGCGAAACTTGTCTGTGAAGTAAGCAGCGGAAACGCGAAAGCGGTCGAAATCGAAATATTGGTCGAGGCCAGCATTGACGGTGCGGCTGTGCTGGGGCCGCAGTCTGGGATTTCCGGGGCTGCAGGGATCGGTGTCGAAGGACTCGAGGGCCGTAGGTTCTTCGATTCCCTGGCCGTAGGCGGCGCGCAGACGCGTATCTCCCAAGAAGCCCTTGGAGTAGCGGAGGGCGAGTACGGCTCCAGCGCGCGGCACGACGCGGGTGCCAAAACTGGTGTTTGCTTCGGCGCGGCCTCCGGAGCTTAGCGTAAGGCGGGCGAAAGGAGACCAGCGGCCGTCGAGAAATCCGCCCTGATTGTTGCGATAGGAATGAGCGTTGCCATTCTCCACTTCATATTGATAGCCACCTGTCACCGCGCCCTTCAGGAAGGAATACGTGGATTGCGCGAGGCCGCCGGCGCGATTAGATTGATTGGGAAAATTTCCAAAAGGAGGAAAGCCGCTGATGCTGTAGTAGCGGGACTCCATTCCGGAAAAGTGATGGCTCCAGTGCTTGCCCGTTTGGAAATTCCAGGTGAGGTTCGAGGAAAGCTGCTGGAGATCGTAGAAGGCAGAAGAACTGGTAAACGCTGAACCGAGGAGCGTCTGGCCAGGAGCTCCGGCGAAGCTGGTATTACTGCGAACGGTCAAGTGAACCTGATTGGTGCCGGAGAAGCTGTAGCCAAAGTTCCCAGCAAAACCGCGGTTGAGGAAAGCATCGTTCACGCCCTGGCCATCCGTATGAAAGTATGAGCCGGCTGCGGAATAATCAAATTTTGCAAGCAGGCCGCTAAGTTGTGCCCCACCTCGGGCAGATGAAAAGCTGCCACCTTCGGCGAAGAGATTAACTCCGGGAATGCGCGTTGTGCCGCGATGACTGACGATTTGAACCACACCAGACATGGCATCGGTACCATAGAGGGCGCTTTCGGCGCCATGAACGATCTCAACCTTATCCACATTGTCGAGGGTAAGGTTGGAGAAGTCGAAATCGCCGCCGGGAATGTTTACGGGAGCACCGTCGATGAGGACTTTCGTGAAACTGGAATTGCCCCCGTCGATAAAGATGGTGGTCAGGCCACCGATGGTGCCCGTGCGAGCAAGACTGATACCGGTTTGCGTGGCCAGAAGATCGGGAAGAGAAACAGCCTGGCGCTGGTCGATTTCCTGCGATCCGACAATATCGACTGGCGCCGGAGTGTGAGCCAGGTCCGTCGGCTGCGTGTTTGCGGTGACCACGACGCTGGAAGAAAGAGGCTCGAGATCGAGCCGAAGACTGAGAGTACGCGATCCCTCTGCAGTGAGATTCAGAGTAATTTCGCGCGGCACAAAGGGAGCGCGCGCGAATTGGATGTGGTAGCGGCCTGCGGGAAGGTCTAAAGAATATTGGCCGTCGGGCGCGGACTTCGTAGACCAGGTTTGTGAATTCGGCGAGCCTTCGTTGCGGGCTTGTATCTTGACATCGCCAATGCCTGCGCCCGTCGAGTCGGTTAGGGTGCCAGAAAGATGGGCGGCTGGGGCGTTGCTTTGTGCTTGCAAGGAAATGCCGGCTGCGAGGATTGCCAGAGAAAGGAAAGCAGAACGTAGCAGAGTCGTTTTCATTTTGTCCTCCGCCCCCTCACGCGCGGGAGCCTGAAGCGGTCCTGTGCGCGAACGAGAGCGCACGGGCTGCAGACTTCGCCGGTCTCCTGGCTTGGCGGTAGGAACAGCGCGCAGCCTTCCCGCAGCGACGCCCTTTTCGAATGCGAGGATTGAGCGTATTGCTGCAGTGGCCTGCGAACTTTTCAAGCGCAACCCTTGCCGGGTTGCCTCTCAAGCGCCCACAAGAGTGGGCCACTTCCGCCTTACAGTCGCGCGGCGGCGACGGCTTTTTTCTTTATGGTCCCGACAAGTGTCGGAATTAAAGAACCGTCTTCCCGAGCACGAAGTCTGCGGTGATTGTGGTCTGCGGAACAGCGCCGCAGGGTTGGGGTGAACGAGAAAGACTGCCGAATAAAATCTACCTGCGAGGCAACACGGTGACCCGAGGCCGCCCGTTGGCCCGCATCTCCACACCCAAAGGAGTCTGGAAAACCTGTTCAAGTAGTTCGCGCTGATAAATGGCCGCAGGAGGCCCGACACGCAAACACCGCCCGCTCTGCATCAGAACCACCTGGTCCGCATACTCAGCGGCGAGATTCAATTCGTGCGTGACAACAATCACGGTGTAACGGTTTTCGCCGGCGAGACGGCGCAACGCGTCCAGCAGGCCGACTTGCGCGGCAATGTCGAGATGCAAAGTCGGTTCGTCGAGGAGCAAGAGCAAAGGCTGCTGCGCTAGAGCGCGAGCCAGAATAACGCGCTGTTTTTCTCCGCCGGAGATTCGGTCCATCCAGCGGTCGCTGAGCAGCGCACCGCCGACCTGAGCGAGAGCGTTCCGTGCGACGAGTACGTCGTCGCGTGACTCGAAACGAAGAGAACTCCCGTGGGCGTGGCGGCCCTGAAGGACAAATTCCCAGACGCGCGCGGGGAAGAGCAAGCGACTCTCCTGCTGAACCATTGCGATGCGCTGGGCGCGCGTGCGTGGGCTCAGCGAGTGGACAACGAATCCACTGAGAAGAATCCGGCCTGACATAGGATGGAGAATTCCGGCAATCAATTGAAGAAGGGTGGATTTTCCGCTAGCGTTCGGGCCGAGAACCGCCACGATTTCGCCAGGGCGCGCTTGAAAGCTGGTGGCCTCCAAAGTGAACAGCGGTGCTTGCGCCGGATTAGCAGAGTACGCGTAGCTGACCTGTTCGACGGCGAGACGAATTTCGTTGACGAGGCGGGGAGATTCGGGGGTAATGCGCGGGAGAGCGGAGCCGCGTCTCATGCGAGCCTCCGGCGCAGCAGGTAGATGAAGAGCGGTGCCCCGACGACGGCAGTGACGGCGCCAACGGCCAGTTCGTTGGGTGCGACGACGATGCGAGCGAGCGTGTCGGCGACAACAACTGCAATGGCACCGCCAAGTGCTGCGGTTGGGAGCAAAGTGCGGTGGTCGGAGCCAAAGATGAGTCGCATGACGTGCGGGACAATCAGGCCAACATAGCCGACAGCACCGCTCACCGAAACGGCGAGGCCCGTCAGCAAAGAAGCTGCGATGTAGACAACGAGTCGCACGCGGCGAACGTCCACGCCCAGATGCATGGCTTCGCGTTCGCCGGAAAGGAGGAGATTGAGATCATTGGCCGTGGTGTAGATCGCTCCGGACGCAAGAAAAAAGCCGGCAGCCAAAAGCCAATAGATGCTCTTCTGAAAGGAAGTTGAGAGATTGCCCATCAGCCAGAAAGCCATGCCGCGAGTATTCCCGCTGGTCACTGTGCTCATCAAGAACATAATGATGGCGGAGAGAAAAGAAGCGGTGATAACGCCACCAAGAAGAAGCGTGGTGCTGTCAATCTGGCCTTCGCGGCGTCCCAGAAAGTAGACCGCCGTGATTGTGGCGGCGGCGCCGAGGAACGCGCATGACGGAGTGAGCAGGGCGGCAACCGCCGGGGGAAGGGTCAGGTGCGGCTCGGCGATGAGCGCGAGGATAGCGCCGAGAGCTGCGCCGCTGGAAACGCCCAAGACGTAAGGATCGGCGAGCGGATTGCGCAGCAGGGCTTGGAAGCTGGTGCCTGCCACAGAGAGCGATGCTCCGACGATGATGCCAAGAATAATGCGCGGGAAGCGGATGTTTTCGACAATCAATCCGTAGTCGCTGGAAATTTGGCTGCTCTGGCCGATTACCACCCGGAGCAGATCGCGCCCGAGCGCGTAGAGCGACACAGGCACAGCCCCAAATTTCAAGGCGCCAATGACGACGATGAATAAGATCACTAGGAGGACAAAGCACTGCAACACAAGTTTCCGGAGCGTCAGCGGGCGCATGCGCAACCTCCGGCGTATCGAAGATCGGGGCTCAGTTGGCTACTCGCTCTTAAGGGAAAAGGTGCGGAAGACATTGAGCGTGACGACGGATTTTCTTTCTCGATTTTTTCCTTCGTATCGGCTGGCTTCCCGGCAAAGGCTTCCGGGTGCAACTGACGGGCGAGTTCTTCGATTGCCGAGACGATGCGTGGCGCGGGGCGATTCACGGCGTCGCTGATCACGGCGTAACGTCGATTACTCACCGCTTTCAGGATCTTCCACGCAGGAAGCTTGGCCAGTCTTTCGATCTCCTTGGCTGCGTTTTCGGAATGAGAATCCGCGAAGACCAGGTAGTCGGGCTGGAGCTTCGCGACCTCTTCCAGGTTCACCTGCGGCCAATCCTGTGCGGAATCCACGATGGAAACAGCGCCGGCGTGGCGCAGCGCATCGGCAAGGAAGGTATTTTTGCCGGTGGAGATGAGAGGTTGCGTCCAAACGACAAAGAGAACACGCTTCGCCGGCAAGGCGCCGACGCGGAGGCGGAGATCGGCTAGGCGGTGCTCGAGGTCATCAGCGACTGACGCAGCAACTTCCGGGACGCCGAGCAGGTCTGCCAGTCTTTTCGTGGAACTGATGATTTCATCCACGTTGTGCGGATCGGTAGCGTAAGAAGGAATTCCAAGTACATCCAGAGATTGCGTCGTCTCAAGACGATCGTAAGATTTGGTTACGAGGACAAGGTCAGGATGGAGCGAGGCAATCTTCTCGATGCTAGGGTTGATGCCGCCGCCAACTTTCGTTTTTTTCTGCGCATCAGGAGGATAGTCGCAATAATCGGTGTCGCCAACCAGGCGGTCCTGTAAGCCGAGCGCATAGATGGTCTCGGTAAGGCTGGGGGCCAAGGAGACAATGCGGCGAACGGATTGTGGGACGCGAACAGTTCGGCCGGTTTCATCCACGACTTCTCGGAAGGGAGGCGCGTCCGGGGAGGGCGTGGTGGCGCTCTGTCCGCGAGAAGGCGCCGCTGCGCATAAAAAGAAAGTCAGGGCAGCGCAAGCTGCCGTGTGAATGCGCGGCCGTTGGAATTTTTTCATCAGCCCCATCGGATCCACTGAAAATTCGTCTGAAACAAAAAAGCCCCGCGAGACGCCCGGGGGCTTCCGGCTTCGCCCTTTCTCGCGAAGGGCGCGGGCCACTGCGACAGGGGAGGGCGGCCTGGCTGACGGCTACGAAAGCCGATCACAGTGGCGGGACCGCGGCCGATTCGCACGGCCTTCCCCGCTCCCTTGCCTGCAAAATTGAAAACTCAGTGTAAGCCGCGCTGAATGGGGTGTCAATCCAAGTCATAATCGCGCAGAAAGTTTGCGGCGAAATCTTAGCGATTTTTCCAGTTAGGCTTGCGCTTTTCGACCAGCGCCCGCAAGCCTTCCTGGGAATCTTCGAGGCGATACAGCTCGTTCAGGAAAATGTTCATGGAGTGCTTAAGACCGTCGCGCAGCGACAGGCCCATGCCGCCAAGAATGGCTTTCTTGGCCATGGTGAGCACTGCGCCCGAATGGCCGTTGATGCGGTTTACAAGGTCATTGACGACTTGCTCGAGCTGAGCTTCAGGAACGAGGCGATTGACGATACCGAGATCAAGCGCGCGTTCGGCGCTGACGGGCTCGCCGGTCAGGACAAGTTCGAGGGCGATCTTGGGACCGACGAGGAAAGGCAGAATGGTGGATGCGAGCGGCGGAAAGACTCCGATGCTGATTTCGGGCTGCGCAAAGCGCGCTTTGGGAGTGGCGATCACCAGATCACCAAAAGCCGCAAGCTCCGCGCCGCCGCCAATGGCGGGGCCATTCACGACGCAAACGACCGGCTTGCCGAGCTCCAGCATGCCGGCGAAAGTGGCGTGGAAGGCGTCGAGCATTTGAAAGACGCGCTGCGAAGTGTACTCGCCGACGTCGATGCCGCCGCAAAAAACTTTGCAGGCTGAATCGAGAACGATTAATTTGACATCATCGCGCTCGCCGGCGTAACTGATGCTGTCGGCCATTTCGCGCAGCATGGTTTCGTTGAGCAGATTGTGCTCGGGGCGTGAAAGAGTCATGCGGGCGACGCCGCCGTCGCAGCGCAGCTTTATGTATTGGAACTGGTCCGGACCGCGCTTTGTAGCTTGCGCCGAAAATTCCTCGTCGTTGACAGGCTCGATCATGGACTGCTCCTGTGGATCGTTCTATTTTGCCGAAATCATGTATTGTGATTTGAAGAGCTAAAGCCGATGCTAGCACGGCGAAATGCAACGGCCGTGAAGAATGATGAGGGCGGTGCGCAATCAGTCGGCAGCAAAATCCCCAACCGGAAACCACGCGGCTGAATTAAATTTTGAGAAGTGGGTAGATTATCGTGGGGGAAGGCCGAAGAGCGATGAATCAAAGAACAGCGGTAGCAGTTCGAATGGCGGAGCCGTGCGACGTGGAGGGATTTCCAGCGCGAAGCGCCTGGGAGCGCGCAGCACCCCTGTGCTTCGAGACAGACTGGCAGGGAAAGAACGGGGACCTCGAAAGAGAAACCGAAGTGCGGCTGTTGTGGACGGTGGAAACTTTGTTTCTCCGGTTTCGAGCGCGCTACCGCACGATTACCGTCTTCCCGGAAGCGGAGCCGAATGGGCGGCGGGACCAGCTTTGGGATCGCGATGTCGCTGAGGCATTTTTGCAGCCTGACCGTTCGAATCTGCGGCGGTACAAAGAATTCGAGGTCAGCCCAAACGGCTTTTGGATCGATTTGGACATTGCGCCGGGCGAGAAACACGATTTGCACAGTGAGTTGAGGAGGCGCGTAACGTTGGATGAAACGAGGAAAACGTGGGCTGCAGAACTGGCGATACCGATGAAGTGTCTGGTCGCACGGTTTGATCCGACCGTCGAGTGGAGAGCGAATTTCTACCGAGTGGAAGGCGCGGTGGAACCACGATTCTATTCGGCGTGGCGGCCGACCGGTACGCCCGTGCCGAATTTCCATGTCCCGGAAGCCTTTGGCGAATTGGTTTTCGCAGCGCCGTAAGCGGAGCGAGTCTGGCGAGCGCTTTGCCCAAGCATGAAGATTCGAAGCTGGTGCGCGCCCGGATTTTTGCCTATGCTCTTGCCGTGAAAAGACTCTCAATATCCCCAAGAAACATTTTTCACAATCTCAAGCTAAGACACCAGTCGATTCTTCTGGCAGCCATCAGTCTGCTTGCCTGGGGTCGCTTGCTTTTGTGCGCCAGCGCACAGCAATCCGCGCCTGAAGCGGCGCCGAAGGTCGTCAAGGTCGAACCGCCGAATTGGTGGGTGAAACTTACACCAGAAGTCATGCTCCTGCTTTCGGGCCAAAATCTGGAAGCCACGCACGTTTCGTGCAATCTGCCGACACTGCTTGTTTCGCGAACGCAGGCCACCGCGGGTGGGAATTATCTTTTTCTGTGGCTGAAGATCGGCGCAGACACAAAACCGGGAACCGCAGTTTGCCGAGTCACGACACCAAAGGGTGCAACCTCGTTCGAATTGCCTGTGGCCGCACGCGCGCCGACACTGGGAAGATTTCAGGGGCTCTCGCAAGACGATGTGATTTACCTCATCATGCCGGACCGCTTCGCAAACGGTGATGCGACAAATGACGAACCCTCAAGTCAGCTTTTTTTAAGTCCGCGTCCTGCGGAAGCGCCAGCTTCACACGACCGTGCTAAACCGCGTGCCTACCACGGGGGGGATCTGCGGGGAATCCAGAATCATTTGGCGTATCTGAAGGAGCTAGGTGTAAACACGTTGTGGCTCACCCCAGTGGTGAAGAATGGGGCGGCGCAGGACTATCACGGGTACGGAGCCGTGGATCTCTACGCGGTGGATCCGCATTTTGGGTCGCTGAAGGATTATCAGGACCTTGTGGCGGCGGCCCACAAAGAGAAGATGAAGATTCTCTTTGACGCCGTGCCGAATCACGTGGGACCGAAACATCCGTGGGTTGCGAATCCACCGCTGCCCGATTGGTTCCACGGAACCGTGCAGCATCATCTCGATTCATTCTCGCCAGTGAAGGGCGCGTTTTATGGAAAGGCGAACGGACAGCCAGCGATGAACGACCCCTTCGAAGCGCTGATCGATCCTCATGCGCCTGAGGCGATGAAGCGGAATCTCACGGAAGGTTGGTTCTTCGGCGTTCTGCCGGACATGAACACTGAGAATCCGCTGGTCGAGGAGTATCTGCTGCAAAACAGCATCTGGTGGGCGGAGAGTTCCGGGCTTGACGGATTCCGCGTCGATACGTTTCCTTACGTTGGGCGCAAGTTCTGGTCATTTTGGCATGCGGGCCTGCGGCGCCTCTATCCGAATCTGACAACCATCGGCGAAGTGTTTCATCCCGATCCAAGTGTGACGTCTTTTTTTCAAGGTGGAGTGCGCCGCTATGACGGAATTGACAGCGGGCTTTCGACGGTTTTTGACTTTCCAATGTATTCCACACTACGCGACGTGCTGTTACGGAACGCGCCGGCGGGGCGCATTGCGGATGTGTTGAGGCAGGACGCCTTGTATTCGCGCCCAGATTTGCTCGTGCCATTTTTTGCAAATCACGATGTGCCGCGGTTTGCGAGTGCAGAAGGAAGCTCCGCAGCAAAACTGAAGCTGGTCTTCGGACTGACGCTGACTTTGCGCGGCATTCCGGAGATTTATTACGGCGACGAAATTGGCATGCCGGGAGGAGGCGATCCCGATAACCGGCGCGATTTCCCAGGCGGATGGATAGGTGACGCAAATAACGCGTTCACCCAGGCCGGACGGACTCGCGAACAGCAGGAGATTTTTTCGTATGTGCGGGAATTGCTTCGAATTCGACACGAGCATGAGGCCCTTCGCACCGGCAAGCTGTGGCACCTCGCTTCGGATGAAGCGGGTTATGTTTTCGTACGGGAATCCGAGGAAGAGCGCATCGTGGTGGCTCTCAACAACGCGGGAGCGGCGCGGGATTTGCGCATCCCGCTGAGCGGAACGCCGCTGCAAAAGGCTGAGGGCCTTTCTCTTCTTCTTGGCGGGGCGAAGGGTGACCTCGCAGGCAGTGAGCTGAGCCTATCCATGCCTGCGCAGACTCTTTCGATTTTTCTGGTGAATTAGTGTTTGCAAAGCTCTTTCGACGTAGCTGCGGAAGATCTCCTCCGCCAAACAAATCCAAGACGAGGCATCACCTTGAAGAAAGAGGGAGTACAGGCGTAGAACGCCCACCTTTTCAAAAACCAACTGCGAAAGGGTGGGGCACCCTCGTTGGTCGTTTGTTTGTGAGAATTCCGAGGGACGATGGCCCATTATTGGGTTGAGGAAAGGGAACGGGGATTCAGTCGGCCACCCCCCCCTCAGAAAAGTCCATTGCTCTATGACCGCCAAGGAATACCCCGTAAGAAGGTCATCGGATTTGAATATACGGACGTCATTGAGGCTGATCTGAAACCACTGCTCTAAGTCATCGAATCCCGATCAATAGGCCGGCGGTTACGCCGAGGGATTGCTCATGTCCTCGCCCAAAGTTGTATTCGTAGGCGGGTTCGATATACCAACCGAATCTATGCTTCCCTGACGGCCAGAACATAAAATCAGGCGCAACTTCGGCGCTAACTGAGTTTGTCGTAATCCCAAAGTTCCTCGAATGAACCCAAGCGGGGCCAACTCCCAACATGAGCTCGAACCGCTTAGTAATATCCCAAGGCTTCTTGAAAAGCAGGTCCGTGTCCCATTCTCTTGAGTGCATGGCGAACAGTGGCGTGACTCCAGCCTCAAGCTCCAGCCAATTCTTTATCGGCGTAACCTCAATGGCCACGGTCGGGCCAAAGCCCGATCCGCCACCTTTCACACTCCAGTTACCCGCACCTCCAAGCTCGACGATGGCCGCAGGCTCCTTTTCCGCTGACTGCGCTGATGCGCTTCCGGCATAGAGAAACAATGAGACTGTCAACACAGCTTTTGTTGTGTTCACGCCTTGTCCTCTGCGGCTAGCGATTGTTTCACGATTGTCACTGATCTGGGTACCTTCCTCTTTCTGCCACACATTTTCTCGGGCGCGGCTTCGGGCGACATCTCTCTTGCATGACCGCATGGCGGTCAACCTGCGCCCGGCAGCTTCGCAGCTTCTGCTTTCACGGTTCCTCCCGAACGGCACAGGTCCCTCTTAACACAGAAAATCAATACTGAAGATGGACGGACCAGTTCTTGATTGCGTCCGGAATAGTCAGCGTGACCGTATGTGTCTGCGCGTCGAACTGCCAGTTGTGATTCTCTCGATCACCGATTCTGACTTCTTTCGGGGCCGTCGCAACGCCATAGATAGTCATCGCGGTGCTATTCCACCAGGGTTTGTAACCGGTCTTTTCGGTGCTGCTGGTAATCGTGAGAGAGGCGGAGGAGACAGCACAGGAGTAGTTTATGCGGAGAAGTTCGCCCTTTTGGTAAGCGAAAGAGTGGCCGTCATCCTGATAAAGCGAACCGCGACAGTCCTCACCAGGATAAACAAGCAACTGCAGCGGCCCGTTCGGAACTTCGCCGGTGTTCTGCACAACGGACTGCGTAGGCACGATTGCGCCGGCTCGAACGTAAAGAGGCATCTCGTCGAGCTTAGGATGCAACTGGAGTTTTTCCTGGCTTGCATGCTTAGCTCCCGTCCAAAAGTCGTACCACTCGCCGGGTGGAAGAGAAACATCTTCGGCATCAACCATCTCGGTAGTGATGGGGGCAACGAATAAATCGCGGCCGAAAAGAAAATCACGATTGTCATCGTAAAAGTCGGCCGCTTGGGGATATTCCAGGAAAATCGGCCGCATCAAGGGAACGCCCGTGCGTGTGGCTTCCTCGATGGCAGTGTAAAGGTACGGCATCAGGCGGTAGCGGAGCTCGATATATTTGCGGCGAATTGCTTCATGTTCTGGGCCGTGAACCCAGGGTTCCTGGTCGGCAGTGCCCTTCGCGGTGTGATCGCGATAAATGGGGTTGAGCGCACCGACTTCGAACCAACGCGTCAATAGGTCCGCAGTTGGAGAGCCAGCGAATCCGCCGATGTCGTCACCGACCAGGGGCATGCCGGAGATGCCCATGCTCATGAGCATGGGAGTGCTCATAGCGAGATGGTTCCAGGTGCTGCTATTGTCGCCGGTCCAGGTGGCGGCGTAGCGCTGCGCGCCGGAAAATGCGGCGCGCGTAAGCACGAAGGGGCGCTCGCCTGGTTGCAGCTTCAACAGGCCTTCGTACGTCGCACGGCCATTTAGCATTCCATAGACGTTGTGAATGGCGCGATGGTTAAGCTTGGAGCCGTCATCTAGGCGATGAACGGTATCGAGAGGCATCGTTTTGTCATCACGAAGAAAGATCGCCGGCTCGTTCATGTCATTCCAAAAGCCGGCGGCACCCATGGCCACAAAATCTTTGTAAAGGCCTCCCCACCAAGCGCGGACTCGGGAGAGGGTGAAATCCGGGAACACGCTTTCTCCGGGCCACACCGTGCCCACGTAGACCGAACCATCGGGATTCTTCAGGAACACGTCGTTCTTCATGCCCGAATCGTACGGCACGTAGCCGTGGTCCGGATCTTTCTTGATATGCAAGTCGGTGATGAGAATAGTGTGGAAGCCCTGAGCACGAAAATCGGCGATCATCTTCTCGAAATTAGGGAAATACTCACGGTTAATGGTGAATGGCGCATAACCCTGTTGGTAGTCGATGTCGAGATAAATGGTATCGGCGGGGATCTTCTTGTCGCGGAGCGTTTTTACGATTTCGCGGGCGCGTGACTCGGGATAGTAGCTGTAGCGACATTGTTGGTACCCGAGCGTCCAAAGCGGAGGCAAAGGCGCGCGGCCAGTCAGCGCAGTGTATTCTTCCACGACTTTTTTCGGCTCCGGTCCGGCGATAAAGTAATAATTTAGTTCGCCGCCTTCAGCGCCGAACGAAAAATAATCAGCGGACTCCTTGCCGAAGTCGAAAGTGCTTCGGTAAGTGTTGTCAAAAAAGACGCCGTAAGCGGTGCCTTTGCGCAATCCGATAAAGAACGGGATTGATTTGTAAAGCGGATCGGAGGATTCCTGCCAACCGTACGCATCGGTGTTCCACTTGGTGAAGGAGCGGTTGCGTCGGTTCATGGGCCCGGCTTTGTCGCCTAGACCGTAGTATTTCTCGTCCGCCGGCATTTTCTTCCAGACGTGCACAAACGAACCGTTCCAGGCCATCGGCAGGCTGGGTTCGTCAGCGAGTAAGACATTTCCAGACTTATCTGAGAAATTGATGAGCAATGGTGATTTCTGGACGGTGGCAACGATGTTGCCGGCAATCACGCGCAACTCTTTGTCGTTTTCTTCAATTTGGGGAGATGACGGCTCGGGCGATTCGACGACGGCCCAGGAATAGTCTTTTGCAAAACTTCCATTTGGCGCGAGGCGCACGCGGAAGATTCCGTTGCGAAACGCGGTAAGCCGTACCTTCGTGGTTCCAGCCGTTAACTCAACACCGTCTCTCAGCCTTTCGACACGGTTCATTTTGCTGACGTGCTGCCAGCCTTGCGCAAGCGCCGCGGTGCAGCCAAGAACGCTGGCCAGCAGTCCTATTCCGATGCGTCGAGTAAACCCTATCATCCCCGTCCTCCTGATAGTCGGAAGCGTAACCGAACGTGGCGCTAGAATCCGAGGAGCACGATATAACAGGGGAACTAAAGGCTCAATGATGTTCGAGGATAAGAAGAATTCCAGATTTATTCCTGCCGAGTTTCGCTGGGGGATTTCGATGCTGATCAAAGAGAAGAAGGCTACTGGAGAAACGCCACCTCTGGAACGGCGCGCTCGCGCGAGGCGTTGAATGCTTCGGCCCGCTCTCGAGCTTCGGCGAGTTGCTCCGGACTCAATTGTCTTTCGAGGTGGGACATGTATTCCTGACCACGCTGGTCGCCGGCAAGACTGGCGACAGAAATCCACACATAAGCTGTTTCGAGATCCTTCGCCACGCCGCGGCCGGTCATATGCAGAAAACCTAATTTGATGCATGCTCCCGTGTGTCCTTGGACCGCAGCCTTCTGAAACCAGGTGAACGCCTGAGCATCACTCTGCGAGATCCCTTCTCCGCGCAAATAGAGATCGGCAAGATTGTTCTGGCCAAGAGAATCACCACGTTCCGCGGCCTGGCGATACCATGCGACGGCAGCTGCTTGATCTTTGGGAACGCCGAGCCCGTTATCGTTCATGAAGCCCAAATTGACCATGGCGCCGGATTCGCCGCGATTGGCCGCAAATGTGAAATATCGCAGAGCCTCGGAATAGTCCTGCCGAACGCCCAAGCCCTTGAGATACAGGATTCCAAGGTTTGTGTAGGCTCTCGGATGGCCTTTCTCCGCCGCGGACCTTAGCCAGTACAAAGCCGCGCCATAATTCTGCGGGGCTCCCCACCCGTTCAAATAAAGAACCGCGAGATTCACCTGGGCGGGGGCGTATCCCTGAGCCGCTGCCTTTTCAAACCACCTTCGCGCGTCATTGGCCGTGCGGTTTGGACCAAGAATCAACGCAGATTCAACACCCATCTGATTTTCGGCGTAAGCATGGCCGGAGCGAGCCAACTCGGCGACGGCTTCGTGGTCACAGGGCCGGACACCCATGCCAGTCGCACTACTTCCTGGCAAGAGACACTGCTCCTTGGCCGGGGCGTTGTGGTCAACAAACTGTTGAGCCAGCGCCAACTGGCCGGAAAGTGTGGTCAAAATTACACAGAGGTTGAGACCTAGTCTTGGAGTTGTAACAAAAGAACGAAAGCCCGTCATTTTTGCCTCGCACTGGGGCAGGTACTTGGGTCGGGAGCCTGGCCCTGCGAAGGTAAGGTGCCGGATACGAGCCGCTACCTCAATGCACAAAGGCTCGCTTTCAAGTTCAATTTGGGTCATCAGGTAATCCCCTGAATCCAAGAATTTTATGAGGTCTGGGAGAACTAAACGGGGGCTGCCGTCGTCTTATGGAGTAGTAGAATGAGGCTTCGATGACGGAGGTCACCAGGCAATCCGTTAACGACGACGCTGTGAGTTCGTTTATGAGATTGGCAGATCAGAAGCTAAGGAAATCACCGCTTCCTATTGACTTTCTGTAGGTCGGGTGGCATTATTCCTATAGAATGTCGATAGGAGATCAGCTCTCCCAATGAGCGACGTCCTCAACGAGCGGATCAGATTTGGTTGCTTTGAAGCAGACCTCACGACTCGCGAGCTCTGGAAGAGCGGCCTGCGATTGAAGCTGGGCGGCCAGCCCTTTGAGATTTTGGCCATGCTTGCAGAACGGCCTGGCCAATTGGTGACACGCGAGGAGCTGCGGAAAAGGATCTGGTCAGAAGACACATTCGTAGACTTTGGCCACGGCCTGAATGCCGCCGTCAACAAACTTCGCGATGCTCTAAGCGATTCCGCAGAGGATCCCAGATATATCGAAACCCTGCCGCGGCGTGGGTATCGTTTCATTGCCAAAATCGAGGAACCACAGGCGGTTGCCGCGCAGGCGGTTCCTGCTATTCCCCAGCCGTCCGCCAATCCTGGGCCGAAGGATGCGAACTGGCGAGGCGACGTGGTGGAAGATGATTGGCAAGCCAAGGTTCCCATAAATCGGCAAACACTGACCTACGCGTGGTCCTTCCTTGTATTGATTGCGCTTGCCGCTGTCATCACCACAAAACTCTGGTACGAGTGGCGACATCTGGAGAGGCCGGAAGCATCCGAGCGCGAGATGAATGCTAAGCTGGCAGCAGAAAGATCGGGGGTGCAGCAGGCGCCAGGAATCTGGCGCTTGGACTTAGCTGATGCAGCTGACCCAAAAGCAAGCACCCTGGTTACTTCCAGTCCGGAGTCGATCGGCGGGCCGCAACCGTCCCCCGACGGTAAGAAGCTGGCGTTCACAGCGGGGCCCAACGACGCCACGGACATTTGGGTGAGCAACTTGAATGGCTCTTCCGAGGCGAAGCTCACGACTTTTGGAAAATGCGGGACGCCGCGATGGTCGCCGGACAGCCGTTGGATCGCCTTCGATTCGGACGGAAGAAGCGGGCACTCCGGGATCCACGTTGTTTCAGTGGAAGGAGGAGCGATCCGGGCACTCGTAGAGGACGGGTGGAATAACTCGGTGCCTAGCTGGTCGCGCGACGGAAAGTGGATTTATTTTGCGTCCAATCGCGCCGGCGTTGCCGAGGAATACCAAGTATGGAAGGTCTCCGTGGATGGGGGACAGTTCGTCCAGATTACCCACGGAGGAGGGTTTTCGGCTTACGAAGCCCCTGACGGCCGGACGATTTATTATGCAAAACATCGTTACCCGAATCCGGACATTTGGGAAGTTCCCGTTGAAGGAGGAACGGAAAAGCGGGTTTCCTCGCTCTTGCGGCCAAGCACGTGGGCTAACTGGGCGCTGACGGAGAAAGGCATTCTGTTCTTGAGCGAATTCAGCGAGAATGCGTCCACGCTGGAGTACTTTGATTTTGCAACTCGCGCCGTTCGCCCGCTAGGCACTCTCGAGAAAGCGTCGTTTTGGCTTTCTGCTTCCGCCGATGGCAAGTCGGTCTGGTATTCCGAATTAACCAAGGAACAAGCTCATCTGGCCTTCAAGACAGAAGATCAATGAGCCTGCTGCCAGCGATTAACACTGTTGGCTGTTTCATGACTCTTTCTCGTTAACCTTCAAGTTCCGACAGCGCTCCTTAGTGGCCAGCTTGATAAACATGCAGCGGTGATTTAGCGTCGATTTCTGGAAAAGCATCCTCGCCTTTCAACATGGTCCAGAGAATCCGGTTGAAAAGCGCATCATTCACGCGGTCTGGCGCGCTGAAATCCAAACTTTCAGACATTTTTGCTGCAGCGGTTGCGGGTGGATTCAGTTCGTTCCGGTCTGCTTCAGGGATGAGAGCAGTCCACGGCGACAGGTCCGGAGTCGCTGCAAAAATGTCGGTGAGCGGCCGGCTGAAGTAGTCGTACTTGGAGAGCCTCTCCAGTCCAAGAATGTCTTCAATCGCAGCTACCACGTCGGTGGTGTTCGCAAACCTGTGAATCGTTCCCGGGCGATTGTAAGCAGAGATCGCGAAGAACGGCGAGCGATGAGAGTCAACGTGATCCGGACCGGCTTGCGAATCATCTTCGAGGACGAAAATCACGGTGTCTTTCCAGAAAGGGGACTTCGAAAGCGCTTCGACAATCCTGCCGAGTGCGAGATCGTTATCAGCCATCAACGCGCGAGGCGTTCGAAAACCGGGGCGCCCGCCGGCGGTGTGATCGTTCGGCAGGTGCATAATTTCCAGCTTAGGCATGTCGCCGTCTTGCGTGAACTTTTGAAGTTCCGCGATCCATGCGTCGGCGCGCACTTGGTCGGTGATCTTCAAGTCAAACGCCGGATAGGTTGAGCTGATGTCGGGCGCTAGCTCACGCTGTGTGACTGGCCAGCCTTCAGGCACCTTCATCATTTCACCGTAGTCGCGGAAACTGATTTTCTTTCTTCTGGCCAGTGTCCAAAGGAAGCCGTTGAGCGGTTCGTCGATTTCCTCGCCGTCAACGCCCTCTCGTCGGTTGGAGTAAGCGGACGGAACGGTCTTTTCTCCGAAATCGGTAACGTAAGCAGCCGTGGACCAGATGTGGCCCTGCGAACTCACTTCGGCGTTCGTGAAAAATCTGTCAAAGAGCCCAAAACGAACAGCCAGCGCGTGGTGATTCGGAGAGATGGCTTTTCCAAAAAAGACCAGCCCCGGATCACCGTCGCCCTCTTTCAGATCGCCGAGGACCTGATCGTAGGTTCGGTTCTCCTTGATGATGTAGATCACATGCTTGAATGGCGGATAACGCCTAGGGGCTGACGGAGCATTCCAGTTGTTTGCGGCGGTAACGCGCTGCGAGTACTCCGCCAAGGTAGCATTGGGAAAATAATCCGGACACGTGCGCAGCGTGCCGTTGAGTTGACCCAGGTCGTAGCCCATAGGCCGCTTGATTCCTTCACCGGGAGTTGGACCGTCGGGATTCGCATGGCTGCCATGCCCCTTGCCGCTGAGAATGAGAAGCTGCCCTTGAGAATCAAGGACCGCAGTCGGGTACCAATCAACGGGGATGCGGCTTTGCAACGGCAATTTTGCGGCGCTCGAAGTCTTCGATACATCAAAGATGGCGACGGAATTATTGTCGGCCTCAGCGACGAATAGTTGAGATTCGTCGGCGGAAAGAGCAAGGGCATTGGGCGTGCTGCCTTGGGACGGTCCTGCTGGCGCGGCGTCGCTCAGGTAGCGAAGGACCTTGTCGCTCTCCGTGTCAATGACCGCAATTTGGTCTTTGCCCGCCAATGTTGCAAACAGCCGCGAGCCGCTGCGATTCGAAAGAAGGGCGGATGGGCGCGGGCCAACCTTCAGCTTGCCGAGAGGGGCTAACTGTCCGTCTGGTCTTGCCTTGAACTCGACGAGCGTGTCTGCGGCCCACGCGGACACGTACACCTTGCCGCTCGATGTCACTTCGACGGCGTAAGGGTAGTGATCGGTGGGGAACCTCTGCACGACCCGCGATGTGGCCAGATCAATTACGGCAACACTGTCGGCGACGTTCTCCGCAACGTAGAGATAGTTGCCGGCTCGCGAAGCGGCAAGGCCCGAGGGATACCGTGAACCCGGCTTATCCGGCGCTTTATCGGCAAGGACGATCTTGTGGTCGAATGCCGCTGTCCCATCACGCCAGGAATAGCAAAAGATCGCGTCCTCATTGCCGCCCGAAACGTAAAGCTCTTTTCCGTCTCTGGAGAAAGCGATTCCGAGGAATGCGGAGGGCTGCGTCAAAGTTTGCAGAACCCTACGGGACTTGAGGTCAACGATCTGCAAACCTTGCTCCCGCCATCCACTGAGCACGACGGCAAGTTTGTCTCCACCGGGAGCCAGCGCCATCGCAACCGGCATGCTTCCGAGATCGATGAAATCTCCGACGGGATCAAGGCGTACGCCGGTAGCTAGAGGCTGGGTGTAAGTTGGCGGCGCTTGCGCGTGCGCCTGGGTACTTGGGAGGATAGCCATTATGGCTATTGAAGCCGCCAGCACAGCACGAAGTCCGAACTGACGTGACCGATGGGAATTGATTGTGGTTCTTTGCACTGGACCCTCTCTCTGAAGTACGCATCCCAACGAGTGCATTCACATAGGAGCGAGCAGCATTATCACGCGTTCGTCAATGACCACTTCCCCTGGAAGCTCAAGGACCTGTTGAACAGGCAATTTAGCGCGCTTTCATTCAAATGCCTTGAGCGACGCCGCAAGTGTTCGAGCTTAACTCCCTTGGTTTCCGGGTGGAAAATCAGAACAACGAAGAATTGCACGACCATGGCGGCTGCCACGAAGACAAATTAGCACGCGCCCGAAGGTCTCGACATTTGCGGATCGAGTCGATGAAGTGGCGGGATTTGGATATTGGCTTCTGTAAAATGATAGAAGGAAAGGTGGCTCCCCGGGCTAGATTCGAACTAGCAACCCTTCGGTTAACAGCCGCGCGTGAAAATCACTAAGTCGTTGCTTTGGCGTCACTTACAAATTTGATATGGCGCTTGAGTTGGCCAATTGGCCAACCATACCCACTTCGATCATTTCCCCGAACCCGCCGTGGAGGCGAGTCGAATCGCCAGAGCCAACCGATCGGTGTAATCCCCTTCCTCGCGATGATCAGTGCTAGCTCCGGCCACGAGAACCGAGATACGGGCACGCGGTACGCGAAGCAACTGATTGATCGAGACGCTGCAGCTGCGATTCTAGATCGTTGGCCTGTTGAAGGACAGGGGCCCTTCTCTGCAAACTAAAGAGAGCCTGTTTCGTCCACCGAGACAAGCCTGGCGTGAACTAATCAAGGGCCGCAATCGGAGCTGCCAGCCTTCCGGCGCAGCACCCAGACACGCCCAGACACGCGAGACAAAAGACCCTTTTCGCATATGCAGTACAGTTAAGACAAACCGGATTAAGTGAGCATTCCGAGAAGGAATGCGAACAGATTTTGGGGGTTCGCACTAGGTTGAGTAGCCATTTTCTAGATCCCTCACCCACGCGTGAAGAAGGTACCAACAGGGGCGGCTTCAATCTGAACCAACGGTTCAGGCCGGCTGCTCAGTGATTCCACTAGCTGTACCTTTTTGCCTGCCGCATAGATTTGGTGCCGACCGTGATTTCTATACCAATCGGCCACCGTCGCCGTATGATGGACGCTCTCGAGTACCTTGCGCCAGCCACCACCATTGTAGGCACAAAAACTGATCTCGCCCTGCCAAGTTGCTACCGGCACGTTTGAATTGCGGATCGTCGCAAAGTCGTAGTTGTAGGCGTCTTGGAACCACATACCATTGAGAAACATGAGTCTCCAGCGTGCGGTTTTCGCAGAGGCTTGCCGCGCCCAATCGCCGTCGCTTCTCGTGAAACGATACAATGAGCCCTCAAACAGACCACGGAGCTCATGGGGTCCCAATCCCGAGGGAGCCTTCGCCTGGTTGAAATTCCGAAGAAGTGAAAGCAAAACCATGGCC
>Ga0126378_10000719_pt1 | contig 24407 bp, 24 predicted proteins | sample PanSoiMetPlot_23_FD_92587 | JGI IMG/M metagenome (GOLD analysis project Ga0126378, IMG submission 92587) | Tropical forest soil microbial communities from Panama - MetaG Plot_23 | ecosystem: Environmental > Terrestrial > Soil > Tropical forest > Bulk soil | place: Panama | collected 2016-02-17
ATGGGGTTGGAGTGGGACGTCGTGCTGCGCCGCACAGCCGACGTTAGAGGCCTGGATGGGGCCGGTCGCGCACCTGAGCGCGAGCGTCGGCGCCGCATCCGTGTGATGCAACGAAAGGAGGGCTCGCCCCACTCATGAAACGATCTCATCTGCTTGTCGGCGCCGTCGGGGCGCTGCTGCCGCTGATGGCCGGCGTCACGCCCGCCGCTGCCGCCGCGAACCCCGCCCACGTGCGCTTCGTCAACCTCTTGCCTGACTACCCGACGAAGGTGAATTTCTCCGTCGATGGCGCTCGATTCTTCTCCAACGTGACCTACAAGACTGTCTCCGCATACTTCCGGATCACGGCGACAAACCATGACTTCGTCGTCCGCCCGGTGGGTTCCACGGCAGTCGTCGGGGAGACGCAGCAGACGCTGACCGCCGACTCGTACTACACACTGGTCGTCTCCGGCAAGCAATCCGACCCGCGAATAGGCCTCTATTCGGACAGTCCCTCTGAGACTGCTGGGAAGGTGGTCATTCGGTTCTGCCACTTTGCGCCGGAGGTGCCGGGAGTCGACGTTGCCGCACCCACCGGCCAGCCGATCTTCTTCACCAACATCGGCTTCACCCAGTGCTCGCAGTACGCCACGATCGACCCCGGCTCGTACAACCTGGCGCTCTGGAACACGGGTAAAGAAGCGACGGACCCTCATCCGCTCTTTGAGGCGGACGGAGTAGCCGTTACCGGTGGCACCGTCAACACCATCATCGGCGCCGGTGGAGAGGGAAGCGAGCCCGTCACGGCGATCCCGGTGCTGGACGCGGTCTCGGCCGTCAGGGCGCCGAACGGAGGTGCCAGTACGGGTGAAGGCGGCCTGGCCGCCGCAGCCGGCACCTCGGTAGGGCCGTTGCTGCCACTCGTGCTGCTCTTTCTCCTGGGCGCGGTCTGCCTGGCGGTTCGCTCCCGCCGGTCGGCCATCCAGTAAGGGTCAGCCGTGCGGCGTGGGCACGCATGGCGGGTAGCTCTCCCGGCGCTGGCCCTACTGGCCGGCTGCACGCCGGCCAGCTTGGGGGCGGCTGCGAGGTCGCCGGAGGCCACTGCCAACACACCCATACGAGTCCCGGCGCCCCGAGCAACGCCTTCGATCATGCCTGTGACAACGCCCATCGTCCGCTCGATCGACGGCGCCACCGGACCCGAAGCCGCGGCCCCGGCGCTGAGCAGGAGCGCGCTGCCCGTTCGCATTCGTATCCCGTCGATCGGGGTGGACGCGAGCGTCACCAACCTGGGACTGGAGTCCGACGGCACCATCCAGGTGCCGTCGGACCCCAGGCAGGCCGGTTGGTACAGGCTGGGGCCCGTGCCCGGCGACGCTGGGCCCGCGGTGATCCTCGGCCACCTCGACTCGACCACCGGCCCTGCGGTGTTTGCCAGGTTGGCCGGGCTGCGGCTGGGCGATCAGGTGCTGGTAGCGCGGGCCGATGGCTCCCAGGTGCGGTTCCAGGTGGATCGCGTGGCGACGTTCGCGGTGAGCTCGTTTCCGACTGAGGCGGTTTACGGCGCCACGCCCGACCCGGTCCTGCGCCTCATCACCTGTAGCGGCACCTTCAACCGCGCTCAGGGACGCTACCTTTCGAACGTCGTTGTTTTCGCGACCGAAGCTGTTTGAGGAACGGCGGATAGCACAATCCCGGCTGCGGCGAGCGACGCATTCGTACAATCGCGCAGTTCCGGGCTGCGGCGAGCGACGCATTCGTACATTCGCGCAGCTCCGGGCTGCGGCGAGCGACGCATTCGTACATTCGCGCAGCTCCGGGCTGCGGCGAACGACGCATTCGTACAATCGCGCAGTTCCGGGCTGCGGCGAACGACGCATTCGTACAATCGCGCAGTTCCGGGCTGCGGCGAGCGACGCATTCGTACAATCGCGCAGTTCCGGGCTGCGGCGAGCTACCCATTCGTACAAATCACGACGCGCCCCGTTCGGGGGTCTCAGGAAGCGGCGAGGGCCTCGCGGACGACCTCGCGCAGCCGGTGCAGGTCCCAGAGGGCTCGAGCGATGAGAAGGGCGATCGCGGCCGAACACAGAACCGCGACGGAGGCGGGGATGTCGGCGGCGACTCCAACCAGCGAGATGCGCGGCCAGTCGGGCACGCGGCCGGCTGCCCAGACTGACACGCCGCCGACGACGACTGTGACCAGGGCCGCCGCCATGGGAGTGACGACCGCACCAAGCTGCCGCCCGCGCGCCCATCTCACCACACAGGGAGCGCAGGTCGGAGGCTGAAACCGTCCGGCGCAAGGGGCGCACAGACCCGCCCCACAGCCGTCGCAGCTCTCGATCGCGGCGCGGTCTGGGTGGCGGTAGCACCTGTACAGCTCTCGCTGTCGGTCGTCGGGTCTGGCTCCGTTCGTCTCGGTGCGCTGACCGTCGTACAGCGCGCGCCGCCGCGGATGACGGAGGGTCTGATAGGCGGTGTTGAGCTCCTTCATCCTGACCTCCGCCCAGGCGGCGTGGTTGACGTCCGGATGATAGCGGCGGGCCAGCCGCTTGTACGCCGCCTCGATCACCTCGGCATCGGCGTCCGGATCGACCTGGAGGATCTTATAGAGGTCTTGAGTCACACTTCAACCCGACCTCATCCACCCCGTGCAAACGATAACCGTTTTGGCGGTTGGAAGGCACCGCGGCGGCCACCACAACCGTCGGAGAGCGAGGCGGAGGTTGGCCTCAGATGATGTGCAGTGCGAGCAGCAGCAGAAACGCCCCCGTGATGCCCACGGCGATGCGCTTGTCGTGCATCGCCCCAACAGGCCAGGCCAGGAACAGCAGCAGCGCTAGCACCAGGTAGGGAACCGGCATGCCGATGAACAGCGCGCCCAGCCCCGGGAACACGAACCTGGCCAGCAAGTAGAGCACCACCAGCGCGGCGGCGGCTATCGTGCGAGCCCGAGCGCCGTAGGAACCGCGCGCGAACGCATGGTGATACCGACTCCGGCCATACCAGCTTCGCCGTGCCATCTCGCGCTTCCTCCCCTCCGAGCCGGCCCCAGCGCGGCCCGAGACATGATAGGGACTTCGACGACAAGTCTACCATAGTCCTATCAGTTAGAGTGATACTGATGTCGTAGCTGAGTCCCGCAGCGTCCGTATCGATGCCCGGGGACCTCCCCCGAAAGGGGGATCAGGTGTCCCCGAAAGTCGTGGATCAGATTCACCGCCGCTGGCGATGTGCCGGTGAGCAGCCGGCCCCTAGGGTGGCGAGCATGAAAGCACACGCATCATTCGCCGGGCTTCTCGCCGGGCTCGGCCTCGCGGTGGCGCTCGCCGGGTGCGGCAGCGGCCAGGGTTCGCAGCAGCCGGCAGCTCATCCCTCTGCCAACCCGGCGCAGGTGGCCCGCCAGTTCGCTCAGTGCGTGCGCGACCATGGCGATCCGAGCTTTCCCGACCCAACCATCGACGCGCAGGGGAACCCTCAGCTCCCTGACGGCGTGGAGAGGCCTCCGTCTGACTCCGCGGTGATGCGGGCCTGCGGCTCGCTGCTGAACCAGCTCCAGGCACAGAACCGAAACAACCAGGCGCCAGACCCCGCGGCGATGCGGACGTTCGCACAGTGCATGCGTGACCACGGCATCTCGGACTGGCCCGACCCGGACGCCGAGGGCTACTTCCACTTCCCGCCCGAGCTGGCCAACTTCAAGGCGAGCCCTCGCTGGCCACAGATTCGTGCCGCCTGGACTGGGCCGTGCAAGCGGTTCAACCCACAGGGCCACGTCTGGGGTGCCTGATGAGGAGAACGATCAGCGTCACCATAGCCGCCGCTGTACTCGCCTGCTCCGGCGCTGCCGCAGTCTTCGTGCTCCGCGACCGGGCGGCACCTGCCGCCGCCGCCATTGCCGTGCCGACGGGCGCCGCGCCAGTCCAGCGCACCGACATCGTCCAGCGACAGCGGGTCAACGGCACCCTGAACTACGGCGCCACGACGACGGTCAGCGCCCCGGGCGGCGCGACGCCGGACCAGGTTCAACAGGCTCATGCGGCCGTCAACACAGCCCACGCCTCGCTCACCGCGGCTATGACGGCAGCCGCCGACACCGCCGCCGCGAACCAGCTGGCGATCAGCCAGGCTCAGGGTCCCGCTGCCGTCGCCGCTGCGCAGCAGCACGCGCAGCAGGCGCAGCATCAGGCGGACGCCCAGGTCGCCAGCGCGCGAGTCAGCTTGCAGAACGCCGACGCGGCGCTCCAGATGCTGCAGTCCAGCGCCAGGCTGGACGGCAGCTTCACCTGGCTCCCGGCGGCGGGGACAAGTGTCAACCAGGGCCAGGCGCTCTATGCCGTCAACGGCAGGCCCGTGGTCTTGCTGTACGGCGGGCAGCCGGCCTACCGCCAGCTCAGTCCTGGGGTCAGCGGCGACGACGTGAAGCAGATGGAGCAGGACCTCATCGATCTCGGCTTCGCCAGCCCGGCCAACCTCACGGCCGACGGCAACTTCACCGGCGCCGACTCTGCAGCCGTTCAGCGCTGGCAGGCGTCGCTAGGCCTGCCCCAGAGCGGGACGGTCCGGCTGGGTGAGGTCGTCTTCGCCTCGGGACCGGTCAGGGTGGCGGCGGTCCGCGCCGCCCTCGGCGCGCAGGCCGCACCAGGCGCTCCGGTGCTGGACCTGACCGCCGTCCACCACACGGTGACGGTGCAGCTGGACGTCAGCCGCCAGCAGCTGGTCGGCCGTGGCGATCAGGTCTCCGTTCTGATGCCGGACGGTCATACCAGCGTGGCTGGCTCGGTCACCGACGTGAGCCGGGTTGCGACCACGCCGCAGAGTCAGGGGCAGGGCCAGGGCGGCCCCAACCAGCAGGCCACGGTCGCGGTCACCGTGAGCCTTGCGGACGAGGCCGCGGCCGGCACGCTGGACCAGGCGCCCGTCTACGTCTCGATCACGACGGCATCGAAGAAGAACGTCCTGGCCGTTCCGGTGACGGCGCTGCTGGCACAGCCGGATGGCGGCTATGCGGTGGCAGTTCGGTCGGGCGGTGTACGCCGCCTGGTGAGCGTTCAGCCTGGCCTGTTCGGCGACGGCGGTCTGGTCGAAGTCAGCAGCAGTGGCCTGGCGGAGGGTCAGACGGTCGAGGTACCGGCTCGATGAGCGCCGTGCTCGAGGTGCACAACGTCTGGAAGCGATACCCGGGCGACCCCCCAGTCGAATCGCTGCGCGACGTCAGCCTGACCATTCGGGAAGGTGAGCTGGTTGCCATCGTCGGTCCGTCCGGCTCCGGCAAGACCACGCTGCTTCACGTCATGGGCACCCTCGACCGGCCCACCCAGGGCGAGGTCTGCGTCGCCGGCCAGGACGCGTCCGAGTTCTCGGACCTTGAGCTGTCGGGTCTGCGCGCGCACCACCTGGGCTTCGTCTTCCAGCAGTTCTTCCTGCTCGACGGCGTCAGCGTGCTCGACAATGTCGCCAACGGCCTCCTCTATCGCGGCCTTCCACTCAGGGAGCGCCGGCGCCGCGCGCGCGAAGCGCTCGAGAGGGTCGGGCTCGGCCATCGGACTGGTCACCGGCCGAACCAGCTCTCGGGTGGCGAACGTCAGAGGGTGGCGATCGGCCGGGCGGTCGTCGGCAGTCCCGCCATCGTGCTCGCCGACGAGCCGACCGGCAACCTGGACACGGCTGCGGGGGCAGCGGTGGTGGCGCTGCTCCGGGACCTGAACCGCGACGGCACGACGATCGCGGTCATAACGCACAACCACGACGTGGCCGCCGCGATGCGCCGCCGCATCGAGCTCAGGGATGGTCGCATCGTGGGCGACTCCGGAGTGGGGACGTGAAGGCCAGGGCCCGCCCCCGCCTGCGGCTGACCGACGCAATGCTCGCAGGGACGGTGGGCCTGCGCGCCCGGCGGCTCCGCGCCGTCTTCTCGGCGCTCGGCATCTGCATCGGCGTGGCTGCGATCGTCGGCGTGCTTGGCGTGACCCAGTCGAGCGAGGCTGACCTGCTGGCCCAGATCGACCGACTCGGCACGAACCTGCTGACCGTCGAGAAAGGCCAGGGCATCGGCGGTTCGGAGGGCCCCCTGCCGCTGACCGCGCCTTCGATGATCGGAGTGCTTCCTGGAGTGCAGCGGGTCTCTTCGACAGCCACACTGCCGGGCGGCGTCTACCGGAGCGACCTGGTGCCGACGTTCGAGACCGGCGCCATAGGACTGCGCACGACTGACCCGTCGCTGCTCCAGACGCTCAATGGAAGGCTCCTGGCGGGCACTTTCCTCAACGCAGCCACAGCCCGCTACCCTGTCGCGGTGCTTGGTTATGGCGCGGCTCAGGCGCTGGGCGTCGCCACCCTGGACGACCCCGTTCGAATCTGGACGCATGGCCGGTGGCTGACCGTCGCCGGCATTCTGGCGCCCGTTCAGCTCGCGCCGGAGATCGACCGCTCGGTCCTGGTCGGCCTGGACTTCGCTGCCTCCGACCTCGGCTTCGACGGCTTCCCGACCCGGCTCTATGTCCGGGCAGATCCCGAGCGAGTGGTGGCAATCAGCCAGGTGCTCGGGCGCACGACCAATCCGGAGAACCCGGACCAGGTCAGGGTTGCGAGGCCATCCGACGCGCTGGCCGCGAGGCTCGCAGTCCAGAGCTCGGGCACGTCGCTGTTCGTCGGCCTGGGTGCGGTGGCGCTGCTGGTGGGTGGTGTGGGCGTCGCCAACGTGATGGTCATCTCGGTGCTCGAACGCCGCTCTGAGATTGGCCTTCGACGCGCCCTGGGCGCCACGCGGCTCCACGTGGCGGTACAGTTCCTGTCAGAGTCGCTCTTGCTGTCGACCCTGGGCGGGGCCGCCGGAATCGGGACCGGGGTTGCGCTGACTGCGGCGCTCGCCATCCAGCAGGGCTGGAACGTTCTGGTGCCGGCGGTCGCGGTACTGGGGGGTCTGGTCGCCGCGACCGCAATTGGAGCAGTGGCCGGGCTCTATCCGGCGCTTCGAGCAGCCAGGATGGCGCCCACGGATGCGCTCAGGACCGTCTGAGACCCCCGTCCCTCGCACCCGACTTCGCGGATGAGCCAAGCTACAGGCAATGGGGTCTTGGATGGATGTCCTGGATTCGCCGGCCCGCAGGGCGCAGCGTGACACGCTTCCTGCCTGGGCTGGCACCAGGGCTCGGCTGCTTTCGATCGCAGCGATGGCCTCGGGGGCCGTACTTCTGTTCCTCCTCTACGAGCGTCTCTCATGGAGCGCGCCCGTCACGTCGGACAGTGCAAACGCCGTCCTGCAGGGTGAGGCGATGGCGCGTGGCAACGTGCTTCTGCACGGCTGGACGCTGTCAGGGGCCTCCTTCATAGCGACCGACCTGCCCTTCTACGCGGTGAGCGCCTGGGTGAGAGGCCTTTCGCTGTCGGTGGCTCACGACGCCGGCGCGGCGATCTACACGCTGCTCGTCCTGTCCGCCTGCCTCCTGGCTCGGGGCCGAGCGCGAGGCCCCGAGGCACTGGTGAGGATGGCCATCCCGCTCGTCCTGCTCATCGCGCCGGCTCCCGGTGCGGCGGTGCAGCTGTTGCTGCTGGGGCCGTTCCACGTCGGGACGACTCTGCTGCTGATCCTTGCCCTGCTCTCGGTTGACAGGGCATCCGACCGCCCGCTCGGGATTGCGATCGTGTGGGCACTGCTCACACTGGCAGTGCTGTCCGACATGCTCGCTATGTACGTCGGCGTGGTAGCTCTGGCCTTTGTCTGCGCGGCTGGCCTGGCCGCTCGGCGGCCGGCTCAATGGCCCGCTGTCGCTCTGCTGCTGGCGGCCGCTCTGGCGCTGCCTTCGGCCACCGTGCTCGCCTGGGGGCTGCACGAGCTGGGCGGCTTCACCACATTGCCCGTGCAGGCCGCGTTCGCTCGCATTGAAGACATGCCCGGGAACTTCGCACTGACGGTGGAGGGCACGCTGCTGGTCTTCGGAGCCGACTTCTTCGGTCAGCCTGTCGCGGCCGGCGTACTGGTCACCCTGGTCCGGCTGGCCGGTCTGGCCTTCGTCGGGGCGATCTGGTGGCGGGCTGTGCGCTCATGGCGTCGCGGAGAGCAGGTCGACCTGGTCAGCAAGGTGCTGGTGGTCGGCATGGCCGTGGACGTTGCGGCATATCTGTTCAGCAACCAGGCTATCGACCTGAGGACGTCCCGCTACCTGGTTCCACTGCTGGTGTTCGGGGCGGTCCTCGCCGGCAGATGCGGCGCCGACTGGGTCTGGCCAGGCCGAATGCGGATTCAGGCGCTCGCACTGGCGCTGGGTTATGCGGGCGTTCTGGCGATCAGCCTGGAGGCCCCGGTGGCGGTCAATCCAGAGGCTGCGGTCGGGGAATTCCTCCAGGGGCACAACCTGACCTATGGCGTGAGCGGCTACTGGGAAGCGAGCACTGTAACGGTCGCGACAAACGGCCGGGTGCGCGTCCGTGCCATCACACTCCAGGACAACACGGCGTACGCGTATCGCTGGGAGGCCGTCGACGCCTGGTATGACCCCTCCGTGCCCGGAAACAACGCTCGGTTTGTGCTCCGCGACACCTCGGGTCTGCAGCCGCTCGACCGCCGGTCGACAGAGAACACCTTCGGCGCGCCCTCCCGTGAATATCGGGTCGGCCGCTACGAGGTGCTGGTCTGGGACCGGAACCTGCTGAGCGGCATAAACATTGCAGGGACGTAGGCGCTTACGACTTGCTGATCTTGTCTTAAGAGCCGATTAGCTTAGTAGCTGTACGTTTTCCTGGTGAAGCGTCGGGCTGCTCTCGTCGTTTTCGCGTTGGGCCTCGCGGTCGCCACCGCCCTGGCCGGGGTCAGGCTGGGTGAAGACGCTTCCGCGCCGCATTCTGTCCACGCGGCGGGACCGCAAGGTCCCCGAGCATCAGACCCGTCCCCGGCTCCTAGCCCGCCGCCTGCCGCCAGCCCACAGCCCACCGCCCGCTCGTTCGCCGCCCTGGAGACCGAGGTCGCGCAGCTTTTCGATTCGGCCGGTGTGGCCGGCGGCGTGACCGTGATCGAGCTTTCGAGCGACCAGTCCTGGTCGCGCAGCGGCGATGACAGCTTCGTGGCGGCGAGCACCTACAAGCTGCCGGTACTGATGAAGGACGCAGAGGATATCGCGACTGGCCGTGCCAGCCCGAACGACGAGCTCTGCTACGACGCCGGGGATTGGGAGGACGGCTACTTCTCCGATTACGAGGCGGGTGCCTGCTTCACGCGCGCAGAGCTCGACCGCCGTGCCGGGATCTATTCCGACAACACTGCGGCCCACATCCTGGTGCGCTACGACGGCGGTCCGGAAGCGCTGAACGCGTACGCGCGTGCGTACGGCGCCAGCGGGTCCGCGTTCTACTACCCCAACGAGACGACCAGCAACGACCTGGCCCGGCTCTGGCAGGCGGAGGCCGAGGGAAGGGCGGGCGGCGCCGCCGCCCAGGCATACCTGTATCCGCTCCTGACCCACACGGAGTACGAGGACGGCATTCCAGCGGGCGTTCCTACGGGAGAGACGGTCGTGCACAAGGTCGGATTCCTGGATGGAGAGCTCAACGACGCGGCGCTGGTCGAGGGGGGACCGCGCGGCAGCTACGTGCTCACGGTCGTCACGGACGGCGGCAGCTGGCAGCTGATCGCCGCCGTGGCAGCGCTGGTCCACCAGTTCGAAGCGTCGTGAACCGAAGGCCCTGGAGGTTGCGCCGGCCTACGCAGACAGCTCCTGGCTCGATCGATCGCGAAGGAGCGCCACCGCACCCAGGCTGATCGCCGCACAAACCGCGGCGTATATCGCGACCGGCAGTGACTGGTGGAAGGTGCCCAGCAGTGCCACCGGAATTACGAGCGCGGGCCCACCAGCGATCAATGCGGCCAGATGATAGCCAAGAGACGCGCCGCCGTAGCGCAGCCTGGCTGTGAAGCTCTCGGCGATGAGCGCCGCCTGGGGGCCGTGCTGGATGTCATGGATCGGCAGCGCCAGCACGATCGCGCCGAACACAAGCAGGGGCACGCCCTGATCGAGCAGAGTCCAGTAGAGGAATGACCAGACAAGCATGGACGCGGCCCCGATCAAGCAGATGCGCTTGCGACCCAGGCGGTCCGACTGAAGGCCCCAGAAGGGCGTTGCCACCAGAGAAACCGCGGCTGCAATCATCACGTATTTCAAGATTTCCGACTGCTGGAACTTCAAGATGCTGGTGGCGTAGCCGACGACGAAGACCGTGAAGAGGTAGAACGGCGCCTCCTGGCCGGTCCGCGTCAACGCGCAGAGGAGGACCTCGCGCCCCTGCCTGGCGATCGCCTGCGTGACCGGAGCCTGCTCGATCTTCCGGTCCTCGAGCAGTTTGGTGAAGACCGGCGTCTCAGCGGTGCCGATGCGAACGTAGAGGCCGACTGCGATCAGCACCCCACCGAGCAGGAACGGGACGCGCCAGCCCCAGTACGAGTTCGAGCCGAGCGAGTGCACCGACAGCTGCACAGCCCCGAACGCGAGCAGGAGACCGGCCGGCATCGCGAGCTGAGTGAGGCTGCCGGCCAGCCCACGCCACTTGCGCTCGGCCCACTCCACCGACAGCAGAACCGACCCAGCCCACTGGCCGCCGGCGGCGATTCCCTGCAGGATCCGAAGCAGCGTCAGGAGGACACCCCCGGCGATGCCGATCTGGGCGTAAGTCGGCACCAGCCCGACGAGGACCGTGGCCAGACCCATCAGCCAGAGCGTGGCGATCAGCGTGGCCCGGCGCCCGATCCGGTCGCCAAGATGCCCGAACATCGCCGCGCCGAGTGGGCGGGCCGCGAAGCCGACCAGGTAGGTCGCGAGCGCCGTCAGTGTGCTGACGAAGGGAGACGAGCTGGGGAAGAAACGGTCGCCGAGCACCAGGCTGGCGGCGATACCGTAGAGGAAGACGTCGTACCAGACCAGCGTGGTACCGACAGAGGAAGCGATGGCCGCGCGGAGAACCTGCGGCCGGATGAGCTGCCGAGCTGGCTGCGCCGCCTTCGCGACCGCTGCGCTCATGAACCGACAGTGTATTTGGGAACGTCGATGCCGGTCAGAATGTAGATGGAGGGATGGCGGATCGAGAACCCCGTCGGGCGTGGGTTGGCGTCGTCGGGGCCTTGTGCCTTATGGCCCTCACGGTGGCGCTGCTGACGGTCGGTCTTCGTCGCGCACAGTCCGTCCCGCCGAGCGCCCGAGAGCCTTCTGCGGCTGGTGAGGTCGTCACGCTGCTGGCCAACAACCACCTGGTGCTTGTGCCGCCAGGTGGTCGGGCACCCAGGTGGGAGACGACGCTGGCACCTGCGCCCGACACCAGCCATGGCTACGGTTTCCTGTCGACTGGCCACCGCCTGGCCTGGAGCACTGACCGCACAACGATCTACGCTCTGCCGGCGGCCGACTGGTTGGGAGCCGAGCGGCTCATGGCGGTCGACCACATCGGGGGCAGGGTGCTGCAGACGATCCACTTGCCCGAAGGCACTCGCTATGGTGGCCTGGCAGTTGGCCCGGTCACCGGCCAGGTCTACCTGGTCGGCCAGCAGGACAAGGCGATCAGCATCGCAGTCGTCGATCCCGGCCGCCGGCAGATCACCGCCGTGTGGAGTGGGCGCGACATGCACCACTGGCAGCCGCAGGGGCCGGTCGGAGGTGACTTCAGCGTTTATCAGGCGGAGATCAGCCCCGACGAGTCACGCCTCTTCTACACCTACCACGGCGGCCTGTTGCCCAAGGCAGGTCTTGATTTTGTCGACCTGACCGGCGCCGGCCCGCGCACCTGCACACCGCCGTCTCCCGACAAAGCGTGCCTGACCGGGCTTGCCGGGTTCGCCCCTTACAAGGGCGGCGTGCTGCTCACGAGCGGCATCGACGCCGGAGATGGGCTCGTGTACGACTACCGGCTCGACGGCCTCCTCATGCGCACATTCCATCTAGACCTCGGTGCAGGCTTCCTCAACGACTTCGCACTGGACCTCGCCGGCAACCGGCTGTACGCGGTCGGCTCCTGCGGCTACGTGGGCGGTCTGAGCGTCCTCGACCTGACCTCGGGCAAGCCCAGGCTGCTCGCCTCGACCCAGGCTGGACAGACGAAGACGGTGCCCTGCGGCCAGCGCCTCGCACTGACGTGGTCGGGTGAGCTTGTGGTTGGGCGGGTAGCGCGTCTCAACGCCAGCCCCTACTTCGGTGGCACCCTCCTCTACATCGACGTCGCAACCGGCGCGGTTCTCCGCACCGTCACTCTCTCGGCCGAGCCGGTCGACGTCTCGGCGCCATAGCTCACCAGAACAGAGCCCAGCGGCCGCCGTCCCTGCGCAGATAGCACCGGGCTGCCGAGGGCGTTGAAGGACCGGCCACCCGCCGCTCCCAGCGGATGACCCACGCCTCGAGCTCCGTGGTCGGCGCCGGCCTGTCGACTTCCAGCACGAAGTGGCCGTCGACCACGGCCAGCCCTCGAGTCCAGACCCGGTTCAGCCAGTTGGCTGAGAGTGAGAGCGCGAGCGTGCCCCCGGTGCTGTCCAGCGTGCCCTTCAAGAGGACCGGCTCCGTCGGTGACCGCTTCCAGCACTCGATGACGAAAGACGCGTAAGGCCGTAGGTCACGGCGGGCCTGGCGCATGGCCTCCTGGCATGAGGGCGCCACGGCGGCCTGCAGCCGCTCCTCGATGCCAGGCGGTACAGGCCGCTGTCGAGGCTGATGGAAACGGCGCTCTCGCCTGACCTCCCAGGCCGCGCTGAGCACCTCGAGAAACTCAGCCGGCAGCGATTCCCGAATGTATTGCTGTCGCAGCGCGGCGATCATCCGATCCTGCTGTTCTTTCGGAGCGGCGACGAACCTGGGGCTGCTCCGGAGCGTCGCCAGTGCCTGCGGCAGCGGCAGCGGCCGCGCCTGGGGCTGTACGATCGGCATCCGCGCGCTCAGCCGTGCGGTCCTGGTCCACCCTCGCCACTCACTTGGACTGGGCTCCCGGCAGGCGTCGAGAACCATCAGGCACACGCAGGACTCGCCGCCAAGCGCCTTGAGCACGTTTTCGGTCTCCAGGTCGTGATCGTGCAGGATCACCCGCCCCATCGCCCAGGTGATCCGGTGGCATGCGGAGCCGACCTCGACCTCGAAGCTGACCGGCGCGTGCGCAGCGTACCAGCGTCGGCGGCTCACACCGCCTCGATCTGCACCACCCGCGCCCAGCCCGGCGTCGGCATCGAGCGCTCGCGCAGCAGCCCGACGATTACCTGAACCCGGCTGGGGGGCTCTGGCGGCCAGGGCGTGAGGCCGTCCGTCAGGACGACAACTACGGACGGTGCCGGCCTCAGCCGGCGTGCGGCCTCGATGCCCTCACCCATGTTCGTCCCGCCGCCTCCCAGGAGTTCGACCTGCCGAGCCGACGTCACCTTCTGCACGGCATGGACCGCCGCGTCGCAGGGCAGCACCGGGAGCCGGCGCTGGGCGAGGCCGAGAGACCGCATCAGTCCATCGATCTCGGACAGGGCGCGGCCGAGCAGGGTCTCGTTCATGCTGCCGGACGTATCGACGACGACTGCGACCTCCGGCACCGGCCGCTGCATGGTCGGCATGACCACGTCCGGCACGGCCGAGGCTCGCCGCGATGGCCGCCGGTACGAGTAGTCGACTGCCCCGGCGACGGCGGCGACCCCGCGTCGGATCTCGGCGGCCAGGACGCGCCGCCAGTCGACACGCGCACCCAGCAGCTCTTCGGCCCAGCGCCGGAGGCCGGCCGGGACCGTGCCTGGCATCAGACCTCGGCAGCACTTGAGGACTTCCGCCGCCACCTGGCAGCGGAGGAGATTGGCGGCCTCCGGCCTGACGGTGCCACGGTCGGGCGGTCGGTCCCACGGCTTGGGGGTGCCGTCGCAGCCACTGCCGCAGTCGCACTCAGACCGGGCCGTCTCGATGCTCCGGAAGTACTCCTCGGCGAAGCGCCCGGCCTCGCAGCCAATCGTCGATGGCAGCACGGGCGGAGCGGGGAAGGAGAGCTCTGCCGCTGTAAGGTCATCGTTGATCTCGGCGTCGGCCGCCATGGTCCAGCGGTTCGCATCCTCATTTCGGAGGCCGAGGCTGCGCGCCCGGCCGGCGTGGTCCCGCAACAGGTGACCGACGTGGTGCACCAGGACGCTGCCGAGCTGGTCGGCGCGCCACTCACGAACCAGCTCGGGGTCGATGAAGACCCGCCACGCTTCATCCACAGCTACCACGCCGCGCCTGTCTATGGGCAACAGACGCGTCGCGAACACCGCCGAAGCCAGGTAGGGGAAGCGAGTGGCCGCCCAGAACCTCGCCGCCGCAAGGCGCTGCAGGTCGATCTGAGGCCGGCCGCTCACATCAGGCCAGCCGCTTTCAGCAGTGGCGCGAACAGCTTCACCTCGGGCGGCGGCGCGGTGCCGTCCGGCCGGCAGCGGGCCAGCACACGAGCCGCCATCGCGGCAACATCCGGCGTGGCCGCGCCCGCCTTGGCGAGCACCTTCCAGCCGGCGGCCCAGCGTTCGGGCGTGGGTTCCGCTGCGACGGCGGCGGCGACCGAGGACAGGGCGGCGTAGGCACGGTCGCCGCGCTCGGGGAGGACAAAGCCGTCGGGGTCGGCCAGTGCCACCTCCGGGTCGCCAAGGTCCATCTCGCTGATCCAGTTGAGAAACTCGATGCCGGGACCCAGCCCGACTGCCCCGGCAACCAGCGCCGCCCTCACCTCCTCAGTAGTGTCGGCGAGCTCGGCCACGGTCAGCAGGCGCGCGGCCATGTCCCAGGTGCGAGGGCTGGGCCAGGCCCGGCCCGCGGAGCTGGCTTCCGAGGGCATGGCCGAGAGCAGACTGGGCCGCGCTGCGACGAACGCACCGACCATCCCGCGGGCCGCCGACTGGCGCCCCTCCCAGTCGTCCGGCAGGTTGGGCAACGGTGGAGCCGGCCAGCCCGCGGTGAGCCCCTCAGCAAAGGCGGCCGCCTCGGCGCTCCAGTCCAGATGGCAGAAGCGATTGGCCAGCGGGGCGGACAGGTCCCAGCCGTCCGCGGCCTGCTCCGGCGGGTTGGCGGCCGCGACGACGGCGACGTCAGCCGGCAGCTCCAAGTCCCCGACGACGCGCTCCAGCACCACTCTGAGAAGAGCGGCCTGGACTGCCGGAGGTGCGGTCGTGATCTCGTCCAGGAAGAGAATGCCATGGCCCGCAGCGTGAAGCCGGCCTGCCCAGCGCGGCGGCGCGAAGCGAACGCCGCCGTCCGCAACCACAGGGAGGCCGGCGAAGTCGGAGGGCTCGCGGATCGACGCGATCACCACCTCGCAGGGCCAGCCCATCGCCGCGGCCAGGTCGCGCACGGCCGAGCTCTTCCCCGTCCCCGGGCCACCCCACAGGAGCACGGGGACGCGCGCGCCTACCGCAAGTGCGAGTGCCTCCAGGGCGGTTCGCTGGCCGGTTTGCAATCTCCTCCTCCCGACAGCCTAATCATGCCCAGCCGCAGCCTGCTCCAAGCAGCTTGGAGCGTAGACGGCGGCCCGCCAGGCAAATGGCCGGACCGGCCGAGGGGAGTAGGGTAGCCGGCGTGGGAGATGTTGTCGGTGTGATCGGGCTGGGGGCGATGGGGGCGCCCATGGCCGCCAACCTCGAGCGGGCCGGGTACGAGGTGGCGAGCTACGACATCCGGGGCGGCGGCAGCGCCGCCTCGGTGGCCGAGGTCGCCGCCCGCGCCACGCGCGCCGTGATCGTGCTGGTGCGGACGCGGCCGCAGGTCGAGGAGGTGGTGGCGCAGCTGGACCGGGCTGGGCTGGACGTCCTGATCATGAGCACGATCGACCCGTCCACCATGGCGCATCTCGCCCAGGATCTGGCTCGACGCGGCCTGACCGCGGTGGATGCGCCGGTCAGCGGCGGTGTGGCTGGTGCGGAGGCAGGAACATTGGCCATCATGGTGGCGGGCGATCCAGCCGCCGTAGAGCGCTGTCGCCCGCTGCTCGAGGCCTTAGGTGAGAGCATCTTCGTGATCGGCGACCGGCCGGGCATGGGTCAGGCCGTCAAGCTCGCTAACCAGCTCATGCTGGCCGTGAGCATGCTGGCTGCACAGGAGGGCCTGCGGCTGGCCGCCGAGTACGGGCTCCAGCCCGAGGATGTGCTGCCCGTCATCGAGCGGTCGACCGGCGCCAGCTGGGCCGCCGCCAACTGGGAGACGGTGCTGGGCTGGTGGCGCGACTACCAGCCTGGCGGGGCGCTGGACATCATCGTCAAGGACATGCGCTCGCTGCTCGACGACGCTGCCGAGCGGCGCGTGCCGCTGCCCGTGGCCGCGCTGTCATTCCAGCGCCTGCACGACGTCTGGCGCTGACGGCCGCGCCAAACGACGTCCTGCGCCGGAGCTGACGAGCAGTCCCGACACGCTTTCTTCGGCGCCAACGCGCGCGGCGGCTATCGATTCTGAATCTTGTTTGCTCTCGCCGCGGTGTGGGGTTATTCTTGCCCAAGCGGCCGGGGGGACCGCGGGCGCTGCTCCCGGCCATCCAAGACAGGGGAGGCACGAGAATGAGCGGGCTCTTCGAGAAACGAGTGAGCCGGCGCCGCTTCGTACAGGGCGCGGCGACCCTGGCGATCGGCGGAGCAGCGGCGGCCTGCGCTCCGCCCGGAACATCGAGCAGCGGCACATCGGGTAAGAAACAGCTCCGGATCCTGCAGTGGAGCCACTTCGTCCCCGACTACGACACCTGGTTCGACAAGTTTGCCACCGATTGGGGCAACCAGAACAAGATCGAGGTCACCGTCGACCACATCACTAACCTCGACCTGCCCTCACGGATGGCGGCCGAGGTGGCGGCCAAGAACGGCCACGACCTGGTCGAGATGAACAGCCAGATCCTGACCTATCTCTACGAGAAGCAGTTCGTCGACATGGGCGACATAGTCGACTACGCTGTCAAGAAGTGGGGCCCGGTGCTGCCCCTCGGCGAGAAGCTGGCCAAGGTCCACGGGCACTGGGCAGGCTTCCCGCACTTCTACATCGCCATCATGCCTCAGGTCCGCCCCGACCTCTTCCAGGCGGTCGGGTTCGACTACAAGACGCTCAAGACCTGGGATGACTTCCTGACAGTCGGCCGGGCGCTCAAGAACTACACCGCCAAGGACAAGCTAGGCGTTGGCTTCTCAACCGGGCGTCCGGCGGGCTTTGCCATCTCACACTGCAATGACGCCAATCACAACTGGCGGGCGATGATGTGGGCCTTCGGCGCCAGCGAGGTCGCCGCGGACGGCAAAACGATCACCGTCGACACACCCGAGATGCGGACGTTCCTCAAGTTTGCCCAGCAGTTCTATCGTGAAGCCCTGTACCCCGACGTATTTGCTTGGGACGACGTCGCCGACAATCAATTCCTCGGCTCGGGCCAGGGTGGCTACATCCACGACGCCATCAGTTCGATGCGCAGCCTGCAGGGCAAGAACGACGCCCTCTACAACACGATCGAGCTACATCCGCCCGTAGGCGGCCCGGCCAAGCCCAACGGCATCTCGATGCCCGACGCCAATGTATATGGGATCTGGAACTTCGCGCCGCAGGCCAACCAGGAGGCGGCCAAGGCATTCTTGAAGTACTTGATGGACCACTATGACGAGTCGTTCACGCAGTCGAAGCTGTACAACATGCCGATGTACGCCGACCGGTACAAGACCAACATCTTCCCCGACCCGAAGTTCGCCGTGATGCAGGACTATCGAGGTGACCTTCTGGGTACCCTGGGTTACCCGGGGCCGCCCACCTACGAGGCGATCATCACCCAGACCACGTTTGTCATCCCAGACATGGTCCAGAAGGCAGTTACGACCCCGGGTGATGGCGGTGTCCAGGCCGCCATCGACTTTGCCAAAGGCCGGCTGAACAGCATCTACAAGGGAGTCCGCTAACAGGGCCAATCCTGAGGGACGGCACCTGAAGTGTCGTCCCTCAGGCTCCCTCGAACAAAGCGGCTCGGAGTCCCTCGACGAAGTATCTGCCGAGGGCGGCACAGGCAATGACGATTGGCAGTGAGGCCGCGAGTATCGAGGCATTCACGTTGGCCCACTCATCGAGCTCGATGGCCGTGATGCCGAGTCCAGCGATGAGCGTCTTGGAGCCGTTCGTGAGCGTGAAAGAGCTTGCGTAGATGACGTCTGAGCCCATCATTCCAATAGCAAAGAGGCCCGCCGCGATCACCACAGGCCAGCTCATAGGCAAGACCACGTGCCGAAACGCCTGCCAGCGACTGCCATCCAGCCGCGCGTGCTCTTCGACCTCGCTGTCCATTCCCTGGAAGTAGGCGTAGAAAAGCCAGGTTGCGAAGGGGACGGTCAGCGTCAAGTAGAGGAGGATTATGCCGGTCAGGGTGTTGTCCAGGCCGGTATGGCCGTACACCTGGAAGATCGGGATCAGGACCGCCATCTGTGGCACGAAGTAAGCGCAGAACATCAAACGCGCCAGCCAGGACCCCCCAGGCAGCTCGTATCGTGCCAGGGCGTAGCCGGCCATGAGGGACACGGTCAGTCCCACCACGAGAACAACCCCAAAGACGACCAGGGTGTTCGCGGCCCACTGCCAGAAGACTGGTCTGCTGAGCGCCGATATCACGTTGTCCCATTCCGGGTCAAAGGCCCAGAAAATCTGCCCGAGCGGGAACTCGCTCAGCGGCCGCACGGCCTGTACGCCCGTGTAATAGAGCGGGAAGAGATGGAACACGAAGACCGCGACGGCAGCCACGACACCGGCGCTAACGAGTAGCCTCCTGCGGCGCCGCCAGGCATTGGAGCTCGCGTTCGCCCTCGCTGCGGTGGGGCGCGGGGTCGCTGCGACCGTCCGGAACGGCCCGACCTCGGCCGTGCCCACCCGCATCCGGGGTGACCTCTCGACCCAGCGCAGGCCGAGCCAGGCCAGGAGAAAGGCTACCGGCAGCTGCGTCATGGTCAAGGCCGCGGCATAGCCAACCCGGCCGATGAAGATGCCCTGCATGTAGGCCTGGGTGCCGACGACGGGGAATGTGATCCTGCCTCCGGTTTCGAGGTAGACGGAGACAAAATCCAGGTAGCTGATCACCACCGCCACCAGTCCACCCAGCAGCAGGAAGCGGCGGTTAAGGGGCACCATCACGCGCCAGAAGAACCGCCATGGGCTGCGGGCCTCCAGCCGACCGTAGTCGAGCAGATCCTCTGGAATGGCGTTGAAGCCTGCCAGGGTGAAGATGGCGATTATCGAAGAGCCGCGCCATACGCTCATCAGGGCGATGCTCAGCACCGCCCAGGCGCCGGTCCCGAACAGTCCTTCCAGCATGAACCTGAGCTGTAGCGCCTGGTGAGTGTAGAAGGACACGAAGGGAGGTGTCATCAGCCAGTACCAGGCGAAGGCCGAGAACGAGCTGGGGAAGGCCCAGGGGATAAAGACGGCCAGGAAGACCAGGCGGCGGCCGAAGAATCTCCACCAGAGCAGGAGCGCGGTCAGGACCCCGATTGCGAGCTGCGTCACAGCGGTCAGACCGACCAGCACAAGGGTGTTGCGGGCCGCCTCCCAGTATTCCGGGTCGGAGAAGATGGCGGCGTAGTTGGCGAGTCCTATGAGGCGGCCGGTGGCCTCGAAGCCGCTGGCGTCCGTCAGACTGACGCCGAGGTCGAAGGCGAGCGGCCAGGCGAGCATGACGAGCACGGCGGCGAGCGCCGGCAGGCAGAGAAGGTAGCCCGTGACCAGGCGACGCCGGTGTGCCTGAGCGGCGCCGCTGGTACGCGTCAGCGCCCCGGCGGTGGATTGGCCGACCGCCTTCACCGATGTTATTATCCCTTGCGGACGTGGGAACGGCTACTCGCCCTGTCCCAGCGGAGGCACTGCTGGCCGCTCGCCGTCGTCGGCGCCGGGCCGCCTCGCAGGCGCTGCTTGGTTACGGACTCCTGAGTCCGCTTGCGCTCTACATGCTGGTCCTGGTCGCCTACCCCTTCTTCCTGTCACTCTACTTCAGCGTCTCCAACGTCACAGTAGCGGGCGGAGAGGGCGGCTTCGCCGGCCTCAGCCACTACCAGGACCTCCTGGGCGACGAGGTCTTCCACAAGGCACTGTGGAACTCGCTCAGCTTCACATTCCTGGCGGAGATCGGGAAGGCGATACTGGGCATCGGTCTCGCCTTTCTCCTCCTCCGGCACCTACCCGGGAAGAAGATCATCCGCGGCTTCCTGATGCTCCCCTGGACGTTGCCAATCTCTCTGTCCCTGCTGAGCTGGAGGTGGATGTTCGATCCTCAGTTCAGCACCATCAACTGGGCCCTTGCGCATCTGCACCTGATGAGCGCGCCCTACCCCGACTGGCGGGGCGACGCCCTCTGGGGATACGTGGCGATCCTGACTGTCAACATCTGGCGGGGGTTCCCTTTCTCGGCGGTGATCGTCCTGGCCGGCCTGACCTCGATTCCGAGCGACATGTACGACGCTGCCAAAGTCGACGGTGCCGGCTTTTTTCGCACCTGGCACTACGTAATCACGCCGATGATCGCGCCAATCATCTTCATCGGCCTGATCTTCGACGTGACCTTCACCATCGGTGATCTCACGATCGTCTACATCCTTACCAATGGCGGCCCCGGCTACGCGACTCAGATCGTGCCCCTCCTCGCCTTCCAAACGGGGATCCAGGGTGGCAACCTCTCCAGCGGCGCTGCCATGGCGTTGGTCTTCTTCCCGTTCCTTTTTGTGGGGGTCGTATTCTTCCTGCGGCTTCTGATCCGCCGGCAGGCGGCCACGTGAGCGCCGACAGTTCGCGGACTCGACCGGTCAACCTGCGCAAGCTGCGCAGGAATGTTCTGGTGGGTCTCGCGTTTCTGTTTTATCTCTTCATTGCCCTGATCCCGATCTGGTGGATGGTGCGGGCCACCTTCGTTGCCGACTACGACCTGGTCGACCTCACGGTCAACCCCTTCTGGTTTCGACAACCGCTGTCGCTTGTTCACATCACCTATCTGTTCGACCACACCCGGTTTCTGACCTGGTACGGCAACACTTACCTGGTCGCTTTCTGCGTGGTACTGATCACGCTCGTGCTCTGCGTACCCGCCGGCTACGGCTTGGCCCGGCTCCGCTTCAGGGGTGCTGAGGGCATCGGCATAGCGGTCTTCATGAGCTACCTGATCCCGCCCATCCTGCTCTTCCTGCCGCTGAACCAGATCGTCAACAACCTGCTTCAGCTCCCCAACAGCAAGTGGGCGATGGTGGCCGTCTATCCGACCTTCACGGTCCCCTTCTGCCTCTGGTTGTTGATCGGCTTCTTCAAGCGCGTCCCGATCGAGCTGGAGGAGGCGGCGGTGGTGGACGGGGCCAGCCGCTGGCAGGCGGTATGGCGGGTGGTGCTGCCGCTGACCGTGCCGGGCATACTTACGGCTGCCATCTTCGCCTTCACGCTTTCGATGCAGGACTTCTTGTATGCGCTTACGTTTGCCAGCAGCTCGAGCCAGAAGGTCCTCAACACGGGCGTGCCCACCGAGCTGATCCGCGGCGACCTCTACTTCTGGGGTGAACTGATGACTGCGGCTCTGCTCGCTGGCGTGCCGGTTGCAATCGTCTACAACTTCTTCCTCGACCACTTCGTCGAAGGCATCACCGGGGCTCTGAGGTAGTCGGTCGGCCTCATTGAGAGGCGGGGGAACCGTAAAACGGCCTCTTCGCCGCCTTGCGTCATTCTCGCGTGGCGTCGATGTCCTGACCTCGGAGTTGACCCAGCTCAACGAACCCCAAGGCGCCACGTACCGGCGGCAAGAGGTCAGCATGATGGCAATCGCCGTCATGCGCCGTGGCCAGATCCGGCTGCCCACCCACGCGCTGGTAGAAGGGAAGGGACGTCACGGCGCTTCGCGGCACGTCCCTCTACGCGTTCCACAGCGTGCCGTGGGCTGGGTGTTCCAGACGTCCGGGCTGCTGCCGCTGCTGACCGCGGCTGAGAACGTGGCGCTGGCGCTGCGCATCCAGGGCCGGCCGGTGGGCGGGTGCGCGGCGCCCGCGCTCGAGGCGCTGGAAGCGGTCGGCCTCGAGGAGCGGGCACAGCACCGAGCGTTCGAGCTGTCGGGCGGAGAGCAGCAGAGGGTTGCGATCGCACGCGCCCTGGTCAAACAGCCGCGGCTGCTGCTGGCGGACGAGCCCACGGGTCAGCTTGACACGGAGACAGCACACGAAGTTGTGGAGCTGATCCGGGCCGCCGCCGGGCGTGGCACAACGGTGGTCATGGCCACCCACGACGCATCGCTGGCGGCCGTCGCGGATCGTGTAGTCACGATCGAGGATGGGCGGTTGGCGGAAAAGCCGGCATCCCACGGATGATGGGGCATCTGATGCCATTGAACATGGTTCAATGTACCCCATGCATACAACCATCGATTCTGCCGGGCGGGTGGTGGTCCCAAAGCGACTGCGCGAGGCCCTCGGTCTGCGAGCTGGAACGCGCCTGGGGGTGTCGGAACGGAACGGCGCGATCATTCTGGAACCGGAGTCCCAGCCGATGCGTCTTGTTGGCAAAGGCAGACGGGTGGCCGTCGAGCCCGCTAAACCGCTGCCCGCGCTCACCGCGGCCGAGGTCAGGGCGATCCTCGAGTCAGGCAGGCGGTGATCGCGGTCGATTCGAGCGTTGTCATCGCCGCCTGCGCGTCGTGGCATGAATCGCACAATGTGGCTCAGGAAGCCATCGACCAGGATCCCCGCCTCGTGGCGCACGTTGCGCTCGAAGCCTACTCTGTGCTCACACGGCTTCCAGCGCCCCAGCGCATACCTCCGGAGGTGGTTGTCGCGTTCCTTCGAGCCATGTTCCCGGACGAGCCGCTGGTCCTGTCGGCGAGCGCGCTTGGTCGTCTCCCGGGTGAGCTCGAGGAGCGAGGCATCTCCGGCGGCGCCGTCTATGACGGTCTGGTAGCGATGAGCGCACGCGCGCATGGTCTGGAACTGCTGTCGCTGGACCGTCGAGCGGCCCAGACGTACGAAGTGTGCGGAGTCCGCTTCAGCCTCCTGTGAGCCGTGGCGCTACCCGGGGAATGGCCCCCGCTTGAGGAATCGGCCCTGGCCCGGCCGGCTATGGAACCGGTCGCCCTCGACCAGCACTTCCCCGCGCTGCATTACTACCTCCGGCCGGCCGCGGACGCGCATGCCCTCGAAGCAGTTGTAGTCGACTCGCATGTGGTGCGTGCTGGCTGACAGCACCCGCTCCACCGTTGGGTCGAACACCACGAGGTCGGCGTCCGAGCCTGGGGCGATCGTTCCCTTCCGCGGGTAGAGGCCGAACATCCGGGCGGGGGCCGTGGCAACGAGTTCGACGAAGCGGTTCAGGCCAATGCGGCCCGCGTTGACACCGCCGTCGAAGAGGACCGTGTACCGGTCTTCGACCCCCGGCAGACCGTTCGGGATCTTCGAGAAATCACCGCGGCCGAGCACCTTCTGGTCCTTGTAGTCGAATGGGCAGTGGTCGGTCGACACGATCTGCAGGTCATCCCGGACGAGCCCGTTCCAGAGGTCGTCCTGGTGATCGCGCGGACGGAGCGGTGGGGAGCACACGTACTTGGCGCCTTCGAAATCGGGCCGGCCCAGGTCCTCCTGCGAGAGGAACAGGTACTGTGGGCAGGTCTCGGCGAAGGCGGGCGCGCCACGATCGCGCGCCTCGACGACGGCCGACAGCGCGTCGCGCGAGCTTAGGTGCACGATGTAGACCGCCACGCCGGCCAGTCTGGCCAGTGCGATCGCCCGGTGCGTCGCCTCCCCCTCCATGGCGGCCGGCCGGGTCAGCGCGTGGTTGATGGGGTCGGTGCGCCCTTCCTGGAGGTAGCGGCGGACCAGCACGTCGATGGCACCCCCGTTCTCGGCGTGCATCATGATGAGTCCGCCGTTGTCCGATGTCCGCTGCATGGCCCGGAAGATGGAGGCGTCGTCGAGCATGAAGACGCCCGGGTACGCCATGAAGAGCTTGAACGAGGTCACGCCCTGGCCGATCAGCGCGTCCATGTCGGCCAGTGTCTGGTCGTTGACCTCGCGGACTATGACGTGGAAGCCGTAGTCGACGTGCGCCTTGCCTGCGGCTTTTGCCATCCACCGCTCGAACCCGGCCTGGAGGCTCTCGCCGAAGTCCTGGATCGCGAAGTCGACGATCGTGGTCGTGCCACCCCAGGCGGCGGCCGCGGTTCCCGACTCGAAGTCGTCGGCTGAGAAGGTGCCGCCGAACGGCATGTCCAAGTGCGTGTGAGCGTCGATACCCCCGGGCATCACGTAGCGGTCGGAGGCGTCGATGACGCGGTCTGCCGCAACGTCGAGTCCGCGCCCGATCGTGGCGACCGTCTCGCCGTCGACCAGCACGTCTGCCTGGACGGTGTCGCCCGCTGTGACGACCGTCCCTCCCCTGATGAGGGTTCTCACCCGTGGTGTCTCCTCTCTGAAATAGTGGGACCGCCCTTTGGGGGCGGTCCCATGAAGTGCTCTA
>Ga0126378_10000724_pt1 | contig 24379 bp, 18 predicted proteins | sample PanSoiMetPlot_23_FD_92587 | JGI IMG/M metagenome (GOLD analysis project Ga0126378, IMG submission 92587) | Tropical forest soil microbial communities from Panama - MetaG Plot_23 | ecosystem: Environmental > Terrestrial > Soil > Tropical forest > Bulk soil | place: Panama | collected 2016-02-17
GAACGGCGTTCGTCGCGTCCACCACAAACCAGTTTGCGCCCGTTTTCAGGGCTTCGGCTTCCTCGCCTTTGGCTATGTACGTCCTCATCGCGCTCAGTCACACCCTTCCCTTTAGAGACAAACGTTAATTTTAGAGTAGCCCCGCGCCTCTGTCAACGCGATTGTCACGCGCGCGATAGCGATAGGTCAGTTTCCGGTACAAAACATTAAGCGGTTCCGGGGTTGTGCTTTGGAGACCACCGTTTATGAGCCTCCACGTCGTGTGCGAAACCCGCCGCCACGAGAAGGTCGCGCCAATCCTGTTGCGCCAACTTGATTGCTTCCTGGAGGCTTGCGATCTCGCCTCCGCTCAGCTTCAACGCCGCAAAGCGAAACCGCTCTAGTTGGAACTCATCACATTTTTCAAGAAAAGGGAGGTTGCTGCCGCATTGATGCAGCAAGAGTTCAGCGACCTCATCCCTAGAACCAGGTGGGAATAACGCAGCTATATGCTTTTCGGTCTTTGGGCTCAACCGCGCAGTCATTTTTGTTCTAGCGTTCGGCGAAGACCGGGGCTTGGTGGCGCCACCATTCCTGGCCGGAGGCGGGCAACGTGTAGACAGGGTCGTAATACTCGTAGAGGCGGTTCATTGCTCCGGGGTCGTCGGCTTCAATGCCGGTGCGGTAATTCTTGGTCCAGTACGAGATGCCCTTCTCGCGGTCGTATTCCTTGAGCTGATGCACCCAGCGCTTGCCGACGAAAGGCACGTCGCAAATCATTCTTGGTGTGGCAAAGCCTGGCAAGTAACCCATGATGTCGTGCTGCAACTGCTGCGCTTCATGGATGGCCAGGCGCCAATGCTCGGCATTGGGAATCATGTCGCACATGTAAAAGTAATACGGCATGATTTTAGCGCGATCGAGCAAGGTGAAACACAGCTCAAGCAGGTCCTTGGCGTTGGTGTTCACGCCACGCAGCAGCACGCCTTGATTGCGCACGTCTCGGAATCCAACTTCCAGAATCTTTCTCGTAGCCTTCGCAACCAGCGGAGTAACCTGGCGCGCGTTGTTCACGTGAGTATGCAGCGCCAAGTCGATTTCGCGTTCGCGCGCTTTTTTTGCTAAGCGTTCATAACCCTTCAAGACTTCGTCTTGCAAAAAGTGCTGCGGAATACCCATCAAGCCTTTCGTTGCGAGGCGAATGTCCTTGATATTCGGAATATCCATGAGCGCGGAGACGAAGGGCTCAAGCTGCGCGATGGGCATGTTCGCGATGTCGCCGCCGGAAACCACCACGTCGCGCACCGAAGGCGTCTTGCGCAAATAGTCGAGCATCTGCTCGTAGCGGTCTTTCTGCGGAAGCTGAAAGCGCAGCTTCACCACCTGCGGCACGTCGTTGCCAACCAGATCCATGCGCGTGCAGTGTCCGCAATATTGCGGGCAGGTCGAAAGCATTTCAGCTAGAACTTTCGTTGGATAGCGGTGCGTGAGGCCTTCAACGGCCCACATCTCAGCCTCGTGCAAGCTGTCGCGGCTGGATTTGGGATGACTCGGCCAGTCGGGGTTGCGATCGTCAAACGCGGGCAACATGTAGCGGCGGACGGGATCGTTCCACAGATCCTTTTCGTCCATGGTGTTGAGCATCTGGGGCGGAATGAGGATGGACATCGTGGCGCGCTCTTTGATGTCGCGCTCCATGCTTTCCAGAAGGCTTTGCGGCAGGAGCGGGCCAAAAACGGCCTGCACCTCTTTAAGGTTTTTCACCGTGTGGCGGCGCTGCCAAAGAGCCGTTTCCCACTCCGCGGCGGTCACGTCTTTGTAGCCCGGAAGGCGGCGCCAATCCGGCTCGACGAATTCTCTAGTAAGTGGATACTTAAACGGCTGATCGCCCGCGTGCACTTTACCCGCGGGTTTCCACACGGGGCGCATTGTCTTCACGTCGCTCATGTTTACTTCAACCTTTTGACAACCTTTTTGGCCGCACGAACCATACCCCTATGGGTTGCGACAGCACCTTAGAAAAAATGCGGGAAGAAACTCGGTGTCACTCAAGGATACGACGAATTACGGAATAAGAAAACATGACGGGCGCCCGTGCGCAACGGACGCCCGTCTGAAGATTCAGGAAGTGCTTACTTCCTGGTTGGACCGCGCTCCTGTCTTAGAGCGGCTTCACTTCCACATGCACTTTCTTGACGACTTCCGCCTTCGGCATGGTCAGTTCAAGCACGCCATTCTTCAGGATGGCCTTGACCTCTTCCGGACGGATTTCGATCGGGAACTTCACCGTCCGATAGATCTGGTTCAGCTTTTCCTTGAACCCGACAGGGATCTCCTTCTCTTCCTTGTATTCCTTCCTGGCGGTGATGATCAGCCTCCAGGGCTCCACATGGACATCGAGTTCCTTCTCCGTGAAGCCGGGAACTTCAGCGCGGACCAATAGCGCTTCCTCGGTCTCATAGAGTTTCAGGTTAACCGGGCGAAACACTTCGGTTTCGGGCTTGAACCAGTTCTCGAATTCGCGAGTGAAGAACCGGGGTGTAGCACCGAGCAGTTCGGACGGGCGCCGCGCGATCAGGTCAAAAAACTCCTTCATGGGCGTGGTGAAGTCCTCGAACTCCTCGAAGGGAGTTGTCAATGGCTTGTACCCCTTGGTCTCAATGAGTGACTCTTTCATGGAATCCTCCGATTGGAGACTCTCGCTAGGAGGAAAGAGTGCATTGGTCACGTTGGTCTTGTGATGGAACGCACCTCAGCGCGGTTTTTCTGACATCACGCGGTTCGCGGGGCAATACACAACTCTCCTTTTTTCGGAATCCCCCTCTTGATGCGAGCAATCCGGAGGCCAGCAAAAAGAGGAGTTGTGCAAAACTTAACTCGTTTCGAGTGAATGTGAGTTTCGCGCGAGCTTCACGCCTTGCGCGAATTTGCGCTCATGCATTGAGAGAATTTGCGCAGAAAACCTCGCGAGTTTTCCCGAAAGTGCGTTATCACGCACCCAAGTGGTTGCGAATTTCGGAGACGATTTCTTCGGGGGAGAGCGACGCGTCGATGGTGATTGCGGCGGCTGGCTCCTCAAGGTCGGCGAGCTGGCTGGCGAGGAGCCGCTCGGTCATATAGTGGCCTTTGCGAGAGCGAAGACGTTCCCACAACAAATCGTAGCTGCCCTTCAGATAAACGAGTTCCACGTCTTTTGAGGCGCGATGGATGCCGAGAAACTCACGGTAGCTGCGCTTGAGGGCGGAACAGGCTAGAACGACGTTGCTTCCCTGCTCCTTCGACTTCCGAATCCCGTCACGAATCGATTGCAGCCAGGGAAGGCGATCTTCATCGGTGAGCGGAACGCCGCGCGACATTTTCTCGATGTTTGCAGGGGAATGAAAATCGTCCCCATCGGCAAATTGCCACGAGAGTTTTGTCGCCAGAAGTCTGCCAACAGAGGTCTTACCCGATCCCGCAGGCCCCATGAGGACAACGATCATCTGGCAGGAGCGGCCAGTTACGGCCGTGCAAGAAATTCATTCAGCAGCATGTGGAAGTGGTGGACGCCGTTTTCGCGCTTCACAGAGTAGCGGCCGCGGTCGTAGGTCGAGGAGCACAGGCCGCGCTGCACATTTTCGCAGAGGCTGACGTCCTCTTTCTGCACTTCCTCGGCGAAGGCGATAGCCTTTTGGATTCGGGCGTGTACCTCTGGCGAATTAGCGTTGTGGAAGAACCACTCAAAGATGGTTAGGGTTTTTTCGTGGGAGAGCGGCACGATTACGTTCGTCTGGATATTGTCAGGATAAATATTGAGCATGAGATTCGGAAAGACCCAGAAATAGAGCGCGTCTTGCAGGCCTGTCCCGGGCGCGTACATGCGCTCGTACGCTTCCTCCAGCTTCATAGCGCGAATCGGCGCGAACTGCTGCGAATAATAGCGGAATGTGTCCGTGCGGTATTGTGCGTAGTCGATTTCTTTCATCAAGCCGGGATGCGCAATGGGAATGTGATAGCCCTCAAGGTAATTGTCGACGTAGATCTTCCAATTGCAGTCGACCGCGTAGTCGCGGCGCTCGGCGAATTCGAGGCCTTCGAATTGAAAGCCGCTCGCTTGCTCGGGAATCCGGCCGAGGTAGGCGGAGAGCGGCTCAGCGTTGAGATCAAAATTTACGAAAATGAACTGGCCCCAGGTTTCGCAACGCAGCGGCACCATGCCCATGGTGCTGCGGTCGAAAAACTCGACGCCATCCACGTCCGGCGTGCCTATCAAACGGCCGTCGAGCGTATAGGTCCAACCGTGATATTGGCAGCGCAACACGTTTTTGCAGCCGCTGCCGAGAGCGATCGGTCCGGCGCGATGGCGGCAGACGTTGCTGTAGGCGCGCAGTTCGCCTTGTTTATCGCGGACGACAATCACCGGCTCGCCGGCGACGTCGACAGTGAAGAAGCTTTCCGGATCAGAGATGGTGCGTTTGGCACCGTTCACTTCGCCGCAAGACTGGTTGAGCGTTCCGACGAGTTGCCAGGTACGTTGAAAAATGCGCGGCTTCTCAATATCGAGGATCGCAGGGTCGATGTAGAAACGCGAAGCGAGCGTATGGGCGCACTCGATTTGTTCGTGCATATCAAGATGCAGCGGTTTTGTGGTCATTGACATTTTGTCTCGTGACTGGTGATCCGACGCTCAGAACTTGCGCGTTTCCTGGCGCGACCAGCGCTCAATTACGATCTTCGATTCGGTGAAGAATTCCACCGCGTCGCGTCCCTGGCCGTGAAGGATGCCGAAGAAACTTTCCTTCCAACCGCTAAACGGGAAATAAGCCATTGGCGCGGCGACGCCAATGTTGATGCCGATGTTTCCGGCGGGCGCTTCGTAGCGGAATTTGCGCGCAGCCGAACCGCTAGTGGTGAACAGCGACGCCTGATTGCCGTACGGGCTGCGGCGGAGAAACTCCATAGCCTTGTCAACCGAATCGGCATGAATCAAGCTGAGGACAGGACCAAAAATTTCCGTATGTGCGAGCTGGCTCGTGGAGGGAAGCCCGTCCAAAATCGTCGGAGTGATAAAATTTCCGTACTCATACTTCGGGATTTTGGTGTTGCGGCCGTCCAAAATGGGCTTTGCACCCTCTCCCACACCGGCGTCGATCAGCCCTTCGATGCGCTGCTTGCTTTCTTTAGTGATGACCGGCCCCATCTGAACGCCAGAATCTAGTCCGTTGCCGACGCGAATCGTTGAGGCAGCGTGTGCGATGGAGTCGCGAAACGCTTTCTGCGCTTCGCCGATGGTCACAGCGACCGAGACGGCGAGGCAACGCTGGCCCGCGCAGCCAAATGCGCTATCGCTGATGATTTGAGTGGCCAGCTCCATGTCCGCGTCTGGCAGAACGATGACATGATTTTTTGCTCCGCCCTGGCATTGCATGCGCTTCCCGCTGGCGGCGGAGCGCGTGTAAACATGCTTGGCGACGGGCGTGGACCCGACAAAGCTAATGGCGCGCACTTGCGGATGGTCGCAAAGCGCGTTTACCACATCGCGGCCACCGTTGACAAGATTCACGACGCCCTTGGGCAGGCCAGTTTTTTCCAGCAGTTCGTATGAGCGTCGCATCGAAAGCGGCACGCGCTCGGATGGCTTCAGAATGAAAGTATTTCCGCACGCGATGGCGTAGGGCAAAAACCAGTAGGAGACCATCGCGGGGAAGTTGAATGGCACGATGGCGGCAACGACGCCAAGCGGCTGGCGGATTTGCATTTCATCCACGCCGGGCGTTACGTCTTCGAGGTTGTAGCCCTGCATCATCATCGGAATGCCGCACGCGACTTCGACATTTTCGATGCTGCGGCGCATTTCCGCTTTAGCTTCCGCGAAGGTTTTTCCGTTTTCTATGGTGATGATGCGCGCCAGTTCGTCGAGATTTTCTTCGAGAAGGTTTTTGAGCTTGAAGAGATATTGAACGCGCTCGCCGGGGGGCGTGCGGCGCCACACGGGAAACGCGGCAGCGGCAGCCTGTATGGCAGCGTCGACATCGGCGGCCGCCGAAAGAGGCGTACGCGCCAAGAGCTCGGCGGTCGCAGGATTATTCACTTCCGCGTATTCGGTAGCGGTGGCCCGCCGCCACGCACCGTTCACATAATTCTCAAGCTCATGAACTTGAGTTGTAACTGCACTGCTCATACTTCACTCCTTGGCCTCGGTCTGGAGTCGGAGAAACACCCGGCAAGGCCGTTCTCTGTGGAATTGCGTGGTTCTAGCTTACCAAAGAATAGTGAAGAGAGAATCGCCTGTGGAGCAGTGGACCTTACTTTTCGGCTGCCGCCAGAGCTTCGTAGGCCGCGCCGAGCAGGGGAGCGGACTCGTTCAGGACGATCGAGACAGGAATATTGCCGAGCAGGCCTTCAAATTTCCACTTGTCTTTGAAAGCTTGGATAAATGTGCCGTCTTTCATTTTCTCTAGGATCTTTACGGCGATACCACCGGCAACGTAAACCCCGCCAAGGGCAAGCACCTTCAGCGCGAGGTTCCCCGCTTCAGCGCCATAGATGGCGGTCCACAAATTCAAAGTGTCTACACAAACTTGACAGGACTTGTCCAACGCGCGGCGCGTAATTTCCGGAGCGGGATCCGCGTCAGGATCTTCGAACGAGGGATGCATCACTCTCGGGTCCAGAAATTCGTGGATGGTGCGGAATCCTCGCCCCGACAAAATCAATTCCCAACTGATCTGCGGATAGCGGCGGCGCATGAAGTGCAGCAAATCGATCTGCTGGTCCGTGTGCGGAGCGAAATCAGCATGTCCACCTTCGGAAGCCACGACGCGGTAGCGATGCTCGTCCCACACCAAAATTGACTCTCCCAAGCCGGTACCGGCGGCGATCAGCGCGCGCGTGCCCCCTGGCTCAAGCTTTCCTTGATTCAGAACACAGAAATCGTCTGGCGCAAGATGTTCGAGGCTATAACCCCAGGCGCCGAGATCGTTCATCAGAACAACGTGGGGAACGCTGAGTTCCTCCTTCAGCGTCTCGGTTTCCACAATCCACGGAAGATTGGTGGCCCGGACGCGCCCATTGATGACCGGGCCGGCAATGCCGAATCCCGCGGCACGAACTTTCTCCCCACCCAGATGCTCGCCGGCCTGTCGGGAAAACTCCTTGGCGATTAAATCGAATTGAGCAAACTCTTTGCTGGCAAAGCGCTGCCGAAAAACCGGCGTGAGCTTGCCGCCCTTTTCCGAAAAGAGCGCCAAGTTGCACTTCGTGCCGCCGACATCGCCCGCAAGGATCACGGTCCCTCTTTGTGATGCTCTTTTAAAACGGTTTAAGAAATTTTGCAACCGACCTGAGGTTTTTCACTAGGGGTTGTACCAGCGCCGGCCGTCGCGCTCGAGCAGCAGATCGGATTCCCGCGGCCCCCAGCTTCCGGCTGCATATTGTGGCACGGTGGCGGTGCGCGCGGCGCTCCAAACGTCCAGGATGGGGTCGACAAGCGACCACGCAGCTTCGACGCTGTCGCCGCGGTCGAAAAGCGTGGCGTCGCCGCGCACGCAATCGTTCACCAGCGTGGCGTACGCGCTGCGCGTCGTCTCACCGAACCCTTCGCGGTAGCTGAAATCCATGGTGACGCTGCCAATGCTCATTTCCGTGCCCGGCCGTTTGGCGCCGAAGCTGATGGAAATCCCTTCGTCCGGCTGGATGTTCAACACCAGGCGATTTGCCTCCACCTCGCGTTCGCGGAAGACTATATGAGGAGCGGAGCGAAACTGAATCATGATTTCCGTGGTGCGTTTCGCGAGGCGCTTTCCGGTGCGGATATAGAACGGGACTCCGGCCCAGCGCCAGTTGTCGATCAGCAATTTCCCGGAAACGAACGTCTCCGTCTTCGAGGCCGCATTTACGCCGGGCTCTTCGCGATAGCCGGCTAGTGGCTTGCCGTCGAGCTTTCCGGGAGCATATTGGCCGCGCACGATGGACTGCGCGACCATTTCCAAATTGAACGGACGGATGGACTGCAAAACTTTCAGTTTTTCGTTGCGCACCGCAGTGGCATCAAACGCCGCCGGCGGCTCGACGGCCACGAGCGAAGTAAGCTGCAAAACGTGGCTCTGAATCATGTCGCGAAGCGCGCCGGCGGTTTCGTAGAATCCGCCGCGCCGCTCCACGCCCAAAGTTTCAGACGCCGTGATCTGCACATGGTCCACGTAATTGCGGTTCCATAGCGGCTCGAAAATTCCATTGCCAAACCGCAGCACAAGCAGATTTTGCACCGTATCTTTTCCGAGGTAATGATCGATGCGGTAGACCTGTTTTTCATCGAATACGTTGAGGACGATTTGATTGAGGGCCTTGGCGGAAGCCAAGTCGCGCCCAAACGGCTTTTCAATGATGATGCGCGTCCAAGAGTTCGGGGACGCCGGCCGGGCAATACAGGCCCTCCCTAACTGTTGAACGATATCGGGATAGACTTCGGGTGGCGTGGAAAGATAAAAGAGACGGTTCCCCCCTAAGTTCTTGGCCGCCTCCAACTCGGTCAGGCGCTTGCAGAGCTGCGCATAGGATTCTGGGTTTGCGTAATCACCAGGACAATAAAAAAGATTCGATGCAAATTCGCTCCACTTTTGTGGATCAATCGGACCAACTTCGGAAATCGTTTGTGCGGCTTCGCCCAATCCGGTTCGGAAAGAATCCTCGGTCATTGCGGTGCGCGCAAAACCAACGATCGCGTAGCGAGGCCCGAGCGCGTTGTGCGTCGCCAAGTCGTACATCGCCGGAATAACTTTTCGCTTGGCAAGGTCTCCGGAGGCGCCGAACAGGACCACCAAGCAGGGTTCGGCAACTCCTCCGTAGACCGAACCCGAACGACCCGTGTCGCCAGCCATTCCGTTTCTCCTCGCCGATGTGTGTTCCGTTCAGCAAACGACGCGACGTTCCACTATACCTCAACCCCATATTTTGCAAGTTCGGAACGAAGTTGCTCCGCGTTCTGATGATGGATCGTGTTCATCCCCAGCCGCCGCGGACTCTCCAGGTTTAATGGGCGATCATCAATGAATAGGCATTCTTCCGGGGGCCGCTGCGAGACTTCCAGCGCCACACGAAAAATAGTTTCCTCAGGCTTCCGCGAGCGCACGTAGCAGGAGCTGAAGAAGACCACGAAATTCCTTCGCAGATGGAAGGCTTCGATGCGGTACTGGTTGAGCTCTAGGGGCTCGTTGTTGATGGCGCCAACAAAGTATTTTTGAGAGCTTGCTTTATCCAGAATCGCGCGGGTGTCCGGGTATTCCTTAGACTGCGCAAACATGAAGGCGGTGAACTCCTCGCGCGTGAAGGGGCGCTTGCGATAGAACAAAGTGCGGTCGAGATATTCGTTCAGCGTGATTTGCCCAGTGTCGAATGCAGGAAATGAAAGGTCGTGCCGGTCCTGGAATTCTTCCCAGTCCAGGTGAAATGCGTCGGCGGCTTCTTTGCGGGATTCGCGGTCCCAGCCGTTCGTGAGGATGACGCCGCCGATGTCCCAAAAGAGAGTGGTGATTTTTGGCAAAGGGCTTTACCTCCTGACCTCCGCTGCTGGGCTTTTTCAAATGCGTTTTCTGTTTCCCGAAGTTAGATACAAAAATCGTCCCTTGGTTATCGAAGCGGTTTGTCATCGTATTACGAGCCTGCCCCTGCGGCAAACAGGCCCTGGACTTACCGCATGCGGCTAGGATTTTCCGGCAAGTTGCAGTAAGGTGAAAAAGGACCAATTCTTCGAGGAGAACTGCATGGCCAATGAATCCTGTGACCCGGCTCCCGCGAGCGAACCCGTCAAGCCAGGAACGCGCATGGTGCACTGCGTGAAATTCGGGAAAGAATTGCCCGGTCTCGACCGCATCCCGTGGCAGGGAGAACTGGGAAAGCGCGTCTATGAAAACGTTTCGAAAGACGCGTGGAAGCTGTGGCTGGAATACTCGAAGATGGTCATGAACGAATATCGCTTGAATCCGCTGGATCCCAATTCGCAGAAAATCATGGGCGAGCAGATGGAGCAGTTCTTTTTCGGCGAAGGCGCGAAATTGCCGGAGGGGTATGTTCCGCCCAAGGCCAAGGGCTGATTAGCCTGCGGCAGGCAAGCGTTGCGTCACTGGATGTTCGACCGGAAGGCGCTGCGTGATGTGAAATTCCAGTTTTTTGTGCGCGGCGCGGATGGCTTGCTCCACTTCTTCCGCGCTCTCTCCTCTCGCAAACAAAAACCCAAGATAACTGGAACCTTCCGGCCAAGCTGCAATGTAATCGTGAAGCCTTGCAGTGATGGTCAGTTCGGTAATGCCAGCGGTTGCGCGCGACTCGTCTTCTCTTGAAACACTTTCCAGGACTCCGCTTTGGGGGACCGGAATCATCATCACACCGGAAGCATGTAGTTCGCGCGGCGCATCGCTGCCAGGCATAGCAAGAGCGTGGCGAAGGAGCAATTCTTCGAGGCCGATCAAACTGTCGCCGGAACCGCTCGCCAGAAACCGCAAAGCCCGCGCGCAAAGCCCGCCGATGGGACGCGCTGCGACTTCGATGGGCCACACTCCGTCGTCATTTATTCGAAATTCTGCGTGAATTGGACCATGGGTTAGGCCTAACGCGCGGACCGCCTCTCTCGCGCACTTCTCAACTGCGATCTGCCTTTCTTGTGGTAGCCGCGAAGGGGTCACGTAAATCGTCTCTTCGAAGAAAGGCCCATCGAGGAGATCAGGTTTGTCGAAAATCGCCAGGATTCGCAGAGCACCATCTGTAAGAAGCCCTTCGACCGCCACTTCCCTGCCCGGAATATAACCTTCGACGATCATTTGATCGAGATTCGGCTCGCGCGTGGCACGAATCTCGGCCGATTCGAGCAGCCGCCACAGACGTGCCGCCGCCGCAAGAAACTCCTGGCGGTTGTTCGCGCGCATGACCCCCTGGCTTGCGGAAAGCGACAGCGGCTTCAGCACGCAAGGAAAGGGAATCCCACGAAGCGACGGTTCCGGAATGGGAGCGATAGGAAAACTGCCAAACCAGGGCGCGCGCAACCGCGCATCTCGAACCACTTCACGCATACGCAATTTGTTGCGGCACGCTTCGACTGCCGCGGGATGGTTGTAGGGAATGCCAAGCCCTCGCGCTGCGTAAGCCGCAGCAGCGGCAGGACGATCTCCCAGCGCCAAAAGGCCGGAAATCTCCTGGCCGCGCAAAGTTTCCATCACCGTATATGCGGCGCTCTCTGGCGATTCGAAATGCACTGCGATCGCTTGATCGCCCCAGGGATCTTCGAGTTGGTGGCAACGGTCGGTGACGTAAACGAGCTGCGCACCCAGTTTGCGGGCGGCAACTTCAAAGCTGCGTGTCTGGTAGCCCAGCTTCGCTGTGAACAGCAGCACGCGCTTCGCCGTGGTATCCGTCTTATTCGCCATGAGAGACAAGGGTTCTTGATTCACACAAATGATTCCGTCTGCGGCAAAGCATCTTTGGCTTGCGCGAACGGGGCCAACTGGTCCCGCGTCGGCTCAGCTCAACAGTACCAGGGCTCATTCAGATAAGGGACGGCTGCACGGGACATTAGAACGGCCTCCACAGCAAGCTCTGCCTCCGCTCCTGCCGCTGCATGCGCAGCATTCCAGATGTGCTCAAAGATCGCTCGTCGCGGGAGCTTGCGCTTTTCGTCTGCGGCGACGATCTCTTCGATCTGTTCGCCGAGCGAATCGACGCGCGGATCTGGATTTTGCCAAGGGTAAACGAGCACGGAAGGATCAAACGGACCAACGAGGCCCCCCACTTCTTCGAGTTCCAGCAATCGCGAGCCAGCAGGAATCAAAAGACGGATCGCAAGCTGGATGGGGGCGACATTTTCCACGAGATCATTTACACGCAGGATGCGCAACAACTCGAGGTAGCTTTGCAGTGTTGTCCAGGGGGTGAATGGCACAAATGTCGGGTGCAAAGCCAGGCCAATCTTGCGAAAGATCCTGTGAACCTCTAGAAAATCAGCGTGAGTGTGGCCTTTGTCGAGGCGGCGCAGCACGTCGTCGTCCACCGATTCCACCGCGCTGGTGACAAAAAGGCAGCCCGTATCGCGCAAGTCCGGCAAGTGCTCCTCGTATTTGAGCAAGTGCTCAATCTTGAGCGTCACGTCGTAACTAACGCCGGGAAATTCCCGATGAAATTCCTTGAGTATCTCCATCGCGTGGCGAATCCCATTGAAAAAATCCGGATCGCCAAAAGTGATGTGCTGCGCGCCCTCGGCTATCTGTTGACGAACGTCTTCGATCACAGCTTCGCGATCTACGATTCGGAAGACTCCGTTGTAGACAGGAACGATCGGGCAGTGCCGACACAAGTGTTTGCATCCCCGGCTCGCCTCCGTGTAGCCCGCCACACGATGCTCGCCCGATGGAAGGATGACGTGGGCATATTTAGCGATTGGCGGAAGGCCTTGCCGGTCGGGGGAAATGAATTTCTGGCGGGCCAGCGAGATCAAGGGTTCTGGTTGCGACGCTCGTAACGCACCGTTGCCGTTAGCGTTCTGCCCAAGACGCTCTGCCAGATGCGCCAGCGCTTCCTCAAACTCCCCACCGAGGATTGTAGAAACGCCGAGCGCGCGCAGATATTCCGCGTTCATCGGGGCATACAAGCCATAACAACACAAATGCGCCCGCGGATTAAGTTTGCGGAGCGAGGGGATTAGTTGCACCGCCAGACGCGTGGCCGTATGCATCGGTAAGTAAACCGCGATCAACGCGGCCTCGCGAACCGCGGCCTCCTCAAGCGGCTGCCGAGCCAAGTCCAGCAAAACTACCTGGTGCTTTCGTTTGCGCAGCCACGCCGCGGGCGACGCCAACCCAAAGGGCTGCCGCCCCAACTCATACGTCGATATCAGAACAATATTCACGCCTCTACCAGTATAGCTGCACGGCGCTCCAGAAGGATTTCGGTTATCATGGAAGGCTGCATCGAGAGCGAAAGGACCGCAAGAATGGCCATCAACGCGGGGAATTCTTTCAGCACGCGCGACAAGCTGAACGTCGGCGCGCAAACTTTTGAGATTCACCGCCTCGAATTTCTCGAGAAACAGGGCGTCGCCGATCTGGCGAAACTTCCCTTTTCCCTGCGCATCCTGCTCGAAAATCTGCTTCGCTGTGAGGACGGGCGCTTCGTCCACCCGGAGGACATCCGGGCGCTGGCTGGCTGGCGGCCCGGCGCGCCTGAAAAAGAGATTGCTTTCATGCCGGCGCGCGTGCTGCTCCAGGATTTCACTGGCGTGCCTGCGATCGTCGATCTGGCCACGATGCGCGAAGCCGTGGTGAAGATGGGCGGCAACGCCAAGCGCATCAATCCGCTCTTCCCTGCCGAATTAGTCATCGACCATTCTGTGCAAGTGGATAAATTCGGCAATGGAAACGCGTTCGGCTTGAATGCTGAGCTGGAATTTCAGCGCAACGTCGAGCGCTACGCTTTTCTTCGTTGGGGCCAAACGGCGTTTCAAAATTTCAAAGTCGTTCCGCCGGACACCGGCATCTGCCATCAAGTGAACCTCGAATACCTTGCGCGCGTCGTTTGCGCTATGCCGCACGGCACTCGTTTTGAGGCTTATCCCGATTCCGTCGTGGGTACGGACTCGCATACTACGATGGTTAATTCGCTCGGCGTTTTCGGCTGGGGCGTCGGCGGAATTGAAGCGGAAGCCGCCATGCTCGGACAGCCTTCTTCGATGCTCATTCCGGAAGTTGTCGGCTTCCGACTGCATGGCCGTTTGCGTGAGGGTGCAACCGCCACCGATCTTGTGCTGACGGTTACCGAAATGCTGCGCAAGAAAGGTGTAGTCGGAAAGTTCGTCGAGTTCTATGGCTCCGGCCTTTCCAGCTTGAGCGTCCCCGATCGCGCCACGATTGCCAACATGGCGCCAGAATATGGCGCAACCATGGGCTTTTTCCCGGTCGACGCCGAGACCCTCGCCTACCTGCAATTCACCGCGCGTCCTGCCGAGCAAATCGCCTTGGTCGAAGCTTACTGCAAAGAACAAATGCTTTTCCGCACCGACCAAACGCCGGCTCCGATGTTTAATGACACGTTGGAGCTGGATCTCGGTAGCGTCGAGGCTGCGGTCGCTGGGCCGAAGCGGCCTCAGGATCGTGTTCCGCTCCGCCAAGCAAAGTCTTCATTCACGAAGGTCGTGGAAGGAACGCCCGTCAAAGTCGTTCCGGTGCGAAACAACGGCGATGCTTTCAATCTTTCGAGCGGCGCGGTGGTCATCGCGGCCATCACGAGTTGCACGAACACTTCGAATCCTTCACTCATGATCGGCGCGGGCTTGCTCGCAAAAAAGGCTGTCGAGCGCGGCTTGCAGGTACAGCCCTGGGTGAAGACCAGCCTTGCGCCTGGCTCGAAAGTTGTGACCGATTATTTGCAGGCGGCTGGCCTCACGCCGTACCTGGACAAGCTGAATTTTCATCTTGTCGGCTACGGCTGCACAACTTGCATCGGCAACAGCGGCCCGCTGCCGGACGCGATTGGCGCAGCCATCAAAGAAAACAATTTGATTGCCGTCGCAGTGCTCAGTGGAAACCGCAACTTTGAAGGGCGCATTCATCCGCTCGTGCGCGCGAATTACTTGGCTTCGCCGCCGCTCGTCGTCGCTTATGCCCTCGCAGGCCGCATGGACGTAGACATTACCAGCGAACCGCTCGGCCGCGACTCCGCAGGCAAACCCGTTTACTTGAAAGAAATCTGGCCGACGCCGCAGGAAATTGAATCTACCGTTCGCGCCGCAGTCAATTCTTCACAATTCACGAAGGAATATGGCGAAGTCTTCGAAGGTGATGCGCACTGGAAATCCATGCCGATTCCGAAGGGTGACATCTACAAGTGGGATCCGAAATCCACCTACATCAAGCTGCCGCCCTACTTCGAAAACATGCCGAAGACTCCGCCGCCTCTTGCGGACATTCGCGGCGCTCGCGTGCTGGCGATCCTAGGCGACAGCGTCACCACCGATCATATTTCTCCCGCCGGGTCCATTCCCGTTGATTCCCCCGCGGGGAAATATCTGATCGCCAACGGCGTCAAGCCGCATGAATTCAACTCCTACGGCGCGCGCCGCGGTAATCACGAAGTCATGATGCGCGGCACGTTTGCCAACATCCGCCTGCGCAACCAACTTGCTCCGGGCACCGAAGGAGGCTGGACGCAATACCAGCCCGGCGGCGAAAAAATGTCGATTTACGACGCCGCCGTGAAATACCGTGAAGCAGGTGTGCCGCTCGCAGTCATCGCCGGAAAAGAATACGGCTCGGGCTCTTCGCGCGACTGGGCCGCCAAAGGCACGCGGCTGCTCGGGGTGCGCGCTGTCATTGCGGAAAGCTATGAGCGCATCCATCGCAGCAACCTGGTTGGCATGGGCGTGCTGCCACTCGAATTCAAGTCAGGCGAGACCCGCGAATCCCTCGGCTTGACCGGCAACGAAATCTTCGAAATCGAAGGCGTCGCTTCACTCTCACCAAAAAAACCCATCACTGTGCGCGCAAAACCCGAAGACGGGCAAGTGAAGACATTCACTGCTGTCGTCCGTGTCGATACACCGGAAGAGGTTTCCTATTACCAGCACGGCGGCATCTTGCAATACGTTTTGCGCCAGATGCTCTAATATTTCGCTGCGTCGAGGTTTCGAATGCTCAAGCAAATCCCGGCCTTTGCTTTGTTGTTGGCTTGTTGCGCTGCAACTTCCTCCGCGCAGCAAAACGGAGCACCGCCACAAGTCTCCGTCATTCGGGCCGGGAAACTCCTAGACATCGATTCAGGCCGCCTGCTGACAAATCAATTGATCCTTATCCGCAGCGGCAAGATTGAAGCCGTCGGCGAGCATGTCACTGTTCCAACTGCAGCGACCGTCGTCGACCTTTCAAAATTCACCGTGCTTCCCGGTCTAATCGACTGCCACACGCACCTTGCGGACGCCGGCGACTCCGAGCCGCTCAATGTACTTCGAAAGACTTCCGCGGAAATCGCTTATGCCGCCATTCCAAACGCACGCGTCACACTGCTCGCTGGTTTCACGACCGTGCGCGACGTCGGCACTTACCGTGCCTTCAACGACGTGGCTCTCCGTGACGCCATCACGCACGGCTACGTCATCGGCCCGCGCATGTTCGTCGCCGGCGCGTACATCACCATTAGTCAGGGCGCTGGAGGCATGACCGGCCTCGCCCCGGACATTCAACTCCCCTGGGACCTTCACTATGGAGAAGCCAACAGCCCCTGGGAAGTCCGCCAGAAAATCCGTGAGCTCGCCCATCGCGGCGCCGATCACATCAAGGTCCTCTCCACAGGCGCTGTCCTGACTCACGGAAGCAATCCCAAGTCGGTCGAGTTCACTCCCGAAGAGTTGCAAGCCGCCGTCGACGAAGCTCACAACTTCGGCCTTCGCGTCGAAGCCCATGCTCATGCCGCTGAAGGCATCAAGAACGCCATCCGCGCCGGCGTCGCCTCCATCGAGCACGCCACGCTCATCGACGACGAAGGCATCGCCCTCGCCAAGCAGCACGGTACTTATCTCGACATGGATATTTATGACGAGGAGTGCATTCAGGACACCGGCAAGCAGAACAAGACCCCTGCGGATTTTCTCGAGCACGACCGCGATCTCGGCGAAATCCAGCGCCGCAATTTCACCAAAGCCGTTCGGGCGGGCGTGAAAATGTCCTTCGGAACCGACGCTGGCGTTTGTCCGCATGGAGTTAATGCGCGCCAGTTTGCGTTCATGGTTAAGTACGGCATGACGCCGCTCCAAGCCATTCAGTCCGCAACCGTCAGCGCCGCTGATCTCCTTGGCAAATCCGATGTGCTCGGCTCTCTGCAGCCCGGAAAGTACGCTGACCTTATCGCTGTGTCGGGCAATCCGCTAGAAGAGGTTCGAAGCCTCGAAAACGTGAAGTTTGTCATGAAGGAAGGAAGAATCTACAAGCAAGAACAGTAATCGCTCCGCCCAGGTTACGCGGTGGGGTTGCTTTTTCTCACAGCGGGTTTGATCCGCAGCGCGAGGGCAATTCCAAGAAGAATCGAAATCATGCTCGCGGTCTGTGCGTTCGACATGCCAAGAAACGAGCGCGGGTTGATGCGAATGAACTCAATCAGGAATCGCGCGGCGCCGGTCAGAATCAGGTATCCGGAAAAGATCCTTCCCGGCGCTTCCCCGTTCAGCGTTTTCCTTCCCCCCTGCCACAAAACTGCCGCAATAAGCAGCCAAATCAGGAATTCATAGATCGGCGTAGGATGCACGCGCTCGGTTGTCGGGACAACGCCGTTCGGGAAGCTCATTCCCCACGGCAGCGTCGTCGGAACACCGTAATCACCGTCCCCTGAAAGCAAACAGCCAATGCGCCCGATAGCGTAACCCGTCGCAGCTGCAGGCGAGCACGAGTCCATGAACTCCAGCATCGGTATTCGAAAGAGCCGCGCCAAATATACCAGCGCCGCGAATCCACCAAGAAATCCGCCAAACCACGCAAATCCGAAGCGGCTGATTAGCAGTGATGGATCAGCCATCAACTCCCGCGGACTTTCCAGCACGTGATACAGCCGCGCGCCGACCAGCCCGGCGATGCCCGCGATGCCAATGATTAAAAATCCCTCGTCGTTGTGAGACTGCCGGACAAACCGCGCTAACAAGCCTTCGTGTGGATCGGCTTGCGAAGGGCGATATTGATCGACGTGCGCACGTCGCCGGTTAAAATCCGCTTGCAATACATAAGCTGCGACCAGCAAGCCGGTCGCGACCATCAGCCCAAATGTCGGAATTGTCAGCGGTCCAAGATGAAGGAATGGAATCATCGTCGGCGAAGCGCTTTCGCCTTCGAGAGTATACACGAGGCCTGACTGGTACCTCGTCACTCATGATCCGTAGCGGAAGAGTCCTATATTGAATTTCAAGCCGGATAAGGATGGTCCTAAGCCGCCCCAGTACCAGAGGCTAAATGCAGCGCTGCGCCAACTAAAACCCAAATCCCAAACGCGATCCATTCCGCCAGCGAAAAATGTCCGGGAAAGACGGGCAGCATCTTCATCAGCACGAGCATTAGGGAAACGACAATTCCCAGTCCCGTCAGCGCGCGCATACCCACACGCTTCTCAACCATCCAAAACGAAAGGCACGTCGCAAACCACCCTAGCGCCGACGCCATCGACCCGACTTCCGTCACGGGCACGAGCAGCGCGTCACCTAGCAACAGTCCAGCCAGCGTTCCTGCGAGAATTCCCAGAACCGCCACCGATGGCGTCTGGAATACCTGATGCACTGTACCGAAGCGTGCGGGAATCGTTCGCCTTCTTCCAAACGCGAACAGTAACCGGCTCGCTGCCACGAAATTCCCGTTGAAGCACTGAAACAGCCCGAACATCGCCATCACTAGAATCAACCGCACCGGCCAGCGCGCGCCAAGCGCTTGTTCAAACGCGATTGCCGTCGCGAATCGCTTGCCAATCAATCCTTGCCACGGCACAACATACGCCACCGCCGCCACAGCCATAACGTAAAAGCCGGCGCCCACGATCAACGCCATTACGATGGCACGGAAAAATCCCCCGGAGCGAAATTCCGGCTGGGCTTCTTCCGCCGCCTTCGGAACCGATTCGAATCCCGTCATGAAGTACGGCACTATCTGCAGCGTCAGCAAAATCGACACCCACGGCGCCGCGCGAAACCCAGGCTGAAAATTCGTAGTGCGCCCGTGCGTGCCGCTGATTCCCAACAGCGCAACAAACACCATCAGCACCGTAAACGTCGTCCACTTCTGAAAACTCGCGCTCAGCCGGATTCCCCGGTAATTCAGAACGCCAAGAAACACCGCGAGCGCTATTCCAAGTACGAGTCTCGGCAGAAACACAGGTTGCCCCGCCACTCGGTAGAGTTCCACCGAGTTCAGCCAAGGAAAAATATATGCCGCCACTTTCCCCACGGCCACCGCTTCCCACGGACACACGATGAAGTACGCCAGCAGCATCATCCATCCCGTGAAGTAACTTACGATTGGCGGAAACACTTGCGCCGTGTACGCTGCCTCGCCTGCTGCGTCGGGGAGTCGCTTCACCCACTCGCCATAGACGAAACCGACAGGCAGGAGCAAAATCCCGCCGAGCGCGAATCCCAACATCGCACCGACAGGTCCGCCCCGCCCCAGCCAATCGTCCATGAGTACAAGCCACCCGACACCCACCATGGTGCCGAAGGCCAAGGCGAAGTAATCAGTTAGCCGCAGTTTCCGCGCGAGTGTAGTCATCGTCTCTTTAAGCCGCCCGCGAGCGCCCCGATTGTATACACCCTCGGCGCTTATGCCATCTGTTTTGACCATTCATTCATCTGGGAATAACACAGGCAGTCTAGAAAAGGGCGCTGGGTGCTCGTCCCCTGCGACGCTCGACGGACGTGTTTCTGTCGGGTCGGCGGCCCACCCAACGTAGTTCGAGACTGAATCTTCCTCAACGAAGGAGAAACTTAATGCACCATCGCCTTGCTAAAGCCACAGCTGTCATGGCTACTGTCGCCCTGGGTTTGACGCCGGTGTTTCCCATACCTGCGCAGGCGCAGAGCGGTTCATCAACAACAACACCCATTAAGCACTTCGTCGTCATCTTCCAAGAGAATGTTTCGTTTGACCACTACTTCGGCACGTATCCACACGCTTTCAATCTCCCCGGCGAAACTCCTTTTCATGCCAAGGCGGATACGCCGGAGTCCAATACACTCCTTTCTTCCGGGTTGATCTTCAATAACCCGAACAAGGCGAACCCTTTTCGCATCCCCCCGAGCGTGCCTGTAACCTGCGACGAGGACCACAATTATGGCGATGAGCAGGCTGCGGCCGATGGCGGTCTCATGGACAAGTTCGTGGAGAAACTGAGCTGTAACGACAAAGTTCTCGGTCCCGCCAGCGCCATGGGCTACTACGACGGCAATACCGTCACCGCTATGTGGAATTACGCGCAACACTTCGCCATGAGCGATAATTCCTGGGGCACTACCTTCGGGCCTTCCACTCCAGGCGCTCTGAACTTAACTGTAGGAAACACCTTTCCGGCAACACTTGCGCCCAAGCGGCCGAACGGTAATCCTTCAAATCCGGTTGGTAACATCGCGAACGGCGCACCGACTGGCGCGGTGATCGGTGATCCGCGGCCGCTTCTCGATGATTGCGTGTTCACCAACCCCAAACTTCAAAACACAAATCAAATCAGCATGTCCGGGCAAAATGTGGGCGATCTGCTCAACGCTAAGGGCATCACCTGGGGATGGTTCCAGGGTGGTTTCGCGCCTACGGGAGTGGACGCGCTGGGGCGGGCAGTTTGTGGCCAGCATCACGTCGGCCTTGCCGGAGACGATGCTGTCGCGACCGTCGGTGATTACATTCCTCACCACGAACCGTTCATGTACTTCCCACAAACAACCAATCAACATCACATGCGGCCCAGCAGCGTCCAACTGATTGGCACCTCGAACGACGGGGCGAACCACCAGTACGACATCACCGATTTCTTTGCCGCCTTAAACGCGGGAAATCTCCCGGCCGTCAGCTACCTCAAAGCAGGGGCCTACCAAGATGGCCATGCCGGCTATTCAGACCCCATCGATGAACAGGTCTTCGTCGTGAATACCATCAACGCGCTCATGCAAAGCCCGTATTGGAATAGCACGGCAGTAGTTATTGCGTGGGATGATTCCGACGGCTGGTACGACCACCAGATGGGCACGATTGTGGTCCAATCGAATGTCTCCGACGATCAGCTTTTGGGGCTGGGGCGGTGCGGTTCGCCAAAGGCCAACGACGTCAGCGGCGGAACACAGAATGGGCGCTGCGGCTTCGGCCCGCGCTTGCCGTTGTTGGTCGTTTCTCCCTGGGCTAAGCAGAACTTCATCGACGACTCGATCACCGACCAGTCTTCCATTTTGCGGTTCATTGAAGACAACTGGAACCTCGGCCGCATCGGGAATGGTTCGACGGACGCCATAACGGGGTCGTTGAATAACATGTTCAACTTCAATGCCCAGCAGTTGGCGCCCCCGCTGCTCCTTAACCCCGCCACTGGTCAGGTTGCAAATCAAAATAACCAACAGTAGCTCGACGGGTCCGGCAAGGACGAAATCTCGTCCTCAAACTAAACAAAGAGAGCCCGCCGCACAGTGCTTTGCGGCGGGTTTTCTTTTTCGCCAGGACAACCAATTTCCACGTAAGGGTCATCTGTTCACTCGTTCTCCTCGGTGCAAGGAGAGACGCTGGTGCGTTGGCTGACGCTCTTGTTTTATCTCGGGCTTGGTGTGCCCGCCGCAACTCCAGTTTTGGCCCAGATTGCTGGGTTCGAGTCTCGACCGCCTACAGAATTTGCCGCTGCAAAAGCCCCAGTTCTCGATACCGTTCAATTCTCTGGCCTGCGTCATATTTCTCCGGCAGCCGTCGCGGCACAACTTTCTTTGCGCGAGGGTGAAGAGTTTGACTCGGCAAAACTTCGCCATGACATTCACACTCTTGGGAGGCTCGGCTGGTTTGAATCCATTCGAGTGGAACAAATTGAGCCACCCAGCACCGATTCCGCAACGTCTGAATCACCAAAGCGCATGGCACTCCTCTTTGATTTCGAAGAGCAACCTTTCCTCTCGAGCGTCGTGTATTCCGGCTCGCGCCTGCTCTCTTCAAATCAAATCGAGAAATTGCTCGAAGAAAAAAAGCTCGCTCCCGGTCTCGGCAAACCAGCGAATCCAGCGGTACTTCAGCAAATTGCAGTCGCCATCCGCTACGCACTGAATGAACTAGCGCATCCTGAGGCTTCCGTCCAAGTGCATCGCCAGCTGCAAGAGAACGCTACGCTGGGGATCCGCTTCCAGATCACCGACGGGCCGCATCTGCCGGTGCGTTGGGTCCGTTTCGATGGTGATCCCGGCCTTACGGAAAAACAGTTGCGAGCGCAAATGCAAAGCATCGCACCGTGGAAGCCCTTTGCCTCCCTGCGCAGTAAAGATGCGTTCACGCGAGCGGCGTTCGAAGAAGACCGCCATCGCATGCTGACCTACTACGTGGATCATGGTTACCCGGAAGCGCACGTCGCCAACGCGCAAATCAGCAAATTTATCGATGAATCTTGGAACCTGTTTCCCTTCCCTCACCGTGCCCTGCATTCGGGGCTCTTGCTTTCCATTCCCGTGCAAGCCGGATCGTTCTACCGCCTCGAATCCATCGAACCAAGTGAATCTCTGCAACGAGCTGCCGAATTGCACTCCGGCAAGCCCCTCCCTCTTCTTATATCCGGCGAACGAAGCGCTTTTTCTCAGCAGGAAGTCGACAAGCTTCGCCGCTTCTATTCCTATCGCCTTCAGTCGCACGATCAGAAATCCAATGCTCCCTGGCAATCCGTAGAAGCAAACCCCATTTTCGACTCCGAGACGCATACCGTCCGCCTCAAACTCAATCTCAACGATTCGCCTCCGTATCTTGTGCACCGTCTCGAATTTCAGGGTTTGCACAAGTTCAGCGATCGCTACGTCCGCCGGCGAATTCCTTTGCGCGAGGGCCACCCGCTCGATGAACACGCATTGGAAGTCGGCCTGGCCAAACTCGCGCGCACTGGTTACTTCAAGCCGATTCGGAGGGAAAACATTCGCATCCAGCTCGACGACGCCCGCCGAACCGCAGACATCTCAATTCATCTGGAAGAAATCGGCCAACAGCGCGCTTCTCTTGTAGGCGGCCGCGGACAATTTGGCAGCACACTCGGCCTTGCTTACACGGTCTTCGACTTGCTTAACTGCGAAGAGCTGCTTTCTGCGAAGCTCGAAGGCGGCCCGGAAAGCCTCGATCTCGTCCTCGGAATCGCCAAAGAAGGAATCTTCGGCACTCGCGGCTCACTGGCATTCTCGATTTTTGACAATGTGATACGACCGCGATTTGCGCATGGCGTGCAAGGACCATTCGTCACCTCGCACAGCGAAGGGGTTAGCATCCCGTGGACCTATGCGCTCACCAACACGGACTCGCTAGGTGTCAGCTACACGCTGTCGAAGACGACCACCGATGAACCTCTCGGCAGCGTGCCCGGTTTGACCGGCCTGGCGCCGCTCGATCTGCGCACGCGCACTTCCAGCCGCGCCCTCGGCACTGCCTGGGTTCACGACACGGGCAACGAGCGTCTGCGCTTTTCCGACTCTGCTTCTGGCGGCTTTCTCGGCGGAGATGAAAACATGGTTCACGCCTCTGGCGAAGCGGCGCGCATTTTTCGCGATCCCTTCTTCTCGTCCGCAAATGCCTGGGCCTTTCGCACCACCTTCAGCGCGGCAGGAAGCTATCGCGGCCAAGCACCCTACTATTCCCGCTTTTTTTCTGGTGATGAATTTGTTCGCGGCCTGCAGACAGGCGAGCTTGGCCCTTTGGCGCTGACGGAAAAAACCGCAGCGTCCAGCGCCACGACCTTCGCTCCTTCCTACGCCGGAGCGAATTTAACCACTGCTGCAAATGCCGAGTATCGCATACCCCTGCACAACGGCATCGAAACCGCAGCCTTCTTCGATCTCGGCTCTGGCAGGCTGCTTCCGAATTGGCTCGGTCCGTCGCGCCCCATGCTTCTTTCCGTCACCAACAGCGTCCTCCACGGTTCAACCGGCGTGGAGCTTCGCTGGACCGTCCCCGGCGTTCAGGTTCCGCTTCGAACTTATTACGCGATCAACGTCCTCCGCCTCGACCGCGTCATTCCTCTCTCGGACAAGTCCCTCCTGCATGCTCACAATCGCTTCGCCGTGTTCGGCTGGGGACTTGGTTCGCTGTTCTGACCCGCTTGGCTGTACTACACTGCCTGCGCCATGAAACACGACAAATTGCTGAAAGAAGCTTCGCGCATCATCGAACCTTACTGCATCACGAAAGGCGACAAATTCCGCCTCAAAGATCACGATCCTGCCGACACCAACGGCGTAAGAGACAAGCGCGCTGCACAAGGCCTTCTCGAAGACGGCATCGCTTGCCTCAGCCAAATGCAGGAAAAACTCTATGCTCAAGACCGCTGGGCGCTTCTGCTCATCTTTCAGGCTATGGACGCCGCCGGCAAGGACGGCGCCATCAAGCACGTTATGTCTGGTATAAATCCCCAGGGCTGCGACGTCTACGCCTTCAAGTCCCCCAGCCCCGAGGAGCTGAACCACGATTATCTCTGGCGAAATCACAAACTCATTCCCGAACGCGGCAAAATCGGCATCTTCAATCGCTCGTATTACGAGGAAGTTCTGGTCGTGCGTGTGCACCCTACTTTTCTGCGGGCACAAAAACTCCCCGACAGCCGCATCACCAAACACATCTGGCAGGAGCGCTACGAAGACATCAACGCTTTCGAGCGCTACTTGGCGCGCAACGGTGTCGTCATCCGCAAATTCTTCCTTCACGTTTCCAAGGAA
>Ga0126378_10000725_pt1 | contig 24372 bp, 18 predicted proteins | sample PanSoiMetPlot_23_FD_92587 | JGI IMG/M metagenome (GOLD analysis project Ga0126378, IMG submission 92587) | Tropical forest soil microbial communities from Panama - MetaG Plot_23 | ecosystem: Environmental > Terrestrial > Soil > Tropical forest > Bulk soil | place: Panama | collected 2016-02-17
CCCGCCGGAGAACGACATCAACTTCCCCGCGGGAATCCTCCAGCCGCCCTTTTACGACAACAGAATCGACGATGCCGTCAATTACGGCGCGATTGGTACGGTGATCGGTCACGAGCTGACGCATGGTTTCGACGACCAAGGCCGAAAGTTCGATCCGGAGGGAAATCTGAGAGATTGGTGGACCGAGAAAGATGCCAAGGAGTTCGAAAAGCGTGCCGCCTGTGTCGCGGATGAATATTCAGAGTTCGTAGCGGTGAAAAATCCGGAATTGAAGCTCAACGGCCGGCTGACCTTGGGAGAAAACACCGCGGACAATGGTGGGCTTCGCGTGGCACACGCGGCGTTCCTCGACAGCGTGGCGGGCAAACCCCCTCAGCCGCTGGATGGCTTCACGTCGGAGCAGCGGGTCTTCCTCGGCTTCGCGCAAATCTGGTGCGAAAACAGCACCGAGGAGAGCGCCCGACTGCGCGCCCTCACCGATGCGCATTCTCCGGGCCGTTATCGAACGAACGGCGTGGTCCAAAACATGCCGGAATTCCAAAAGGCGTTCTCCTGCAAGGCGGGACAGCCGATGGTCCGCAAGGAGCCCTGCCGGGTTTGGTGAGCGCTATCGCTTGGGCGGCTCACCACTCGGTGCCGAAGGCGCCTGAGCGGCGGTGCATCTTTCGGGGGACGGATCGCTGACCTCTCCAGGGCAGGTCAGCATGGTTTTGCGATCCGCCTTGTCCATCTCAAAAACGAAATTCGAAGAGCCGGCGCCGGTCGGGACGTCTTTGAAGCGCACGGTGAATCCCTGGATGGATTTCATCAGCGAATAGTATTCCTTGGCGGTTCGCGTGTTGATGTCGAGGACGAGGTAACCTCTCCATACGCCTCCATTGGGGATCGTTATCGCGGGATTGAGGATGGGCAGGCTTGAGATCTGTGTCATCAACTGCTCCATCAAGGCCCGGTCGCCGGCGAGGAAGGGATTGGCTCCGGTGATATCGCCGAAAAATCTTTGCCGTAACGGTTCGGTGCTTAAAACTACCGAGTAGGGCCGGTGCGCATTGTCCTCAACTTCGAACTTCACTCGCGAAAGCGAGAGCGACGATCCGGTGTTGTTGGCGATGCCGACGAAGAAGGTGGGAAGGGGAACCAGCTCGATGATTCCCGAGCGCTCGACCGTCGCGCTCGACGGCACCGCTCGTCCTTCCGCGCCGGTCGTGTGGGGCGCGCCGGGATCGGGCTCGCGCCACTTCACCAGGCGGGCCACCTGTGGATAGCTCGCTTCATTCTCGCGCGTGATCGGCGCCAACCCCATCTGGACTCCCTGCATCACCACGTCGTTCTTCTCCTTCAGGGCCAGCGTTGGGACGTCGAAGCTGGTCTGGTAAGCCTTGGTCGACGCGCAGCCGCACGCGGCGACCGCAAGAATCGTTAGCGACGAATGCAGAGAGTGGTGGGTGGTCCTCATGCCTTGAGCTCCTTTGCGCTTGTAGTACACCTTACTCGACTCAAGCCTTACCGCTTAGGCAAGATTGGCGGCGCTTCACGGCAATGCAGTCGCGAAGCCGTTCAAGAACGTGTACTTGATGCGGGGAAAGATGGCGATGCAGCCGGCCCGAAGCTCGATCGCCACAAGAGCCAGCCGGCAAAGCACGCAATAACCCGAATGAAGCGTGCAAAGCACTGGACAGTTGCTTCGCGAGGAAGCGGTGAAGAGGCGGTCGTTTATTATTTGCGAGCTTGGCGGATTGCCTGTTTCACCGCGGGCCTTACGTACACGATTCCGTCATTGTGACCGGGGATGGCGCCCTTGACCAAGATCAGCCCCTTTTCCAGATCGACGTCAATCACTTGCAGATTCTGTGCGGTCACCTGTTCGACGCCGTACTGACCGGGCATTTTCTTGTTGGGATAAACGCGGCCCGGCGTTTTTCGCTGCCCGACCGCGCCGGGGTGACGCCGATACTCATGCGTGCCGTGGCTTTCCTTGAAACCCGCGAAGCTCCAGCGCTTCACCACGCCTTGGAACCCTCGACCTTTGGTGGTTCCAGTCACATCGACCAGCTGCCCCTTGGTGAAAAGGTCGACTTTGACCGGATCGCCGACGTTGAGCTTCCCCGCTTCATCGGCGCTGACGCGGAACTCTTTCACGTGCCGACGCAAGGGAGTACCCGCTTTCTTGAACGCTCCGGCCCGAGCTTTTGAAAGCGATTTTTCCTTTGCTTCGCCGAACCCGAGCGCGAGCGCCGAATACTTGTCTTTCTCAGGCGTCCTCTTCCCAACCACCGTGCACGATGAAGCATCGATCACGGTAACGGGGACGAGCGTGCCGTCTTCGAGGAACACCTGCGTCATTCCAACTTTCTTCCCGATCAGCCCGTTCAAAGCAGCTCCCTTTCGGCTCCGGAGCGATCGACCGGTATTCGACGAGGAGACGCCACTACCTCAGCCAACGTCTGGAGCGCAAAGAGCCGCGCAATTTATCAGAGAAGGATCCAAAAGCAAGCGCGACAATCCCGCTCGGTGCGAGACTGGCGCGCCAGGACGAAAACGAGCGGAGAATGCGAGACGCTAGATCGTCGCTCCACCGCCTCTGCGAATGACCGCGAGGATCAAAGAGATGACGGCCAGCACCAATAGGATGTGAATCCACCATCCCATGGTGGCGCCGCTAACCATCCCCAGAATCCAAAGAACGAACAGAATGACAGTGATCGTCCAAAGCATGGGGTCGCTCCTTTCCGTCAAATGCGCCGCAATCGAAGCTACGTACGGGACCAACCCCCAACAACCCTGGGCACGTGCGCCCGCCCCGTGACCAGTCAGCCCCAGTCTGAGAACGGCACAAAGCCCGCTTCCTCGCAGACTATCCAAGAAAAGTGTCCGCGAGTTCCGAAGGCCGAAGGCGAGTAGAAGTCAGCGCCGGAGGCAGAAGCAGACGCTGACGCGCGTAAGCAGATGCCAAAGTCAGCCAGCGAACAGACGACCATGACGAGGCGCTTGAGCATGATTACCCTCATGCACTTTTGAGCGTTGAATCGGTGCGGCAGGCTGTAATTCTTGCTTGCCCTGTACCTTCTGCTGCCATTCCGCGGCCAGGAATCTCATAAGGTCGCGATATCTCGCCGTGCGATTCGGATAAGCGCTGGCATCGAGGTTGCTCTTACAGATCCGTCATAGCCACTACGGACTACGGGAGAACCGAGAATGCTGAGAATTGCAACCGAGCCGTCGCACGCATCGTCGAACCCTCTGACAACTTACTTGTCGGAGATAAACAAGTACTTGCTGCTCACGGTCGACGAGGAGCAGAAGCTGGCGCGGCGATTCAAGCGAGGCGATCTACAGGCAGGCCACAAGCTGGTGACCTCCAATCTGAGATTTGTGGTGAAGGTCGCTTACGAATATCGATCGTATGGCATCAAAATGTCCGACCTGATTCAGGAAGGAAATATCGGGCTGATGAAGGCGGTCCAGAAGTTCGATCCGGACAAGGAGATTCGCCTGATCTCTTACGCGGTCTGGTGGATCCGGGCGTACATCCAAAACTACATCCTGAAGAGCTGGTCGTTGGTGAAGCTCGGCACCACGCAGGCGCAAAGAAAGCTCTTCTTCTCGCTCGCCCGGACTCGCCGCGAGCTGGAGAAATACAATCACGGCGGGCCGAGCCTCACCAATGCCGAGGAGATCGCGCGGCGGCTTCGCGTGAAGCCCGCCGAGGTGCGGGAGATGGAGCAGCGGATGGGCGGCCGCGATCTATCGCTCGACGCTCCAATGGGTGAAGACGGCACAAATAGCCACGTTGACTTCGTTGCCTCTCCGGCCGCCGGTCAGGACGATGAATTCGCCGACAAAGAGCAGGCGGGGATCGTCGGCGTCCGAGTCGAAATGGCCCTGCGCAGGCTTGACCCGCGCGAGCGCTTCATCATTCAGCAAAGGGTAATGAACGAACGCCCGATGACGCTGAAGGAGCTGGGAGAGCACTTCGGATTTTCCCGCGAACGGGCTCGACAGCTCGAGATCCGCGCGAAGGAGAAGCTGAAGAACGAGCTCGCGGCCCTGATGGCCGAGGTTCATCCCGAGGAAATGTCTGCTTAGCTCGCACCGCCTCTGACAGCACCAGCGCCGTTCACCGCACGGCGCGATGATAAATTGGCGGCGGTGTCGCTGCGCTTCCCGTTACCCATCCGGCTGGTCGAGCGACGACTCACGGCGATTCTGTTCCTGCATGGGTTCTTCGCCGTCGGTGCTCTTGTCGCGGGACGATCCGCCCGCGATGCCCTTTTTCTTTCCCGACTCGGCCCCAAGCCGCTCGCCTGGATGTACATTGCATCTGCTGCGGCGGTAGCGATCATCGGACTGGCTTACACCGCACTTGCCGCGGACGTTCGGCCCGACCGCGTAACCCTGGTTACCAGTTTTGTCTTCGCGGTCCTTTTCGGGGCTGGCTGGGCCGCGGAGCGAAGCGGCCTTCCCTGGGTCTACGCCGCCCTCTACGTGCACGTGGAGGTGATGGGAGCGATCTCGGTGATGCAGCTCTGGACGCTGGCGAACGAGCTGTTTAACCCGCGCGAAGCGAGGCGGCTTTACGCATTCATTGGAGCGGGCGGCATCATCGCGAACGTCATTGTCGGTCTGGCGACGGTGGAGGTCGCGAGGGCCTTCGGCGTACGCGCGGTGCTCCTCCTTTGCGCCGGCCTCATGATGGGATGCGTCTTTTCATCAGCGTGGGCCGGAAGCGCAGGGAAGCGCCGGCTTGAGGCACGGCCGGACAAGAGGTCTACCCTCGGATTGGCCCGCGCGGGGCGGCGCCTGCTTGCATCCGGTCACTTGCGCCTGGTGGCCCTGCTCACCGCGGCGACGTTCCTGGTCGTAACGATCGTGGATTTCGAGTTCAAAGCGGCCGCCAGCGCATCCTTGCAGCTGGACGAGCTGGCGGTCTACTTCGGCTATTTCTACGTCGGGGTGGGCGGCCTGGCCGTCCTGCTGCAGCTCTTCGGAACCGGAAAGCTGCTCAATCGAGTGGGTGTGATTGGCTCGCTGGCAATCCTTCCGATCGGCCTCGGCGCAAGCAATCTGCTCATCGCCGCCATTCCCAAGCTTTGGGCGTCGACGATCGCCAAGGCTACAGACACCCTCTTTCGCTATTCGATCAACGATGCCACGACGCAGATCCTGTACCTTCCGATTCCCGCTCAACGCCGAGCGTCGTCAAAGGCATTGATCGATGGAGTGGTGAAGCCGTGCGCGATCGCTCTCGGTGGGCTGGTGCTGCTCCTCCATCGCGGGTGGTGGCCTGAAAACCCGCTCAGACTCGCCTTGCCGACGGTTGCGCTCTGCGCTGGATGGCTGGCGATCGTCCTGGGGCTTCGCTCAAAATATGTTCAGTCGCTCCAGGACAATCTTCGAAAGCGGAGGCTCAATACCGACTTCGCAGGATACGGACTCGCGGACGGCTCGACCAGCAAGGTGTTGCTGGAGGCCTTGGAGAGCAGCGATCCGCGACAGGTGCTCAACTCGCTCGAGCTTTTGCCAAAGCTGGAAAACATCCGGCTCGATGACCGCGTCGAGCTCTTGCTGGATCACGAATCGCCGCCGATTCGGGCCGCCGCTCTGAATTATTTCACGCAGAGGCGCAGCGTTCGTTACGCCAACTCGATCTTTCGCAAGCTGGATGACGGCGATCCCGCGGTGCGGGCCGCAGGGATCTCGACCTTCTGCGTTCTAGGTCGAGATAAATCCGTGGGCAGCGTCAAACCGTTCCTGCTCGATGCCGATCCGCGCATCCGAGCGGCGGCGATCACCGGGATGATGCGCTACGGAGGGCTGGATGGAATCATCTCCGCGGCCGACTCGCTCAAACAACTCATCAGTCACCCCAACCCGGTGATGCGAAAGCAGGCCGCGCGGGTGCTCAGAGATATCGGCGTAAGCAATCTCTATCAACCGGTGTTGCAGTTAATGATGGACCCCGACCGGTCGGTTCAGAGAGAGGCGATCGCCGCGGCCGGCGCGCTCAAGAGCACCGACCTGCTGATGCCGCTGATGCACCGGACGCATTCGAGCGAAACCGGAAGAGAGGCGGTGGAGGCTCTGGCCGCCTACGGCCCTACGATCGAGCCAACGCTGTCCACAGTGCTCGACAATCGCCTGGAAAACCCGCGGGTGCGAAGAGGAGTCGCTCGCGTTCTCGGCCAGCTGATGAGCCCCGGCGCGATAGAGATCCTGGTGCGCCATCTCGAAGATCCGGATGAGGACGTGAGAACCGCGATTTACCGTTCGCTGGCGCGGACCGCACGAGTACACCGCGTCGCGAGCACCGATCGAAAATGGGTGCGTCAGGCGCTGGATCACGAGCTGTTGACTGCCTACCGCTGCCTGGCGGACGCCGAAGCGCTCGGCCTTGAGGCGGACCCAGGATCTCAAGGCTCCGCTGGCGACGCCGGGGCAGCCGGGGCGCTGCTCGCTTTAGCGCTGGTGGAAAAAGTGGCACATGTAGAGCGCCGGATTTTTCTCCTCTTGGGAGTTCTGTTTCCCAATGCCGATATGGAACGCATCGACGCCGACCTGAAGGATGAGCTTGCAATCGACTCCCGCGGGCGCCGGGCAAATGCGGTGGAGCTCTTGGACAATGTGCTCGACCGCGAGCTGGACCGAAAGCTTCTTCCCTTGTTTGAGGACGTCCCGCGCGCGGAAAAGATCGCCTCGGTGGCCGACTTGCTGGACCTGCGCCTCGCCGACAGGGCCGAGACCCTTGCTGCGCTTTGCCGAAGTGAAACAGCATGGGTGCGCGCCTGCGCTCTGAACTACGCCGCGCAACTCAATAGCCCGCGGGCGGCCGACGCTGCGCTGGAATTGATTAGCGACCCGAGCCCCATCGTTCGCGAGGTGGCCCTGCTCTGCGTCGCTCGAACGCACCCGGAGCGCGCCCGGGCCATTGCCGAAGCCAGCCTTGAGGACGAGGAACCGGTCGTTCGACGGCGGGCGGCTCTGATCGCCGCGAATCGCGCCGTCGGCTGAGAACCCGGAGCTTCGCGGCGAGTTGATCACTTCTCGGCGGCAATACCGAGGCGATGCGCCGGTGTAAGATGCGGGACGACGATGCTGTCCACGCTCGAGAAGGTTCTATTCCTGAAGTCGATCGATCTGTTCTCTCAAATTCCCGGAGAGGATCTGGCGCGTGTTGCCCTCATTGCCGTCGAGGAGCCGCGGGAATCAGGCGAAATCATCTTTTCGGAAGGCGAGCCCGGCGATGCACTGTACCTGGTACTGGATGGAAGGGTTCGCGTTCATCACCAAGAGAAGATGGTAGCCGAGCTGGGTGAACGTGAATGCTTCGGGGAGATGGCGCTGCTCGATTCCGCGCCTCGCTCTGCCACTGTAACGACGGTGAACGATACCAACCTGTTGAAGATCGCCCGCGACGAGTTCCACGAGATCCTCACCGACAAGCCCGAGATCGCCCTTGGAATCATCAAGGCTCTCTCTCGGCGACTGCGGACGGCCAGCCGCTAGGCGCCCGGTCCGCCCGTCGATGCTGACGGCGACTTCGCCTTCTCCGATCGCGTGGCGACGCCGTAGAGCAGGGCCGCCAGCGCGAGGAAGAGGACCATCGGCCACCAGCTCTCGTTCTTGGCGAGGGAGCCGAGCCATTCGCTCAAGTCGAACTTGGCGTCCGCTTCCGTCAGCGTAATCACCGATTGGACCACCCCGGCGATGGAGCCTCCGGCAATCAGGCCCGAAGCCATCAACACGCCGGGCGAAAACTCGGCTGCTGCCTGCGTTTGATCCTGCCGCCTTCGGTCGACAAGCAGGCGAACCATTCCGCCGACGAAGATCCCGGCGGACGTTTCAATCGGCAAGTAGAGTCCGACAGCGAATGGCAGGGAGGATACCCCTACCAGCTCCATGATGATGGCCAGGAACATTCCCACCAGCACGAGCCCCCAGGGAAGCCGCCCGCCCAGCGTGCCATCGATGATCAACCGAAACAGCTGCGCCTTGGGGGCGTCGAATTTCCACAGGTCGATCGCGGCGTAGGCGATTTCTCCTCGATCATCGACGAGGTAGCGGCCGGGACGGACCGGCCCAAACCGCTCCTTCAGCTCGACCACAGAGTACATCCGATGATCGTTGCCCAATTCTTTCGCAGCATCCGCCGCCATGGGCAGGTTCACGCCTGGAAAGGAGACCGGGTCGAGGCGATAGGGAAAGCTGCCAGACACGCCCGGGTCGACGAGGAACTGCAGCTTGCCGCGATCGTCGACGAGGTATTTTCCGCGCTGCACTCGGCCTACGTCCTCCCGCACGTAGTAGACGCGGTATGCCTCTCGATTTGGACCGGTTGTCCTTTCCGCGTTCGGATCAACTGCCGCACGAAATTCGGGAAAATCGACTGGACGATACGTCGTGTGACCTTGATTCAAAACGATGAGCGTGCCGCCGATGACCAGCGCGCTTGCGATCACCGCCAACAGAATCGCGATCTGTTGCGCTCGCGGCGTGGCCCCCACCAGGTAGCCGGTCTTCAGGTCTTGCGAGATCGTGCCGCCGTTCGAAGCAGCGACGCACACCAGCGCGGCCGTGGTCAGAGCCATTTCTTTGTAGGGGACGCCGGTCCAGCCCACCAGGACGAACAGCCCGCACGTCAGCAGGAGCGTCGCCACGGTCATGCCGGAGATCGGATTCGACGAGGAGCCGATCTCGCCGGTGATCCGGCTCGATACGGTGACGAAGAAAAACCCGAACAGGACGATTAGAATCGCCGAGAGGAGGTTGATGTTCAGCGTGGGCGCCAGCCAGATCATCAGTGCGATCGCAAGAGAACCGCCGACGACGATGCTCATCGGAAGGTCCTGCTCGGTCCTCGGCGCCGAGCGCGATACGCCCCGCTCGGCTTTCAAATCCTTGATGCCCCCCTTGAAAGCGCTGAGGATGGTGGGAAGCGCTCGGGCCAGGGAGATGAAGCCGCCGGTGCCCACAGCGCCGGCACCGACGTAGAGAACGTAAGCGCTGCGGATCTGGTAGGCGCTCATCTCCGCAATCTTGAGCTGCGTCTCGGGGTACATCGGCGCCTGCATGCTGTCGCCGAATAGGTGGATCAGCGGGACTAGGATGACGAACGCCAGCAAGCCGCCCGCCATCATGTTGGCGGCGACGCGCGGACCGATGATGTATCCGACCCCGAGCATCGGCGGCGAAACGTCGAACGCCAGCCGACCGCCCTTGAGCTTCCCCCAAAACTCCGCCGCAAACGAGGCGGTGTCGTTCCAAAGTCTCGCGATGAGATTCAATGCTGCGTAGGCGAGTCCGACGAAGAAGCCCAAAAACACGGTCTTCGCATCGGTCCCGCCTTGCTCGCCGGCGATCAACACGTCGGCACAGGCGGTGCCCTCCGGGTACGTCAACTTTCCATGTTCCTTGACGATCAGCCCCTGCCGCAGCGGAATCATCATCAGAACGCCAATCAACCCGCCCAGGAGCGCAACGAGCAGAATCCTCACGAATTCCATCTCGAAGCCCATCAGCAAAAGCGAGGGCAGCGTGAACGCAACCCCTGCTGCCAAAGACTCTCCGGCCGATCCGGCGGTCTGTGCGATGTTGTTTTCGAGAATGGTGGCTGGGCGAACTCGAAAAGCGCGGGCGAGCCATCGAAACAAGGTGATCGACATCACCGCGACGGGGATCGACGCCGAGACGGTGAGGCCCACCTTGAGGCTGAGATACACCGAGGAAAACGCAAAGACGATTCCCAGCACGGTTCCGATGACTACTGGGAGCACAGTCAGCTCGGGCAGGGTCACCTGCGCGGGAACAAAGGGCTTGAAGGCGGTTGGCGGCTGCGCCGGAGAGGTGTCGCGCGACGCAGCAGCCACGTCACGTCTGTGGAGGTCGATCACGCAGGACACCCGCAGTAGCACGAAATTCGAGGAGGCGCACCGCGCTACAGTTCTGAATTGACTGAACCGAGGGAGGTTAGTAGCTCAGCGCTACTCGCTGAGAAAAACATGGCCCAAACGCGCGCTGCAGTTGATCGCAAAGCTGAGTCCGCTGGTCCTCCAGCCGGTCGACCGACGGAGCAAACCGACCAAGCGGACGCCGCCGGCGACTTCAAGCCGTACATAGCCAGCGATCAGGTGATCCGCGAGTTCACGCCAAAGGCGATCGTCACGGGCGTCATCTTTGGCCTGATCTTCGGCGCCTCAACGGTCTATTTGGCCCTGAAGGCCGGGCTCACCGTCTCGGCTTCGATTCCAATCGCGGTGCTCGCCATCTCGCTTCTCAAGCGCCTCGGAGGATCGACGATCCTCGAGAACAACATCGTCCAGACGATCGGCTCGGCAGGCGAGAGCATCGCCGCCGGCGTGGTGTTCACCCTTCCCGGCTTTTTGTTTCTCGCCACCAATCCACAAACCCGCGAAAGCGTCGGAGCGCCGTACTTCAGCTACGTCACCATCTTCACGCTCGCTCTGCTAGGCGGAATGTTGGGCGTCTTGATGATGGTGCCGCTGCGGCGCGCACTGATCGTCAAGGAGCACGGCAACCTGCCCTATCCGGAAGGCGCCGCGTGCGCGCAAGTGCTGATCGCCGGCGAGCGGGGCGGAACCATGGCTCGTACCGCCTATCAAGGACTCGGCGTTGCGCTCCTCTACGCCGTTCTGCAGCAGGTTTTTCACTTCATCGACGCGGTGCCGGGCTACGTGTCTCGCGCGACAAGCAAGGTGTTCCCCGCGGCGACGGTGAATGCGGCCATCACGCCGGAGTACATGGGCGTTGGATACATCATTGGACCGAAGATCGCCGGCGTTCTGGTGGCCGGCGGCGTCCTCGCCTGGCTGGGGTTTATTCCCCTGCTCGCGGCGCTGGTGCCCGGGTCGACCATTGCAACCCAGCTCGCCAAGCTGGGCTACCTCGTCGATGTCGCCCGGCCGGGCGCTTTTGGCTGGGACCCGGCCACACAGACCTTCGCTCAGCTCAATCGTGCGATCTACTTTGCATACGTGCGTCAGATCGGCGCCGGCGCTGTCGCCGCCGGCGGCTTCTTGACGCTCTTGAAGACGCTGCCGACGATCATCTCCAGCTTCAAAGGCAGCGTCGCCTCGCTCCGCGGCGGCGTGGGGACCGAGTCAGTTTCCCGAACGAGCCGCGACTTGCCCTTCTCGCTGGTGATCGGTGGAAGCTTGGTCCTGGCATTCATCATTGCGCTGCTTCCATTCATCCCCGGGACTTTTGGAGGGCGGTTGCTCCTCGGCGTGCTGATCGTCGTGTTTGGCTTCTTCTTCGTCACCGTCGCGTCGCGCATCGTGGGTCTGATCGGCAGCAGCTCCAATCCCATCTCCGGCATGACCATCGCTACGCTGATGGCTACCTGCCTGCTCTTCGTAGCGATCGGATGGACCGGTGACGTTTACCAGCCAATGGCTCTCTGCGTCGGGGGGATGGTGTGCATCGCGGCCGCCAATGCCGGGGCGACGAGTCAGGATTTAAAGACGGGCTTTTTGGTCGGAGCCACTCCGATTTACCAGCAGATCGGCCTGATGATCGGCGCGGTTGCGGCATCCGCGGTGATTGGTCTGACGATCAAGGTGCTGGACAACCCAACCGTGGACGCTGCGACGGGCCTGGTCCAACACGCGATCGGCTCGGAAAAATACCCGGCTCCACAGGGCACTTTGATGGCAACTCTCATCAGGGGACTGCTGGCGCACAATCTGGATTGGCAATTCGTGCTGGTGGGAGTCTTCCTCGCTGCGACCGTCGAGTTGTGCGGTGTGTCACCGCTCTCGTTCGCGGTGGGGGCATACCTGCCGCTGTCTACCACGCTGCCCATCTTCGTCGGCGGTGCGATCAAAGGAGTCGTCGATCGCAAAATGGGTCCGAAAGCCGCGGGCCACACCGAGGATCTTGGCGCCGGCAGCCTGTTTGCGACGGGCTTGGTGGCAGGCGGAACGATTGCGGGCGTCATCGTCGCCATCCTCTCGGTGAACGACTCCGTGCTCAAAGCCGTTGAAAAAATCGACCTCAGTCCGGTGCTCAGGTCGGTGCTTGGGGCGGGCGGCTACCAGCTCTTCGGCGTCGCTTGCTTCGCGCTTATGGGCTTCCTGCTTTACCGCGTGGCCCAGCGCCCACTTTAGCGGCGGGCTCCGAGCTCCTCTCTCGGAGGGATCAACGAGAGGCCTTGGTGCGAAGCACCTCGATAGCCTTTTGCAGGTCTGTGGGAATGGGAGCCTCGAAGCTAAGCAACTCACCTGAACGAGGGTGGCAGAATTCGAGCTTCCATGCATGGAGCGCGTGTCGGCCGATCTCGCGCTCCACGCTCGCCACCCGAGGGTTTGCTCGCCGCCGTTTCCCATACAGCTCATCGCCGAGAATGGGATGGCCAGCCTCGGCGAGATGAACGCGAATCTGGTGGGTTCGCCCGGTTTTGAGCTGCACCTCCAGCAGGGCGGCTCCCTCGAAACGCTCGCGTACGACGAAGGCGGTTTCGGCCGGCTTGCCGGATTTGACGCGTCCGGTGAACCGCTTGCGGTGCACCGGGTGACGGCCGAAGAGCGTGGAGAGCGTCCCGCGCTCAGGCGGCCGGCCGTGAACGACGGCGAGATACGTCTTGCTCATCTGCCGCGATTTGAACGCGCTCTGCAGTGCGCGCAGGGCGAGCTCATTCTTGGCCACCACCAGACAGCCGGACGTGTCCTTATCGAGGCGATGAACCAGGCCCGGTCGAAGCTCGCCGCCGACTCCAGCGAGATCGCGCAGGCGATGAAGCAGCGCATTGACCAACGTACCCTCACGGTGACCGGCGCCCGGATGGACGACCATTCCCGCCTGCTTGTTGAGGACGACCACGTCCCCATTTTCGTAGAGCACCTCGAGCGGCAAATCCTGCGCGACCAACGCCGTCGGTGCCGGCGCCGGGAGGATCAGCTCGAGCATTTCTCCGCCGCGGAGTCGGCGAGCTGGCTTGGCCGATTTTCCGTCGACGCGCGCAAGACCAGAGTCAATCAATGCCTTGATCCGGGCGCGACTTAACTCGGGAAAGGCGGAGGCGAGGTGTTGGTCCAAGCGCTCCCCGCGCGCCTCCGGAGGAACGCAATGGGCTCGCGGCTGTTCCACTACCAGATCTTGGATTTCACGTGCGCCTTCGAGCGGACGACGATGTCGACCACGGCGCGATCGAAAAAGTTGGTGTTCGAGTACAGCTCGGCGCTGACGCGGCTTTTGTAGAGCTCGCGGCCCTCCTCGAGCTCGTCCTTGAGCACCTCGAACAAGTTGTCCTGCTCAATTCCCTTGACGATCTTCTGCTCGTTGTAGAGCGAGATGTCGGAGGCGATCGCACGGGCGAGACGCTGAGCTTTGATTTTTTCGTCCTCGGTCATGCTATCTCCCTTTTGCTTTCGCCTCGCTCACCAGCGCGATGTAGCTGCGCGCGACGCGCGCTGGATCCAAGCCCAGCTCTCTTGCCAAGCTCATCAAGATACCTCGCAGGTACACCGTAGCCGGCAGATGATTGTAGCGGTCCGCCTCGATGTTTTCTAAGTGCCTCATTGGAATGCGAGTTCGCTCGGCGACCGCCTGGATGACCAGGCCGCGGCTTTCCCGAACCTGGCGCAGCAGCTCGCCGTTGAAATCCGCATCGGGTGGGATCTCCACTGGACGGCTGCGAAGCTGCTGCCCGCGCGCGGACGCGTGAAGCAGTGCGGCTTCGGCGTTGGCGATCGCCGATTCCTCAGCCAATACCGGAGCGTGCTCCAGCTCGGTGAGTGGCTTTGGATTGAGGACGCCATCTCCATTCACGTGACCGACCGCGGGCGACGGATGGAATTGCTGCGCATCGGATTGAACGGAACGAAGCGGGGCATACGAAAGCCCCGGCGCGGAAGGCCGCAGCCGAAAGCCGGTCGCAGAGTCGAGCAGATCATCCATTGCGAGCTGGGTGGGCGACAAGGAACTGCCGGTCCCCAAGCACACCTCGTCAAACCCAATCGAACGATCGTAGCGCAGGCGCGAATCCGAATCGGAAAGAACGCCGACGGCCTTGGACAGCAACTCGCGGAGCTCGATGGGGTGATCCGGCTCGCTTCTATCCGGCGGGGAGGCCCGCTCCATGGCCCGGCGATAAGCGGCGCGGATCTCGTCTACCGATGCGTGGATCGGCACCTCCAGCAGCTCGTAGTAGTTGCGCTCCCGAGACGATTTCATGGCTCAAGCTGCGAAGCTTCGCTCTGTGTCGAAGCTTAATCGCGTTGTCACTCGTCGAGGAGCTCGACGTTCCAGTAGGAGGCTTCCGCCAAGGTGAGGAAGGGGAGCCACTCGCGGTAGGTGATGCGCTTCGCCGAGCCGCGAAAGAACGGTGTCCAACGAGGGCGGAGCGGCTTCTTGAGCAATCTCATGTTGGCTTGCTCCGGCGTGCGCCCGCCTTTCTTGAGGTTGCAAGGTACACACGAGCAGACCACGTTCTCCCAGCTCGTCTTCCCGCCTTGCGATCTGGGAATGATGTGATCCAGGTTGAGCTCGCTGCGTGCGAGCTTGCGCCCACAGTACTGGCAAGTGTCGCTGTCGCGCGCGTAGATGTTCAGGCGCGAAAAGCGAACCCGTCCCTTCGGGAGATGCTCGTACGCCGATAACACCAGCACCCGCGGAACGCGGATCCGTTTATTCACCGTCGCGACCGAGTCGTGTTCCGCCGCGCTCAGGGCTGCCCAGTCCGAGAACTCGTACAACTTGTATTGATCATCGATCGCCTTGGCGATTCCCTGATACAACAGAGAGAATGCCCGCCGCACCGAGGTGACGTGCACCGGCTGGTAGAGGCGGTTGAGGACCAGGACGCTGGTGTTCAACATGAGCACACCTTACACGACCGTGGCCACGGCAGCAGCGACCGAGTCCAAATCCTCCTCATCCAGACAGCGGACGTCCAGCAGCAAGCGCTCCGCAAAAACTCGCGCAATCACAGGCGGATCTGCGCTGCGGAGCCGCTCCTGAAGCCGTTGGGGCGCGCGCGCTTCCAGGCCACAAGCGTACGAGACCGGCGCGGACCGCGGCATTGCTCCGCCCCCAACTTGGCCTTCGGTGGGCTCCACTCGGCAATCGATACCCCGGTCCCTCAGCAGGGCATGAAGGCGATCTGCGCGGGCGCGCAGCTCTTCGGGGCGTTGCTTGAGCAAACGATGCGCAGGAATCTGATCGACGCGGCCGTCGCGGTAGAGCTCCAGCGTGGCCTCCAGGGCTGCTACCGTCATCTTGTCCACGCGAAGAGCGCGGTTCAAGGGGTGCGATTTGACCCTGGAAAGAAGGTCGCTTCGCCCGAGGACGATTCCCGCCTGCGGACCGCCGAGGAGCTTGTCGCCGGAGAAAGTCACCAGATCAACGCCGGCTGCGACCGCGGAAGACACCGTGGGTTCCGGGGAGATTCCCTCCCCCTCGATCGGAACGAGCGCACCTGACCCGAGATCCTCAAACACTGGAATCCCCGTTCGCCGGCCGAGCGCAGCCAACGCGTGAGCCGACACCTCTTCGGTGAAGCCGATTTGGGCGAAGTTGGACTTGTGCACTTTGAGGAGGAGCCCTGTGTCTGCCGAGATCGCCTTCTCGTAATCTCCGAGATGCGTCCGGTTGGTCGTCCCGACCTCAACCAACTTCGCGCCGGACTGGCGCATCACATCCGGGATGCGGAAACCGCCGCCGATCTCCACCAGCTCTCCGCGGGAAACGATCGCCTCGCGACCCTGGGCGAGCGCGGTGAGAACGAGCAGAACCGCAGCCGCATTGTTGTTCACCACCACCGCATCCTCCGCCCCGGTCAGGCTTCTGAGCAGAGAAAGAAGAGGAGCGTAGCGGCTGCCGCGCTCGCCTTCGTCGAGGTCGTACTCGAGATTGGAGTAACTCACTGCAATCTGGCGCACCCGGTCGGCAGCTTCGGCCGCAAGGGGCGCGCGACCCAGATTGGTATGCAGCACGACACCGGTGGCATTCAACACCGGCCGAAGCCCGGGGGTGCTGAGCTGCTTCAATGCGTCGACAACATCCGCCTCTTCGAACCCGCGCTCTTCACCGCGCAGCAGCCGCGCGCGAACCCGATCCACGGCGATCCTTAAAGCAGCAACTTTTCGCATCCGAGGATGCGCCCCCAACAAGGGCGCCAGCGACGGCTCCGTCAGGAGACTGTCGATCGACGGGAGCGATCGCAGCGCTGCGTTCTTTCGAGCTTCTTCCATTGGTCGCGATCGTCTGCTCGCCCGAGTCTACGCGGCATCCGTGGATTCTGCCTAGCGCGTCGAGCCGCTCGCTTAGTGGGCGCAACCCTGTTCAGGTGCCAGACCAGCTCACCGCTTGGATCGAATCGGATGCCCCATAAAGCAGCTTGTACGTGTTATAGGAGCGCATCACTCGCTTGACGTAGCCGCGCGTCTCGGCGAACGGGATCTCTTCGATCCATGCGTCCAAGTCCAGGCCCGATTTTAGCGCACGCCATTGCTTTACCACCCCCGCTCCCGCGTTATAGGCCGCCAGCGCTTCCGCCTTGTTGCCTTCGAATCGCTTGAGCAGCATCCCCAGGTACCAGGAGCCGAGGCGCAGGTTCAGATCCGGGTCGAGCAGCGAATCCTGTGTGACGCCGGAGATCTTCAGCGTTCGCGCGATCCCTTGCGCGGTCGGAAGCATCAGCTGAGACAGTCCCAGGGCGCCCGCCCAGGAAAACGCCTTCGGGTCGAGCGCGCTCTCCTCGCGAATCAGCGCCTGCAACAAGTAAGGGTCGACGTTCACCTCACGGCAGTGGCGCTCCACCACGTCGTGAAACGCATTTGGATACGCGATCTGCCAGACGAAGAGATTCTCCGGGCGGATCCTTCCGGAGAGGTCCGCGCGCAAAGAAGCGCGCGCCACCGCGTGGGCCGCTCGAGCATCTCCGGCGGCGGCGAGAACTTCGACCAACAAGCGGACCGACGGGCGGGAGAGCCGGGGCCGCTCCACCGACAACAGCTCACTGGAGACCGAATCGGGAAAACCGAGCCGCAGCAGCTCAACCGCGGCCAGAAAATGCGGGTCATCGCCCAGGGGCCCAGCGAACAGCGGCCACAGCGTGCCCGACGCCGCTGGCCGCAGGTTGATCTGCTTCGCCACGCGCTCGGCCCGCACTCGATCCAACTGGCCGAGCCGGAGTCGGGCCAACAATCCATAGTAGGTCGCCGGGTGCTCGGTGGTCAGCGCCTCGAGCAGCTCGGCCGCGGCCTGCGCGTCGGCGGACTTCTCCAGAGAGCGCGCTTTCCAGTAGCGGGCGCGCTCGACCTCGTAGCTCTCATCTGCCTTCCCGTAGCGAGTCTCGACCTCCGCCAAGATCTCGAGGGCTGGCTTCAAGTCGCCGCGGTCGCGAAGAATCCAGAACAACTTAAAGAGGGATTCGGCCGCGAAATCGCCCTCGCGATAGTCCGCCGCCACCTGGCGAAGGATAGCCGTCGCGCGTTCGACCTCGCCGGCGCGGAGGTGAAGATCGGCGGCGTAGAAGAGAGCGTCATCGGCAAAGGCGTGCTTTGGGAACTCGCGCGCAAGCGCCTCATACGTTTGCGCGCCACGAGCTGGATCAACGATGGAGCGCGAGGATCCAAGGACGTACATCGCGCGAGCGCGCAAGTCCGGATCGCGGCAACGGGCGACCACGGGGACCAGCGCGCGCACCGCCTTGGTGTGCTGGCGCTCCTTTCGCAGAGCCTTCCCGTAGGCAAACTGCACCCGGCACGCGAGCGGATCCGGAAGCTTCAGCTTCGAAACGATAGGCTCCAGCAGGGCAAGGCCGCGGCGGTTGCGATGCGCTTCGATCAGTTGCTCGGCGCGCGCCAATCGCAGCTCGACCGACAGGCTGGCCAGCCCCAGCCGCTTCTCGGCCTGGTTGGAGAGGGGAGAAAGTGCGTGCACCGTCCAGAGCTTGACGAGGGCGGCGCGTTCGAGTGCGAAGCTCCTGCGCTCGCGCAACAGGTCCGCCAGCGCGGCGAGCGCCTCCGCACCAATGTCGCGGCCCCACGCAGGAGCCAGTAGCTTGGAAGTGCTCGACAGCGCATCGATCGCGCCATCGGCGTTGCCCATGCGGTGAAGGACCCGCGCGAGGCCGAGCTGCGCGTCTCCGTAGAGCCTCGATCCGGGCGGCACCTGTCGGTACTTTTCCGCTGCGTCCGAGAATTGGTGCAGCTCCTCAAACGCCAGCGCGGCGTGGGCGAGGCAACGGTCGCGCAGCGCGCCATACTCGCCCGCGAGCGCGGACATCTCCTCCGCCGCCTCCTTGTATTGCTCCGCTCTGAGCGCGCTTAAAGCGCGAAGGTACCGAACGGGCAGCGAGTTGCCCTGGTCCGCCAAGAGCTGCCGCGCGGCGATGAAGTGTCCCTTGTCGAACTGCGCCTTCGCTTCGGCTGTGTTGCCCTTCAGAAAGTAGGGCGCCAGGTCCGACGCGTCGTATCGGCGGCCGAGAGGAATCGAGCTCGCTGACGGCTCCAGCAGGGGGAAGGCGGGATTGCTTACGCCGACGTACCCAGGGGGCACTTGGACCCTTTCCGCGCCTGGGGGAGGGCTTAGCTGTACCTCCGGTGGAGCGCTGTCGACCTGGGCCTGCGGAGCCGGATGGCGCTCTTGCTCGATCGTCGAGCTGGCCGCTGCGTTGTAAGAATCTTCCGTCGGCGGCTCGGGGAACGGAGCAGTTAAGAGGAAAAGAGGTGGTAAAAGCAGAAGGGGGCGCATCCCGGTTACACTAGAGCCGCGCTGATGGATATCCGTACCCAGAGCACTTTGCTTGCGGCCATCGTAGGTCTTGCGCTCGGTTTGTCCATGTTACTTCGGGCCGGCCGGCTCCGGGTCCTTACACTCTACTCCGTTTTCGCTCTCACGGTAGGCGGGTACTATCTCGCCCACTTCTTCCAAAGCGTGTTCGCCGCGTCCGCGCAAAGCGGTTGGTCGCTGCGGATGGCGGCTGGGGCAACTTTGGTGCTCGGCGCTCTGGTACCCTCGGCGGCGCTTGGTTTTTTTCTGGAGTTTCTGGGCGTTCGCCCCAGCGCATACCGATACGGCCGCCCAGTCGCCCTGCTCTCCGCAATCCTCGGGTTCGCGGTCGGCCTGACCCCACTGGCGAACAACTTCTGGGCTCGGCTTATCCTGTCAATCTGGGTTTTCTCTGCTTTGTCCGCATCCGTGTCTCTCTTGCTTTACCGGATGCGGCAAAGCGACTCGCGGATCGAGCGCGCCCGCTTGGCCTACTTGGCTATCGGAGCTGCGGCCTCGATCGTTTTCGCCGCGCTGGATTTCCTGGTTCGCTACGGCATCCCGTTCCCGACCCTCGGTCCGGTTATTTCAACCCTCTATCTCTTCTTTCTCGCCCAGACGCTGCTGCGACTTCGGCTGATGGACCTGCACGAATTCCTGGGCAAGGTCGCATCGCAGACGGTCCTGGCGGTGATTCTGGCTGCCCTGTTCGCCACCCTCACGCTCTGGGTGGAAGCGAATGCGTCGCTGTTTCTCTTCAATACGATCGTCGCGGCCTTCGTTCTCATCATCCTGCTCGACCCTTTGAGAACGAAGGTTGAGCAGAGGGTAGTGGCAGTGTTCTTCCGCGAGCGCTTCGAGCTGCTGCGGAGCTTGGCGAACCTGCGCGCCCGGCTGGCGAACGTCATCGATGTCGCCGAAGTCGCGACCCTCGTGCTGGACGGATTCAACGAGACTCGCCGGGTCACGCACGCATCGGTGTACCTGCTCGCAGAAGACCGGCCTGGCTACCGGTTGCTCGACTTCCGGGGGCCTCAGCCGGTGCCGTTTCTGGACACCGCTGCTGCGCGCGGGCTCCTGTACGCGGCCGCGGAGGGGCAGAAGGCTCTTTTGCTCGAGAACATCGAGCGCCGAATCACTGAAATGCGCAGCCGCGCGCCGGACAGAAGACGAGGGCGCGACGAGTTAAAAAGGCTCAACGACATGCGGGGCGCGCTGTCCCAGATGAAGGCCGGCATCAGCGTGCCGTTGGTGGGCAACGATCGCGTGATCGGCTTCCTCAACCTCTGGGACGAGCGCGTACCCGAGGCCTATGCATCCGACGAGATCGCGCTGATCCTGGAGATCGCGGAGCAGTTTGCGACGGTAATCGAGAACTCGAAACTCTACGAGAAGATGCGCGAGCGGGACCGCCTGGCGGCCCTCGGAGAGATGGCGGCAGGCCTGGCACACGAGATCCGCAATCCACTGGGAGCGATCAAAGGGGCCGCGCAGTGCCTCGATCCCCAACGGCTGCCGGGTGAGGACGGCGAGTTCCTGGAAGTCATCGTCGAAGAAGTCAACCGACTCAATGGCGTGGTGAGCGCGTTTTTGGACTACGCGCGACCCTTGAAACAGAACTTCGGGCCGACGGACCTCAACGAGGTGGTCACTCGGACGATCCGCCTCATCCAAAATGAGATTCCGCCGAACATCGAGCTCAAGCTCGAGCTTCGGGAGGAACTGGCGCGCGTTGAAGCCGACGCGGAGCAGCTCAAGCAGGTGCTGATCAACCTGGTGCAGAACGCTCTGGAGGCAATTGGGAAAGCGAGCGGTCAGATCGCGATCCGGACCCTTCGCCCCGAGCGCTTCGGCGAGTTTCGGGGTACCGAAGCGGTCGAGCTTCAGGTGGCGGATACCGGCGGGGGCATTCCCGGAGATCAGCAGTTGAATATCTTCGTCCCGTTCTTCACGACGAAAGAGAAGGGCACCGGGCTTGGACTTGCCATCTGCCAGCGCATCGTGAAGAACCACGGCGGGAGTATCTCGGTCCAGAGTCGGGTGGGCGAAGGATCGAATTTCATCATCCGTTTGCCTGCGCTGCCCAGCGAGTTGCTGCGAGCGGGAGCGCGGGACTCCGGAACGCCTTCTCCGGCGCAAAGCGCGCCGACCCCCGAGCCACGGCCGCCGGCCGCCGATGACCGTCTCCTCGCTGGCGCCGATGACCGCCACCGCGGCGGGGCCGTCCTGACGAAAAAAAGACGCCGAACCGCGACTCCCTAGCCGAAGTCAAATCAGAGACAGCGAAGCGCTCCTCCACCTACCTGAACCTACAGCCGCCGCGACCTTCGGCAGCTAATCTATTGATTTTAAAGCTATTTCAAAAACTGTATAGCAAGAACCCTTTGCACAGTGAACTTTTGGCTAGACTCGGGCGTTTCAAAACCGGCAGTCCATGCTTCCAGCCTCTCCCATCCTTTTCCGCGAAAAGAGCACCGGGGACCTGCGCGAATCAGGCGAGGGTGGATTGCCGCCGGCAAGCGAAGCCCTGCTTCAGGCCCGCATCAAGGACCTAAAGCTTCACCTCGCTGGCACGCCGCTGGAAAAGCACATCCACCAGCTCTACAGCGAGCTGGAGGCAAAGGGCATCTCGCTGCGGCCTCAATGCTACCTTTCGGATCAATGGGGTTGCCCCTCCGGGGTGCCGGTGATCGGGATCCCCTTCTACCTGGCCGATCCGCAGCTGTACTCCATCGAAGACCAGCTTGGCGCCGGGGCGGAGTCCGAGCGGGAGATTCTCATCTACCTTCGCCACGAAGCCGGACACTGCTTCAACTACGCGTTCAAGCTCTACGAGGGCGAAGCTTGGCGCAAGCTGTTTGGCGACTACAGCAAGCCCTACAAGGAGGAGTACAAGCCGCAGCCGTTCTCTCGAAAGTACGTGGTGAATATTTCCGGCTGGTACGCGCAAAAGCACCCGGATGAGGACTTCGCTGAAACTTTCGCCGTGTGGCTGACGCCGGGCTCGGACTGGCAACGCAGATATGCCGGCTGGGGAGCGCTGAAGAAGCTCCAATACGTGGAGAACATCGCGGAAAAAATGGGCCGTACCACGCCAATCGTTCAGCTCGACTCGAAAGACATGGCGGTCGACCAGATGGAAGAAACGGTGCTCGACCACTATCGACAGCGGGAGCTCTCGGAAAAGGTGGACTTCCAGCTGCGAGACCAGCTCGACCAAGAGCTCCTCAATCTTTTCGAACCGGCGGGTGCGGCGCCGGCAAAGGCAGAGACCCTGATTCGCGCCGAGAGGCAGTCGCTCATTCAAGCGGTGACGCATTACTCCGGAGTAAGCCGACCGGTGGTGCGCTCGGTCGTGGATCACCTGGTGGACCGCGCTGCGGCGCTTGCCCTCAGCGTTCATCTCGACAAGACCCGAGAGTATCTGACGCGCTTGACGTCGCTGTTGACGACGCTGGCGATGAACTACCTCTACACGGATCGGTTCTTCGAAGTGGAGTAGCGCCGCGACGAGGTGACGCGGCCTTCGGGCTGGATTATTTTCGCGCTATGGCGCTTCCGCCGCTGAAGTTGGCCGTCCTGCATTACCAGCCGAGCAACGAAACCACGGACCCGGTGGTGACGCACATCCAGGATTCTCTGGCTGAGCTGGGGCATCAATCCGTGGGGATTGCCGTACACGATCGGGTCTTCGACATCCTCCAGGCGATCGAGGATTGCCAGTGCGATTTGGTCTTCAACGTCTGCGAGACATTCGCCGACGACTACCGAATGGAAGTGAATGTCGCCGCGCTGATGGAAATGGCCCGGGTCAGATACACCGGGTCGGGAACGGCGGGTCTGTTGCTCGCGCAGGACAAAATCCTCACCAAACAGCTTCTCCAGTACAACGAAGTGAAGACCCCAAACTTCGCGACGTTTGACGGGGAGACGTTCGAAACCCATGGACCACTGCGGTTTCCGCTGATCGTCAAGCCGGCGAAATCGGATGCGTCGCTGGGCATCGGGCAGCGCTCGATCGTCCACGATTGGGACGAGCTGACGAAGCGGGTTCGCGAGATTCGCAAGGAATTCCAAGACGAGGCACTGGCCGAAGACTTCATTGAGGGGCGGGAGATCTACGTCGGCGTGCTCGGGGATGCGAACAGACCGGAGATCCTTCCGTTCGTGGAGCTGGATTTCGGCAATTGGAAGGCGGACCAGCCCCGAATCTCCGACCGAGAGGTGAAGTTCGGCCCAGAGACCGAGGGGTCGCCCCGCCTGGTCATGGCGCAGGACATCTCCGACGATTTGAAGGCACGGATCGAACGAGCCGCCTTGCTCGCATTTCGCGCGCTGAAGCTTCGCGATTATGCCCGAATCGACTTTCGCATATCGGCGCAGACGGGAGAACCGTACATCCTGGAGGTGAATCCGAATCCCTACCTTGAAAAACAGGGCGAACTGGCAATGGCCGCTCGGGAGCGGGGCATGACGTATACCCAACTTGTCGCTCGCATCGTCGACTCCGCGGCCGCGCGCTACCAGCTGCCGAAGAAGATTGCTGCGGCGCCTGCCGACGCGCTGAAAACCGTGGAAGGAACGGCCCAATCGGACCGAAGCGGAGCCGCCTAGACTTCTCCTGCAACAAGTCCCCTCCGGCAGGCACTGTGCTATGGCCGTCGCTGTGGCCGGCGTCGATCAACTCCAGTGGCGTTTTGCAGTCTCATCGACTCTTCGCGGCATCTACGTAATCCGCTACTTTCTCTTCTCCGGCGGCTGCGCCATCCTGGGCGCCCTGATCGAACGCGCCGCGGTTGGCGCTGACCGATCGCTGGCCGGGCTTTTGATTGGGTTGGGCGGCGGCCTGGTCATTTTCCGTGGACAGCTTCGGCCACTCTTTTGGCCCTCCTTGGCGCTCGGCCAAGAGTCTCTGTACCTGATCCGCAGGGGTAGAGCAGCCGTTGTTCAATGGGCGTCAATTGATCAAATTGCCGCTGAAAAAAAAGTCGTTTGTCTGCGGCTCATCGGATCGACCACGAAGCCTGAATCGGCGCAAACCATCCGTCTGGATCCGAGGAAACTCGGCACCAGCTTCGATTCGTTGTTGAAGCAGCTGGTAGCGCTCGCCGCAGATCCGCGGCGCCGCTTGCAGCTGCCGACCGATGAGCAACTGAGGCGCGCCTTGGCGATCCCGCCGCCCGAGGCCTAGCCCGGTCCGGGCTTGGCAGCGGACATTCGTTCTCGAACGATCCTCTCCATGGTTTGAACGACTTCCGAAACAGGCAGAAGCGACGAATCGAGGACGATCGCGTCCTCCGCCGGTCGAAGGGGAGCAATTTGGCGCAACGAGTCATCTCGATCGCGCCGCGCTTGGTCGGCCAACACGTCCGCCATCGATCGCTCCACGCCCTTCTGAAAAAGCTCCTCGTAGCGACGGCGCGCGCGAATCTCCGGGGAAGCTTGAAGAAAGAACTTCGCCTCAGCGTCGGGGAAGACGACCGTCCCGATGTCTCGCCCCTCCAGAACCGCCCCGTGTTTCGCTTCCAGCGCGAGCCTTCTCTGCAGCGGAAGAAGAGCCGTTCGCACCAGCGGCTTCGCGGAGATCTGCGATGCGGCCATCGAAATCTCGGGCGTTCGAATTTCCGCGGACACGTCGCGCCC
>Ga0126378_10000726_pt1 | contig 24341 bp, 24 predicted proteins | sample PanSoiMetPlot_23_FD_92587 | JGI IMG/M metagenome (GOLD analysis project Ga0126378, IMG submission 92587) | Tropical forest soil microbial communities from Panama - MetaG Plot_23 | ecosystem: Environmental > Terrestrial > Soil > Tropical forest > Bulk soil | place: Panama | collected 2016-02-17
CCCAGGAACGAAGTGATCATCCAAAAGAGCCATCGCTTTCCGTTCGATCATCAGATCCGCCAAACCGGCGCCAAGTTGGTGGAGGTGGAAACCCGCGAAGAGATGATTGCGGCGATCAACCCGAGAACTTTGGCCATTCACTTCACCAATATCCTGTCCGACAGGGGAAAGGTCAGCGGCCCGGAGACCGTGGCCATCGCCAAGGAACACAATCTCTACACGTTCAACGATGCTGCCGCGGACGTGCCGCCCAAGGAGCGGCTTTGGAAATACCCGGCCATGGGCTTCGACATGGTCACCTTCAGCGGCGGCAAAGATATCCGCGGACCGCAGGCGTCGGGCATCTTGATTGGGAAAGAAGAGCTGATTCGCTATGCATTGCTGAACATGAGCCCTCAGGAGGATCGCATTGGGCGTTGCTGCAAGGTCGGCAAGGAGACCATTCTCGGCCTGCTCAAGGCGCTCGAGATCTTTGTCAACGAGGACTTCGACGCCACCCTGAAAATGTACGATGAGCGCGCCCAGGTGATTACCGCGGCCGTAAAGAAGTTTGGCGTAACCGCGCTCCCTCGGCAATTCAACCCGCAAGCGCTAGGCAACGTTACTCCACGCTATAGTTGGCAGATTCCGGCCGAGCTGATTATTACCGGCCAGGAAGTTATGCAGAAGCTTGCCGATACGCGCCCGCTCGGCATAGGCAGCATGGGTGCAGGTGCCAGCGGTATGCGTGGACGAAATCCGGACGCCCCAGCGGGTGACAATCACCAAGAAAATCATCGTCCACCTCGCGACCCGCACACCTTCGGTTTTCCTGTCTGGCAGCTAAGGGATGGCGAGGACCGGATCATCGCGAACCGCCTGGTCGAGATCTTCAGCGCGGTCCCCAAGTCCTAGACGTTTGCTAAGCTGCGGAGCGGTTACGGAAGAAACCGCGAGCGCGGAGGTCAGTTCCGCCCGCCAGCGCGGTAGGGAACATAACCGCGTGCTTTGGTTCGCAATTTATAGACGGAGCTGGTGGCGGTGATGTATAGCGCCCCGTAGTCAGAATCACCCCAATTAAGGTTAGCAGGTTGTTCGGGCATCTCGATGGTTCCAAGATGATGGCCCTCGGCATCCCAAACCCAAATGCCTTTCGGGCCGGTGACGTACAGGTTGCCTGCTTGGTCCACGCGCATGCCGTCGGGTACGCCCTGGCGAGGGCCGCCTTGTTCGGTTCCGAAGATTCGGCCGTTGGCCAGGGACCCATCAAGATGCAGGTCGTAAACCCGAATATTGCGCTGCTTCGAGTCGTCCACGTATAAGTGTTTTCCATCAGGAGAGAAAGCCAGCCCGTTTGGCTGCGCGAGCTCATTGGTGAGCAGGCGCACTCCCCCATTTCCGTCTAGCCGGTAGACCCCCTGGAAAGGAATCTCCTGTGTTTCGCCCTTTGGTAGGTCGAGGGTGGGGTCGGTGAAATACAGTGCGCCATCGGGTCCAACGATGATGTCATTCGGGCTGTTAAACTTCTTGCCTTCAAACTTATTGGCTAGGATTTTGTATCCTCCGTCTGGCATCACGACGATAATTGCGCGCAGCACGCTCGCACAATCAATCAAGTTTCCCTGGCGGTCGTAGGTGTTTCCGTCGGGGTCGCCAAGAGAAATCACCTCCTCCTTGTGGCCGTCTCCATACACTCTGAAGATCTTGTTTTGCTCTTCGTCGCTCACGTACAAGAAGCCGCGCTCATCCCAAACCGGACCTTCGGTGAATCCGAATCCGCTAGCGACTCGGATCAAGGATGCATCGCGATCCAGGAGTTCCCAGAATTTCGGAGACTCTGCTTTGAGGGCGAATTCTCTCGACGGCGCCTGCGGAGGAGCCGATCCGAGAAGGAAAGTCATGGCGCACAAAAGTCCCCAGGCCGCGAGCGCGCTCAGGGACTTACTGGCCATCGTCTTGTTCCTCGTTTCGATCCGGCTTCAAATCCGCTTTCGTGAGGGAATTGAAGAACTTCACCAGGTCTGCGACTTCCGCTGCGGAAAGGCGGGTTCCATAGTCCGTCGGCATGGGTGATTGGTCGGGGTAACTAAGGCTTTTTGCCGCCGCCCTGGTCAAAAGAACGAGAAAGCCATCCTGCGTCAAAAGCTGCATTGAAGAATTATCTTCGTTGCGGGCATTTCACCAAAATCCGCAGGTCCAGGATGAGCGGTCAGCTCTCCAATGAAATTGCAGCATCCCCTTGGGCCAAACCGGAGCAACTCGCGAGCCCGCTCGCGACGCAAAAGGGAGGCTGCTTTCTCTATACATCAAGTAAGCAGATCAATGTCAATCCATTTCTTCCCGTGGTTCGTGATGCGGCCAAGAGTCTAATCCGAGTCTCAAGTCCGCGGCGGTCTCTCGAGAACGGTGCCGAGTGATCGCGGCATTTCTCTTGTTTGAGCCGATTTAAGCATAGTGATAGAGTGCGGCAAACAGCTGGTCTCGGGGGAACAGTATGAATTACAAGTCTCGCGTTAGAAGCTATTTCCTGGTCGGAACGGCATCGATCCTGGCCGCGACTACGGGCTTGGCCATGCGCTGGGCCCGATCACAAGCCCCGGCTCAGGAGGCTGCCAGTGCCTCCTCCGCTGCCGGGACTGAGTCCGTGCTGGATGGCTTCCGGCACGTAGAAGTTGCCTCCGTTTCGGACGCGGCGGAACAAATCCTCGGGCGCAAAATGTACATGTCTCATCGCATGCAATCCATTTTCCCCGCAAAGTTTGCCGGGTTCGCCGTCACGGTGCTATTGAAAAAGGATGAGGGTAACAAGGATGCGAATGCTTTGGCGGGAATGATGGCCGCCATCGACCGGGGCGCCAAGGACTCCGTTTATGTGATGACCGTGGAGGATGGGGCGGACATTGCTGGCATGGGCGGTTTGATGGGAACGACGATGCATTCGCGCGGCTACTCAGGAGCAGTCGTGGATGGAGGCGTGAGGGATATCGCGCAACTTCGCCGCATCGGGTTTCCCGTTTATGCCTTGGGTCCCGTACCGTCCACCTCGGTAGGGCATTACAAATTCGCCGGAGCAAACATTCCTTTGCTATGCGACGGCGTGCAGGTCCAGCCCGGCGACATCGTCACTGCCGACGCCGATGGCGTTGTCGTTGTGCCACGCGCCAAAGCCGAAGAGATTCTCGTCCTCGCCGAGCAGATGGATTTCAAGGAACACTCGATGTATCCCATTATCGAAAAGTTTCATTCGCTCGAAGAAGCCGTCCGCAAATACGGAAGAATTTAGGTGAGAAAAGGGCCGTGCCGTCAAGAGGAGTTTCGGTCGTGCCAGGAGGAACCAGTGGCTAGCCGGCGGTACGTCTTCTTCGCGGCGGCACCCGTTTTCGTCCTGGGACTCCTCGGGCAACCCGCGGGGCAAGCCATTGAGGATTCCGTGGTGACGGCGATCATAGACGTCTCTTCTGCGGACCTCCGTGTGGCACCTCCAGCGGCTAACTGGCCTTCCTACAACGGCGACTACACCGGGCGGCGGTTTTCGAGCTTGAGCCAGATCACTCTTGACAACGTGCAGCGATTGCGCGCCCAGTGGGTCTTTCACTCGCGAGAATCGGACTCGCTCGAGGTAACGCCGGTAGTTGTGAACGGCATAATGTTTGTCACGGCGGCAAATGATGCCTACGCCCTCGATTCGCAAACCGGGCGCACCATCTGGCATGCTTCGCGGCCGATTACCGACGGTTTGATTGACGATGCCTCGCAACATCACAGCCGCGGCGTCGCAGTGTGGGGTTCGCGAGTGTACATGAACACGGATAACGCGCACCTGCTTTCTCTAGATGCGCGTTCGGGGCATTTGCTGTGGGACATAGCCTACGCCGACTGGAACAAAAACTACGGCGCCACTAGCGCTCCTTTGGTTGTGAAGGGCAAGGTGATTGTCGGAACTTCGGGCGGTGACGACGGTGTCCGAGGCTTTGTGGCGGCATACGACGCCATCACTGGCAAGCTTGCCTGGCGATTTTGGACCATTCCCGGTCCGGGCGAATTTGGTTCGGAGAGCTGGCCAGGGGACAGCTATTTGCATGGCGGCGGCACAACCTGGATGCCCGGCACCTACGACGCGGAACTCAACACGCTGTATTGGGGCACCAGCAATCCGTCACCGGATTTCAACGGAGAAACGCGGCCAGGCGATGACTTGTACACCTCTAGCCTGGTCGCTTTTGATCCCGACACCGGCAAGTTGAAGTGGCATTTTCAATTCACGCCGCACGATCTCTATGACTACGACGCTACCGAAACCGCGGTGCTGGTGGACGCCGATTATAAGGGCAAACCGAGGAAGCTTATTCTCGAGGCGAATCGCAACGGCTTTGTGTATGTGCTGGATCGATTGACCGGAGAATTCTTGTCCGCAACGCGCTTCGTCGAAAACCTCAACTGGGCAAAGGGAATAGACGAGAAAGGGCGCCCGATATTGGACGAAAATAGCGCCAGACCAACAGCGAAAGGCTCGGTCGTGTGTCCAGGCTTTGCCGGCGCAACAAACTGGTTTTCTCCTTCCTACAACCCCGCGGCGCGCTCGCTCTATTTCCTGGCTCTGGAGGCATGCTCGGTTTATTCTTCGGGCGAGCAAAAATTCAAGGAAGGCGAGACCTACTACAGCACCGGCGTTCGCCATGCGCCGGGCCAGCAGGGAGGAAAGGTTCTCCTGGCCTACGACCTGGATGCCGCTACGTTTCGCTGGCGCTATCCACAAGCCGCCGGCCGCGGTTCCTCGGCCGGAACCATGACCACCGCCACGGGCTTGGTGTTTTTCGGAGACACCGCGGAAACCTTTGAGGCGGTAGACGCCGGGACCGGTAAGCCCTTGTGGCATTTCAATACCGGACAGTTCCTGCACGCTTCTCCGATGACCTATGCGGTGAACGGCAAGCAATACGTGGCCATCGCTGCGGGAAACGACGTTTTCAGTTTTGCTTTGCCTTAGGGTAAGTCCTCGGCCCGGAACCCCGGGGCAAGAGTCTCGGTGAAGCTATACGCAAAGGAGAAAACTAGCATGCCCAATTCAACGACGCGCCGCGGTTTTGCCGCGCGCCTGGCGGTATTGCTCCCTAGCCTTGGATTTGCGAAGCTCAGGGCGGCAGCTCGACCTTCGCCGGGACAAGAGCAGAGCGGAGTCCAGAAACTCGATGCCCACGGCAAGCCCTCCGACAGAAAGGGTTTTATCACTCCATTGATCATTCATAACGGCTTGATCTATATCGCCGGTCAAGGCGCGCACTCCCAGGGCGACAAGTCCGACGAGGGGAAGACCCCGACAATTGAGTTACACACGAAAATGGTCATGGAAGGAGTGAAGAACCTGGTCGAGGCCGGCGGTGGCACGATGGACAGCATTCTGCAGCTCACTGTATATCTCACAAAGCTCGAGTACTACGACGGCATGAACTCTGTTTTCAAAACATATTTCCCGAACGGCGGCCCGGCGCGCACCACCGTTGCGGTTGCGGGACTGCCGGGCGAGTCCCTCGTCGAAATCAATTGCATCGCGGCGGTCGTTCGGGACGTCAAGAAGGGAGCGTAGTCTTATGGCGGTTAGTGACAAATCCAATCGCAGGACTTTTCTCGGCGCCCTGAGTGCGCTTTCCGCAGCCTTGCTGAGCCCGCGAAAACCATTCGCCGCCCCTGAACCGATCGCGGTAACCCGTGCCGAGAAGCTAAGCGGCTTCGGCTCGACCGGAAATGTCTACGAAGAGCTGCGAGTAACGACGATCATCAACGGCCAAGGAACCATGACCATGCTCGGCGGATCATTGCCCCGTCCCGAAGTGGAACAGGTCATGGCGCTTGGCGGCAGGCACTTCGTCAGCATCCCGGAACTGGAAGTTGCCGCCGGCAAACGCATCGCCGAAATGCTCAAGTTGCCCGAAGGCTATTCCGCGTTGGTTACCGCAGGCGCCGCTGCAGCGATGCAGTCGGGGCTCGCGGGAATCCTGACCGGTGACAACGCGAAGTTCATTGGGCAAATTCCGGACCTGACAGGCATGAAGAGCGAGGTCCTCATTCAGAAGACGCACCGCAATCCTTTCGACCATCAACTGCGCAGCACGGGTGCGAGGCTCATCGAAGTAGAAACCGCCGACGATGTAAGAAAAGCGATCAACCCGCAGACGGCGATGATGCATTTCTCGAACTTTGCAGATGACGACGGGCGTATCAAAGTCGAAGAGTGGGTGAAGCTCGCCCACACACACGATATTCCGGCATTCATTGATGCCGCTGCGGATACGCCTCCGGTTTCTCGTCTCTGGGACTTCGCCAACATGGGCTACGACCTGATTGCCTTCAGCGGCGGCAAGGCGATTCGCGGCCCGCAGTGCGCCGGGCTGTTGCTCGGCAAAAAGGATCTCGTCGCCTACGCGCTGCTCAACAACAGCCCGCACGAGGACACCATTGGGCGAAGCCAAAAAGTGGGCAAGGAAGAAATTGTCGGGATGGTCAAAGCGCTCGAACTCTACCTCCAAGAGGATTACCATGCCTTGAACAAGGAATGGCAGCAGCGGCTCGAATACATTTCCGCGCAAGTTACAAAAATTCCGAGCGTGGCGACCTCTTTCCCAAAGCTTGAAATCGCAAACCATGTGCCCCATCTGCAGATCAAGTGGGATGAAAAGCGCATCCCCATGACGCCGCGGGAAGTCGGCAAAGCTCTGCGAGACGGCAAGCCCTCCATCGCGCTTTCGACCGGAGAACACGGCGAGGCGCTTTCGATGAACTCTTTCATGCTGCAGCCTGGCGAAGAAAAGATCATTGCTAGCGAGCTGGTGAAGCTATTCAAGGCGCACCTGGTTTAGCGTCGTTCCGTTTTCGGGCTCAACCTAGAGTGCACGCAACGCGAAAAAAGGAAGGCCATTGACAGATACACATACAAGCCAGATTCGGTGGCTGCTGATCTTCTGGCTGTTTGCCCTGAGTGCCGTGGCATTTCTTGACCGCGTCAACATATCCATTGCCGGGACCCTGTTGGCAAACGACTTTCACCTTTCAAACATTGAACTTGGCTGGATTTTCAGCGCGTTTCTTGCCGGGTATGCACTCTTTCAGACGCCCGGGGGAAGACTCGCGGACCGACTTGGTGCGCGGAGTGTGCTGGCCCTGGGAGTGGTCTGGTGGGGAGTTTTCACCGCGCTGACTGCGGCCGTGCCTGCGCATTTCTCTCGTGCACTGCTCGCGCTCATAGGGGTGCGCTTCGCGCTCGGCGCCGGCGAAGCTGTGATTTATCCCGCTTCCAACCAATTCGTATCCCGCTGGATTCCCAGCTCCGAGCGCGGGCTTGCGAATGGCTTGATTTTTTGCGGTGTTGGCGTTGGCGCCGGACTCACGCCCCCTCTCATCACTTACCTCATGTTAAACCACGGGTGGCGTTCATCCTTCCTCGTATGTGCCGTTCTGGGCTTGCTGGCCGGCCTTGTCTGGTATCTGATTGCACGGAACTCACCGGAAGAGCATCCATTAGTTTCCGGCGTTGAACTCGCGCGAATCCAGTCCGGACTTCGTCCTTCGATGGCGGGAAACAAGACGGCTCTGGTTCCCTGGAGGCGCATGCTAAGGAGCGGGGACGTGCTGGCCGTGACTCTTAGCTACTTTTCGTTCGGTTACGTAGCCTGGATTTTCTTTAGCTGGTTCTACATCTACCTGGCCAAAGTGCGGGGTCTGAATCTAAAAGCCAGCGCCTTTTACTCCATGCTTCCATTCATTGCCATGGCGGTGTGCTCCCCGCTCGGCGGCGCACTTAGCGACGCGGCGACGAAAACTAGAGGACTGCGAGCGGGACGCTGCGGTATCGCTGCCGCGGCCATGGTGCTCGCGGCAATTTTTCTCGTGATTGGTTCGAGCGCGGGAAATGCGCGGGTGGCCGTTATTGTGCTTGCCGGCGGAGCCGGCGCGCTCTACCTGTCGCAAAGTTCGTTCTGGTCGGTGACCGTGGAGATTGGCGGTCCTTCCTCCGGATCCGTCTCCGGCTTCATGAATATGGGCAATCAGTTCGGGGGAATGATCACGGCGTCGCTCACTCCGTGGATTGCGTCACGTCTTGGCTGGAAAGCCCCATTTTTTGTGGCCGCAGCCCTCTGTTTTGGTGGCGCGGCGGCGTGGCTGATGGTCGACCCGGGCAAGCGACTGGATTCCGCAGACCGGTAACGCCCGATCTAGGGACCGAAGAGTCGCCGCTTGCATTGGTTCGACAAAGACCGTTGACATCTCCGAAGTGATGCGGCGTTGAATCGTTGCAGTTTAGTCTTTTTTCCTGCTGCCGATCCGAGCGAGGCTCGCCTTAGCCTCATGTCCCCGCAGTCGTACCTCACCTCCGAAGGGCTACTCTATTTGAGCGGTATGAGCGGAGCGGCTCGCCTGACACTTGCGAAAAAACAATTCGCGGTCCGGGCGGACGCCGGCAATGGGCCAGCCTGCGCTGATGCCGCCATCCACGACCAAATCTTGCCCGGTGATGAGACGGGACGCATCGCTGGCTAGGAACAACGCCGCTTCGGCGACATCATCGGCGCGCCCGACAAAAGGCAGCGGCTGGTATCGCGGCAGGATGGACCGAATCGCGGCCTCGGCGTATTCCGGGTGCTCGTCCGCCTCATCTGGTTGCATGCCCATGTGCTTGAGGAAGATGCCAGTGGCAATCGGTCCCGGCGAGAGGCTGTTGACGCGAATGCCTTTTTCGCCAAGTTCGACCGCCGCGCAACGTGTCAGGTGAATCGCGGCCGCTTTTGCCGCCGAATAATAGTGCCCTCCCAGACCTGCCCGCGTTCCGTTAATACTCGCGACGTTGATGATGCTGCCGGTTCCCTCGACCGCCATGACCCGCGCCGCATATTTCATCCCGGCGAGGGCGGCGCGTACGTGCAGCGCGATGGCCGCATCGAACTTCTCTAGGTCAACTTCCATAATGTCGACGTATTGCGAGGGCGTCCCGGCGTTGTTCACCAGGCAATCGAGGCGGCCAAAGCGGCTAACGGCATGGTCGATCATCGCCTTGACATCAGCTTCAACGGAGACGTCTGTGCGTATGAAGCTCGCAGCATCGCCAAGCTTTTGCGCCAGTTTCTCTCCCCGCGCCTGGCGCCGGCCGGCAATCACGACCTTGGCACCATGGGCGACAAAAACCTCGGCGGTGCGAGCGCCGATGCCACTTGTCCCGCCGGTGATAACCGCGACTTTTCCTTTGAGCGGCACCATGACAGTTGGCCCCCTAGGCGCAAGGTGGTAAGTACAAACGCAAGTCCTGCCCTGGGCATACGCCCTTGGCAACTCGTGCTTTTTATTTCACTAGTCCGCGTACGAAGGAAACCTTAGTGACTGTCGTCTTTCAGCGGGGTCGCTTGTGAGAAGAAGACGTGCCAGAGGCCGTTTTCCCAGACGAAATAGTCCGCAGTTTCGGTGGTTTCCGGCTGGCCATTGGCGCCAGTCGTTTTCCACGCGGCGTATGCAACGGCCACATTGCCATGTATCAAAACTGCGACCTTCGGCGCTTCCGGAACGGGCTTGTTCTGTCCCTTGTTCTTTGCGGTAAACCCCAGTTGATCAGTACGCGTTTTCAATTCACCACCGGGAAAAATTTCCATGAAATCGGAAGTGAGCAGGCAGCCTTCGAACTTCGTGTCGCCTTTCGAGATGGCAAGGTTCCATGAACTCTCGAGATGTTGGATGGTCGCTTCGTCTTTTTTTTGATGCAGCAATGGTGGCAGATCGCATGTACCCTTCGCCTGCGCGTGCAAAGCAACAAACGGTAGTGAGGATATCAGGCCTATAACCATGTTTCTGCTGTGCCACATGTTGCGTGTTCTCCTTCGAGAGAGTCTGGTCATCAAAAACCGTTCAAGAGTATGCTTCCGGCTCGCTCCGTTCGCTCGCCGCATCAAGGCGCGCTCACTTCCCGGGAAGTCAACGCCCTGAGATAGCGATAGTAGAACTGCACCCCGGTCTCGAACGATTGCACCGGTAAACGCTCGTCTTTCCCATGCGCGCGGACGTCATTGTTGTCAATGGCGACGCCCTGCATCCCAAACGAAGGCATGCCGGCGGCGTAGGCGTACCTACTGTCGGACGCACCGATGGACATGTTGGGCACCACGGGCATGCCCGGCCAGAACTCGGCCGCCACTTCGTGCAGGGGCTTCATCACATCTTCCCTCAGCGCCACCGGCGGCAGCTGCTGCTCGTTCGGTGCGGTAGGCGTGAGGGCGCCGCCGGCCTCGACGTAGCTCACCGTGACTTTGGGATCCGCTACGATCTTCACCAGCTCCTGCCGTATCTGCTCGCGCGAGTGCCCCGGGAAGATGCGGCAGTTGACATTGGCCGTGGCCGTCTGCGGCAGCGCGTTGTTAGCGTGTCCCGCGGCCAGGCGTGTGGCCACGCACGTGGTCCGCATGGTGGAGTTCAAGATGGGGTCGTCGGCCGAGAGCCTGGCAATGGCCTCCTGGTCCGGCGGTTCGTTCAGCACCGCCTTCACCAGCGCAGCCTTCTCCGGAGGATAGGTCTCTGCCAGTCCCGCTAGCTCGGCGCGCGTTACTGCGTTCAGCTCGAAAGGGAAGGTGTAGCGCTCCAGGCGGCCGAGCGCTTCCGCCAGGTGGTAGATGGCATTGTCCGGTGTGGGCATCGAGCTGTGCCCACCTGGATTCAGGCTGCTCCACTGGTAGTCGGCGTACACCTTCTCGGTGGCATCCACTGTGAAACCCAGCAGCTTGCCGTTCTCCACAACCACGCCGCCGCCATCGTGGTTGAGCACGAACTCGGCGTCCACCAGTTCGCGATGGTTCTTAACCAGCCAGTCCACACCGTTGAAGGCGCCGCCTTCTTCCTCTGCCGTCAGCGCCAGGATGATGTCGCGGTCGGGCTTGTAGCGCTCCTGCTTCATACGCATCAGCGTGGCCACCAAGATGGCGTCGCCGTCTTTCATGTCCTGCGTCCCGCGCCCGTAGTAATAGCTGTCCTTCTCTACCAGCTGGAACGGATCGGTGCTCCAGTCGCTGCGCTTGGCCTCCACCACGTCCAGGTGCCCAATGAGCAGCACTGGCTTGTGCGCGCCTGTTCCGCGGAGTCGCGCGACCAGGTTGCCCTTGCGCGGATTGGGGCCGGTCACCACCACGTCCTCGGCCGGAAAGCCGGCATCGAGCAGTCGCTTGGCCATCGCTTCGGCTGCGATTGTGGTGCTACCGACCGAGTCGGTGGTGTTGATCTCGACGAGCTGCTTGAAGATGTTGGTGGCCAGGTTGATGCTGGCCTGGTCGGCAGGCGTACGTGCGACAGGCGGGTCACTAGCCGCGACGGCCAGCGCTGCTGTAGTCGTCAGGACCGTGATCGCGTGCAGGGTACCCTTAGGCAGTTTACGCATTCGTGGCTCTCTTTCCTGGCGCTGTCAGGGCGGCAGTCGCCATTCTTCAACGACCTCCCTGGGTATGCTCAAGATCCATTTTTTGTTATTTGATTAGGGCCATTCACTGACGGTTTCATGGAGCTTTCCATGTCCAGGTTTTTCGTGTTTGAATAGCCCCATTGTGTTGCAGCTTGACGGAACCGGTCCGCTTTATCAGCAGATCTACCGGGCCTTTCGTTATGAAATCCTGACCCGGACCCTGGCACCGGGCGAACGGGTTCCTTCGACCCGGGCCCTTGCCGACCTTCTAAAGGTATCGCGAAACACCACGGTATCGGCCTACGAGCAATTGCTTGCCGAAGGGTATCTTCAGACACGTCTGGGTGCGGCGGGAACAGTTGTGGCGCCCGCTCTGCCGGCAGACTTTCTCTCTAATTCCTCGGAGTTGCCGGGCCGGCAGCAGCAGGCCCTCAAGCGCACCAGCGTCCGTCTTGGGATGGCGGGAGAGAGAATCTTAAAAGCTGCACGAGCAGTAAGCAATCAATTGGAATTGCCAGCCTTGACCTGGGAGCTGACGCCGCCTCGCATCGAGTACGACTTCCGGCCCGGTCGTGCGGCCTTTGCCGATCTGCCGTATGCCCTTTGGTGCAGACTGCTTGGCTCACGTGCCCGCCGCGCTAGCCTGCAAGATCTTGAGTACGGCTCCCCGGAGGGGCGGTGGGAGCTTCGAGAAGCCATCGCCACCCGTCTGCGACGGTTGCGTGGAGTCGATGCCAGTCCGAAGCGAATTGTGATTGTCAACGGAACGCAGCAGGCCTTGGATTTGATCAGCCGAGTTCTGTTGAATCCCAAAGACCGTGTTCTGATAGAGGAACCTCATTACACCGGCGCGCGGTGCGCGTTCCTGTCTGCGGGGGCTGAGTTGGTTACGTCGGCGGTTGACCATAACGGGATCCAGGCCCCTAACGCGACAATAGAGAAACAAGCTATTCGGCTTGCCTACGTCACCCCCTCGCATCAATTCCCGACCGGGGTAGTCCTGCCAATAGCGCGACGCCTTGAGCTTCTCAAGTGGGCCTCCCACGCACGGGCGTTCATCGTTGAAGATGACTATGACAGTGAATACCGCTATGACGGGCCACCGCTTCAAGCGCTGGCCGGACTCGACCGGCAAGACCGCGTCATCTACGTGGGAACGTTCTCCAAGATTCTCTTTCCGGCTCTGAGGCTGGGGTATCTCGTGCTGCCTGAATCGCTAGTAGAACCGTTTCTGGCGGCAAAGGCGACTGGTGACACGGGAACCGCAACGCTCGAGCAACTTGCCCTCGCGGACTTCATCCGCATGGGCCACTTTGATCGTCATCTCCGTCGCACCAACGCCGCGAACGCCGCAAGGCGAAATGCATTAGTGGCCGCCGTCCGCAAGGAGTTCGCCGAACGCGCAGAGGTTTGCGGTGCAAATGCCGGACTCCATCTTCTTGTTTGGTTGAAAGCCAGGAGTGGGGGAGTGATCAGGGATGTACACCGCAAAGCCGAAGAGGCTGGTGTGGGGTTGTATACCGTAGATCCGTTCTATATAAAACCTCCAAGGCGCACGGGCGTTGTTCTCGGGTATGCACCCCTACGTGAACGTGAGATCCGGGAAGGCATTCGGCGCCTGGCTGTAGCGCTCACATAACTAGTTTCGACGCCCATTGCTGAATTCTTGTGGCCGGGTTGACGGATTGTCAAACGCGAGGCGGCAAGGATTCCTGGTGGTTTGATCATGTTCCCCATATCCCCTGGTGCTCGCCTGCCAAGAGTGCGCAGCCGGTACAAAATGACTGAAAAGATCCAGGTGTGAACCATCCGTCCTTCCCACACGAGGTCCCGCGGCATGGCGAGGTTCGACGACAAGAGCCGGCCGGCGGAGGCTGCAGTTACCACGCTCCTCGGCTGGGTCGCATCCCGGATGTCACCTTGCCACCAGCTGCTGGCCGCCATCGATGTCGTACGTCGCGCCCGTTAGCGCCGTGTTGCCCATGATGTGAACCGCGAGGGCGGCGACGTCGGCCGGTCCGACGACCCGCCGGATTGGCAGCGTCGCGCGAAGCTCATCGCGACGCCTGTCGAGGTCCTGCCCGAGGAGCGATGCCGACAGCGGCGTGTCCACGAAGCCGGCAGCGATCAGGTTGACGCGGACCGGTGCCAGTTCGAGCGCGAGGTTCGCGACCACTGCGGGCATCGCCACGGTAACCGCCGAAGCGATTCCGAGGACGGCGCTTGGCCGGCGGCCGCCGGTGCCACCCATGAACAGCAGCGTGCCGCCGGGCCTCACCTTGCGGGACGCGCATTGGGCTACGTGGATCGCCAGTAACATGTGCTCGGTGAGGCCGCGGCGCGCCTCCTCGGGCTCCATTTCGAGTAAGGGCCCGTAGCGCGGCCCGCCGGCCGTGACCATCACGTGGTCGATGGGAGTTGGTAGGTCCTGGAAGAACCTCTCGAGAGAAGCCGCGTCGTTGGCGTCGAAGGCCGCGGTGCGCTGCGCGCCGAGCTCCTGCGCTGCATGCTTGAGGCGTTCGGGATTGCGGCCGGTGAGGATTACATCCGCACCCTCAGCCCGTGCGCGTCGAGCTGTCTCGAGACCTATGCCTGCGCTGCCGCCGATCACGACGACAGTCTGTCCGGCGAGTTCCGGTTCGCGCCGGGTGGAACCAGAAGTAGTTGCGGTCATGATTCCTCCGATGGGCGGGTATCGGCGACCGATCACCGCGTTGCTGCCGGATCTTGCGCTTTGAATCTTCTCCGATACCAGCCGGGGAAACGAGCGGAATCGAAATAGTAAAAGTCGCGGATCCAGATGTTGCGATACCCGAGGTACCTCCAGCTAGTTGGCCTGCGGGGGCCCCTGGTAGGGCTGGAACTGGAATGACACGAGGATGGCGCGATGGCTGTCAAGGCGGAATCGCACACAGGCGGTGCCTAGACTGCAAAGGCCACAGTCGCGTTCAACCCAGTCACTCATTTGAAGTTCTCCCGCGGCCAAGGACGGATAAAGGGGACCACGAGTAGCATCCGGTGGAATCCGCTTTTTCGCAACCCGTAATCGCTAATCAGCCATAGACGTGAAGTTGTGCCTTATGTTTCCGGCCTGGAGGCCTCAGTTTACGAGTTCCCGTCAACCGCTTTCGGACGCTCACTTGGTAGCAGCCATCTGTGGCGTTCGCTCGCGAGTCTTCGCGGAATACAGGATGAATTTGAATGGGTCGCTATTCTGGTGCTTCTCCACCAGCTTCAGACAGATGAGCCGCTTGGCATTGGCCCACGGCAGGGCTGTGCTTGAACTTGTCGCCTGTGGCTAATCTCTTGGAGTCTCTGCTGATGGTGGCCAATCTTTGTGATGACCGCGGTCATCGATCACCAGCGATTTCGAGCCCGGGGGCAGGACCTGTAGCGACTTCAAGAACTCGATCAGATCGTTTTGTAGGTCTGCTGGCAGAGCGTCGAAAGCTTGGCGTTGCGGAAGAGCTTCGCCGTTGTGCGCTTCAACCGCCTCTCTCGCTGTGGTGAATTTGCCGTGATGCATGAACGCTCCACCCTGGTTGTAGAACCCCCAGAGTTTCCGGGTAATGAACTGGCAATTGCCAGCGAAGAAGCCGGGCGCACCGGCTGGCTGGTTTTGGTCCAGAGGTTCGCACTCGGGGTCGGTATTGGGATCGCTGGTCGCGCTGATATCGTGGAGCTTAAGGTCGGTGTAAGCGGGCACCATGACCACGCCATCGCGCGCTCGCAGACGTGGCAGCGGGAGCACCTCGCTTGTCAGATCCACGGTCAGGGCTGGAGCACTGAAGGGAACGGATGTGTAATTCGCCGGGCCAAGGGCGCAGTTCAACGGCCGTGGACACAGCAAGTTTGGTGAACTGGGACCTGCGGCGGGGTTGTAGGGATTGGGCTCGAAATAGATCCAGCCGGGCTGGCCGGGCAGGCCTGGATTGTTGAAGGCGGTAAGCGGTAGGGCGTCGACGTGGCAGCTATTGCACCGGATCTTGTCGAACAAGTGCTCGCCTTCCAGAACGGCACGCTCGATCGCAGCATCGTTGGGAATGACGCGACCGGGAACGGCTAGCGTGGCTTGGAACACGGAAACCGCGGTTAAATCGGCGACGGTCAACTCGTTAGTGATTCCATCGCCGTCCGGGTCGGTGTTGCACCCGAAACGCTCCTCGGACTGCATGCCGTGATGATGGTTGAAGGCGTTGTTGCTGAATTGCCTGATTGAAACCACATTGCCGGACTGGTGGAGTGGTCGGATGATGAGACTCGGAGGCGTCGTGCCGCTGCTGGACAAGCTCGCCGCCGGCAAGCCTTGCACGCGAGACGTATTCCAGGTGCCGTCGGCGTTGTGTGCGAGTAGCCCAAACGAAACCCCTTTCGTAACCAGGGCCCGACTCGAACCCGGGGGCGTGGCATCGCGCTCGGCTTGCAACTCGGCAGTCATCTGACGCGCCAACATCTCGATGAATCCTGAGCCGTTCATTCCGATGGTTTTCCGGTCGTTCGTGGCGCTCCCCATCGTGACGAATTTCCCGGATTCGTCGACAGCGCCACGCGTGGTAATCCCATCGCCGTGATCGAAGGTCAAATGATCAAAGCGCTGCGCTAGGACGAAGACCTCGGTTACGCGGTCGCCACCAGCCCCGGAAATCGGCACATTGTGACAACCGGAGCAGGCGTTGGCTTCGGGCGCCGAGATACGATCAAAATTCCTGGGAAATAGCAGCGGAGAGCTGGGATCAGAAATGGCAGCTCCTGTGCCCTTTGAAAATGGACGACCCGCGCCTTCTTGCGCTGTGAATTTGGCGTTGAAAAGCTCGGCGCCGTACTGGATCAGCTGCCGAATAGGTGTAGTGAACTCTTCGCCATCCTGCAGATGAACGGGAATGGCCACCTCGCGTCCAACTTGTGGGCTGGCACTTTGGCCCCAGGCTGAAATCGTGATGAAAGACCACGGGATAATAAGCCACGTGCAGGTTCGTTGGGGAATCTTGATCATAGGGAATGGTCCTTTTGCCTTCGCGCCGGTTTTGCCTGCAGACCCGATAGACAGTGGTCGAACTGGCAGAGCGGGTTAAGTCCGCCGGACTCACACTGGTGCTCTTTCGCACAACGGTTGGCGATCCGATCAGCCCCATTTCCGGAACATGACGAACTGTCGAGAGAGCCTTGAGCGAGAGAGCGTGACCTGTACCTCAGGAAAACACACACCCCTACAACCTACAGTCCTTCAGATCAAAAAAGAACCGTTGGTGGCCGAAAGCTAATCTCGTACCCGAGTTAGGATCTAATCGGCCTAGATACATGCTCAGCGTTCAGTAAGCGTGCCATTATGTGAAGAAGACGCCGTTTTTCTCGCGACCCAGGACTGAAATCAGATTGGCTTTAGGGTCCGCTGGGGAGTCCGACTGGAACCGGAAGCCCTCCTGCTCGGCGGACCACACGATAGTAGCGCCGGTGCTTAGGAAATTCCCCTTGAAATTCTGAGAGTTATTTTCAATTTGCGCGGTCCCGAGAATTCCGCCCCATTCCACATCGAAGGAAACCTTCGCGCGTACGGGGAAGACGCCGGGGATTGGCGGGGTAGGAATCCCCAACCCCTGGGTCAGGGAATTAGCAAGGTCGTGGTCATCGTATACGTCGAGATCGCGAACGTTGAGGCTGGCACGCCCACTTTCGAAGTCAACCTCGACGGCGTCGTGCTCTACGCCAATCATCCAGAATACGTCGTTGCGATCTACGTGCACGTTATAGTCATGGATCTGCTGAGTGAGGGCGGCCGATCCAACCGGACCGGTGTACACGTCAAGTCAAACAAAGGCGAACGTGGCTTTATGTACGCGGCCATCGACGCCGATGAATTTGCCCTTGCTAAACCCCATGTCTGCCTGAAACGCGAGCTGCGAACGCGCTCCAGTCATTGTGTCTGTTCCGGTTCCGCCGCCGCGGATGTGGGTAAGCCCGACGAAACCGTCGAAGTCTGTAATCTGCGAGGGATCGCTGATGTTTGCCAGAGGTGCGGCGGGATTTAGCGGATTATGGTGGACGAAGATCCCGAAAGGTTTCAGGGCGAAGACGCCTCCAGGGATGGCCTTGGGGTTTAAACACGCGCCGTCTTCACTATCATCCTCATCGCTGGCGTAGGTGAATTTGGGGCGCAACAGGCCAGCTCCCAGAGCCGCGCCGGCCGCCCCGCGGATCAGACTTCTGCGGCTAAGCCACTTCTCTTGAAACTTTTTCCAAGGATTATAACTCTCATCAAGCATCGCGGATCTCCTTCGATTTCGGGGCGCAGCCGCCCGGGAGGAAAATGACCCGTGTGTCAACGCCGCTGGGGGTTTTTTTAGACCTGCTGATGCGGCGAAGCTAGAAGGAGCGGAGGGATTCTGCAACAGACAAACACGGGCGGAAGGGAAATGTCCGCGTTTGCCCGTGTCTGTCAGCCTCACAAGGAATCACCGAGGCGACAGAGCCACACCGGCCAGAGAGGGCTACTCATGGAGTCAGCTGTCTTCTTGTGCTAAGATGCAAAGAATTTCCGTCCCCACTAAGGCTCTCTCATGGGCGCAAGTAAGCCCCAGCTACCGAACAGCCCTTCTGAGCGCTTCGCTCATCGACTGGATTCCTGGAAGGAAATTGCCGCTTATCTGAGGCGTGACGAACGCACCGTTCGCCGTTGGGAAGCAGAAGGCCTCCCCGTTCACCGGAAAGTCCATAAAAAGCAGGCGTCGGTGTATGCCTACACAGGGGAAATTGACGCCTGGTGGAATGGCGGACGACAGGATCAGGATATGGAAGAGACCGACGAACCGGATTTGCGCCGGCACCTCAAGTTGTCCCGTGTGCCAGACAGACCGGCGACACGGCGTCATCGAGCGGGGTTGTGGTTATCGGTTTTCATGGCCGTCGCAATCACTGGAATTGTCGTTGCCACCGTCGCGAGACTACCTTCCACTCCTGGCAGTCAAATCCATTCGCTCGTGGTGTTGCCATTTGAAAACCTTTCAGGCGATCCCGCGCAAGACTACCTAGCCGACGGGATGAGCGATGAATTGATAACCGACTTGGCTGGCTTCCAGGGATTGCGGGTCATCTCCCGTACTTCGGCTCTGGCCTACCGCGGCACTCGCAAGCCGCTCGCAACGATTGCCAGGGAACTCGGCGTCGATGGAGTACTCGAAGGGTCCCTAAGCCTATCGGGAAACCGAGTGAGGGTGCGTGCGCAGCTGATTGAGGCGAAAACCGAGCAGCATCGCTGGGCGCAGACGTATGAAAGCGAGATAACCGACATTGTGGAGTTGCAGAGCAGCATCGCAAAACAAGTTGCCGAACAGGTGTCCCTGCACGTGTCGCCGTCGGAGGCGGGAGGTGCGCTTAAGCTTCGGCCGCGAAATGCCGAGGCATATGAGGACTATTTGAAGGGGTGGTACTTTTTCGATAAGCGCACTCCTGCGGCTGCGGCACTGAGCGTCAGCTATTTCCGCAAATCCATCGGGCTGGATCCAAAATTCCCGCTCGCCTACGCCGGCCTGGCTGAGGCTTTGCAGACACTCACGGCAATGGATGTTGCTCCTATGAGCCAAACGCAAGCCGAAGCGTCAGAGGCCCTTCGGCACGCACTCGAATTGGACCCAGGGCTCGGGGAGGCGCACGCGGCACTTGGCCTGTTCGAGGCGCAATGGAACTGGAATTGGGCTGAAGCGGACCGGCAAATGAAGATGGGTTTGCAGTTCAGTCCAGGGAGCGCAATTGTACACAATCGTTACGCCGTGTATTTGCAGGCTGTCGGTCGGGTCGACGAGGGAGTGGCAGAGGCAAAGCGCGCGAGAGAGCTTGACCCGCTTTCCTTCTTTATGAATCGAGAGTTAGGCAGGGCGTTGTATCTAGCGCGTAAGTATGACGACGCGATCGAGCAATTGGATCGTGCCGCCGAGTTAGATCCGCATGCTAGCGTAGTCAATAATTGGCTGAGCTGGATTGCGGAGAAAAGGGGCGATCAAGCTCGCGCTATGCAACTCGCGCTTCTCAATGCGCCTTTCGACGGCTGGGATGCGAAGGATATTTCTTTGCTTCGAAAAGCATATGAGCACCGAGATTGGAAACGCTTTTGTGAAACAGATCTTCGGCGATTAACCGCGAGCAAGAATCAGCCTTCGGCGTCGTACTTTATCGCCGTCGATGAACTTCGGCTCGGCGATAAGGAAGCTGCTTTCAACTGGTTGGGGAACTCGCTAGAGGGCAAGACCGTCTGGGTGATGTGGATAAGGGTCGATCCGCTGCTTGACGATCTGCACTCTGATCCGCGCTTCAATCAGCTGCTTCGAAAAATGAGGCAGCCTGCCTGAGCTCGATTCCCCAGTTGGATCTGGTTGTGCTCGCAATTTCTCCCGTCGCGCACTAGGTCTGACAGAATTTCCTGACTTAGGTCAAGAACATGCGAATTGGACGCGGCGTTTTCAGCTCGCGTGAACCTGAGCGGCAATTTCTTCCGCAAACGTGCTTGGCGTTTTACGATAGACCGGAACATGAGAGTTTGACTCCGGCGGGAGTGCCGATTTCAGAATGGCCGACTTTTCGGGACTTGGCTGGAATGACTGCTTCATGTAGCCGGTCGAGGCTTCAGGGGTGGCTTATTGGGATGTAAAGGATTCAAAAAAAGAAACACCGAAGAGAAAGAAGCCTGAATCCGCCTTTCTTGAAAGCCGGTCGAAAAAGTAAGCTCAATTAGACGTGAACATCGAAGAGCATCTGCGGCTGACCGAGAGCGCGCTGAAGAATTGGCTGATCGCGCAGTGTCAGGATTCGCTGACGGTAGGCGCAATGTGGTACCTCGGGTTGCGCATCTTGGGCGTGCCGCTGGCGCCGCTCTGGGCCGGACTTGCGGCGGTGTTGCAGTTCGTGCCGCATTTGGGGCCGGCACTGGGCATGGTGGCGCCGACGATTACGGCCGCGATTCATTGGGGCGACTGGCGGCATCCGCTGTATGTGTTGATGCTGTATGCCGGGATCGTGATGGCGGACACGCTGGCGCTGCAGCCGTACATCATGAAGCGGACGGCCAAAGTGCCGATCTGGGCTTCGATTTTGGCGCCGCTGGTGCTGGCATTTGTGATTCCATTTTGGGGCGTGTTTCTGGCCCCGCCACTGCTGGCCGTGGTTTACGCGTACAAACGTCGCGTGGAGCAAGGGAGCAGAAAAGGTAGCTAGGAGAAAGCTGATGAAGCGGCACGCGAAAAATCTGTGGCTTCCTCTTTGAACGATCTCAACGGACGTCCAGTCGCGCCCGTGGCGCCTGCAACGAATACTGTATCTCCTCCCTTGCTGCTCGATCTAACGAAGACATTGCCGCACCTACGGTAATCAGCGTCAGGCACTCTTGGCGAAACTGCCTGGAGTGTTCCCGGTGGCCCGCCACTGAGGCAGGCGCTCCTTTCGCGCTTCGGCCAGTGCGTGCCGCACACCGGCGCTATCCAATTCCGTGTCATAAACCGGTGTGCCCGGCTGCTGTCGCCAGGAATCGTCCAACCCGCCGTCGTCGACTCCGTCGAATCCGAGTTCGTTAACCAACTGCAGCACCACTTGCTTCGCGCTAGCGTCATCGCCCGCAACGGGAAGAGCGAGGCGTCCGGGACCTGGCGGACGGCCTAATTCGAGCAGGTGTTTGTAATTCATAGTGTTCAAAGCTTTGACAACCGAACGGCCAAGCTGAGTCGCAACCCAACGAGTTTCGGTCACGCCGGCTTCGATTTCATCAATGCGGCCATCCCGTTCAGGGTAGTAATTTCCAGTGTCAATAACCACAACGTCCGACGGCACACCTTCAAAAAGATTTTTCGGAAGGTCTCGAATTCTCCCCTCTGGAATTGTCACTACGACCACTTGGCCCGCCCTCGCTGCCGCAGCAACCGTTACGGCCATCGCGCCGGTCTCTTTCTCAAGTCCCGCGAGGGATGAGGGCCCTCGGGAGTTCACGACAAACACCTCATGTCCCAACTCTGCAAGCCGCCGTGAGAGCGTGCCACCGATCTGACCTGCGCCGATGATGCCAATTTTCATGGTTGCTCCTTTCCTTAAACGAAGAGTTACCGGGCGGCCGTTTAGCCGATACTGGAAATCCGTGCCAAGCAATACAACCTGTTTGGCGTCCATGTCGCTCGGCTCATCCACGGTGATCTCGATCCAACAAGCGGTATAGCCTTCAACCTCGCTGCCCAGTCCTTCGTCCCGATCGGTCAACAAACGGCCGACTGTTGGCGAATCGTCGTTGCAGGGGCGTCTTGGTAGACCAGTTCAATTCGATCACCAGATTGCAGATTTAGCATTTCCACCTCCCTATCCACCCAGGCCATCCCGTGGCAAACGGCTCCGCTGTAGCAGCCACCGCTTTCCACGCGTTGCGGCTAACTTCAACGCATTCTGAGTTCTATCTGACTCGTGTTCCGCTGAGGGCGATTTCGCCGGTCACTGTGCTGGCACTAGGATCGGAGCGCCTTTGTCCTTAACCAGGAACACTACGAATTTCGCCGGTTTGGTTTGGCTGGCGTTTCGCCCGACGACATGAACGTCGTCGGGGCCTTCATAGAAGGTCTGCCCCGGTGTCAGCGTCACTTGCTTTCCGCCGCTCACCTGCATCACAACGGAGCCCTCCAGTACGTAGACAAACGCATGTGCATTGTGGCGATGTATAGGATCCGAACTACCGGGCGGATAGTCCACGGTGATCATCAAACCTTCCTTGCCGGGAAGGTTTCCTAGGTCTTTCGACAGGAGCTGCGTTACCTTAGCTTCCTGCGTTGCCTTGGGTTCCTGTGCTACCAGCGTGACGGAGATGAGACCTACCAACGCCAAAATTAGTCTTGTGAACGGCATAAATTAACCTTTCATCTGCGCGACGCCATGCAATGTATCGTATTGGTTCCTCGGCTCTTCGCAGTTACATGCCGTACGAATTCCTGCTCGGCACGCAGCCAATCCTCGATGTTTTGGCCATCTTGCCGGCCAGGTGACTCGTACAGACTGAACGCGAGTTGGGCAATCTCGTCATGGTCAGTACTCTGGTCATGACTCTCTCACTTCACGACGCCGACCCGGATGGCACCTCTCTGATGTGAAGTTCGTTCTCTGCTATGGCTCAGGCTCCTTTCGCGGCGGTTGCGACCGCCGCGGACTGCTTGAGCCAAGTGTCGAAACGCGTTTCGCCGAGGCGGGCGTCTTTGCCGGGGAGTAGAGTTCGCTCACCGACCGCCGCACCGCTATATCGTGCGTGTGGGTCAGCGATGACTTCGCGAGGATCTTTGAGGGTGGCCAAGCGCCGCCGGACGAGCTCATCCACGCGAAACTGTTCCGGCCCCGCTATTTCGACGATGCCATTTACCGGCGGGCCGACGGCGACCCTGACTACCCCACTCGCGACATCGTCGGCGGCCATCGGCTGGAAAAGCACAGGTGGCAAATGTACCTTGTGGCCGTCGAAGGAAATGTCGGCAAGCCCCTTGAGGAACTCGAAGAACTGCGTCGCGTGCACGATGGAGTAGGGGATTGAAGATTCTTTGATCAGTTTCTCCTGAGCGATCTTAGCGCGGAAGTAACCGCTTTCGGATAGCCGGTCGGTTCCCACAACCGATAGCGCAACGTGATGTCCTACCCCTGCGGCCGCTTCATGGTTGAGGAGGTTACGAGTTGATGTTTCGAAGAACTTCAGCACCGCTGCGTCCTCCCAGGAGGGGGAGTTTGATGCGTCAACGACCACTGAGGCACCTTTGAGCGCATCGGCGAGTCCCTCGCCCGTAACGCTGTTGACGCCCGAATCGGGTGATCCCGCCACGGCTTGATGGCCATGAGCGCCGAGCTTTTGTACGACTTTTGAGCCGATGAGCCCACTTCCGCCAATCACTAAGATCTTCATATTGTTCCTTCCTTTCCGATTCGAACCGAGGCTTTCGAGGTCGCGGTCATTTTGAATGCGAGTCAGGTGTGTGCGTATTCAGGTTGCGAACTTTCTAAGCCGCTGCTGCCGCCGCGCCCTTGAAGAAAGCGAGCAACTCAACATTGACTTGATCCTTGAGAGTCGAACACATGCCGTGAGGTGCGCCTGGAAAAACCTTCAGTGTGGCCCCGGTAATAATCTTTGCTGAGATCAGGCTCGTTATGCCGATCGGTACGATCTGATCGTCATCGCCGTGCAGGACCAGAGTTCGTACATCGAACCGTTTGAGGTCTTCGGTGAAATCAGTCTCCGAAAAAGCCTTAACGCACTCGTAGATGGCTTTATGCCCGCCGAGCATGGCCTGCAGCCAGAAGGAGTCGCGCAGACCTTGAGAAACCTTCGCGCCAGGCCGATTGGCGCCATAGAACGGGGCACTAAACTCTTTCCACAGTTGAGCCCGGTCGACAAGAATCTGGGCGCGAAGCTGGTCAAATTCTTCGATGGGCAGACCACCGGGTTTGACTAATAGCGGGGGAACCGCGCTTATGAGCACGGCCTTCGCGACACGCTTGGTCCCGTGCCGGCCGATGTACCGTGTGACTTCGCCACCACCTGTCGAATGGCCGACGTGGATTACGTCCTTTAGGTTGAGCGCTTCGACGAGAGCTAACAGGTCGTCCGCGTAGGTGTTCATGTCGTTGCCGTTCGAGGGTTGACTCGACCGGCCATGCCCCCGCCGGTCGTGGGCGATGCAGCGATATCCGCGGTCCGCCAGAAAAATCATCTGGTCTTCCCAGGCATCAGCGCTAAGCGGCCAGCCATGGCTGAAAATCACCGGTTGTCCCTTTCCCCAGTCCTTGTAATAAATTTGCGTTCCATCTTTGGTAGTAATCGTAGCCATGGAATCATCTCCTGCTTTTTCGTGTTCGAATGTGGCAGCGAACGTGTTTGTAGAGACCGACATGGGAAGTGCCGCGACGAAAGTGGGGTTGATGTTTGTCTGGCCATTCTATTTCCCGC
>Ga0126378_10000727_pt1 | contig 24329 bp, 21 predicted proteins | sample PanSoiMetPlot_23_FD_92587 | JGI IMG/M metagenome (GOLD analysis project Ga0126378, IMG submission 92587) | Tropical forest soil microbial communities from Panama - MetaG Plot_23 | ecosystem: Environmental > Terrestrial > Soil > Tropical forest > Bulk soil | place: Panama | collected 2016-02-17
CCTCGCCTCCGGCCAGCGCGTCGAGGCCGAGTCCAAAGATGTCGGCGACTATTTCGAGTACAACATCAAGCAGAAGATCACGATTAGCAAGAACCAGTCCGCGTTGGTGCCCATTCTCAACTCGTCCGTAGAAGCCGAAAAAGTTTCGCTCTGGAACGAGAACGATAAGGAAATTCGGCGCGCGCTGTGGCTGAAAAACACAAGCGGCCTTACCGTCGACTCAGGCACCTTCAACATTCTCGAGAGCGATACGTTCGCCGGAGAAGGCGTACTCGACACGCTGCATCCGCAGGAACGCCGACTGATTTCCTACGCGGCCGACCCCGCAGTGCATATGAAAGTCCTACGTGAAGACAATGAGAGGCCTGTAAGCCACGTGCGTATTGCCAAGGGTGTCATGATCCTGACGCGCGAAGAGCGGAACACCCGCGAGTACGTTGTGCGCAATGCGGACAGAACCCCACGCCAGCTCATAATCGAACACCCCACAGAAGACGGGTGGACCCTGGTGGATGGAGGTCCCAAGCCAGAAGAGACCACCGAAACGTTCTTTCGCTTTCGACTGAATGTCGCACCGGGTGCGACGGAGCACCTCAAAGTCGAGGAGCGCCATCCGCAAAGTGAAGACTTTCAGCTCGACGACATCGACGACGACCGGTTGGCAATTCTCGTTGAGAACAAGAATATCGATGCGAATGTGCAGCGTGCGATCCGCGCGATGCTCGATCGGAAAAACGCTGTTGACTCGCTCGAAAGTCAGATCAGTGTGCGCCAAAGAGAGGCCGACTCTATTGCCAAAGACCAGGCCCGCCTGCGCGAGAACATGAAAGCGCTCAAGGGCAGCTCCGAGGAGAAGGCACTGGTCCAGCGTTATGCTCGCCAGCTTGATCAACAGGAAGATCGCCTGATCGCGCTGCAGAAAGAAATCTCCGACCTTAACGAAAAGAAGGATAAGGCTGACGAAGATCTCGACCAGACCATCCAGTCGATCGTCATGGACGAGACCCTGTAAACCAGTCGCCAGTCTTAAGTCGTCAGTCTTCAGCCAAACCGAAGCACGAGGCGCTCCTTAAAGATCGATGATCAACGGAACGATGGCGAAGACCGAAAACCCAGCACCGAAAACGGAGCCTAAGACCTAAGACCTTAAGACCTGAATCCTCGCATCTAATCTATCCAGTACACTACCCCTATGCCCCTGCGGATCACCCGCCTTCGCCGCTGGTTCGCGGTTGCCGCGATCGCGGTGAGCCTTGTGGTGGCGGGGGTGTATTTCCACCGGCGCCGGTTGGCCACCGACGTCACGAAGAACATTCCGGGCAAGATCGGGCTCGACATTCAGCAGACTGCCGAAGGGTTCAAAGTTTCCAAGTCCGAACAGGGGCACACGATCTTCACGATTCAGGCGTCGAAGGCCGTGCAGTTCAAAATGGGCGGCCGCGCCGAGTTGCACAACGTCACCATCACGCTCTACGGACGTGACTCCAGCCGCTACGACCAGATCTATGGCGACAACTTTTCCTACGATCCACAATCCGGCGATGTGCTCGCCAAGGGAGAAGTTCGCATCGACCTTGAAGCGAACCCCGAGGGCTTGCTTCGGCCCGATCAATCCGCTCCGTCAGCCCTTAAAAACCCGGTGCATCTCACGACGCGTGATCTGGTTTTCAATCAGAAAAGTGGCGATGCTTATACCGACGCCGACGTCGAATTAAACATGCCGCAGATCGCAGGCTCGGCGACCGGACTTCATTACGCCGCTAAAGACAACGCACTCGCTTTGAAGTCCAAAATCAATTTGAAAATGCAGGGTCAGGCCAGCGTCCATCTCACCGCCAGTCAGGGAGTCATCACCAAAGAACCTCGCCTGATTGTGCTTCAACAGCCCCACGTCGCGCATGGTTCGGCGAAGATGGAAGCCGAGCAGGCGACACTCTATCTGCGGCCCGACAACACCGTTGATCACGTAATGGCCAACGATTCGGTCGAAGCTGAGTTCACGGGGCAATCCTCTATCCGAGCACGTGCCGATCAAGCGGAATTCGTTCTGAACGACGCACAGGATGGACTCTCCAATGCCGTGTTTGAAGGAAACGTGGCGATGGAAACAGCCGGCGAGCATCCTGCGCAAGCCAATGCCGGACGTGTCGACGTCGATTTCGCGAGTCGTAATCGCGTCAGCCGTGTTCGTGCTACCAATCACGTCACGCTCGTTGAGTCGCCGTCCGCGAGTCCCACGACTAGTACGTCCAATTCGCAGCGCACGGAAGTGACGGCTCCGGCGATGGATTTTTTCCTGGCTCAAGGAAGACATCTGGATCGCGCGGAAACTTCGCAAGGCGGACAGATTGCCATCTCGTCTTCGGCTAGCGGCGGCACGCGCACCGTCGTCACTGCCGGCAGATTCAACGCGCGTTTCGACGACAAAAATCATCTTGAGTCTTTGCGCGGAGCGCCCGACGCCAAGATCGTCAGCAGCACTCCCGGCCAACCAGACCGCACCAGCACCAGCCAGATGGTTGACGTTGCGTTCCGCGCCGTGGGGGAAATTGAATGCATCGTGCAACAGGGAGACTTTGCTTACTCCGATGGGGAGCGGCAGGCTCGCGGCGATCGCGCCAAGTACACGCCCGGAAACGAAGTCGTTGAACTGACGGGATCTCCTCGTGTCACCGATAAAGGCCTGACCACCACGGCCCAAGTTGTACGCCTCAATCGCGCTATTGGCGACGCTACCGCAGAAGGAAACGTGAAAAGTACCTACAACGATCTGCGGGAACAGCCGAATGGCGCGCTTCTAGCATCAGCTTCGCCGATTCACATCACAGCCCGCAGCATGACCGTGCATCGCGCCAGTGCGATCGCGACTTACGCCGGCGATGCACGCATTTGGCAGGACGCCAACGTCGTCGAGGCGCCGACCATCCAATTCGATCGCGACCAACGTTCGGTGGTTGCTGAGGGGGATGGTAAGCCCGTATCGACCGTCCTGATCCAGGTAAATCGGGAGGGAACCGCAACTCCAGTGGCCATCACCTCGAAACGCCTTACCTATACCGACGACACGCATCGCGCCCGCTTTGATGGCGGAGTAGTCGCAAAGGGCTCCGACGTCACCATCACCTCCGACCACGTCGACGCCTACTTGGTTCCGCGCGGTCAGGCGACCGGGTCTGCCTTGAAAGGTCAGGGTCAGCTGGAACGTATTGTTGCGGAAGGGAATGTGGCTGTGAATCAGCCCTCGAGGCACGCTGAGGGCGACAAACTGGTTTACACCGTCACCGACGACAAGTTCGTAATGACGGGAAAATCTCCTAGCATTTTTGATGCCGAACACGGCAAAATCACGGCAAATTCGTTGACTTTCTATAAACGCGATGATAGGGTTCTCGTGGAAGGAAGGGACAACTCTCCCAGCGTTACTCAGACGCGAGTGGCACGTTAAATGCATGTCTTAGCCACCGACGAAATCGGAAAAACTTATCGTGGACGCCCGGTTGTGAACGGCGTCAGCCTGCGCGTCGAACAGGGCGAAGTTGTTGGATTATTAGGCCCTAACGGCGCCGGCAAGACCACTTCGTTCTATGCGATCGTCGGTCTCGTCTTACCTGACACGGGCCGGGTTCTCTACGACGACGAAGACATCACCGATGTCCCGATGTATCTGCGGGCGCGGCAGTTCGGCATCAGCTACCTTCCGCAGGAGCCTTCGGTCTTTCGCAAGCTGACCGTCGAGGAAAACATCCTTGCCGTACTCGAGGCCCAGCCCATCTCTTGGCACGAGCGCCGCGAAAAGATGGAAAAGCTGATCGAACAGCTGGGTCTGGATCACATCCGCCAAAATCGCGGCTATGCGTTATCGGGCGGCGAGCGGCGCCGCGTCGAGATCGCGCGCTGCCTCTGCATCAACCCAACTTTCATCCTGCTGGACGAGCCGTTTTCCGGAATCGACCCGATCGCCGTGCTCGACCTGCAGAAAATCATTTCTGATCTTCGGGCAAGCGGAATCGGCATCCTAATCACTGACCACAACGTCCGCGAGACGCTGTCAGTCACCGATCGCGCCTACATCATCAACGAAGGGCGCATTTTCCGGACAGGCACGCCCGAGGCTTTGGGCGGCGATCCAGAGGTCCGGCGCGTGTACCTGGGCGAAAGCTTTTCGCTGGTGTAAAGGCTGTTTCCGACGAATTCACGTTACGGCTGTAACCTAGCCGTATAAGACGTTTTGCTTTGATACTTGCTGTTAGGGCCCGCAGTTGCTTGGCGGCGCTGTTCTGATGTCACAGACCGCCTTTTGGCGAAGCTGATAACTAGGTAGTTAAGGAGGAAATCGGCCTCAAATGGTAATGCTGCAGCACAAGTTGAATGTAAAGCTGTCGCAGCGCCAGATCCTTACCCCGGGTCTCGTGCAGATGGTTTCGGTCCTCGCGCTCAACAAAATCGAGCTCAAGGACATGATCAACGCCGAGATGGTCGAAAACCCGGTGCTTGAGGAACTTGAGGATTCCGTCCCCCTGATCGACGAAGTCGGCCGCCGCGAGGAAGAGCGCGATCGCGCCACCTCCGCCGCCACCGTGGAAGAAGCCCCCGTCCCCACCGAGGAGAAGAAAGATCCCTTCGACGAAATCGACTTCGGCTCCTTCTTCCAGGAATATCTTGATCCCGGCTATCGCAGCCCGGGCGAGATGGAAGATATCGAGCGGCCTTCGTTTGAAAATTTCCTATCCAAGCCAAGTACGCTGACAGATCACCTGATGTGGCAGCTGGGCGCACTCTCGCTGAGCCGCAAGGCTCGCGAGGCCGCCGAGCTGATCATCGGCAACCTGAACGAAGACGGCTACCTGATCGCGAGCGACGACGAGTTGATGGGTGTTGTTCCCCCATCCGCGCCGGAAGCGGACGCCGCAGCTCAGGAGAATCTCCTCAAGGAAGCACAGGCGATTGGGCTTGGGGCCAGCGACGAAGAGTCCGCAGCGCTCGAGCAGTCAGAGAATGTTTCGGACGTCGCCACAGATTGGACGCCGTCGCCGGCCGCGTCGGACCTCATCGGAACATCGTCAGCGGCTGCCGTGGCCACCGCCCCCGCTGTTGCGGATGCGACTCCCGCCGCGACCGCGCATGTCGCTCCCGTGATCAGCGCGCCGCGCACGGTCTACCAGCCGACATTTTCGATTTCCGAGCTTCACGAAGCTTTAGAAGTCGTCCGCCAACTCGATCCTCCTGGTGTCGCTTGCCGCGATCTGCGCGAATGCCTGCTTTATCAGCTGCGCTACATCCAAAATCAGCATGCGCACAAGGCGAACGGTAACGGAGAGGTGAACGGTGACTCGCAGGTCGTCGCCGATGCAGTCTCCGTTGTCGACCGTCACCTCCGCGCTTTGCAGCTTAAGCAATACAAAGAAATCGGCAAGTCCCTCGGACGGCCCGTCGAGGCGATTCAGACCGCAGTCGAGTTCATCAAGACGCTCGATCCGCGCCCGGGTCTCCGCTACAACAAGAGCACCACGCGCCTGATCGAGCCGGATGTGGCCTTCGTGAAGCACGGCGACGAGTGGCTCTGCCTGATGAACGACGAAGACGTCCCTCAGCTTCGCCTGAACCCGGCATACAAGCGTCTCCTCAACAAAGACGCCAACGACAAAGACACCCGCAATTACGTTAAAGAGCGCTACAAGAGCGCCATCCAGCTCATCAAGAACATCGAGCAGCGCAAACAGACCATCACCAAGGTTTGTTATTCCATCGTCGCGCGCCAGCAGGATTTTCTAGAGAAGGGCATCGATCATCTGAAGCCGATGATGATCAAGGAGGTGGCCGAAGAAATCGGCGTTCATCCTTCCACCGTCAGCCGCGCGGTGGCCAACAAGTACGCCCATACTCCACAGGGCGTGTTCGAACTGCGGTACTTCTTCTCTGAGAGCGTGCAAGGCCCCGAAGGCGGCAACACCTCGTTGCTGATCCTGAAGCGCCGTGTGAAAAAGCTCATCGACGAAGAAGATCCAGCCCGGCCGTTGACCGACGAGCAGATCACCCGCATCCTTCAGGCGCAGGGTATCCAGGTCACTCGCCGCACGGTTGCGAAATACCGGGAGGACATGCGCATCCCGAGTACCCACCAGCGCCGAGTGAAGAAGTAGCGGGCAAGTAGGCGCCGGCGTCTCGCCGGCAGATGAGTCAGTTCAAAAACGCAACACCTGCATCAACGGTTGTTTGAGCCCAGATCATGGAGTCGAATTCCCAGGAGGGTGCTCAATGAACGTGGAATACACCGGCAGGCAATACGAAATCACACCCGCCATCCGCAAAGAGGTTGAATCCGGCCTCGCAAAACTCAGAAAAATCTTACGCGACAAGTTCGAAACCAAAGTTATTCTTGCCGTTGAAAAGCATCGTCATAAGGCAGAAATCACGATTACTCCCCGCAACGGCCCGATCGTCGGACTGGCGCAAGCCAGCGACATGAAGCGCGCCGTCAACCAGGCGTTGGGACGCCTCGAAAAGCAGGCTCTCAAATACAAAACGCGCATCATCTCCAAAAAACGAAAATCGCACAACAAATGGAACGGCGACGGCAAACCCGAACCGGCCGAACCGCAGACCGCCGTCGGTCTCACCGAGAAAACCGCCGTCCCGGTGGTCGTGCACAAATATCCGGCCGTTGCCAGAACAACCGAAGTGCACTTGACCCACTCAGCAGAAGCGGTGGCCTTGCGTCCGATGACGCTGGAAGAGGCGATCAAGGAATGCCACTTCCGCGACCGCGACGTCTTTGTCTTCCGCGATCCCAAGGGCAAAGTGATGGTCCTGCATCGCACGCGTGAAGGGAAGATGGAGTTGATCGAGGCGCCTTAGAACCGGCTAGTAGCGTCAGCTTCGGCCATTAACGCAAAGGGCAGGTTCGCAGCGTGCCCTTGCTTTATTCGTTTCACTTGCTTTCGTGCGTCAGCGGATTTTTCCAACGTAGGCTCGGGAAACGTGCAAAATCGCGGTCCGTTGTGTGTAGAACGCCGCCGCGTTCCAGGGTCAATGCTGCTAGCTGTGCGTCGCTGGTCACGTCGCCCGATGCCTGACCTTCCATAAGCATCTGTCGAAAGAAGGACCAATGTTGTCCTCCAGGGCCGAATGCGTGCACGTTCGGCTGTTCTAGCCACTGGTTTACAACTTCAACGATCTCCTGGGCCGAAAATCTTTGTCCCGGTAGTCGGCGGTTGCTCATAATGCGCGCGAAGGCGCTGATCGTTTGCCAAGGTAGGATCACGGGTTCACTGCCGGAAGATACTCTTTCGACCCATGCTCGGGCAGCAGCGTGCCCTGACGATGCACTGTCGTACGCTTAAAGTAATAAATTGGCGTCGACGACAATCACCGGTGGGAGGGGCCTTCCAGAAATTCAATGATCTGCTCCAGGTTGTCGTAGTTGAGACCGTGGGGAAGGCCAACGTTGATAGGGGTAACAAAAAACGGTTTCCGCTGGGGCTGGCGCGCGAGGCTCAACCCAAGCGTAGAAAGTGATTGACAGCATCCTTAAAGGATCGCCCGGACCTCCGCGTTTCCTGCTGTAATCCGCGGGCGACGTCTTCATCAAGTGTTAACGTAGTTCGCACATCATGATGCTTAACTAGCGCTGGCTTGCCTGCCCGCTCGCCACCTTTTGATTGAAGTGTCCCGACTGCCCGCGCGGCACACTCAACGACTTCCACTGCGCGGATTGCAGATGCTTGGCCAGGAACACAATCTGCCCGACGTGATACGCGTAGTGGCAAAGTTGCCGATTGATCGCCTGCACCACTGAGTGTGCCTCGCCTCGAATCCTTACTGTGCGTCCAGCGTCGCTTTCTGAGAGCGGCTCGAGTGCTGCAAATAGACAGGACCAGCCCGCTTCCCACATTCCCATCAGCGCGGCTCGCGTCGCCGGAGGCTCTTCGAATTCACTGTCCCGATTCCGGTCCGGCTTTTCGCCATCGCTGGTCAAAAAATCCGTCCATCGCGACCGCAGATTCCCGGCCATATGTTTCACGATGAGCGCGATCGAATTCATCTCGGGATCGAGTGCGACGAAAAGCTCCTCATCAGTAACCTGCGCCATCGCGCCTTCACCCAACTTCTTGTAATAGCGAAACAGCGACAAGGAATCTTCAATATGTGCGGTCGTAAATTTCAATGCCATCGCGTGCCTCTGTTGGATTAGCTTTCTGGGCTCTGGGCTCGCCATGAATTTGATCGCGATAACCTAGCTAAGGCTTTAGCGTTTTTGAGCCGAGAGCCGAGAGCCGAGAGCCGAGAGCCGAGAGCCGAGAGCCGAGAGTCGAGAGCCGAGAGCCGACAGCCGAGACCTGAGACCTGATTCTTCCCTTACGAACTCCCAATCAAAATCCCCGTCACAAACACCAAAGCCCCGCCCAGCCCCACCTGTAGAGCCGCCGACGGAACCGGCGTATCCATATATCGATGCCGAATCCAGGTAATGGTTCCCAACTCAACTAGCACAACCAGAATCGCCAGTCCCATCGCGTAGCGGAAATCATGAATCAGGAATGGCAGCGTGTGCCCGATCCCGCCCAGCGCCGTCATCGCGCCGCACACGAGCCCCCTTACCCACGGATGTCCTCGACCCGTCAGGCTTCCATCGTCGGAGAGCGCCTCCGCGAATCCCATGCTGATGCCGGCGCCCACCGACGCGGCCAGTCCGACCAGGAACGCCGCCCAACTGCTGCGCGTGGCCAGCGCTGCGGCAAATACCGGCGCCAGCGTCGAAACCGATCCATCCATCAAGCCTGCCAGTCCCGGCTGTACGATCTGCAGCACGAATAACCGGCGATTGGCCTCCTCTTCCTCGGCCTTCACGCCTGCAGTTAACTTTTCCTTTTCGAGCGCGTCGGCTCGTTCCTCGTGAGAACGCTTCGTTGGCCAGATCGTCGAATAATTGCCGGATGCTGGCATCCTGCGAGCGCACCGCCGCTTTCTCATAAAACCCGCGTGTTTCGTACTCAATCGCACTGGCCTGCTTCCGTACGGTTTCGAGACCCAGGGGACGAACGAGCCAGACTGGCGTTCGCTGCACAAATCCGCGCACATCCTGCCGGCGAATCAGCGGGATATGCTCGCCGAATTTTTCCTGATACAACTCGATCAGTCGCCGCCGATGTTCCGATTCCTCTTTGCGCATGCCCTCACAGACGGCCGCTGATGCGGGAAAGTTCTCGCGCAGGCCCTCGGCAAAATCGGCATATACGCGTTCGTCTTCCTCTTCCAGCGAGATGGCTAAAGCGAGCACTTCGCGTTCAGTCAATTTCTCGAAGCTTTTCATGTCGGGGATAGACTACCAAGCTGACTGTACGATCGCACTTCTCAAATTGAAAACCGGTTTGAGCCGGTGAGAGCAGATCGCTCTTCCGACTGCAAGCGCGATGTACTTCCGAGAGGGCAGGTCAGGAGGTTTGCAAACTTCCGATATCTGTTACGCGGTTCGAGCGCACGTCAACATGAGGCATGAATCCCAGGTTACTTTCCATCCTTCTGCTCGTATCGGTGTGTCCGAGCTTCGCCACCGTCGCGATCAAAACCAAAACCGTACCAAACGGCACCGTTAAGAGCGCCTACTCCGCAATCATTCAGGCAGACAATGGCTGCCTTCCTTACAAGTGGGCGATTGTTTCCGGTTCTTTGCCGGCCGGCGTAACCGCCAAGGCATCAAGCAACACATCAGCTTTCAATCTCGCCGGAGCACCCACGACCGCAGCAACCTACTCTTTCACCGTCAAGGTCACCGGGTGTGGGGGCGGCGTCTCGCAGGCTAGTTACAAAGTTGTAGTTCAGGGCGGCGCCAACCATATTGTCGATCTTAGTTGGAAGGCTTCATCGACCAAGGGCGTCGTCGGCTACAACGTCTATCGCAGTCCTAATTCGACGACATGGACGAAGATCAATCCGAGCCTAATTGGTTCCACGCTATACACGGATTCCAACGTGTCGAATGGCTCAACCTACTACTACTCGGCAACGGCCGTCGATTCTACGGGTAAAGAAAGTGTGAAGACGGCGGCAGTGAAAGCCGTTGTCCCCTAGTTGAACTAGCCGGCGCGTACGAAATATTGCAAACCGGGCGAGCCTCCGTTTCCAGCGAGATTGAGGGACGGCTGCACGCCCGTCACGCTTACCTGACGCCGTTCGTGTGCACGCTTAATTTGACAGTTCGACTTGCTCTGCCTCGTCAGGTCCGGCGATGAGTCCAGTGACGGCATAATCCGCGGGCGCGTTGCCACGTCTTCCAGATGGTGTGTTCGTCCTGACTAGCGTGCCCTCCTTGTCATACGACAAAGCACGTGGCTGGGCGACACGCTGTAAGTTTGTTTGACCTCACTAACAGAAGGGATATCCCCCTCCCCCTCCGGTCTTGTGCAATCAGGGATTTACAGACAATGTCCCCCAAAATCTCTGATCTTAAATAACTTGTAGACAAAATATTCCGGACAAAAGGACTTAGGTGTCGGAAGATTTCTGCTCAGGAAATACGCCGGCGAGCCCCTTATAAATCATGCGTAAGAGAGAACGATAGGATCCCGGTCACCGGTTGGTGTGAGGGATTTACACTCAGCTCCGTGTTTCCTGAAGTTGAGGATTCGTGCGGGAGTATCTGTCGAAAAGGTGGGGCCGAGAGCCCAACGCAGAAAGCTGAGACCTGAAACCTGAAACCTGAAACCTGAGTTAACTTCCCGCCGTTTCGTCGTTCGCACTGCCAACCACGTCCATCACCAGCTCGCGTCGCCGCTTACCATTGCTGTTGCGGGTTTCGAGGACTCGGACGCGGCGTGCGGCGATGCTCTCCGGATGCAGTTTCAGAACGCGGCCGTCCTTGACTTCGACTTTGAAGCGAAACCAGTCGGTGCGAAACATCCGGCCGGACGCATAGAACGTGACCGATGCCGCGATCACTCCGTGGAAGTTCTCGCCGGTACACTCCAGAAAGCGCTTGCCGAGATCGTCGGTCCAGGTGCTGCCGCCGACCAGGGGATCATTCAAGAAATAGCGCAACGACGGAGTGGCCAGCGTGAGCTTGCGCAATTGCACCATCTGCAGGAGAACCGAAATTCGAGCAAGGTTCGTGACCACCAGCCTCGCTTCGCGCGACGAGACTTGCTCGAGCTTGATGTGCAACTCCGGCGACCACTCGCGTTCGAACTCCTCGCGCGCGAGCGCCAGGCTTTTGTCGCTGGCCTCGGCGTAACGCAATGTCGCCCGCGCCAGCACAAGGCTCAGCACGGTCGTCACCACCGTCCCGATCAACGGGATATAGGCGATCAGCAGCGTCAGAATGCTGTGCTGGTTGAGCCACTGCCAGAGATTCATGAAGCGTGAGTCACTCCTGCTTTGGGTGAGTTTTTTAGAGTCTAGCGAGGGTTCCGCGTGCGGGACAGTGGCCGAAGGACTAGACCGGCTGAGTCGGCACTTTGGTCATCTGGCGCCCCTATTACTTCTTTCTGCATCCGCGTGTTCACTTCCCAAACGTTGCGATGACGGGCGATATTTCTTGCCATGGCAGAACGAAAGCACCCAATGAGTGTTAAAGAAGACATGCGCTCGAGATCGACGTGCTTCGTCTTCGTATTGTTCCTCGCGATATCTGCTTTAGCGCCTGCATCGTCCGCTCAGCAAACAGAACCTTCTCCACGCTCCGACGGCGCGCAAACTCCACTACGAGTTTTCGCTCCGAGCCAGTCTTGTGCGCCGCTGGCAATCATCTCGCCCGGTGCAGGTGGAACCGAAAACGGCTATAGCTACCTCGCCGAAGCCTTGCGCGATCGCGGATACCTCGCCATTGTCATGGGACATAAAGAGAGCGGTCCGGCGACCCTGCGCAGCGACATTCGTCACGACGGAATTCACGGCGGCCTGAAAAACATGGTCACAGATCCAATCTTGCAGAACAGCCGCATGCTCGATGTCGGGGCAGCGATAAATTGGGCCGAAAAGCAGTGCCATCATCCCTTCAGGGTTTTGCTTGGGCACTCGATGGGATCGGACACGGTGATGTTCGAAGCGGGCGCGCACAACAAGCTCATCTTCGACGGCCACCAGGTTCAAGGCAAAGATCGCTTCGACGCGTACGTGGCACTCTCGCCGTCAGGCGAAGGTTCGATTTTCAGCAATGACTCGTGGAAGGGGATTCGCAAGCCCCTGTTCGTGCTCACGGGCACTCGCGACAAGGGCCTCGAGGGCACATGGGAATGGCGCACACAGCCTTACGATGAAATGCCTGCAGGATGCAAATGGCTCGGCGTGATTGATGGCGCGACACATATGAATTTTGCAGGCGTTGGTTTCGCAGGAAAAACCGAGAAGCTTACGATCGACAGTATCGCGGCATTTCTGAAAAGTGCGCGGGCGAACGACTGTGCGCTTCCAGTCGCGGAATCAGGACTGACGCTGAAGAGCAAATAGTGATGGCTCGCGAACTCCTGTTGTGGTCTGCGCGAATGTTGATCGCAAGAGTAGTAATGAGTCCGCGTCTTCGTGAGGCTATTTTGTAAATGTTCGTAAACCCCATTTCTGACGGACCTGAAATCACAACTGCACCTTTCGTAACTGCCAAAAGTAACGGCACATCTCTTCATACAGTTTTTTCGCGCGCTCACCGCACCGCGACTTTTCTCAATACTCCGTGTTCATTTCATCAAGGACGGAGGTGGCAAATGTTCAAGAAAAGTTTACTCGCGGCGTTCGGATTGGCTCTGGCTCTGGCGTTCGCAACGCCCGAAAAGGCGCACGCTGGTGTTGCGATCGGCGTGACGGTTGGCGGCCCCGTTGTGGTGGCTCGCCCCGCTTACCCATATCCCTACGTGTACCCAGGCCCGGTCATCTACCCGCCCGCGTATGTTTATGCGCGGCCTTATTGCTATCGCCCAGGACCAGCGTTCTACGGCCGCTATTATGGTCGCCCGTACTGGCGCCATGAGGCGTTCGAGCGGCACGAGTACTTCGAGCATCGCGGATACGATCGCTTCCGACGCTAATGAAACGGCTGGTAGCTTCTAGCCCTTAGCGAACTTTGACGCGACCTATCATTCAAGCGCACCCCTTTTAAGCATTTGCAATCAAGGCGGACGCCTTCGGGCAGTCCGCCTTCTGTTTTGAAGTCCACTCCGCAACAAACACAACGCCTGAAGCATAGCGACGCACGATCCGACCGTGATACTGAATTCTTGTCCGGAAACTCTGCTAACATCCCCTGCAAGGTGGCGCAGAAAGTCAAACGCAAGGCTCCCCACAAGCCGACAAGGTCGGCACGCGCTCGCGCTGCCGACAACAACCGGGCGGGCCCGGAGCTAGTCATCATCACGGGGCTAAGCGGGTCGGGAAAAGCCTCCGCGCTGAAAGCATTCGAGGATCTCGGTTACTACTGTGTCGACAATCTGCCGGTTGATCTGATCCCGCGCTTCGCTGAACTCGCCGTACAGTCGCCAGAAATTCGACGCACGGCCCTCGTCGTCGATGTCCGCGAGGGAACGAAGCTGCAGCGTCTCCCGGCCATCGTGAAATCGGTTCGCCGGATGCTGCCGACGACGGTCATTTACCTCGAGGCCACGGAAGCGTCGCTGATCCGCCGTTACAGCGAGACGCGCCGCCCGCATCCGCTGGGCGCCGATGCTCCAGTGCGTTCGTCGCTCAGTGCCGAGCGGCGACGGATGAAGCCGATCCGGGCAATTGCCGATTGGGTGATCGACACGTCGAAGTTCAATGTTCACGAGCTGCGCGCGCACCTGACCGAGCGCTTCCAGAAGAAGTCATCCGATAAGAACATACTCGTTTCGTGCGTTAGCTTCGGATTCAAGCACGGCGTCCCCGCGGATGCGGACCTCGTCTTCGACGTGCGGTTCTTGCCCAACCCCCACTTCGTCCCGGAGTTCCGTCCATTGACCGGCCGCGATCCACGTGTCGCCAAATATATCCGCTCGTTCCCACAGACGCGCGAGTTCATCAATCGAATTTCGAAGCTGCTGGTCTATCTGTTGCCGCACTATGTTGACGAGGGGAAAAGCTACCTCACGATCAGCTTTGGCTGTACCGGCGGTCAGCATCGCAGTGTGATGATCGCCGAAGACGTCGGCAAGCACCTGGCCAAGGCCGGATACCGGGTGAAGATCGAGCACCGCGACAGCCCATAAGAGCTCGTGGTGCCCAGTCCACAACTGACGACTAGCGCGGTTTTCCGCTAAAATAACGGTTTGCACCCACTCCAAGGTATCCTTACGCCCAGCCGGTCCCTGCTCGACCGTAAACTTCCGGCCCAGGAAGGTCTATGCGGCAACTGACCCGCCTTTTGCAATACACCTTGCCGTATTGGTGGCAGGTGCTCGCGTCTGTAATCATGATGGCGGCGGTGGGCTTTCTCGATTCCTTCCGGCTTCTTCTCATCGGCCCGATTCTCGACCGCGTGCTGAATCCCGGCGCGCCGGCGCATGATCTGAAGCTGTTCCAGGTTCCAGGTACGCACTACTCGGTTCAGCTCCAACAGTTCGTTCCATCGCACCTGCAGAACCCGTGGAGCGTTGTTGCCTTTGCGCTGGTTGCATCCACGTTGTTAAAGGGGCTCTTCGACTACGCGGGGACCTATTTGGTGAGTTATGCGGGATTCGGAACGATCACTGACCTGCGCAACGACATGTACGACGCGATCCTGCGGCGGTCGGCAGCCTTCTTTCAGAAGCACACCACAGGGACGTTGCTCTCGACCATTGTCAACGACATCGAGCGCGTGCAGTACGCCATATCGAGCGTGCTGGGCGAATTTCTGCAGCAGACGTTCACCCTGATCTTCACCGCAGTGTTCGTGATCATGCTGGGCGGTCGGCTTGCGTGGGTGCTCGTGCTTTTCCTGCCGGCCATCATTATTTCGTCGACCAAGATTGGACTACGGGTACGCCGGACGACCCGGCGCGGGCAGGATAAGCTCGCCGACATTCAGAACATCCTGCACGAAACCATCACGGGCAATCGCATTGTGAAAGCGTTTGGGATGGAGTCGTGGGAGATCGCCCGCTTCCGCAGTGCAGCCAATCGTCTTTTGCGCGCAAACCTGCGTTCTGTGGCAGCGGCCGCGGTCAGTTCGCCCCTCATGGATACGTTCGGCGCGATCGCGATCGCACTACTGCTTCTGCTGGGCCGGAATGAAATCAATCGTGGAGCGTTCACCCCGGGAACCTTCCTCGCGTTCATTGTCCTCGTCTTCAAGCTTTACGATCCCGTACGAAAGTTCGCGCTGTTCAACAACAGCTTCCAGCAGGCGGTGGGAGCGTCGTCGGAGATATTCAAGTTTATGGATACCGAAGACGACGTCCGCGAAAGGCCCAACGCAAAGCCGCTGCCCCCGTTCTCGAAGAGCATCGTGTTCGAGCGCGCGACCTTTTCCTACGAGGGTAATGGCGACAGCGCACGCGAGATTCTTCACGAGATCGAACTCGACGTGAAAGCGGGAGAGGTGCTGGCGATCGTGGGCTCGAGCGGCGCAGGCAAAAGCACGCTGGTGCATCTGATTCCGCGCTTCTTTGACCTGACCTCGGGGCGGTTGCTGATCGATGGCCGAGACGTTCGCGACGTGACGCTCTCGTCTTTGCGGGCGCAGATCGGCATCGTCACGCAGGAAACCGTGCTCTTTAACGACACGGTTCGGAACAACATCGCTTACGGCCAGCCCAACGTTTCGAAAAAGCAGGTGGAAGAGGCGGCTCGAGCCGCATTGGCCCACGACTTTATTATCGAGATGCCCGAGGGCTACGACACCGTGATTGGAGAGCGGGGTTTGCGGCTCTCTGGAGGTGAGCGCCAGCGTATCGCCATCGCGCGTGCCATCCTGAAGAACGCCCCCATTCTGATTCTCGACGAAGCGACCTCGGCGCTCGATAGCGAGTCGGAAGCGCTGGTGCAATCCGCGCTGCAGAACCTGATGATCGGGCGCACCGTCTTTGTGATTGCGCATCGACTTTCGACGGTCCGCCGCGCGGACCGCATCGTCGTCCTCGAAAACGGAATGATCAGCGACGTTGGCGCTCACGAAGAATTAATGAAGAAACTCGGTACCTACCGGAGGCTGTACGATTTGCAGTTCCTGGAGGTCGACCAGCCGAAGCCGGCGGTACCGGTACGGCAGTGAGTGGCTCGTAGCGGACGGCTGGTAGCTTGCAGCTGACGGCCGCGGCAGATGCTTCCCAGGCGATCAGCATCTCGATAGAACCTGGCAATTTTAGGCTGTGAGATTACAGAAACGATGTTGACTTGGTGTTAGTGGCTGGATGAGCTTTGCCGTCTCAAGCGACTAGCTGCAAGCCATCAGCGATAAGCCAAACATGCCCATCCGCTCCATGACCGGATTCGCCCAGGTGAAGGGACAGGTGACGCCGCAACTCGGATTCACCTTGTCGCTCAAGTCGGTTAACCATCGGTTTCTTGATCTTCATTTCCGCATGCCTTCCGAGAGTGACTCGCTGGAGATGAAGCTGCGACGGCTGCTCAAGGAAAAAGTGGCCCGCGGTCACCTCGAACTTACACTCAGCCTCGACCGCGGCAGCAATGAGAGCTTCTCGCTGAATCGTGAATTGGTCGGCGGCTATGTTAAGGCCTTCCGAACGGCGGCCGCCGAATTTGGACTTGCGGCCGAACCGGACCTGAACGTTATCCTCCGAATTCCCGGTGCCATGGACGGCAGTTCAGAAGCGCCGGAAGGCGAACTGGAAGCCGCAGTCCTCGCCAAAATTGACGAGGCGCTTTCGCGCCTGAACGCGATGCGCGACGAGGAAGGCCGCGGCATCGAGCGTGAACTTCGAGAGCGGATGGAGCATATTCAGAAAGCCAGCTCGGGCGTCGAACGCCATCGGCATGCGATTCTGCAAAGCTACGTGGAAAAGCTTCGCGCCCGCATGCAGGAGCTGATTGGAGCAGGCGTGGAGCCGGAGCGCGTGCTGCAGGAGGCCGCACTGCTGGTGGATCGCAGCGACATTCAGGAGGAGCTCGTGCGTCTGCAGACCCATATCCAGCACTTCCTCGGATTGCTCAATGAAAAAGGGGAAGTCGGCAAGAAACTGGACTTCCTGCTCCAGGAAATGAATCGGGAGGCCAACACGTTACTTTCCAAGACTTCAGGGCTGGCGGGCGACGCACTAAAGATCACCGAGATGGGGTTGATCATGAAGTCGGAGATTGAAAAATCGCGCGAGCAGGTACAGAACGTCGAATGACGACCGTCTTTATCATCTCTGCCCCATCTGGCTCTGGAAAATCCACGCTGGTTGTTGAGTTACGCAAGATCGTCGAGGGTCTGGATTTCTCCATTTCCTACACTACCCGCCCGCCGCGCGGAAGCGAACAAAACCGTAAGGAATACTACTTCGTTCCGCGCGCGGAATTTGAAGCGATGGTGGCGCGCGGCGAATTTCTTGAGCACGCCGATGTGTTCGGCAAGCTTTACGGCACCCATCGCCGGTTTCTAGAACAAGCCCGGGAAGCCGGGCGGGACCTGCTACTCGATATCGACGTTCAGGGCGCCGCTCAAATCCAGAACGCAATTCCGGAGTCAGTGAGTGTCTTTGTATTACCGCCCACCTACCAGGAATTGGAGTGGAGGCTACGCCATCGTGGCACCGACTCTGACGAAGTCATTCAGCGCCGCCTGGACACGGCCCGTCGGGAGATTGAGAATTACGACAAGTACGACTATATTTTAGTGAACGACCGCCTGGAAGAGTCCGCTGACCTGCTCAAGGGGATCGTACTCTGGGAACGCGCGCGACGCTCGGGTCGCTCGTTCACCGAACAAGACCAGGGGCTCCGAAAAGTAGCCGAACAATGTTGCCTCCAAAATATGCGCGATCGGGTGCAACCCATTCTGGATTCTTTTCGCCGCGCTCGTGGTCAAGGAAAGTGTTAGGCGTCCGTTGGGAGAAAAGTTTATGAAGTTGATCGAAGGCTTCGACAGCAATTACCGATACATCCTTGTCGCTGCTCGCCGCGCCCGCCAACTCCAGGGTGGAGCGCCGCCAGTCGTGGAAACCAGTTCCCGAAAGCCATGCCGCATCGCTCAGGATGAAATCCGCGCCGGAAAGGTGAAATGGGTCATCCCTGAAACGCCCAAGACCGCAATGGAAGCGACCGCTGAGGCGCTTGAGCCTGGCACTCACACCGATTCCTAATCAAAGCTGACTCGACGGGGGAAAGGAAGCCGGTTCGCACTTCCATCCCGTTGCATCCAATTAACGTTCGATCGCAGGTTCACTCCCTCCGTCCTATGAAAGTCGCTCTCGGCGTCACCGGTGGTATCGCGGCGTACAAAGCGGCGGAGATCGTTCGCCTTCTACAGGACCGTGGCCTGCGAGTGCAGGTCATCATGACGCACGCCGCGCAAGAATTTGTGCGGCCCCTTACCTTCGCGGCACTCTCCGGCGAAAAAGTGATTACCAGCATGTTCGACCCGGGAACCGATGATCCCAACATCGACTCCGCGATCGAGCATATTGCTGTGGCCCAATCGATCGACGCTTTGCTGGTTGCGCCCGCAACTGCCGACCTACTCGCCAAATTTGCGCGCGGCATCGCCAATGATTTTCTGAGCACGCTCTATCTGGCAACCACCGCTCCGGTTGTACTCGCGCCAGCGATGAACGTAAATATGTGGCAACATCCGGCAACGCAGGCGAATCTGGAAATCTTGCGCAAGCGCGGAGTGAAGATTGTGGAGCCCGACAGCGGTTATCTCGCCTGCGGGATGGTTGGCGCCGGCCGGCTCGCTGAGAACGAAGCGATCGTTGGCGCAGTGATGCAAGCGCTTGGGTCATCGCAGGATCTGGCCGGGGAAACTGTCCTGATCACCGCCGGCCCAACCCGCGAAAAAATCGACCCCGTCCGCTACATTACCAATCGCTCAAGCGGCCGTATGGGATACGCGCTCGCCGAAGCAGCGCTCCGGCGCGGGGCTCACGTATTGCTGGTTAGCGGACCTACGAATGTCATTCCGCCGAGCGCCGCGACCCTTACGCGCGTTGAAACGGCCGAAGAGATGCGCGAAGCGGTCCTGACCCTGCTTCCACAAGCCACCATCGTGATCAAGACAGCGGCGGTTGCCGATTACCGGCCAAAATCCGTAGCATCGCAAAAAATCAAGCGAAGCGGACCGACCTCTCTGGAACTGGAACCCACCGCGGACATACTCTCTGAATTGGCGGCGAAGAAGACAAACCAGTTGGTCATCGGATTTGCCGCGGAAACGCAGAACGTGCTTGAGAACGCGCGTCAGAAGCTCTCGCGAAAGTCGCTGGATGCCATCGTGGTCAATGACGTCTCTCACGATGGAGTGGGTTTCGATTCCGATCGCAATGCGGTCCATATCATCACGCACGATGAAGTCGTCGAGGTGCCGGAAACGACGAAGTGGAACGTCGCCCAGCATGTGCTCGACCAGGTGGTCAAACTACGGAAGCGCCACCGCGTGCTGGCAAACTGACTAATCGATGCGGATCCCCTATTTAACCCTGATCGTTGTCTCATTCATGATGACTTCTTCCGCTCAGCAGGCAGACCTTCAGCAGCCGATCCCAGTCGACCAGGAACCGCACCACAAAGTTGTGCTGAAGAACGAGTTCGTTGAAGTCATGCACGTTACACTTGCAGTCGACGAGCGCACCCTTTATCACACCCACTTGCATGACCGCGCCGCTGTGGAACTGAGTAACACTTCCATCTCACAGCAGAAAGTTGGAGATCCTGAAGATGCGCCGGCCGCGACCAAACCTGGCGACGTATCGGTCGGAACGGCCAGGGCTGGAGGATATTCGCACCGGGTGCACAACGTCGGGCCCGAGATCTTCAATGTTGTCGACGTTGAATTTCTAAAACGGCCCGATCAGCCGTCTGCTGGAACTGCGGGGCCAGTAGCAGGCGAGAACCAGAGTGCCCGCGCGTATCGCTGGGAACTCTCCCCAGGTGCGAAGACTCCTGAGCACACTCATCATCGTCCTTATCTGATTGTGGCAGCCACTCCCATGCAGTTGAAGATGACTGCACCCGATGGGCAGTCGCGTGCCGAAACCGTGAAGGCTGGTGATTTCCACTGGGTCGATGCGCAGGTCACGCACACCCTGTCGAACGAGGGAACGACCGCAGGCACGATCGTTGAACTCGAATTGAAATAGCGTGCATGAGCGCGCGTGCCCAATGATATTCTGACCATCGATGTCTTCGCCCCTCTCTCCGGATTTGCGCCGCGCCCTCGCCGAGCGCATTCGTTATTATCAGCAGCTGGGAATCTACGACTTTTATTACCGGGTAGGCGCGCCATCCGCAGACATTCCCCTTGTTGATGTTCCAGAACCGGCGCCCATTGAAAATTTCATCCAGCCAGGACAGCGAGAAACAATGTCACCAAGGAAAGCGACTGCTTCCGCGGTCGCAGACGAGAGTATCTTCGAGGTCATCGCCACGCGAGCGGAAAACGGAGTAGCCGATCCCGCAAAAGCGCTCAAACTGATTCGCGAAGACCTCGGCGACTGCACGCGCTGTCGCCTGCACAAGCAGGGCCGCAAACAGATCGTATGGGGCGTTGGAAATCCTCAAGCCGACCTGATGTTTATTGGTGAAGCGCCGGGTGCGGACGAAGATATTCAGGGCGAACCGTTCGTGGGACGTGCGGGTCAACTCCTCACCAACATGATCAAGGCGATGGGACTGAGCAGGCAAGAAGTCTACATCGCCAATATCATCAAGTGCCGGCCGCCGAACAACCGCACGCCCGAACGTGACGAATGCGAAACCTGTTCGCCATTCCTCATGCGCCAGGTTGCGGTGGTCCAGCCCAAGGTGATCGTGGCGCTCGGCGCGGTTGCCGCGAAGACGCTGCTGGCGATCAACGACTCGATGTCGAACCTGCGTGGACGCTGGTACGAATTCCGGCCGACCGGAGTGCGCAGCAACGATCCCAATTGGTCGGGCGCCAAACTTGCTGTGACCTATCACCCTGCATTTTTGCTTCGCGACCCCCGGCAGAAAAAAGAGGCATGGAAGGATCTGCAGATGGTGATGAAAGAACTCGGATTGAAGGTGCCCGCAAAGGCAGCGGAGTGAAAAGTGGCGACGTTTAGTAAATGGGGGTGTGTTCAGGTCGCGTGGTGCAACGGCCGTGCTCAGTAGCGACGATCAAAAGCGACGTGACTACAAGCGGGGTCGATTGGCATGTCTGGAATGAACTGTTCAAAGTAGGGAAGATTTTGGTCGAACGGTTTCTCCTCGACGTTGACCAAGTGAAATCTCTCCGCATTTTCATCTAGGGCAAGATATAGGCGGAAGCGTCGATGTTCGCCGGTGAGATAGTCCGCGAGTAGCTCCTTGTAGCGAGGTACAAACTGCATGAGGAGCGGGTCGATTCCCCCTTGAGCTTTGGGGTCCAACGACAGGCTTTTTCGGATGGAGAGAATCTCTGCTTTCTCCAAGGAGGTGAAGTTGGGCGCAATCTCCCCATCATGCGCAAAATAGTAGGCACTAGGAATTTCCATCAGGAACATCTTCCACACACTGCTGGGAAGCCGAACGAAGACGTGTGGGCCGCCCGTCCGCGTAATGACCGTAATGCTTCCAACAGCACACGCAAGCATGTTGCCGTCTTCATGGCCCCACCAACTGCCAACCTCCTCCCATCCTGAGTTCGCGCGATAAGAGATCTCCCATGTGAACCCGCTGTCGGGGCCCTCCGTGGGGATTCCTTTCACGCGTAGCAGGGCCCCGTCACTGAGCTGCAGTTGCTTGTTCAGCGTTTTCGTGGCAATTTGGTCATTAACCGCGACCAAAACGTAGATCGCAAGGACCGCAAAAATTCCGAGCGTTGCGACAATCAGAACGACCACGATTTTGAGAGTGCGGCGCATAGTTCGGCAGCGGTCTGCGAGACATCCTTGCACTGCAAGTGCCCGGGCACAAGGTTACCCGCGCGTAAAGACGGTCTCCTCGCTCATTGAACTCAAACGTCAAACAGTTGTTATGTCCCAGCGGGGAGAATTCCGGCAATCAGTACAGTCCCGGGATCAGTCGGCGGGTTGATTTCTGATAGCTCTCGTAATCGGAGCCGAACGCTTCGATCAAGGCTGCCTCTTCGACATGAATGCGATAGAGCATCGCTGCCGTGATCGGCATGATCGTGATAGCAAGGCTCCACCAGTTACGGAAGTGAATCGCCAATCCCACGAAAGCGAGCCAGAGCCCGGTATACGACGGATGGCGCATCAATCGATACACGCCCGTGCGCAACACGGATTGCCCTTCCTGAATCGCGACATTTGATGTGAAGTAGCGGCCGAGTGTGAAGATGGCCGTCCAACGCAAAGCAAGACCAACCGCCAGGATCGTGAGTCCCACGCCCTTCGCCCAGTGTGAGGTGATGGGAAGAGTTTCGCCCTGGATCTCGCGGATTGCGCCCGCCGTAAACGTCGCGATGCCGATCCCGACCCAGAGAAGGATGAGCGACCCGCGATCGCGAACGCTGGCGCTGCTCTTCTTTGCACGTGTCCCGATGCCGATGGCGATTTCCGACGCCACCCAAAGCCAGATTACGATTCGCCAGATGGTCGTAAGAGTCATAGTTTTGGGTCGAGACGAAGGAGCTATGAGCTACGAGCCACGAGCTACGAAGCTAAGACCTGAAACCTGACTCACCCCATCCTGCCGGTTGCGATGCCCTGAGCCCAATCCTCGCGGCCGTGAGTCCGCGCACATGCTGCGGCGGCGTGATGATCATAGGCCACGCGCTCCAAAGAGACATTCCAGCCTTCGCCATTTCGCTCAATCACGGCGTAGCAGGCATGCGGCGAGAATGTCTGCATGCGATAGCGGACCGGGTCAACGTCGTCGTAGGCGGGTACGCCAATGCTTCCCGGGTTGACCACCAGCTGTCCGTTCGCCAGTTCAACGACGCGGGGAATATGTGTGTGGCCGCACAACACGACCGGGTGGTGGACGCCTTGAAGCAATTCGCGAATCGCGCCTTCGGAACGAACTTCGGGCAATCCGTCCATCACATCTTCAAGCAGATAAACCGTGTCGCTGGCCGGCGTGCCGTGACAAAGAAAAACGCCGTCGCCGAGAACGGCGGTCTTGGGCAGGCCGCTCAGCCAATGGATCGGCTCCTCGCCCAGGTCGCGGATGACGTACGAGAGAGTCGGGATGGCCGCCAGATCGCGTTCGCTGGCCTCGTAGATCAGTCGGTCCTGGTTCCCCTGCAGTGTGACCAACACGTTTTCGTGCAGCAGGCGTTCATAGGTGGCGTGCGGCTTGAGTGGGCCGTAAAGCGTGTCCCCAAGATTGACGAATGTTTCGATCCCGCGCTCTTTCGCATGGGCGAGTACGGCGTCGAGTGCCCAAACGTTGGCGTGAATGTCAGCGAGGATGGCGAGGCGAGCGGCCACGGCGTTGGGAATGCTGTTCAGGCTAACAGAAAAACAGGTCTCAGGTCTTAGGTGTCAGGTCTTAGGCTGCAGGTCTCAGACCTTAGTTCGAAGATCTGTGGGACGGCCACGCCCTGATAACCTATTGATGATCTCACTTGAAATTTGCTGAGGCTCCAACGCTAACGCCAAAGACCTAAGACCCGAGACTGACACCTGAAAGCTGCATTCCAATTCTGCGACGTTGCCTTGCCCGTGCCGCTCGACATGGCGTTCTCCTATCACGTGCCGGAAGGGATGGAGCCTGCGGTGGGTGGCCGTGTGCTGGTGCCGTTTCGGCAGCAACGCATGAGTGGGATCGTTGTCGATCTGCACGACCGCCAACCGTCGGTCCAGACCAAAAACGTAGTCAGCGTGCTCGATCCTGCGCCGGTACTCGACGAGCAATTAATGCGGCTGGGGAAATGGATTGCGGATTATTACCTGGCGCCGCTGGGTGAAGTGTTCCGCACCATGCTGCCTTTAAGTGCCGAGTTCAAGCGCAGCATTCGTTACCGCATCACCGATCAGGGACAACTCGCCTTGCATCTTGGCAGTACAACGGGTTCGCCCGGACGATCGCGGCGTACGCCGGAAGAGCAAATGGTTGAGTTTCGCGTCCTGGACTACCTGGTCAATCGTGACGACGCACCGGAGACCAGTGTTCGCTCCGCATCCAGCGCGAGCCGCTCGGTGATTGCCGGAATGGTGCGCAAGAAGTGGATCGTTCGGGAAGACATCTCGGATGCGCGCGATGCGAAGCGGATAGTGAAAGTGGCAGTGCTGCGGGGGGCAGAGTCGGCCCAGAGTGGCAAGGCTGAAGTGGCAGAATCTATCGTCAATTCGATCGGCGAGGACCCCCGTCCCTCCAACGGC
>Ga0126378_10000728_pt1 | contig 24328 bp, 23 predicted proteins | sample PanSoiMetPlot_23_FD_92587 | JGI IMG/M metagenome (GOLD analysis project Ga0126378, IMG submission 92587) | Tropical forest soil microbial communities from Panama - MetaG Plot_23 | ecosystem: Environmental > Terrestrial > Soil > Tropical forest > Bulk soil | place: Panama | collected 2016-02-17
CGCCAGAGCATCGAACTTGGTATTGCCGGTGACCCACACCCGCTCGAGCGGCGCCCCGAGCCCAAGCACCCTCTCCGCCTCCTCGTCTTCTCTCATCAAGAAGAGGTCGATGTCGCGCAGTGGATTGCCGATCATCGAGAACAGCATTCGATACTTGGCGAGGTGCACGGGCGAAAAACGCCCATTGACCAAGGCGACCTTGCTGCCGTGCTCTTTGCAGGCGCGTATCAAATTGGGCCAGATCTCGGTGTACTCGAGGACCAGGACGTCGGGCTCAATCGCTCGGACAGCGCGCCGGGTGGCGCCCCAAAGATCGTACGGGCCGTACACCAACGCGTCGATATGGGACGCCAGCCGCTCGCTCGCCATCATGTACCCGGTGTTGGTGGTGGTGGAGAGGGCGATGAAGCAGCTCGGAAATCGAGATCGCAGCTCGTGAATCATCGGCGACAGGGCCAGAAGGTCGCCGGCGCTCGCGCCGTGCAGCCAAACGCGCGGACCGCCGCCTCGGCGGAAGGTCGCATTTGGGTAGAAGCCGAAGCGCTGAAGGATGCCGCTGCGAGTCTTCCGGTGGAGGCACAGGAAGGGGAAGGCAATCCAGAACACCAGGTAGCTGGCGACGATGTACGCTAACCGCATCCGCTGTGGTCGCTTAGCATCGACGGCCAAAGCGTGATAGCTCCAGCTCGCACGGTTCATCCCTAGATGCAGCTGCCCGCCCGAAAGATCCGGATGGACTCTCCGCCGCCCTATCCGTCGCGTCGGGGCAACGGGCTGTGGCAATCCGTGCTGCACGCCTGGAGCGGGCTGATTCACACCGTCGTCCACCAGCCGAACATGCGCATCCACGTAACCGCGGCGATCCTGGTGAGCTTGGTGGGAAGCGGGATCCCGCTCGGGCTCGCGGAGAAGGTGACGTTGATCTTCTGCGTCCTGCTCATCTTTTTCGCCGAGATCCTCAACAGCGCCCTGGAGCACCTGGTCGACTTGGCGGTGCAGGAGGTACACGAGCATGCGCGAACGACCAAAGACGCCGCGGCTGCCGGCGTGCTCGTCCTCGCAATCGGCACCGTCGTGATTTTCGCAGCGATCCTGGTTCACAATTGGGAGACGGTGACCAGCCACGGGCCGGAAATTCGTCGGCAAGTTATCCTCGGTCTCCCGCTGGCAGCGTCGGCAGCGGCATTGATGGTGGATCGGCCCAGGCCAGCTGCGGTCGACGTCGGATTGTTTCTCCTCGGGTGCACCCTGCTGGCGGCTCTTGCACGACAGACCCAGAGCTTGGTCTTCAGCAGCATGACGCTGGGCTTGCTGGTTGTCGCTGGGGACAGCGCGAGGCTACGGCGCCGGTCGGGCGCTCAGGGCGAATCGAGGTGATCCCCGCGCTAGACGGAGGCCTCTTGCGAACTCACGTCTTCCTCGATCGGAAGAGACTTATCCGCTTCACGTATTTCACTGGCCACCAGATCGATCAGCTCTGTGGCAATGCCGATGATCTGATTCGGGGTGTAGCCTCCGGCGCGAAGTTGATTAAAGAAGGTGCGGGCCAGAATTTTCGTGCCTTTTTGATCGGTACTCACTCTCTGACCTCCCAACCATGACCTTACGACCTCTCCGACGTTACTTTTCATACAACCGACGTGCCATCTCGCCCTTTGAACAGGGAATTCGATGGGCCCCGCGCACTTACGCGATTGGCATGGCTCCTCAGCTGGCCTGCCCGGTGCGAAGTCAGCTACGCACCTTGCCCTTCGCATCCGGCATGCAAGTGCATACTAGAATGCGCACCGAAACGAGTTATGGGACCCTCCATCCCAGAAGTGAGCCTGACATGCGATACACGGTCCGCACCCCTGAGGGCGAACTGACCTTCAACAGCTTCGGCGAGGTGGAGCGTGCGTGGTTGCAGGGGCTCGTCGAGCCGGACGACGAAATTCGGGAAGAGGGATCGACCAAGTGGCGAAAGGCTTCCACCGTGCCGTTGCTCGTCCAGGCGCGCCGGCGCGGCGACGCCGTTTGGGGCGGGACGCAGCCGGCCTGGATCGTGATTGCGATCGTCCTTGCCTCGGGAGCTCTCTACTCGATCGCCAAGGGCCACATGCTGGTCGGGCTGATCATTGCGTTTGGGCTCGCGTTGCTCTTGACGAGAGTGACGTACAAGGCTTTTAAGCGCAGCCGGCCGTAAGGGCGGGAATGGCAACGATGGCGTACGCAACGATCGCGGGAAACCGATACAACGTTCGCGTGATTCAGGACTTGGCCGACAACTGGTCTCTGGAAGTCTACCCCGCTCCGGATGAGCGACGGGTGAAGACTTTCGAGCCGTTCAAGAATTGGCCGGTACCGCTGTGCATCAAAGTGCGGGCGGACTCTCGCGAGGACGCCTTGAGCTTCGCGCTCGACCACATGAAGAAGCTGGGCAAGATAGACGACTTTCATCTCGATCCGGATGAACGCCCCAAGCCTGCTGCAGCCAAGGGCGGACCTGCGGCGCCGAAGGCGGCGGACGCTTCGGGCGAACCCTAACTGTCAGGTTGCACATGAGCGAAAGCGCCGAGAACCCGCCTCAAGTCACGCCCGCGACGGCTGCGAGCGATCAGGAGCGGCAACCGTCCGCCCCGCCGCAAGAGCTTCGGCTGGAAAAGGTCCGCAAGGTCTACGTGCGAGATCTGGAGGAGCGAGAGCGCGTGCACACCGTCTTCCTGGTGTCGCGCAAGGCGCGTAACGTCGGACGCACGGGCAAGAACTATTTGAGCCTGTTGCTGAGCGACAAAACGGGGGACATCGACGCGCGAATCTTCGACGGCATCGAGCAGGTTGAGTCGCTCTTCGCCGCGGGTGACTACGTCCTCGTTCAAGGGGAGGTGATCACCTTCCACGGTAAGCCGCAGATTCTCGTCTCGAACCTGGAGCGGCTGGACCCCGAACCGATCGATCGCAAGGAGTTTGCCTCGCCGCAGCATCAGATCGATCCGAAGCGGGTCGTCGCCCAAATCCGCGAATTGGTCGGCAGGGTTCACGATGCATACGTCAAGGCGCTGCTGCTTGCATTTCTCGAAGAGCCGCAAGTTTCCGACCGACTTCAGCGCGCGGCAAGAGGCGGCCAGGACGCGCATCGCACGTTGTCCGAGCACATCCTTTCGGTGATGAAGCTCGCAAACCGCGTTGCCGATCACTACTCGATGGTCGATCGAGACCTTCTTTTGGCGGGCGCCCTGCTCCACGACATCGGAAAGCTCCGGGAAGTCTCTTCCGAGAAGGGAAGCAGCCCGACCGATGAGAGCCGGTTGGTCGGGCACCTGGTGATGACCGCGCAAGCCATTCACCAGAAGGCTGCGCAGATTCCGGGCTTTCCCCAAGCCCTGGAGAATCACATTACCCACCTGGTGTTGTCGCATCTCGGTTCCCCGGAACACGGTTCTCCGAAGCTGCCGGTGACGCTGGAGGCGATGCTGCTTCACAGCATCGATCTGATGGACTCGCAGGTGAGCTCCTGGCTGGATCTGATGGAGAAGGATCCAAACGACAAATGGACGGAGCCCTCCAAGCTCTACCATCGCCAGCTCTGGAAAGGCGTAGTTCCGACCGCGCGCAACAAGGCCCCGGTAGAGCACCGGCCTCGCAGGCGCAATGGAGCAGATCGGCGCAAGGCTGGCGCAGCGGTCGCGTCGGCAACCGAGTCGAGAGGCGAAGGCTCCACGGACGAGGAACGCCGCGAAACCTCGTTGCCCAAGGACATGACCTTCAAACCTCTGAGCGAGATCGCCGCCGAACCCGCCGCGCCCGCCAGCTCCGACGAAGGTAATCCAACGTCCTGAGCATGCTCAGCTCGTCGCGTCGAGGCTTGCCGCCAAGGATGCTCGGTCAGTAGCGCTGGCAGCTCGCGGTGTCATTGATCAAACGGATGATCAGCGACTCCTCTGTTTTTGCGCTTGCGCGGCCCGCTTCATTCGCTCAACCTTCGAGGCCTTTCCAACAACTGGGGGCCGTCATGGAAAAATCGCTGATCGAGTTGTCCGAAAAATTTCGCCAGGGATTGATCAACCGTCGTGATTTCATCCAGCGGGTGGTCCTTTCCGCCGGCGGCGTCGTTGCCGCAACGCATTTCCTGAAAAAACTAGGATTCGACGCTGGGCTCGTTCGCGAGGCGGAAGCGCACCAGTCGGATATCGAGACGATCGATCTCACCTACCCCAGCGGCGAGGATACGGTGAAAGCATATTTGGCCAAGCCGGCCGCAAAAGGACCCTTTCCATCGATGATCGTGATCCACGAAATCTACGGTTTGAGTGAATTCGCCAAGGACGTCGCGCGCCTCTTCGCGCGGAACGGCTACTTGGCCTTGGCGCCCCACTTCCCGGAGTCGGGGATGGGAGCGCTTACAGACGGCAAGCATTCACAGTGGATGCTCGACACGCTCAAGACGGGCGTCGCGGTGATTCCCGACGATGAGCAAGACAAGCTTCGGGACGGGTTCATCTTCCTCACCCAGCGCGAGGACGTCGATCCCGATCACATCGGCTCTGTCGGCTTCTGCTGGGGCGGGGCGCGCTCATTCACCTTTGCCACTCGAAATCCGCAGCTGTGGGCCGCGGTGGTGTTCTACGGAAGCACGCCCCCGCTGGAAGACCTCGCCGCGATCGCTGCTCCCGTGCTGGCGCTGTACGGCGGGCTCGACAATGCATCGCCGACGAGCATCACCGGACGAGCGGCAGAGACGGCGCGCGCGATGCGCGACGCTAACAAGCCCTTCGAGTGGGAAGTTTACAATCAGGCACCGCATGGATTCTTCCGAGCCGATGCCCCACCTGGAACGCGCGTGGCGGACACTCGGCCGGCGCTGATCGCCAAGGACTTGATGTTCGATTTCCTCAATCGCTACTACTAAACGGCGCTGGTTCTCGGGGACTACTCAACGCCGAGATTGAAGCCAAACATCGCCGCGCTGTTCTTCGAGGTGGTGAGGGCGACCTGCTCAATGGGCAGGTCCTTCAGCTCGGCGAGCTTCTTCGCGACCTCAGCGACGTAGGCCGGCTCGTTCTTCCTTCCGCGGTACGGAACGGGAGCCAGGTAGGGACTGTCCGTTTCAACCAGCAACCGATCGAGGGGGGCGAAGCGAACTGCCTCTTGCAGAGCCTCGGTCTTTTTATAGGTCACGATGCCGGAGATCGACAGTTGCATGCCGAGGTCCAAGTATCGCCGCGCATCATTCACGTCGCCGGTAAAGCAGTGAATAACCCCGCGCCGAACGCCCTGACCGCGCAGGATCTCGTAGCACCTGAGGTGCGCGTCTCGAACGTGAACCACGAGCGGCTTGTCCAGCGACACCGCAAGGGCGCATTGCCTGCGAAACCACGACGCCTGGACATCGCGAGGCGAGTGGTCGTAGTAGAAATCGAGCCCGGTTTCCCCGACGGCAACCACTTCCGGCCGAGCGCAAAGCTGCGAGAGCAGCTCGAAGTCCTCTTCGGTCGCTTTCGCGGCGTCGTGCGGATGGATGCCCATCGTGGGTGAGAAGAACCTCGGGGCTGAACGCGCCACTTCGAGCGCACTGCCGAAGTTGCCCGGTTCGCGGAACTGCCCCACGACGACTGCGTGGACTACTCCGGCGAGCATTGCGCGCTCCATCGTCCCGGAGACCTCCTCCAGTCGCTCGAGGTGACAGTGGGAATCGACCAGCATCATGTCCATTCCTCGAGGAGCTCTCGGGCCTCCTCCCGCGCCTCGGCCGCCTGGAGCGACGCCAACAACGACTCGACGTGAGCTCGTGCCTGCGGTCCGCCGAGGCGGCAGGCGCCTTCCGCGGCGTCGAGGCGGAGGTCATCGGATTGCGCTTCATCTTTCATCACCGAAAGGAGAGCGGGCAGTGCGCTCTGATCTCCGAGTCGACCCAAGCCTCGCGCCGCTGCCCCGCGGCACTCATCTGCTTCGTTGCTCAGAATCGCCTTGAGCCTTTCCAGCGCAGTCGGCGCTTTTACCTCGCCGCAGAGCTCGATTGCGAACGCGCGATCCACGGCTCGCCGCTTCTCGGTTCGGCCGAGCAGGTATTGCGCAGCTTCGCGGTCACCCAGCTTCGCCAGAGCTCCCGCGGCTTGCGTACGCTCGTAAGGCGGGAGCCACAGGCGATTGAAAAGCGCCTGGATCGCCGGAAGCGCCCTCGCGTCACCCAGGCCGGCGAGGGCGCCCAGCGCTCGAAAACGCAGCTCGCCCTTTTGCAGCGAATCGGTGAGAACCTGGATGCCGGAGGCATCGCCAATCGCCGCCAAGCCCCGCGCGGCTTCGAAGCGGATTACGGCATCGGGATCCTGGAGCAGTCGTTGCAGCGCGTCCCGACACGAAGGCCGTTCCAAATCTGCCAATGCACCAGCGACCTGGACGCGAACCAAAGCGGAAGGGTCGGTTGCAAACGGGCCAAGGATGTTCTCGGCCTCCTCCCACGCCGCGAATCGCATGGCGATCTCGATGCCGGCGCGCCTCACCTCCTCCTGAGGATCGGCGAGCATCCGCGTCCACACCGCGCTTGCTTCAGAGCCGAATCCGTCCTCCTTGGCGAGGGCGATCAGCTGCCTGGCGGCGGCGGTGCGCTCTTCCGGCCGACCGGGCTGATTCAGGACAACGAGCGCCCGGGCGAGCAGGTCCCGCCAGGGAGTCACTACTTCACCTCGGTGCCCGGGGGAAAGTTGCCTGGGTCGATCAGTGCGAGCTTCGCTCCGCCCGGCCCGGAGGTGAGGACCATTCCTCTCGACTCAATGCCTCGAAGGACGCGCGCCTTGAGATTGGAAACCACGACCACGTTTTTGCCCACCAGCGGCTCGGGTGAGTATGCCTCCGCAATTCCGGCGACGATCGTCCGCGGCGATCCCTCCCCGAGATCCACGGAGAGCTTGAGGAGCTTGTCCGCCTTGGGCAACCGTTCGGCCGAAAGCACTCTCCCGACTTTGAGGACGACTTTGGCGAATTCGGGGTACTCGATCTGCTCCGATGCGGCGACCGTCGTTTGTGGCGCACCTCTATCCGCCACCGGCGAGATCGTCTGCCCGGGAGTCAGGATCGCCGAGACTTGGGCCTCTTCGAGCCGCGCAATCAGCGGAGCGGGTACACCGATGGCGCGGCTGCGATCCAGCAGCGGGTATTTCGCGCTGGAAATCCGCTCGAAGGTGAGGGCTGGCGCGCCGAGTTGCTCGAACAGCTTGTCTGCCAGCCGAGGAACCACCGGCGAGAGCAAGCCGGCGAGCAGATAAACCACCTCCGCTGCGTCGGAGAGCACGTGCCGCGCGAGCTCAGGTTCGTTCTTCAACTTCGCCCAAGGCGCTTGAACCTGCAGAAACTGATTGGCCCCTTGCGCGATCTCTGAGATCGCCTTGATCGCTGCGCGGTACTCGAGGCGTTCGAACGCGGCCCGCACTTCCGAAGATCGGCGCAGCGCATCCTCCACCAGGTCCCGGCCCGGTCCCGGTCCCGCCGTGGATAGGCGCCGCTCCAGCGAGTTGGCGAGCATCGAAAGCGTCCGATTGGCGAGATTGCCGATGTTGTTGGCCAAGTCCGCATTGACGCGCAGCCGAAATTCCTTGAGCGATAGATCGAGGTCCTCCGGCCCAGCCCCGAGGTTGGCCGCATAGAAGTACCGCAGATAGCTCGGGTCCAGTTGCTCAAGATAGGTGCGTGCGGTGATGAAGTTGCCTCGCGTTTTGGACATCTTCTCGCCGTTCACCGTCAGGTGGCCGTGAACCACCAGTCTGCTGGGCCGCTTGAGATTGGCGACTTTCAGCACCGCCGGCCAGAAAAGCGCGTGAAAGTAAACGATGTCCTTCCCGATGAAATGGAGAACCTTCGCCTCCGACTCCGCAGCCCAATAGGCGAGCGCGTCTTTGGCTTTGCCGGTCTGATGCGCCCATCGCTCCGTTGCGGCGATGTATCCAATCGGCGCGTCGAGCCAGACATAAAAGAACTTGTTCTCTTCGCCCGGAATGGGAAAGCCGAAGTACGGACCATCGCGAGTGATGTCCCAGTCGGAGAGCCCCTTTTCGAAAAAGGACTGGAGCTGGCTGGCGATGCCGGGATTGAGGAACTCGGAATTGCGGATCAGCCCGAGAAGAAAATCCGCGTGCTTCGAAAGCCGGAAGAACAGGTGAGTGGATTTGCGGAGGATGGGCGTCGATCCGCACAGCGCGCAACGGGGGTCGATCAAGTCGGTAGGTGAGTACGCCTTCCCGCACTTCTCGCAGACGTCGCCGTACTGGTCCGGCGATTTGCAGTTGGGGCACGTTCCGCGGATGAAGCGATCGGGGAGAAATCGCCGATCCTTGGGGCACCAATATTGTTCGATCTCGCGTCGGTCGATGTCTCCAGCGGCCTTGAGCCGACTGTAGATGAGCTCAGCGTAGTGCTTGTTCTCCGGGGAATTCGTGGTCCAAAAGCAATCGAACTTCACGTCGAAGTCGCGAAAGTCCGCTTGATGCTGCTCGAAGAATAGAGCGACGAATTCCTCCGGCGGCAAGCCCTGCTTGGCGGCGTTCAGCTCGATCGGCGTGCCATGCGTGTCGTCAGCACAAAGGAAGATGACATCCCTCCCGCACGAGCGCAGAAAGCGGACGTAGATGTCCGTTTGCACGTACTCCACCAGATGGCCGACGTGGATCGGCCCGTTCGCATACGGCAGTGCGCTGGTGATGAGCAGTTTTTCAGCCATCCGACGGGTACCTTATCTGGAGCAGTGTCTATTGCGAATCGCCGTCAGGCAGCGACCCGCTGGCAGACACTCCATAACAGCCGCTCGAGGACCAAGCTACCCTCGGCCGACGTCTTAAGTGCCAGGTCCGCATCGGCGCAGCGGACGAGCGCGGTCAACAGCTCGCGGCGCTCGTAGCGCGCAGCGGCCTGCATTCCGACGAATGCTGCGTACGGATGGGGCGGCCGTTCATCCGCGGCCTCCGCTTCCCTCTCGATGCCGGGGAAGACGCGCGATTTAAATTCTTCGAAATGCCTCGGTGCGCGCCCGCGCGCATGGCGAAGCAAACGGTCGTGGCTTACCAACAGTGTGCGAATGATGGATGCGATCGCGCCCAGCATCTGCAGCGGATGGACCCCTTGCCCCAGGGCGTGGGCGACGTAGCGCAGCGCTGACTCCAGGTCTCGCTGTTGAAGCGCGTTGGAGAGCTCAAGGAATTCCTCCTCTCGCGTTCGGCTGATCAGCTGATCGACGTCGCTTGCCTCGATCACCGGGCCGTCGGCGTGCAATGCCAATTTCTCCAGCTCCGTTTGCAGCAAGCGCATGTTTCCACCGCAGCGATCCTTGAGCAGCGCCTCCGCGCCGCTGCCCAGCCTCTTCTTCAGAGGGCCGAGGATTTCCATCACGACGTCCGAAACATCGAGATCCTTCAATCGAGAAGCGACCCTGCGCTCGATGATCCGCCCGCGCTCGCGAACGAGCTTGAAGAAAGGATTCTTGGGGTCGACATCCGTCGCGGCGATGACCAGAATCTGCGTCCTCGGAAGATCCTTCTCCAGCAAATCAAGGAGCGGAGAGACGTCTGAGCCGGGCGCAGAGATGTGCTCCTCTTCACAAAAGGCAATCACTTCCCGCACAAATGCCAGATCCGCCTCGCTCAGCTCGATGTTGAGCTCCTGCTTCCACTGCTCCGGGGTGGGCGCATTGGGATTGGCTGCCGAGAGATCCGAAACCCCCCAGCCGGCCTTCGCTGCCAAGCCCAGCACCCGGCGAGCCCCCTCTTTTCGCTTCCCGGAAGTCCACGCTTCCCGCGCTTTCGCCAAGCCGTCCGCTCGTCCCTTCTTCGGCGCCAAGAACTCAGGGTCGCGAACCAGCACTACTTTGCGACCGGGCAGCAGCGGCAGAGTAGCCAGGTCCTGCGCCACTTCTGCGGGAGAGGCGGCGTCCAGCACCGAGTAACTGAGGTCGAGGGACCCCTTCGTCAGCAGCCGGCCGATCAGCTCCTCGGCGCCCTTTCGAACCAGGAACTCTTCGCCCCACAGTAGGTAGAGAGTTGAAATGGAGCCCTCTTCTGCCGCTGCCAGAACGTCTTCCAGTTGATCGCTCATGCTTCTCGTCCCATCTCGATCAGCATGCGCTCGAGTTGAAGGCGGGGCGAACCATTTCGTTCGCAGATCGCCTCCGCCGCTCGCGCGAGCAGATCCCAGCGCCTGTGGAGCTCGGCGTTGGGCTGCTTGGCCGAGCTCTGATCGGCCATCTCTCGCAGATCCGCGTACCGCAGGTGGGCTGACCCGCTCTGTACGGCGACCAAATCCCGGAGCCAAACGCGAAGCACGGCAATCACCTCCTGCGCCACTTCGCGCGACGCGCCAAACGTCTCCGCGAACTGAAGCAAAGCCATCGGCTGCTGTCGCAGCGCCGCTTCGAACAGAGTGATGATCTCCCTTCGGCGGCTCAATGCGTCCATATCCAGCTCGAGCGCCCTCGACAAGCTGCCCTCAGCCATGAGCGCAGCCAGTTGACCAGTCTGCGGATCCAATTCGAGCTCCGCCTGCAACCGCCGGGAGATGAAATCCGCGGGAAGCGGGCCGAAATTGACCTTCGAGCACCGGCTTCGAATGGTGGCCAGCAGGCGCTCGGGTGAAGAGGCAATCAAGATCAGCACGCTTCCCGGAGGAGGCTCCTCGAGGGTCTTCAAAAATGCATTCTGCGCCTGAGCGTTCATCTGATCTGCAGAGGCGATGATCGCGATCTTTCGACTTCCTTCCAGCGGCCGCAGTGCGAGCCGCTCTTGCAGCATCCGGATCTGGTCTACGCGGATGTCGCGCGACGGCGTGTTGGAAAATTCGGATCGAGAAGCCAGACCGCGCGCGATCATCTCCTCTTGCGGCAGGATCCAGGTCACGTCTGGGTGACTGCGGCGTAGAATCCTGATGCAAGTGGAGCACTCGCCGCAGCCCTCGCTCGGTTTTTCCCGGCACAAGAGTCCTTGCGCGAACCCGATCGCGCACAGCTCCTTGCCGACGCCTTCCGGTCCAGCGAAGACGTAAGCATGGTGAATCGCGCTTGTCTTGAGGGCAGACCGGAGGGCATCCACCGCCCGCTGCTGCCCAAACACTGCGGCCAGGGTCATGATCTTCTCTATCTATGCGAAGGTTCCGACACGTCAATCGAGACTGATACCCGGCGCTTGAGGCGGAGCAGCCGTCGTCCCACTCTGCACGATTGCCGCAGCGCACAGCAGGAGCAGTTCTGAAAGCGCGGGCGAGGTGGGCAAGCGCCGCTCATCCCGTGGTGGCAGAGGGCGAAGTCGAAGCGGACCGGGTCGGCAGGGTCGACTTTCCTAAGCGACGCCGTGATCTCTTCGGCCGTTTTCCAGCTCAAATCCTTTCGGCGCGTGAGCCCGAGATATCTCGCGATTCTTCCCACGTGCGTGTCGACCGGGACCAGCAACCTTGACGCCGGGATTTTTCGCCAAATGCCAAAGTCCACGCCGTCCGGCCCGCGCACCATCCAGCGGAGGAACATGTTCAGCCTCTTCGCGGCACCTGGGCCCAAGGGAGATGGCAACAGATGATCGAGGCCGCGCTCCGGCCCAAGCTCGCGTCGAAGCGACGCCATCGGCACCCTTCGCAGGGCGCCAGTGAAAGCGCTCAAGGCATCGTGCAAGCTCCGCTCGCCATTGAGCCCCTTCGCGAAGAGAGCTTCCAGGCTGCCGCGCTCTCGGAGAGCTCTTCCAGCCCCCATCAGCAACACGGCGATGTCCGTCCCCACGTTGAAGCGGTACACAAAATCGTCGAGAAGCCCACGGGCGCCTCGGACAGTTAAGCCCGAAGCAAAATCGGCGGGGGAAGACCCCATCCCAGACAGGAGGCCATCCAGCTTGGGCTTGAACAGATCTGCGCGGCCGTAAGCGAGAGACGCCGAAAGCAATCCCGCAACTTCAATGTCCCGCGGATGCGAGTAGCGATGGGGAAACTCTACCGGATCGAACGGAATGCGGGCCTGGTACGGCGCTTCAGCGAGCAACGCGTTGAGGTGAGTCTTGAGCTGCTCGGCGGACCTGCTCGACAACGCGCCGCGAGCCCTAGCGCGTGAGCTCGCGAACTGCATGGCCGAGCTCCGGCAAAATCAACTGGTCCATTGCAAGCCGCGCGGCTTGCGGCGAGCCGGGGAGCGCGAAGAGGACCATCCCGCGATAGGTCCCGGCAACCGATCGAGACATCATCGCCGGACTGCCGATCTCTTTGAACGAAAGGTATCGAAACAACTCTCCGAATCCGGGCAGCCGCTTTTCCAACAGCTGCTCCAGCACTTCCACCGCGTTATCGCGCCGGCCGATTCCGGTTCCCCCATTGAGGATGACCGCTCGAGCCCCGGCCTCGCTTGCGCTCTCGATCGCGGAACGGATTTCCGCCGGATCGTCGGTGACCACTCGATAGCCGCAGACGATGTGGCCGGCTTTCTCCAGGGCCGCGCGGATCGCTTGCCCGCTCTCGTCCTGCGGGGCTCGTCGGCTGTCCGAGCAGGTGATCACGTAAGCGGCGACTTGCGTCGGGGCCTTGGACTTGTGCTCGCTCGCCGCCTGCGAGCCACCTGTCCCGTGCTGCGGGTGGTGCCGCGCACCGTCGCCCTCGTGTCGATCGTGTGCCATCGCTCCTGCTCCGACGGAAGCTCTACCATTCGGGGTTCCATTCCTCCAAGAAGAGCTGGCCATCGGCGGCTGTAATCTTGAACGTCCTTTGATCGTCGCAGACGCCCGGCGAGGTCATGTTTCTGCCCGTCGCCACGTCGAAGCCCACCTCGTGGCACGGACAGACGAGCAGGTTATTGACCAGGCGACCGCCGGAGAGGAGGCAACCGGCGTGGTTGCACCAGTCGTCCAGCGCGCGGTACTCGCCCGCGACCTTGGTGACCACAACATTCGCTTTGCCAATTTCGAAGCCGCGCATTTCGCCTTCGGCGAAGTCCGCCGGCCCCAGTCGGATCCGGATCAGGGTCATTTCGAGGAAAATTGCTGTCGATCGTCCGCAGCTTACGCCAAACCGCGGCCCGATGCAGAAGAGTGATCTGTTCGACAGATTGGGTGAGGAACGAGGAGATAAAGCTGTATGTTTCTTTCGATGGCCCCCATCGATCGAGTGGCTGCTCTCCGAGCCCTTCGCGACATCTCGTTGCTCCTCCAGCTGAAGGGGGAGAATGCGTTTCGCTGCCGGGCCTATGAAGTCGGCGCGGATCGGCTCGCAGGCCTGTCCGAGGATCTCGGCTCGCTGGTGGCAGAAGGCAAGCTTGAGAACCTGCCGGGCATCGGCCCCGCCTTGGCTGAAAAAATCACCGAGATGGCGACCACCGGGCGGATTCGTTTTCTGGATGAGCTTCGCTCCGAATTTCCGCCGCGCATCCTCGAGCTGATGAAGCTTCCGGACATGGGTCCCAAGAAAGTGGCAACCCTGTGGCGCGAGCTTCAAATCGGCGACATCGATTCGCTGGAGGCGGCATGTCGATCCCAGCGCGTCCGCGCGATCCGCGGATTTGGCGCGAGGACCGAGGAGAAGATCTTGGCCGGCATCGCGCTCTATCGGCGATCCGGTTCGCGGCGCCGCCTCGGCGATGTCCTTCCCGTCGCCGAGGAGCTTGAGGCGCGGGTGCGCGAAATTCCCGGCGTCATCCGCTCGAGCATCGCCGGCAGCGTCCGCCGCTTCTGCGAGACCGCTGCCGACGTGGATTTGATCGCATCCGCCGCCGAGCCGCAAACGGTGCTGCAGGCATTCGCCCAGCAACCCGAAGTGGCCCAAGTCCTCGGCTCGGGCGAAAGCAAATGCTCCGTCCGTCTCCTCACTGCGGATTTGCAGGCTGACCTTCGAGTCCTCCGCGACGAGGACTTCGCCACTGCACTTCACCACTTCACCGGCTCAAAAGCTCACCACATTCGACTGCGGGGGCGAGCCCAGGACCGCGGCCTGAAGATCTCGGAATGGGGCGTGCACCGGGGCGAGCAAAAGCTGCCGGTCGAGACCGAGGAGGCCCTCTACGAGCTTCTGGAGATGCAGCACGTACCTCCCGAGCTGCGCGAGGACTGGGGAGAAGTCGAGGCTGCCATCGATCGCGCGATTCCGACCGATCTGCTTACCGAACCGGATATCCTCGGCAACGTCCACAGCCATTCCACCTGGTCTGACGGCAAGAACTCGCTCGAGGAGATGGCGCGCGCCGCGCAAGCTCGCGGGCTGAAGTACCTCACCGTCACCGAGCACAGCCAAAGCGCATCGTACGCGGGCGGGCTCAAACCCGACGATTTGAAGCGCCAATGGGACGAGATCGACCGGCTCAACTCGGAGCTCGGCGGCATTCGTCTCCTTCGCGGAAGCGAGGTGGATATCCTCGAGACGGGCGAGCTGGACTTCCCCGAGTCACTCCTCGAACAGCTCGAGGTCGTGATCGGATCGATTCACGCCCGCTACCAAATGGACGAGGAGCAGATGACCCGCCGAGTGCTCCGGGCGTTTGACAACCCTTGTCTGCACATCCTCGGCCACGCTACCGGCCGGTTGATCAACAGCCGCGATCCGTATCCGCTGCGGATGGAGCAGATTCTCGATCGAGCGGCTGAAAAAGGCGTGGCGCTGGAGGTCAACGGCAACCCGCACCGCCTCGACCTCAAAGCCGAGCACGTGCGCATGGCCCTCCAGCGCGGGGTAAAGTTGGTGGTGAGCACCGACGCGCACAGTGTCCGCGAGCTGGGGCACCTGCGCTACGCCGTAGGCACCGCCCGCAAGGGTTGGGCGCGCCAAAGCGATGTGTTGAACACGTTGCCTGCGGACCGCTTCGTCTCCGAGCTGCGGCAACGCCGCCGCGATGCGACCAGGAGCTGATAAGCTGGGCGCGGAATGCGCGCGCTCTTCCTGCCTCTGCTGGCGCTGCTCTCCGCGGACTCCGGCGATCGCCCGAGCAGCGCCGTCCTTCGTCGCACTTACGAAGGCAGCCGCTCGTCGATCGTGCAGGTGATCGGTCCCAAGGGGTCGGGCACTGGAATCATCGTCGGCGCCGGCGGCGAGGTTTTGACCTCGGTGGACTACGTCGGCCTAAACGAGGCGAAGGTCCGCTGGGAGGGCCGAGAGCTGCCGGCTCGAGTAACCTTGGCGAACGCCAGCCTCAAAGTGGCGATGATTGAAATCTCCGCGCCGGGCTCGTTTTCCGCGGTGGCGGTGAAGCTCCCCGAGTCGCTGCAGACCGGCAGCTGGGTCTTGGGCATTGTCGGCGCCGGCACTTCGAAACCTTCCGTGTTGGTCGGGACGGTGACGCGCTCGAACAGCGAAGAAACGCCGTTCGCGGAGACGAACATCGCCCTGCCGCCAGGCAGCCCCGTCTTTGATGGCCAAGGTCGGATGATTGCGCTTGCTGTTCAGCGCAGCGGCAAGAAAGCGACCCTGGTCCTACCGCTGTCCAAAATCAAGGCCCAACTGGCCAGCGCTCTTCAGCAATGACCGCCCTGCCCAGAACCTGGCGCCTGTCCGCCGTGCAGGAGGCGCTTGGGCTTTGGATGCTGAGCTTCCTCGCCATCCTGCTGTCATCTGCGTTCTTGCGCGGGTACGCCAAGCTGGTGGCGACGATCGCCTTCCTTTATCTGCCCCTGATCGCGATGAACGGCAGGGAGGAGGATTACCAGGACTACGGCGTGACGCTTCGTCGTTGGCGCGAGGACCTAAAGCTCGCCGCGGTTCTGTTTGCCCTGGTCGTTCCAATCTATTTCGCCGGCTACCTGCTTTTCGCCCAGCTGCTCTCGCACCTGCCCAGGCCAATCGCCGCGTCCTTGTGGCCGTACGGAACCCCAGTGCACTTCAAGCCGCGCCTTCCGGCCAAGCTCGACCTTTGGCTGCTCGACCAACTTTTCGTCGTGGCCCTGCCCGAGGAATTTTTTTACCGAGGGTACCTTCAGACGCGGCTTCGCGACGCCTTTCCTCAGGGGCGTTTTTTTCTGGGAGCTCGCCTGGGCCCAGCGTTTTTTCTCACCGCTGCTCTTTTCGCCTTCGGCCACCTCGCGGTATTCGAAATCTGGCGGCTGGCCGTTTTCTTTCCCGCGCTCCTGTTTGGCTGGCTGCGAGAGCGCACCGGGACGGTGGCGGGTGCCACGCTGTTTCACGCCGCTTGCAATATCTACGAGCTCGTTCTGCGGGTCTCGTTCTTCGGTCCGTGAGCGCTTAGAACGACACCTGCTGCAGACTCAAGTCGCGCCCGATGGCGATCGCTGTCGCGCTCGGAATCTCGATCCAGTTTGCTGCGCGATTGGGATGTGAAGCGAGCGCCACCGTCCTTCGGCGCCGGTGCGCGCGCACCACCGGGAGCGTCTCGAGCGTGGTCGCGTCGATGCCGCACCGCTCGCAGTCCGCGGAGCCTTCCAGCAAAGTGTAGAAGAGAGGCTCGCTGCCAAAGCGCGCCGCGACGAGGAGCGAGCCGTTGGTGGCGATGCAGTTCACTGTACCCAACGTCGAAGAACCCGCGTCCGCGGACATTTGCTCGATCGCGCGAAGAGTCTTGCCCAGCAGCTGGGCGACGAGCCGAGATTCGACCGACAAATCGTCCATTTTGCCCACGTCGCGCAGAAGCTTGAGAAAGAGCGCGAAGATCAGCTCGCCGCGCGTATCCCCAGCGATTTGCCTCTGCAGAAACTTTGGCAGCTGGGCGAGCAGAGCTTCCTTTACCCGAGAGAGCTCGCTCACCGCTCCGACGTGGCAAAACATCCACTGTCGGTATCGGAACGGCTGCGTGTTCTCTTCCGGCGACATCCCCAGCGGCAGTTCGCACGCGTGGTAGAGCAGCGCGTCCGATTCGCGACCCGCCCAAAGCCCGGACAGCGATTTGAGGTCTACCGCGGATCGAAAGCGCTGGAACAAGACTTGATCCTGAGCGTAGGAGGTCAGGCCGACGGCGTTGAATCGCTCTGGCGGCGAGGTGATGACCGCGTTTTCCAGCCGGAGCAACTCGCATCGAAGAAGGTTTGGGTCAGATGTAAAAAGGGCGAACGCCAACGACATCGTGCTCACACTCCGCTTTCAAGTGGGCGATTATCCCTCTGCTAAACGCGGCGAGCCAAACTGCGATTCCTGCGCCTAAATACCTGAAATTCCTACATTTTAAAGCATCCCAAGTTTGACACTCCGGCGGCTGCGCGAATACAGTTCTCGATCACTCCCGCGCTGGCCCCGGAGAATGAATGTCGGACGAGATCGCGATCGGGATCGACCTCGGTACCTCCTATTCATGCGCATCGATCGTTGAGAGCGGCCAGCCGCTCGTCATTCCCAACGAATGGGGCGAGCTGACGCACGCATCGGTCGTTTCGTTCCTTGACGATGGGACCGTCCTCGTTGGCAACAACGCAAAGAAGAACATCATCACCCACGCCGAGTCGACCGTCTACTCAGCCAAGCGGCTCATCGGCAGGTTTTACTTCTCCGACGAAGTGAAGAAGGCTCAGGCGGTGATGCCCTACCGAATCGTGGAGGGCGACAACAAGTCGGTCAGGATCTCCATTCACGACCAATCGTATTCCCTGCCAGAGATCTCGGCGTTGGTCCTCAAGGAGATCAAGGCCATCGGGGAGTCGTACCTCGGCCGTCCCGTGACCAAGGCGGTGATCACCGTGCCCGCCTACTTCAACGACAATCAGCGACAGGCGACGAAGGACGCTGGACGCATCGCCGGGCTTGAGGTGCTGCGGATCATCAACGAGCCAACGGCGGCGGCGCTTGCCTACGGCTTTGGCCGCAACGTCAATCAGAAGGTCGTCGTCTACGATCTCGGAGGCGGCACCTTTGACGTATCGATCCTGGAGATCGGCAAAGACGTCTTCGAGGTGCTCGCCACCGCCGGCGACACCTACTTGGGTGGCGACGATTTCGACGATCGGATCATGGCCTGGTTGGCGGAGGAGTTCCTCAGCACCACTCAGCTCGATCTGCGGCAGAACAAGTTTTGCCTGCAAATGCTGAAGGAGGCGGCGGAGAAGGCGAAGATCGACGTCGGCCGGGACGGCGTCGCTCAAATCCTCTGCCCGAGCATCTGCCAGGACGTCGACGGCAACGTGATGGATCTCAAGAAGACGCTCGCCCTCGATCAATTCAACAAAATGGTGATGGACCTGGTCCAAAGGACGTTCAAGGTCTGCGACGAGGCGCTCCAGGGCGCGCGGGTCACCGCGTCCGACATCGATGCAGTGATCATGGTCGGCGGTCCGACGCGCCTTCCCATCGTTCGCAATTCAGTAAAGCACTACTTCCAGAAGGAGCCGCTCGAAGGCATCAATCCGGATCAAGTGGTCGCAATGGGCGCGGCGCTCCAGGCCCACGCCCTGCTGGACAGCGCTTCGAAGACCTACCTGGTCGATGTAACGCCGCTGTCCTTGAGGATTGGAATCGTCGGTGGCTACACGGAAAAGATCATCGAGAAGAACACGCCCGTTCCGATCGAGAAATCCAAGACCTTCACCACCAGCCGCGACGGCCAGGAGCGGGTGAAGATCCGCGTCTACCAGGGCGAGTCGAATCGGGCGGACGAGTGCGAAATGCTCGGAGAATTCGAGTTCTCCGGGTTTCGGATCGGCTTTCGCGGCGACGTGAAGATCGACGTCAACTTCGAGATCAATACCGACGGAATCGTCAACGTCTCCGCCACCGATCTCGAGACGGGCCAGAAGACTTCCACCACCATCACGCTGTCCTCGGGCCTCTCCGAAGACGACATCCAAAAGTCCATCGAGGCGAACAAGGCAATCCAGCTGTCAGGCCGAGCTGAGGAAAACGCCGCACTGCCGTCCGTGGCGAGCCAATAGCGCTTCTGCTCATGCCTCAACCTCCCGACAAAGGCTCCGGCAAACCTCCCGCTGCAACAACAGGAAGCCCGCAGCGATCGACCGTTCCAACGAAGTCGCCGTTGAGGCCAGCACCGACTGCCGCCAGCGCAGCTCCACCTGGCCCGCCGAGAGCTTCGCCGCCTGTGGTTTCGCAAGCTCCGCGACCGGCAGTGCCGACCCGCTCCTCGCCCGCGGCAGTCCCTGAGCCGAAGGGACGCGTTGCGCCGGCGGCGGACCCCGCGCGCCTAGATCCGGGGGCGATCAATCACCTCAACGCCCTGGCGGCACGGCTCAAGACGCTCGACTATTTTCAGATCCTCAGCCTAGAGAAGAACGCGACTCCGGCCGAGATCAAAGCCGCATTTCACCGGTGGAGCCGCGCCTACCACCCAGACCGTTTTTATCAACTCGCGGACAGCGAGCTCAAACATCGGGTCAACGAGGTTTACAAGCGGATTACCGAGGCCTACTACGTTCTGCGCGACGACGCGAAGCGCAAGGGATACCTATCGGATATCAGCGGTCCCGACCGAGCACAGAAGCTTCGCTTCACCGAGGCATCCGAAGTCGAGACCAAAGCAGCGATCCGGAAGGAGCAAGAGGAACAGATTGGAACGCATCCCAAGGGCCGCCAGCTCTTTCATGCGGCCATGGCGGACGTCGATGCGCAGCGATGGCAGGCGGCTGAGCGAAACCTCAAGACGGCGCTGACCTTCGAACCCGCGAATCCGCGCTACAAGGAAAAGTTGACCGAAGTGCAGCAAAAGCTGCAGCAGCAGTCCAAGAAGTCGAGCGAGCCGTTCAAAATCAAGTAAGGGCCGAGAGCGGCCGCATTGGGTTGGGAGGCGTCACTGGTTCTCGATCTTTTCATTCTCTCGCTGATCGCGGTCTTTGCCGTGCTCGGCGCTTTCGAAGGAGCAATTCGGCAGATCGCGCACGTTGCTGCATTGGGGGTCGGATACGTCTGCGCCCGGCCGCTCGGGCGCGCGTTTGGACCGAGCCTCGCCCAATCGCTGCACCTGCCGCTGCTCTTCGGGGTTCTCGCCGCGACCATTTTGGTGTTCATCGTGGTGATGCTCGCGGTTCGCGCGCTGCTCGTTCGGCCCGTCCGGACGTTGATTCTGTCGCTCAGCCCGGAGCCGCGGCGAATCGATCGCGTGCTCGGATTCGCGTTGGGGGCGTTGAAAGTCTGCCTGATCGCCTACCTGATGATCTCCGCTTTGAGCTTTGTCGAGGACAACGTCGCCTGGACCGGGCGCCGACTGGGGCTCTCCCCCGCGGATTCGATCAGCTTCGCCCTGGCTCGAAAATACAATCTGTTCGAGCTCGTCCAGTACCGTCCGGTGCGCGACCTGGTTCGGATTGCGCGTTCCCTGAATGATCCAACCAAGGCGGCGAAAATCCGAAGCGATCCATCCTTTCGCGCGCTGTCGCAGGATCCTCGATTCGCGCGGACGCTGGATGACCAAGCGATGCAGCGGGCGATCGAGACTGGCGACACGCGATCGCTGTTGCTGAGGGACGAAGTTCTCAAGCTGCTTCAATCGCCGGCCGTCGCCGATCGCCTAAAGGCCGCCGGCGACGCCGCGCAGGAGTAGCGCTTTGCAATCCCACACCCGACGCGGGCCGCCGATCCCACGCCCGCCCGTCGCCCGATAAAGCACTCGCACCTACGCCAGCGCGGAAAATCGCTGGAAGTTGTGTCGAATATCGCGGCGTTTCCTTATTATTGGTGCTTCCCTTCGGAGAGGAAAACCGCGAATGCCGACATCCCCGCTTCCGCCCCGCTGGACGGTCCCGGACGCCCACGAGATGTACTCGATCAGAACCTGGGGCGCCGGGTACTTCGGAATAAACGATCGCGGAAACGTCTGCATCCATCCCGAGGGTCCCAACGGGACGAGCCTGGATCTCAAGGAGCTGGTCGACGAGGTCAGGCGCCGCGGCATCGGCCTTCCGCTGCTGATCCGCTTCACCGACGTGCTGCGGCACCGCGTGGTTCATCTCAACGAGGCATTCAAGCGAGCGATCGCCGAGCACAATTACAAGAACGTCTACCGCGGCGTGTATCCGATCAAGGTGAACCAACACCGGTTCGTGGTGGAGACGATCGTCGATACCGGCCGGCAGTACTCGTACGGCCTGGAGGCCGGGTCGAAGCCGGAGCTTCTCGCGGTGATGGCGCTGCTCGAGGACGAGGACGCGCTGATCATCTGCAACGGCTACAAGGACGAGGAATACGTCGAGACAGCGCTCTACGCTTCCAAGCTCGGACGCAAGGTGGTGCTGGTGGTCGAAAAGCCGACCGAGCTGCCGCTGATCGCCGAAGTGGCTCGGACCACCGGCATCCAGCCGCGGATTGGGATTCGGGTGAAGCTCTCCTCCCGCGGCGCTGGCAGGTGGGAGGCTTCGGGCGGCGATCGCTCGAAATTCGGGCTTTCCAGCTCGGAGCTGATGGATGCGATCGGCTTCATGCGCCAGACGGGGTTGCTCGACAGCTTCGAGCTGCTCCACTTCCACCTCGGCAGCCAGATTTCCAACATCGGCAACGTGAAGAACGCGCTGCGCGAGGCGAGTCGATTCTACGTCGAGGTGGCCAGGCAGGGTGCGCCGCTCAAATACCTCGACGTGGGCGGCGGCCTCGGCGTCGACTACGACGGTTCGCAGACAAACTTCGCGTCCTCGATGAACTACAGCACCGAGGAGTACGCCAACGACGTCGTGTTCTCGATCATGGAGGCCTGCGATCTGGCCCAGGTCCCGCATCCGATCCTCGTCTCCGAGTCGGGTAGAGCGGTGGTGGCGCACCACGCAGTACTGGTGACCGAAGTCCTTGGCGTCAGCGAGTTCGACGTCTCCCAGGTTCCGGAGCGCCTCCCGGAAATCGCGGCCACGGTGTTGAAGAACCTCTTCTCCACCTACAAGGACGTCACGCGAAAAAACATCCTCGAGGCCTACCACGACGCAACCGAGTACAAGGAAGAGTGCCTGACCTTGTTCTCCCTCGGGCACCTGTCCTTGCCCGAGCGGGTCTGCGCCGAAAACATCTTCTGGGCGCTGTGTCAAAAGATTCAGCGAATCGCGCGCGAGATGGACGAGATTCCCGAAGAGCTGGAGACGCTCGAACGCCAGCTCTCCGACACGTACTTCTGCAACTTCTCGGTGTTCCAGTCTTTGCCCGACGCCTGGGCGATCGACCAACTTTTCCCGGTAATGCCCATCCATCGGCTCAACGAAAGGCCGACCCGACGTGGCGTGCTCGCCGACATCACTTGCGACTCGGACGGGAAGATCGATCACTTCATCGACCGACGCGACGTCAAAGACGTTCTCGAGCTCCATGCCCTAAATGAGGATGACTATTACCTGGGGATATTTCTCGTCGGCGCATACCAGGAAATCCTGGGCGATCTGCACAACCTTTTCGGAGACACTCACGCCGTCCAGGTATCAGTCGCACCGAGCGGCGGCTATTTGATGGACCATGTCGTCAGTGGCGATACCGTGACCGAGGTATTGAACTACGTCAGCTTCAATCGCGACGATCTGGTGGCCAGGCTGCGCAAGCTGGCGGAAGCCGCGCTCCGGGCGGGCCGCTTGACGCTCGATGAATCGCGCCACCTGCTGAGCATCTACGAGAACGGTCTTTCGGGGTACACGTATCTCGAGCGAGACGTCGACGCCAAGCTCCAGGTGTCAGCTCAACTTCGGCTCGTTGCGCCGGCGGATGCCAAGCCGGCGAAGAGCGCTTCGACCGGCTCCTAGGCAGCGGGCATCCTGCAACCATTCGACGTTTCCGACACCGTCGGCTGCGGCGACGCGCGGGAATTTCGACCTCTAGCGAACGAAAACCTGATGCCGTCCATTTTTCAGCTCTCGGCCGCTCCAATTGATCGTCTCCAGCAGCGCGGGTCGCCTTTTCTCGACATCGCGGTCAAGGTATCCGATCGCCTCCGGCAGATAATCCATCAGCCGCCGCGGTTTTCGCCTCATCTGGCGATCGGACAATAGAGCGTGCGTCAACCAGGGGAAAACCGCGGTCACATCACAGTGGACGTAAACCGAGCCCGATTGGACGGCCTCAACTGAGACCTTCCCCCAGGTGTGCCCTTCGCCCGCCGGACAGCTCGAGAGCGCGCCATTGTCCACCGGGTCGACGCAAAACTGGAGGTCGATGTCGAAGCCCGCCGTAGGCACATTGAGAATTTGATCCAGCAACGGCTCGCCCTGGAGCGTGTAGTTCTTGGGTACGCCCCCGCCGAGGATCCAGATCGCCAGCTTTTTTGAAAAATGATGGCGGCAATAGTGCTGGATCGCGGCCATCGCGTAGATGTCGGCGTTGATGTCCAGCTCGAACTTGAAATCATCCCCCAGCAGCTTCTTCAGCTTCACCACGTTGAGGAAGATCGAGCCGTCCTGTACCGCGCCGACAAAGATCGGCACGCCAAAGCGGTGGCAGGTGGACAAGAGGGAGGGTTGCCTGACGCCCAGCGACTGCTCGAGCTTCGACATCGCGCGGCCGAGGAGATTGTGAAACTCAGGGGTAGTCATGCGGCGCTGGAACTCCGGTCCTCGAATGATCGCGGAAAACAGGCGGTCGGTGTCGAGCAAGGCCTGCTCGGCAAAGCCGAGGTCGTAGATTCGAATGATCCGCGCCAGGCGGAGTGCCAGGTCCCCGGCGTCGGGGTTTACCTCGCGAATCGCGTGGCCGATCACCCGGTGCGCGTCGTGATAAAGGTTGGCTCCGGTGGTCGTCAGCGCCGAGACGATGCCCCGCTGGATTAGAGGGATGAGGCAGCTCTGGTGCAAGCCCGCCGGAGTCATCGCTCCAGAAACGGTGAGGAAAACCGAGCAGTCCTCGGCCATCGAACGCCGCATCAATTCGAATGCGGTCCGCTCCTGCCGCCCGACGTACGCAGGGAAGGCGTGGCCAAGCAGCTCCGCCGCTTTTTCCCGCCCGGTAATCGGCTGAGGCTCGACGCGTCGCGACTTTTCATAGGCAGTACGAACGGCTCTTGCATGTGTCTTCACAATTTTCGCCATGGAGGCGGAGATATAACCCAACCCGCGAGGCTGCGGCCTAATCGCGAGCCGCAACGGTTTGCGGAGGGTAGAGAGCTCGCTCGTCTCGGGCCAGCACCATTCCGGGGTCTCCGGCCAGCCTTCCCTGAGGGCGACTTGCGTCCACTTGGCGACTCTGGGCCCGAACCTGGTCCGGCGCGCGCAGCCGTTCTTCTTGCGTGCGCAAGGTAGGAGTCTGCCTCGAGCTTTTGCAGGAAATCGACGGTTTTTGATAGGTTTTTCAACGAAGCTTGGCCCGCCGCTTGGTCTGGCCTTGTGACTCAATGGCGGCGAAGCGACTCCACCCGGTCAGGCTGAGCGTAGCGAAGCGACTCGAGAGCGCAGCCCATCACCGTGCCCGTCGTGGCGAGGTCGCCATCGACCGATCCGGAACGGACAGGTGTTTCGTCGGTCCGGTTTTCTGCGGTAGGAATGAAGTGGCGATGATCGACTTGCACTCGCACACCACG
>Ga0126378_10000729_pt1 | contig 24300 bp, 23 predicted proteins | sample PanSoiMetPlot_23_FD_92587 | JGI IMG/M metagenome (GOLD analysis project Ga0126378, IMG submission 92587) | Tropical forest soil microbial communities from Panama - MetaG Plot_23 | ecosystem: Environmental > Terrestrial > Soil > Tropical forest > Bulk soil | place: Panama | collected 2016-02-17
GGATGCAGGAGATCACGCTCGACGTCATCATCCGGCTGGTGTTCGGCGCGGAGTCCCCGCAGGAGGCTGCCGACCTCCGCGGCCGGCTGCTCCACCTCCTCGACGTCTGCGACCCCCCGTTCTTCCTGATGCTGTTCTGGCCCGAGCAGTACACCGGCAGCGGCCTCTTCTCCCGGCTGGGAGGTCCGGTGGTGCGCTGGCTGGCGCGGGCGGGCAGGGGGCCGTGGGGCGAGTTCCTGCGAGCCCGGACGGCCGTCGATGAGGCCATTTACTCGCTGATCCGGCGGCGCGAGGAGGATTCTCGGTCTGCCGCGCGAAACGACATCCTGTCCTTGCTGGTCCATAACCGGCGCGGCGTTCGGCTGAACCGCGTCCAGCTGAGGAACGAGCTGATGACGTTCCTGTTGGCTGGGCACGAGACGACCGCCTCCGCGCTGGCCTGGTTCTTCGATCTGTTGTTGCACCATCCCGACGCGCTGGCACGCGTTCGGCGGGACCTGGCCGGAGGCGACGACCGCTACCTGGAGGCCGCTATCCAGGAGACGCTGCGCCTGCGCCCGCCCATCGGAGAGCTGGGGCGGATGCTGGTCGAGCCGTACACCCTCCACGTCGGACAGGGGGAAGCGGCCCGCTGCTACCGCCTGCCGGCGCGGGCCCGCGACGGCCGCCGGGTCATGCTGATGCCCAGCATCTGGCTAATCCAGCACGACGCCGCCAGCTACGCCGACCCGGAGCGCTTCCAGCCCGAGCGCTTCCTGGACCAGCGTCCGGACCCGCTGGTCTGGCTGCCGTTCGGCGGCGGTCAGCGGCAGTGCCTGGGCTACCGCTTCGCGCCCTTCGAGATCCGGGAGGTCGTCCGCGCGGTCCTGGGCGCGGTCGACCTGCGGGCGGCCTCGCCCCGGCTGGAGCGCGTCGTCGTGCGCCGAATCACGCTGGAGCCGGCGCGTGGAACGCGGGTCGTCGTGACGGGATGATCTACGTCGTATTCGGACCGCCCGGGAGCGGTAAGGGGACCCAGGCCGAGCTGCTCATCCGGGCGCTGGGCGTGCCACACATCTCGACGGGCGATTTGCTGCGAGCGGAGGCCGAAGCGGGCACGCCGCTGGGCCGGCAGGTCGCCTCGATGCTGGCGGCCGGCGAGCTGGTCCCGGATGAGCTGATCGAGCGGGTGCTGGAGCGCCGCTTGCAGGCGCCCGATGCCCGGCTGGGAGCGATCCTCGACGGCTACCCACGTACGGTTCCCCAGGCCCGTGCGCTGGACGACCTGCTGGCGTCGGCCCGCCGGCGGGTGGACGCCGTGCTGGCGCTGGACGTCGACGAGGAAACAGTGCTAGACCGCCTCCTGCGCCGCGCCGCAGAGCAGCGCCGCACCGATGACAACCCGACGTCAATCGCGGAGCGGCTGCGGGAGTACCGGCAGCTCACGGCGCCGGTGCTCGACCACTACCGCGCAGCGGGTGTGCCGGTCATCGAGGTCGACGGCACAGGCGGTGTCGAGACCGTGCACCAGCGCATCGTAACGGCGCTCAACCGTGTTCCCCCTGGCCGCGTCCACCCTACCCCTGGGGGTCGATAGGACCAACTGCCGGCAGTCGGCCCTTTCCCGGGTGCCGATTACGGCCATCTCCCGGCACTTGGCTCACTTGCGCTACAGCTGGGGGCTGGCCGGCGATCACACGCCGACCGTTCTGCTCACTCAGGCCCCATTACGAAGCCATCTTGGGGCGCGCGAAATTGGCCGCGATGAGTGCTGCCACGGCGACCACGCCAAGCACAATCGCGTGGGTCGTGTGCCGGCCGGAGGGATGAGTCGACAGGACGTTGATGACGCCGAAGAAGTAGAGCACCGCGAGAATGACGCAGAGGACCGCGAAGGCGACCAGTGCGATGGCCAGCGTTGCGCTTTGCGTTTGCATGGCCGGTCAGGGTAGCAAGCTGGTTGGCGAAGAAGAGGACCGCGCCCTCTCTATTCCAGGCGCCGGCCCCCTCCCCCGGCTTGGCCGGGTACTCCCCCGACTTCGCGGGGGAGAGACCCCCCTCCCTCGGCTTCGCCGGGTACTCCCCCGACTTCGCGGGGAGAGACCCCCCTCCCCCGGCTTCGCCGGGTACTCCCCCGACTTCGCGGGGAGAGACCCCCCTCCCCCGGCTTCGCCGGGTACTCCCCGACTTCGCGGGGGGAGAGATGGCCCACCCCCGCTTCGGCGCTACCTCATGGGATGCCCGCGCCCGCGGCCGGCGACACACAGAGCGCGGCGTCCAGGTAGTCCTGGACGGGCTGGAACAGACCGTTTGGAATGAGATCGGCCAGCTGGTCAAGCCGGCACCAGGCCAGCTCCGCCAGCTCCTCGGCGTCCGCCACGTAGGGGGCGCCGCTCACGACTCTGCACGCGAGATACACCATGTGGCGGCCTGTGGTGGGATGAACCCTCTCACCGAGGACCTCTATCGGTGAGACCTTGAGACCAACCTCCTCGTGCATCTCACGAGATACCGCGGCCTCGAACGTCTCGCCAGTTTCGACCTCGCCGGCAGGGAGCTGCCATGACAACGTCCCCTCCCGCCTGCGACGCCGCACCAGAAGCACCTTCCCACCCGCAACGATGATGGCGGCGACGATGGACCGCCTGAGAGTTGGTGCGGCGGCTGCGGTGTCAGTCATGTCGGGCGTGGTGATTTGTGTTGGTGCCAGCTTACGAGAGGGTTTGGATAGACCGCAGGCTGAATCTTAGAGCTGCGGGGCGGGAAGCCGTGGTACGACCGGCGTGTTACAGAGATCTCAGACCACGACCTGGCCGCGATCTACCTCCGCGAACTCACGTCGAGGTCGTAACTACCCCACTGGGACCGTCAGCAGAGCCTGAAAGATGCTGGTCAGTGGGATGAAATGGGTCAGCCTCGCGCGGTCCACCCATGTCGCTGTCAAATTCTCAACTACATCCCTGTTCTCGACCGTACCGGCAAGGTAGTCGCAGAGAAAGTAGTCGCAGAGGACGCGGGTCACAGGATGAAGCCTGGAGCCCAGAAAGCGGCTGACGGAGCAGTGCACCCCAGTCTCGGCAAGCGTCTCGCGCACAGCCACGGCAGCCGCATCGCCACCCGGCTTTACGATCCCGGCGGGGAACTGCCACGAGATGCCGTTTGCAGCGTCGCGGCGACACACGAGCAGTACTTGAGGCCCGTTTGTGACCACGGCGATCGCCACCTTCAGCACCTCGGCGGCGGGGCAGTGGTCGTAAGCAAGCTCGCCTTCGTCCACGCCGAGTTGCTTGCATAGCGCGCGGACATTGAATGGACGCGGGCGGTGATAGCCCTCTTCCCACCCGCGATAGGTCGACGGAGCTACGCCGACCTTCTCGGCGAGCTCCTCCTGTGTAAAGCGGCGGCCGCGAAGCTGGCGCAATCGGTTCGGATAGGAAGGGCCAGGCGTCATTTCAGCGGAAAGTCAGCGCTTTGTGCGCTGGTCTTGTGAGCCGCCGTAGGCGAAGCTGACAGGCATGGCGCGGGGGTCAAGGAGGTCATGGGATCGCCTCATCGTTCACCCAGGCACCTTCCAAGCCAGGCTCTTCGAGACTGACCCCAAAGATCCGGCCACTCGCCTCGCCATCCACTTCCGCGGCCGAATGCGGCACGGGCTCCCCGGGCCGGCCCACGCCCCCATGAAACCCAGGTTAACCGTCCGTGCGCAGGTTGTGAACATGCAGCCCGGCAAACATCCCCGTCGTCCAGTGCTGCACAGGCAGACGTTGTGAATTGTCAACTAAGCGACGAGGAGGGAAGCAATTGATCCGAGGGACCGCACTTCGTGGAAAAGGCGGAGGCGAGCTGCTGATGCAGCGCATCCTGCGCGTCCTCTTCGTGGGGGTCCTGCTCGTTTTGTTGCTGCTCGGCGTGCGGGATGTCCTGCGGCCGTTCGTGCCCCTCCTGACAAGCCGCCAGACACCTGCCCCAGACGCGGCAGCCGCCTACCCGCGAGAGGGCGCCGAGGCGTTCGCCGTTCGCTTCGCACTCGTCTACGAGACGTACGACGGCGCGCATCCGAATGCCCGGCAAAAGGCGCTGGCGCCCTACCTGGCCGACGGCGCCGACCTGGCCATGGGCTGGGACGGCAACGGGAAGCAGTCGGCCGTGCAAGGACTACCCAGCGGCATCAATGTGCGGGATGGGCATCAAGCTCAGGTGACGGTTGCCGTGCTCATCGACAACGGGCGCTGGGTCTACCTCTCGGTTCCAGTGATCTCCGACCAGGGAGCATTCGCCGTTGCCGCAGCGCCCGCACTGGTCCCGCCTCCCAGAAAGGCGACATCGACTCAGCCCGCCGTCGACCTCAACTTCCAGGAGGACAGCGCACTGTCCACCCAGCTCCGCTCGTCCGTGACGACGTTCTTCTCCGCATATGCTCGCTCCAGCACGACTGATCTCGACTACTACTCCGCACCTGGGGTGCACTTCGCGGGGCTGAGCGGGGCGGTGGACCTTGCGGAGCTGACCAGCGTGTCGGTCGCTCAGGGGGCCCCCGGGCAGAGGGTCGCGGTGGCCAGTGTCCGCTGGCTGGACAAGGCGAGCGGCGCCAGCTTCGTGCAGCCGTACCGGCTGGAGCTGGTGCTGTACGCAGACAGATGGCTCGTGAGCCAGATGACACCGGGGAGGTGAGCCAAATGATCCACGCGTTCTTGGCCGCGGCCGGAATCGTCCTGGCGTTCGGGCCGAACGCCGCTGCCACGATCGACCCGACCGGAGCGCATGCGGCAGACGTCGCGAAGCAGGCGATCGCCAACATCTTCCTGGCGGTCCTCGCAGTACTCGGCGTCGTGGCGTTGTGGCGCCGACGGATGCTGGAACTCGTCGGGCTGGTGGCGCTGGCGGTGGTTTGCGCCACGTTCGTCTACTTTCCCAGCACCATCCAGGCAATCGCGGCCGCGGTCGTCAAGGTCCTGGAGGGGGGGTAACTACGTGGACCTCCCTGTCTACACAAGCCTGCTGCGCGTGGAACGCCGGCTCTACCACATCGGACGGCTTGAGCTGCCACGGCCGGTCACCCTGACCGAGGCAGCCGTGTTCGTGCTGGCCTTCAGCCTGCTCGTTGCGCCGACCCGTCTGCTGCACATCGCCATCGGCCCAGGCTGGCTCTGGCTCTATCTCGTGGTGCCCTGGCTGGCGTCCTGGGCGTCCACACAACCGCTCGCGGACAGCAAACGGCTGCATACGTGGGCGCTGTCCCAATTCCGCTACCTCCTCACCGAGCCGCGCGTCCTGGCCCGGCTACGCCCTGTCAGCGAACCGCGTCGGCTGCGTGCGGAGGTGTGGGTTTGGCGGCCGACCGGCCGGCTAGCCCGGCGGCGGATATGGAGAGGCCACCACCTAGGGGGCTGTTGAAGAAGTGTCACCGGACCTCGAACGCCCATGCGGCCCGCCTGCACCCGGGCCTTCTGCGCTCCTCGCGTGCGTATTGCACGAATACGCGTGCTCCGGTGCTCGGCGGCCCGGGCGCATTCGGACCACCTGGCCGCCCGATCTCTCGGTGCCATTCCTCAACAGCCCCCTAGAGAGCCTGAGATGAGCAGCTACCGCCTGGACTATCTAGAAAACGGCTTGCTGGTCGGCTCGGACTGCGCCTGGGCCTGGTTTCGACTGCCGACGCACTCCTACGATGCGCTGTCGGAGGGTCAGCGCCTGGCTCTGCTGGCGCAGGAGGAGCGTCTGCTGTCCGGGCTTCGTGACGCGGAGGGACATCTGCTGATCGTCCCTCGCAGCTACCCAGCGTCCCAGTGGGCGGCGGAACTGCAGCGGCGAACGACGCGACCGGCGCCGGGCTGGAGCTCCTACCTGGACGCGGTCACGAATCACCTGAGCGGTCAGCGCATCCGGCAGCGCGAGGTCTACCTGGGCTTGCGGCTGCACCGACCACCGCGTGGAGGCTGGATAAGGAACTTGTTTGTTGCGCAGGAGCGTCTGACCGGCCTCGAGGATCCGCGGCCATCAGCCGCCGAGCTGCGGGAGCTTCGGAAAGGACTCGACCTGATGCACCGAACAGTGGCAGCCGCGCGTCCTGGAGCGCAGTTGGCAACTGCGTCGGACCTGCGATGGCTGATCCGCCGTACCCAGTGGCGCGGCCTTGCCGACGACGCTGAAGTGCTGGCACCGCCAGCCCGCCCTGCCTGGGGCGGCGAGATGCTGGCTCTAGTCGAGGGGATGGTGCACAACGGCTTCCGCTCACTCCGACTCGGCGACGGCTCGCGCAACAGCCACACGGCAACGCTGGCCGTTGCCTACATGCCGGACACCCTGGAATTTCCCGGTGGGGCTGAATGGCTACATCACTACGAGCTCGTAGACGCGCCTGTCGAGGCCAGCATTCGGTTCCTGATCGTTCCGCCCCGCAAGGCGGCCAAGGACGTGAACCGGCAGGTGGCGGCGGCTCTCGATCAGGCCGAACACACCGCACAGACGTCGGCTGACCTGCCACTGGACGTCCAGGAGGCTTACGCTGGGGCGCGCCAGCTGGAGCGTGCGCTGCTGAAAGGCCAGCAGCCCCTGGTCTACGCCTGGCCACGCCTCCTGGTGGCAGGCGAGAGCGAGGATCAACTCCTCACCCGCGTCACGGACCTCATCGAGCGATACCGCGACCTGGGTGTCGAGTTGGTTCGGCCTTCCGGCGACCAGTTAGCGCTGTTCCTCGAAGCGATGCCTGGCGACAAGGTCCGTATTCGGGCTTACGAACAGCGGATGGCGCCGGCCACTCTGGCCGGCGCCATGTACGGAGCAAGCTCCGAGCTGGGGGATCGTGAGGGTCCCTACTTCGGGCAGACGACCGGCGTCAGCCGGGGAGCAGTCACCCTCGACCCGCTGCTGGCCGCGCTTCGCAACCGCCCCACGGGGATCTCCCTGACGGGAGCGCCGGGTAGCGGCAAGACCACCGCAGGCCTGCTGCTCGCCTACCAGGCGCGCCTGCGGGGGGCGTGGGTCGTGATCATCGACCCCAAGGGAGAGGCCACCGGGCTCAGCGAGCTGAAGGGCCTTGGCACGGTTCAGGTCGTCCGCCTCGACTACACCTATGAGGGGCTTCTTGACCCGTTCCGGATCGAGGCCGACCCGGAGAATGCGAGCCTGCTGGCCGCAGAGCTGTGCCGCGTCTTCCTGCCAACACGGTTGGCGCGGGAGGTGGAAGGGCACCTGGTCACCGCTGCCGTGGCCGAGGCGCAGAACACAGACCCGCGGCCGAGCCTGCGCGGGATGCTCGCCCGGCTCGAGCACTCGACCAGTGATATAGCCAGGGACGCGGCAGATGCTTTGCGAGCCACCTCGCGGATGCCTATGGCAAGGATGTGCTTCGGTACCGGGGCGACGCGACTCCGCCTGGATGACGCCCTCACGGTGATCCAGTTCGCCAACATCAATCTCCCTACGGCCGGGACAAGGGCAGAGGAGTACTCGATCCCCGAGCGGCTGGCGGTGGGTCTGATGCGGGCGGTGACCGCGCTGGCCGGCCAGCTGATGTCTGGGGGAACCGACCAACCCAAGCTGATGGTGGTGGACGAGGCCTGGGCGATCACGAACTCGGCCGAAGGCCAGCGATTGGTGGAGCGGATCGCCCGCATGGGCCGCAGCAAGAACACGGCCATCCTGCTCGTCTCGCAGAACGCCCGTGACCTGATCGACGAGCGGGTGACCAACTGCCTGTCGGTCAGGCTGGCCTTCCGCTCGGACGACGAAGCCGAGCTGCGCGCGGCACTGGCCCTGCTGGACGTCGAGGCGACGCCGGAGCTGATGGCCCAGGTCAGCCGCTTCCGCCCTGGCGAATGTCTCATGCGGGACCTGGACGGCCGGGTAGGCCGCGTTCAGGTCGACCTGGCATTCGGTGAGCTGCGGGCCGCCTTCGACACGACACCCAAGGCGACCGGCCGCGTAGCGGCGATCACCGCATGAGTGCCCAGCTTCGACTGCTGCTGGTGATCGGCGCCAGTGCGGTGATCGCTCTCCTGCTGCTGGCCGGCCTCGGACGGGGCTCGACTGCGCAGCTGCTGGATCCGGATGGTCCGGTCAAGGAGCTGGCCCTGCGAGACGCCAAGGCGGCCGCGCAGCTCGACGAGAACCAGGTGTGGCAGCACTACTCGCCGTGCTGGCAGGCCGCGAACCCGAAGGACGCCTGGATCCGCGCTCGGTATGCGGGGCAAGAGGTCAAGGCGGTTGCCGCGCCCGCCGACACGCAGTACGCCGTGGTCGCCGTGAAGGCCGACGGTATCTACCGCCGAGTCGAGGTCCGGGTCACAGCGAGCGGCTATCAGCCGCTGGACTACGAGATCGACGAACGCCAGTGGGAGGGCCAGTGGGTGAAGGTCGACAGCGGCGCGCTGGGGCACCTCATCCACGACCACTGCCAGGGAGCCGAACGATGAGCCGCTGGGGCGGCAAGGCCCTCCTCGCCGGCCTGCTGGCCGCTTGGATGCTCCTGGGGTCGGGCGACGTCATGGCGGACGCATCCAGCCCACCGACCCCCGCGGCGCAGGGTATCGACGGACTTGTTCCGCCGCCACCGAACATTCAACAGGGGAACCAGCCGACGCTGGCGGAGCGCTACCCGACAACGGCGTACACACCATTCGCCGTCTCCATCGGCGGGTCTCTCAGGGACGCGCTCACGAACCCGGTCCAGAGCTCGGCCAATGTGATGTTCACGGTCTGGGCTGGCACTGAGATGGAGGTCCTGCTCATCGTCGCCGTCCTGACCAGCCGTCTCCTGGAGTGGACCTTCTCTGTTGACGTGGTCGGCGCGGCCGGCGGTCCCGTGACTCAGGTGGTGCAAACGCTGGCCGATCAGGTCTACCGGCCACTGCTCGAAACCGCGCTCGTCCTTGGCGGCCTCTGGCTCGTATGGCACCTGCTGATTCGCCGCCGAACCATGTACAGCTTTCAGGGCGTGGCCTGGGCCCTGGTGGCGATGGTCGCCGCAGGTGTCTACTTCGCTGCGCCAGTCGCGGTCATGAGCGCGGCGAACAACTTCAGCGCGGCTGCGTCCAGGGAGATGCTGAACGCGATCGGCACCGGAGATCCCAAGATGGCCGGCCGGTCAAGTGATCCCAGCTTCAGCCAGGGTGACGCTTCAGACGCAGAGCTGAGGATCTTCGTCGATCGGTACTGGCGCACGTACGTCTTCAAGCCGTGGTCGGTGGCGGCTTTCGGCGACGTGAACACAGGACAGCGCTACGGCGAGGAGCTGCTCGCCAAGTGGGCAGGCCAGCCCAACACCTTCGATGCCGACTTCAAGAACGCGCCACAGAGTGCGCAGGACTGGTACGGTGGCAGCCGAGGCGGCGATCGCTTTGCAATCGTGGCCGTGGCACTGGTCGTGGCCGTGATGGCATCGATCCTCTTCCTGCTGATAGCGGGAGCAGTCGTGGTGGCGCAGTTCGGCCTGTTGATCCTCTTGATGGTCGCCCCGCTGTTCCTTCTGGTCGGCGTGCATCCAGGAACGGGTCGGCGGCTGCTCGTGCGGTGGGCTGAGCTGGCTGCAGCAGCGCTGCTGATCCGAGTTCTCTGCGCCGCCCTCCTGGCGCTCGTTCTCGTGCTGAGCGGCCTCATCGCTCAGATTCCCAACTGGGGCGTGGCGGCGGCGCTGGAAGTGGCGCTCGTGGTAACGGCATTCATCTACCGAAAGCCGTTCCTGCGGGTCTTCGGACAGGTGGCCACGCCGCGCCTGGACTTCTTGAGCGATCGGCGGACGGCGACCACAGTGGTTAACGGCACCAACTGGGTGATGGGCAAGCTGGGTAGGCAGCCAATCACCGCCGCGGCGGCAACCAGCGCCCGCGCCAGGACGGCCACAGCGACAGCGGCCAACGGCGCCAGGTCTGCGACAGCCTCGGCGGCCACGGCTGGCACAGCCGCCGTGGCGGCGGCGGCCGCCGAAGCGGGCAAGATCGGCAGGAAGACGGCCTTGGCAGCCGTCAGCGGCGCCCAGAGGCTCGCAGATGGATTCGGTGTCAGCGGAGGGTCGCCGGCCTCGCAAGGCGTCGCAAATGGTGGTCGCCCGGCAGCTCCGCAGGGCGACAGCCCGCCGCGTACGCCCCTGGAGCATGGGCGGTGAACGCCTTGTCGACTTCCCTGCGCACGTACGTCTGGCTCCGGACTGCGCTGGCAGCCGCAGCTGTCCTGGGCCTGCTCGCTGCGGTTTGCTCCGTAGCGTCCCACCAGCCGGCAGACAGCGGAAGGCCAGCGCCAGGTCGAAGCGCAGTCGCCAGTGCCACCGGCGCCGCCGCGGCCACCGTGCCGGAGCAAGGCGGCCAGCCGGCATCTCCCTCGCCCGCACCGCCGGCCTCATCCGGCGGCGGGTTGGCGTCAGGCCAGGGGCCCACCGCCCAGGTGCCGGCTGACGAGAGCCAGGCTGAATCAGTCGCTCGAGCATTCCTGGTGGCGTACGCGTCGTACCGCTACGACGACAGGCCCGGCGCGCTGAGGGCGCGATTACGGCCCTATGACACCGATACCTTCGACGCCGCCCTGGTCAGCGGCGGAGGAGCCGGCGCCCAGGACGAACAGCGCTCAGCCCGACACGAAGTGGCGACTGCCGGGGTCCTGCAGCTCAGCACCACAGGGCTCGCACCTGATGGGCGGCTGATCCTGGTCCTGCAGGTCAGTCAGCAGGTCAGGTCCGACCGCGGCAGCAGCGCCAGCACCCGATACGTCGAGCTCTATCTGGCGCGGACTGACGCCGGCTGGCGCGTGGACGAGGTCGCGTTGTGAGATGGCTTCTGGGAGCCGGCGCTGGCGCTACCCTGACGCTGGTCGCGGTGGCGGTGATGGGGACCAGTCTGCTTCTGCCCTCGATCATGGGTACCGGGCATTCTGAGCCGGCACAGGCGAGCGCCTTCGCGATGGCGGACATCCCTGCTGCGGGGCTGCGCGACTACCAGGATGCGGCTGAGACCTGCCCCGGCCTGTCGTGGACAGTCCTGGCAGGGATCGGCAAGGTCGAGTCAGACCATGGCCGGTCGACGCTGCCGGGCGTGCACGCTGGTCAGAACTCGGCGGGCGCAATGGGCCCGATGCAGTTCCTCCAGAACACCTGGAACGCCTTCCACCTGCCAGGGTTGGACAACGTCTATGACCTTCACGACGCGGCGTTCGCGGCCGCCCACTACCTGTGCTCGAACGGGGCCGGGCTGGCCGAGAAGCTGCGCCAGGCGATCTGGCAATACAACCACGCCTGGTGGTATGTCGACGAGGTCCTGGCCCAGGCAACCCGGTACGCCGCCGACGCCACCAGGACGGTCGTCATCGCAGCGCTCCGGCCCGGCGACCCGTTCGCGGGCGCCTGCAGGCCCGTGGTGACTCAGCGATATGGGCCCACCAACCTGGAGGGCGAACCTGCTGTGTTCGGCTTCGCCCACTTCCACACCGGCATCGACCTGGCTTGCGTGGCCGGCACACCGATTCACGCGCTGACGGACGGCATCGCGCGTGTAACGATCGGATGGGGTAGTGGGTTCGGAAACAACGTCGTCACCGAGGTCCAGCTCCAACTCCCAGGCGACTCAAGCCCACAGCGCTACCACATTCGGTATGGGCACCTGCTGATAGTGACGGTGACGGACGGTGCCGTGGTGCACGCCGGCGACATCATCGGCCTGGAAGGTTCGACCGGGTACTCGACCGGACCCCATCTCCACCTCGAGGTAGACCGCGGAGCAGCCAGCGTTCAGAACGCGGTCGACCCCGCGCCTCTTCTGGCGGTGACCTGAGATTTACCAGGGACGGGTCGTGCTGAGCATGCGACGCGGCAGGGCAGGCGGCCACCAACAATCCGGGAGGAGGTGCGGCGATGGATAGGTTGAAGGGACTGTTTGAGGTGGTCCTCATCCTCGGCGTGGTCGTTATCGTGCTCTGGGTGGTGTTCGGCTCCAGCGGCATCGCGCCACGGGGGTTGGACTACGTCACCGGCCAGCTACAGGTCCTCGTGGGAAAGCTGCCAGGCTTGATGCGGATCGGCGGTCTCTTAGCTGTCCTGTTGGGCGCGCTGATCGCAATCCCCAAGCAGGGGCGCACATTCGGTGTCGACCTGGCTCTCGGCGGCTTCGTGGTGTTCATCCTGTCCTGGGCGGCGCTGCCGATTCTCAACTGGCTCTCGGCGCACGGCCCGGGACTGATCAACGGCTTGCTGAACTCCGGTTGATCCCCTGCGTTGGAGGCGCGCGAGGCGGCCACCTGTAACCTGCCCTCCCCTCGAGGGCGGAGGAGACGGGTGACGAGAGCCCTTGACGTGACATCGGAAGACCGCAGGGTGAGGCGCCGAGTCTGTTGACAAGTCACCAGCGCGTTCGGTAGAACGCTTTCAAAGGGTCGAAGGAAGGGCAAACACACCTGAGCGAGAGGGGGTAGAGGCCGCTCTCAGGTCGGGGCGAGCTCCCGTCATCTGCCGCGGAGCCGAAGGCACCACGGCGCTCAAATCCAGACTCGCGGTTAGCACGCGGGTCAGCCACGTCGCTGCTGCGGCGTCGTGGCAAGGGGAGGAATCGATGGTCACTCTACCTAGGGCAAGCGCATTCGCGGCCTCATTGGCGGTGGTGCTCGCCCTGTTCCCTGGCGGCACGACGGCCGCTCAGCAGTTTTCCGCAGAACTGGCAACGGCCCAGGCCGCGGACCCGGACGACCCGCCCGGGACGACAGCGAGCAACGCTGCCTGCCCGAGCGAGGACGTCTTCTACAACCCGAGCCATGGCGAGGACATCGTCCTCCCCAAGGGCTACAAGATCGACGTCTTCGCGCAAGGCCTTGACTTCCCGACCGGCATCGCGTTCATGCGGACCGGTGACGACCCTCGCGACTTCGCGGTCCTGGTGGTCGAGTCCGGCACCGGACTGCCCGGAAGGTGCAACAACAACGAGGATCCCATCTGGGGAGGCAAGCTCCAGAAGACCAACCCGTTCACGCCTGACTTGCTGGTGCTGGACAGGCACGGCAAGGTCATCCGGGGCCCGCTCTTCAAGCCGACGTCGACCGACCCGGCCAAGAACACCGGCTTTCAGCCGGACGGACCTGCCATCGGACTGGTATTCGCGAACGGCAACCACGGAACGCTCTTCGCCAGCGACTCCAACCAGGGCATCCGTGGCGCACCTGGCAAGCAGAACAACAGCTCGCGGATCATGACGGCCAATCTCGCGAAAGGAACGTTGAGCCCCTTCATCACAGGCCTGCCAACCGGCGACCACCCGACTGAGAACCTCGTTGTCAAGGACGGGTTCCTCTACTGGGCTCAAGGCTCCGCCACCAACTCCGGTGTCACCGGTCACGACAACGGGGCGGGCGGCAACCAGCACGACATCGCCTGCCAGAACATCACCCTCAGCTCGAACACTTGGGACTCGGGCGACGGCCACCTGACGAGCGGCTACTCCAACCACGGCGTTGCTCGCCCGGGCGCCATGGTCAACGCATTCGAGGGCGCCACCGCTCCCGGCATGTGCACAGGTGCGATCCTGCGGGCGAAGATCAACGCAGCTCACCCTGAGCAGACGATCCAGCCCTTCTCATGGGGCTATCGCAACCCCTACGCGATCCGGTTCGCTCCCAGGGACCACGCTCTGCGTGGCGGGCTGTTCGCCGGCACTGACGGCGAGGACGAGCGCGGGGCGCGGCCTACCAACGGCGCTCCGGACAGGCTCGAGCTTGCCCAGATGAACCCTGACGGAACTCCCGACTATCACGGGTGGCCCGACCGCTTCGCCTTCCTCGACTCCACGCAGTCGGTCTTCGACCCCATCGGGGGCTCCGCGGACGACCTCTGTGGCCCACCTGCCATGCCCGTCTTCAACCAGGCTGCGTGCGCTGCGGTGATCAAAGCCAAGGACACTCCGGTGCGACACGTCCTCGCCTTTCCACCGCAGATGCCCCAAACGGCGCTGGCGATCGAGCCGGCGGACTCGTCGATGGCCGGCATCGACTTCGCGCCCAATTCGTTCACAGGTGGCGTGATCCGCAAGGGCGCCGCACTGGTGGCTCGCGAGGGTGACTTCGGCTTCTCACCCGGCAACGGCGAGCCCGAGGAAGGGCACGACATCCAGCTGGTGAACTTCAGCCCACCTGGCGCGCCCCTCGCGCTCCAGCTGTCGCGCCTGGTATTCAACTGCCCAAGGGCCCACCAGACGCACCTGCCCAACGGCGCGGCCGCCTGCAAGCAGGATCCCAACAACCTGGCCAGCGCCGACATCACTGGTGATCAGGCCTTCGCAGATCAGCTGAGGGCGATCAACCGGCCGACAAACATCTTCTTCGGACCCGACGGAGCGCTCTATCTGGTCGACTATGGGGCCGTTCGCGACTTCGGTCACAGCGATCCCAATGCCGCGTTCAAGGATCCTAAGGATGCTCCGCTCGTCCAGATCCCGCATACCGGGACCATCTGGAGAATCACAAAGACCGACAACAACGGCTAGCCGGAGTCTCAGCTTGACGGCGGGGGACGGCCTGCGGGCCGGCCCCCGCTTTCTCCCATGTGGCGTGATGCGTAGTGGGTGGCCCTGCCTCGCGGGCGGGAGCTTCCATCCGCCGACTGCCCATGATTGTGGCCATGGAAGACCAGATCTCATGGCGCGCCACCCCTTACCAGGCGCCGGTGCTCGACGCTGGCGGCGTGGAGTTCGGCCAGACGGCGTCACTCCTGGGCGACGAGAAGGAGGACATCTTCCACGGTCTCGCCGTGAAGCTCGTCCGCAATGGCCGGATCGTGGAGCTGCCGGCCGCGAGGATCTCGCGTATCACCCACACCGCCGTGCACACCGACGTTCGCCGCGACGAGGTCGCCTCACTCGAGCCATACCGAGAGGAGCGCTGGTACCACCTCGGCTGGGGTGGCCTGTTCCGCAAGCGGCCCGAGTGGAAGGAAGGCGAGTAACCGCGCGCTCGTGTAGAGCCCCAACCGATAGCACCATATTCGGGCCACTCCGCCCGCTCGACTCACCGACCCGTTCGCAAGCCTTGAAGAGGCTCTCACGGCTCGTTTTTCCGGCTTGAACCTCCATGAGGGTCGCTGTCAGGCGGGCTGCCGCCCCAGCTTTTGCTCCGCGCTGCGGACGCCACCGGCGAAGTGGCCCCGCCTGTACTCGTGCTGCCGACATGGAATTCGTCGAGCCGACCGCGGGAGCTCGTCGACGCTCAGGTCGGAGGCGCTGTGGCCTCCTGGCTCGCGCTAGCCAGCCGCAGGAGAGTCGCCGCGCTAGCTCGCCGCCACGCTGGCCTTCGCCTGCGCCAGGTCGATCCCATGCAGCCGGAGTAGGTTCTCCCCCAGGATCTTCCGCTTGGCCTGTTCAGTCAGGGCGGGATAGCCGTACCCCTCCTGCAGGTCCTTGGGGATCTCGAACTCCCAGAAGGCCTTCAATGCCCACTGCGGGTGAAATATGGGGGCCTCGCTGCCATAGATGATCTTGTCCTCGCCGCACCAGAACAGGAGCTTGCCTAACGTCTCCGCAAATTGCCGCGGCGCTCGCACGATGAAGTTGATGGTGGCCGCCAGCGACGCATAAAGATTTGGGTAGCGGATCAGCTGCCAGCACACCTCGTCGATGAAGGGCAAGCCTACGTGGTAGATGACGAAGTTGATATCGGGGAAGGCGGCGGCCGCCCCGTCCATATCCCACGTCTGCGTGTGCTCGATCGGCTGCGGCCCCAGCGGCACCCCCTTGTGCACGCCGATCACCTTCACGCCTAGTTCTCTGGCCTTTTCGAAGACCGGGAAGGCGACCTTCGGGTCGTCCATGCGCCAGGGGAAGGGCTCTCCGTAGTCGTACCGCACGTTGTAAAACTTGAAGGCCCTGGCGCCGAATTCCTTGACCTGGCGCTCCATCAGATCCAGTGCGCTCTTGCCCTCGAGCGGGTTGACGGACCCCCAGAAGACTGTGCGCTCCGGTCTCAGGCTGGCCAGTTCGCTACACCTCTCCCATGCAGACAGTCCGTCCTGGTAGAGGTCCGTCAGCGGCAGAGGCATTGCCACCAGCATGTCGGTGTCCGATTGCCCGAAGACCATCTCGTCGATCTCATCGGGTCGCCACTTGCGAAGAAAACTTTCAGGCGGCAGCACCGTCTCGCCGCTGGGCGTGAGAGCCGCGTGGAACGCGTAGAGGTGATTACTGAACATCGCACCCGGAGACCCAAGGGCATTGGACTTCTCAAAGTTGAAGACGTGTGCCACGCAGTCGAAGACGAATGCGTCACCGATCATGCTGTCTCCTCCTCACAGCGCGAGCGATCAGAAGCCCGGTCCTTGCCCAGGTGTCCGGCGACGTAGCTCTGTGGATCGGGCACCTGGGCCGGATCGGGCAGGAAGCGCAGCTTGCTGCGGGCGTTTTCCGACATCCGATCCATGGTCCATGGCTGATCCCAGACCACCCGGACCTCAGCATGGCGGATCTCCGGCAGCGCCTCCAGCTTCTCTTTGACCTCTCCCAGAACTCGAGCGGCAAAGGGACACCAGCCTGATGTCAGGACCAACTCGACGCATGCCTGTCCGCGCTCCAGATGGATCGAGGACACCAGACCCATGTCCAGTATCGAGATGCCGCGATCTCGACAGCATGGGTCAAAAACGGAAGCCAGGGCGTCGAACGCGCTCCTTGACGGATCCTCCAATTGCGTCACCTTCCCCAAGTTGACCTGCAGCTGGACGCCGGGATGGGCCGGCGCAAAAGCACGTTAACCTGCCGATGACCTGGTTCGCTGCGGAGCCGCCGGGACCACCATGCTACTCCTGGTGGGACCAGCTTGTCGCTTCACCTGCGCCTCCCACGGGTCCTCCGTTCGTGCTCGCGATTTGCGACTCCAGGTCGGCGGCCTTCAACCAGATCTTCGCCAGCCACTACCATTCAGGCTCGGCCGCACCGCGGCGTCCAGCCGCGTCGGCGATGTAAATCCATAGATGCGGTTGTAACCGCGGATGGCCGAGTGGAGAGCCCAGCGGCTTGCGGGCTCGAGCCCAACCGGGCCATCTGAGGAGGCGACGAAGAACCTGGGCGATGGATTCGGAGGAAGCCGCCAGATTGATCACTGACCGCTTAGCGGCAGTCCCTCCGCAGCGCTTGCTGGTGGCCACCGACTTCGACGGCACCATCTCGGAGATCGTCGATGACCCGGCACGAGCTCGTCTCTTGCCTGAAGCAGGCGAGGCCATTCAGCGCCTTGTGAGGCGAGTGCTCCGCGTGGCGGTGATCAGCGGCCGATCCGACGAGTTCTTGCGGTCGCAGATGCCGTTCACGGGCGTCATCCTCATGGGTAACTACGGTCAGTCGAGACTCACCCACGAGGAGCGACAGCAGCTCCATCGATTCAACCAGGAGGCAGAACAGCTGACACAGGGCCAGGAGGGCGTCTGGCTGGAGGCCAAGCCTGCCTCGAGCTCGATCCATTTCAGGAGTCGAACGGACGCCGGGCCTCAGCTCCTGAGTTCACTTGCTCCCCTTGCGGAGAGCCTGAATCTGGTCATGCGGCGAGGAAGGATGGTCCTCGAGGTGATGCCGGCGCAGGCCGAGAAGGGAGAGGCCCTGAATCGGCTCATGAAAGACCTTCGGCCCGAGGGCGTGGTATTCGCCGGTGATGACACCGGCGACCGTGCTGCCTTCGAGCAGGTGAGATCGTTTACGGTTCCACACCTGGCCGTTGGAGTTGCCTCACCAGAGGTCGGCGCGATCACCTTCGCGGCGTGCGACCTGGTTGTTGATGGCCCTCGCGCCGGCGCCGCCTTCCTGCGCTGTCTTGCGGACTGGGCTTCTTGATGAGAACCCTCGAGCGCGCCGCGCCAGCAACACGGGGTGTGATCTACGGCCTCACCGCACGACTGCTGGCACGCTGGTCACCGATCATCGTCAGCAACCGCGCTCCTTACGAGCCTGAGGCAGGGGGTGGCTTCAGGCGCGGCAGCGGAGGGCTGGTCACGGCGCTGCTAAGCCTGGCTGAGGCCACTCATGCGCCGTGGGTTGCTTGCGCGCGAACCAGGCGAGAGCGCCAGCTGGCCGGTGACACAGGCGGGACCCAGGTCGTCCTGCGGGGCAGGCCACCCCTGAATGTGCACTACGTGGACTCCGGCCAGAGCCGCTACGAGGCGTACTACTCGGTCATCGCCAATCCACTCCTCTGGTTCATCCAGCACTACCTGTGGGAGCTCGGAACGGAACCGGTGATCGATGAGCGTGTGCATAGAGCCTGGGAGCGCGGCTACGTTGAGGTGAATCGTCAACTCGCCCAGCGGGTCGTCGAGCTGGCCGCGGGAGCGGACCGAACACCGCTGGTGATGATGCAGGACTACCACCTGTACCTCCTCCCCGGCTTCATTCGCGAACGGCTTCCTTCCGCCACCCTTCAGCACTTCGTTCACATCCCATGGCCGACAGCCGAGTACTGGAAGGTGCTGCCGCAGGCCATGCGCAACGCGATCTTCCATGGCCTGCTGGGCAACGATGTGGTGGGATTCCAGACCCCGCGCGACGTCAGCCGCTTCCTGTCCGGGTGTGAAGAGCTTCTGGGTCTGCGCGTTGATTACCAGGAGCAGGCTGTGCTGCACCGCGGCCGCGTGGTCTGGGTGCGTGCCTATCCGATCTCGATCGACATCGAGGCCATGGAGCGAATCTCCTCCTCAGCCGCGGTACGCAGTGAGGAGGCGCGCATTCATGGTTGGGGCATCGAGAAGCTCATCGTGCGAGTCGACAGAACAGATCCATCCAAGAACGTGCCAAGGGGCTTCGTCGCATACGAACGCCTCCTCCGCAATCATCCGGAGCTGGTCGGTCGCGTTCAGTTCTGGGCCTTCCTGCAACCCTCGCGCCAGGATGTGGCCGTCTACCGCGACTATCTGCGGTCGATCGTGACCACGGCCGAGCGTATCAACGCGCGGTTGGGAACGCCCAATTGGCTTCCGATCCGCCTCGAGCTGGGAGAGAACATCCATCGAGCGGTGGCGGCATATCACAACTACGACGTGCTCCTTGTGAATTCGATTTACGACGGCATGAACCTGGTGGCGAAGGAAGGCGCCCTGCTCAACCGCAGAAATGGTGTGCTGGTGCTTTCCGAGAACGCCGGAAGCTGGTACGAACTCGGCGACCACGCGATCGTGATCAACCCGTTTGACGTCGAGGCGGGGGCGCAGGCGCTCTACCGGGCGCTCTCGCTTCCCCATGAGGCGCGGGGCCGGCTGTCTGAACAGCTTCGCCACTCGGTCAGGACATACGAAATCTCAGGCTGGATTCAGCGCCAGCTCGAGGACATCAACGAGCTCGCGCCCCCATCAATGCAGGTGCTCGAGCACTCGAATGGCCCCTAGCCGCCGGGGACATGTGGGGGCCGCAGCGACTCTATCGTCCGGACCACCACGATGGTCGCTGTCACTCTTCTCAGTGAGGCCGCCAGCCGAGAGTGAACCAGCAATGGACCCTGCGCCGGGTCCGCGCTTGCGCCCAGCACTACCAGGTCTGCCCCTGCCGCGGCCTGGAGGATAGCTGCCCCAATGTGAACGGCCTCACGGTCGACGAGCTCGGGTGCGGGGGCAGCCACCTGGCTGAGGAGGAAGTTCAGCTCCGCGGACTCCTGCGCCTTTCGATCCGGGTGGTGACGGGGATCGGTCAGGTGCAGCACCGTGAAACGGGCATGCCAGGCGCCGGCCAGGGTGGCTGCCAGTCTAAGAGCGAGCCTCGCGTTGGGGCCGCCCCTCACCGGCACCAGGATCCTCCTGGCGGGCACGTGGAAGCCCGACCCTGCTTCGCCAGGCCGGACCAGCAGTAGGTCAGCCGGTGGATGTGCGCTGAGGTTCTCGATCACCGACTCCAGCAACCGCGGTCGCCGACTGGCCAGACCGGGCCACTCCACCACGATCAGGTTGGCGTTGGTCTCGTACGCCGCTTCCCGGATGCCGAGAGCAACGTCGTGGACGACCCGGACGAGGATCCCGAGCCCGGGCCCCGAGCGCGGTTCCATTGCATCATCTGTCGCTGCGATCCATCGCAGAAGGTCTCGGCGCCTTTGCGTCACTTCGATTGCCAGAGCCTCAGACGCCTGGGCAGGCACCTCCACCAGGCCGAGTACGTTGCCTGAGCCTCGGCTCTGGCGCGTCAGCCCATCCCCGATTGAGAGGAGGGGTCCGGCAGCCTGGGCTCTGATGATGGGGACCAGAACCCGCGGCTCCGCGTTCGCCACCACCGGTAGACGAAGGCCGTTACGATCCATATAGCTGGTTACCGAGAGCACTTCTGATTCAAGACGCGTTCGCTTCGGTCCAGTTTGCCGCGTCAACGCATGTGTTGACCACAGATGACTGCGTGCGCCGTGGGCCAAGGTCCCGTCAATACGATCCTCGGCGGGAACTCCGCGATCGTATAAATGCGGATCTCCCAAGGAACGGCAGCTACGCCAATGCACGAATGCGTGGTTCCTTGTCTTGCCCCTCAAAGCCGCGGGCTGGACGGGCTCAGAGCCACATCCCGCGATCGCTCAAGGTTGCAGCAGCTTGTCGAGAGTGATCGGCAGGCTTCGCACGCGGATGCCGGTTGCGTGGTGCACCGCGTTGGCGATCGCCGCCGCCGTGCCGACGATACCCAGCTCGCCCAGGCCCTTGGACCCCATCGGGTTGACATAAGGGTCCTCTTCGTCCACCCAGTCCACCTCGATCGAGCCGACGTCGGCGTTGGTGGCGATGTGATACTCGGCGAAGTCATGGTTGACCACGTGCCCGAAGCGTGGATCGAGCACGCTCTCCTCGTGCAGCGCCATCGAGAGCCCCATGGTCATGCCCCCGAGCAGCTGCGAGCGAGCGGTCTTGGGGTTGATTATCCGGCCGGCGGCGAAGATGCCGAGCAAGCGTGGCACCCGCACCTCGCCGGTGTCCTCGTGCACCCGCACCTCCGCGAACTGCGCTCCGAAGCTGTGCATCGCAAGCTGCCGCGTGTAGGGGTTGTCGGGCATCTCGGCGGTGACCTCGAGGCCCCCTGCCGGCACAGTTCCGCCGTGTTCGGACTCGAGACGCTCGCGCAGCTTCCGGGCCGCCTCGACGATCGCGGAGCCCCAGCACGTGATCCCGGACGAGCCGCCCGCGTCCGATGCCGCGGGCAGCGCGGTATCCCCGATCTGGAGGTCCACATCCTCCACGGGGACCTCGAGCGCGTCGGCGGCGATCTGGGTGAGAGCAGTCCAGGTGCCGGTGCCGATGTCGGCGGCGCCGATCAATACCGAACGGCGCCCCTCAGTGCCGACCCTGATGGTCGCGGCGGACCCGGGAAGTCTGAAGACCGGGTAGGTCGAGGCGGCCACGCCAACGCCCATCAGCCAGCCTCGGTCGCGCCTGGCCCGGGGTGTCGGGTCGCGCCGCCCCCATCCGAACCGCCGGGCGCCCTCGCGCAGGCAGGCCACCAGGTTGCGGCTGGAGTAGGGCAGGCCGGACTCGGGATCGACCACCGGCTCGTTGCGGATTCGGAACTCGATTGGGTCCAGGCCGCACGCGATCGCCATCTCATCCATGGCCGACTCGAGGGCGAACATGCCCGGAGCATCTCCCGGCGCTCGCATGTAGGTGGGCACCGGCACGTCCAGGGCTGCAAGGCGGTGGGTGGTGCGGCGGTTGGGCGCCGCGTACATCGTGCGGCTCGGGACGGCAGTCTGCTCGGCGAACTCCTTGATTCTCGAGGTCTGCTCGACGACGTCATGCGCGATAGCCGTGAGCCGGCCGTCCGTGTCGGCGCCGAGCCGCACGCGCTGGATGGTCGGCGTGCGGTAGCCGGCCAGGGCGAACATCTGGTGGCGGGTCAGCGCGAACTTCACCGGCCGGCCGGGGACCATCTGCGCCGCCAGTCCGGCGAGGACATGGTGAGCGTGCGCGTAGAGCTTGGACCCGAATCCGCCGCCCACATGCGGAGAGATGATGCGAATCTGTTCCGGGTCCAGCCCGAACACGGGTGCCAGCGCCGCACGCGTGCCGTGAGCGCCCTGCGTCGCGTCGTACAGGGTCAGACGTCCGTCAGCCCAGACCGCGACGGTGGTGGCCGGCTCCATCGGGTTGTTGTGCTCCATCGGGGTGTGGTAGGTCTCGTCGACCGTCACTGACGCCGACGCCATCGCCGCCTCGACGTCTCCCGAAGACGTGTCGGTGTCGTACCACCCGATGACCTGCTCCGGCCTGTAGAGGTCTTGGCGATTGGCGCTCAACAGCACGTCGTGGGGCTGCTGGTCGTAGTCGACCCGGACGAGGCCGGCAGCCTCGCGGGCGATCTCCGGGCTCTCGGCCACGACGGCGCCGACGAACTGGCCGCGGAAGGCGACCTCGTCGGACTGGAGCACCCACAGCTCCTTGTCCTTGTCCGAGGCCAGCCGGGGCGCATTGAGGTGGGTGACCACGATCAGGACGCCATCGAGCGCCGCTGCCGCGGCGGTATCGACGGCGACCACGCGCCCGCGGGCGATCGTCGCCTGCACAGGATGCAGGTAAGCCGGATGCTCGAGTGGGTGCTCGAAGGCGTAGGGGGCGGCGCCGGTGACCTTGGCCGGGCCGTCGAGGCGGTCGATGGGTGCGCCGATGGCGCGTGTCTTGATGCCGACGGCGCTCACTGCGACTCCTCCACGAGATCAAGCAACGTGCGCACCATGGCCCCACGCGCGAGCGGAACCTTGAAGGCGTTGCCCGGCAGTGGGCGCGCGCCGGCAAGCTCGGCCCCCGCGGCTTCGCGGAAGCTGCGCTCGGTCGCGGGCGCGCCTCGAAGCGCCTCCTCGGCCCTCGTCGCCCGCCACGGCTTGTGTGCCACGCCGCCCAGCGCGATACGGGCATCGCGGACGACGCCGTCGGCAACATCGAGGGCGGCGGCCACCGAGACCAGGGCGAACGCATAGGACGCCCGGTCGCGCACCTTGCGGAAGCGGGACCTCGTCGCGAAGCCCAGTGGTGGGAGGTCCACGGCCGTGATCAGCTCACCGTGTTCGAGCACGGTGTCGCGTTCCGGCTCCTCGCCAGGCAGCCGGTGCAGGTCGGTCAGCGGGATTCGCCGCTGCCCGTTCGGCCCATGGGTGAGTACGACCGCGTCGAGCGCGGCCATGGCAACCGCCATGTCCGATGGATGCGTCGCGACGCACGCGTCCGACCAGCCGAAGATCGCGAGCTCGCGGTTGAAGCCTTCTCGGGCCGAGCAGCCCGATCCGGGCTCCCGCTTGTTGCAGGGGGTGGTGACGTCCTGGAAGTAGACGCAGCGGGTGCGCTGCAGCAAGTTCCCACCGGTGGTGGCGACATTGCGCAGCTGGCCCGAAGCGCCCGAGAGCAGCGCCTCGGAGAGCACTCGGTACCGTCGCCGGATCGTCCGGTCGGCGGCCAGATCGCTGTTCGATACCGCAGCGCCGATCCGCAGGCCTCCGTCGGGCAGCTCCTCGATTCGGTCGGATGTGAGGCGCTTGACGTCGACCAGCACGTCCGGTGTGGCCACCTCCAGCTTCATGAGGTCCACTAGGTTCGTGCCGCCGGCGATGAAGGCCCCGCCAGGCGCCCCGGCCAGCATGGCGACCGCCCCGGACGCGTCGTCTGCGCGCTCGTAGCGGAAGGGCTTCACCGGCGCACCACCTCCGCGATGGCCGAGACGATGTTCGCGTAGGCAGCGCAGCGGCAGAGGTTGCCACTCATGCGCTCCCGGATCTCCTCGTCGTTGAGGGCGACGCCGTCGCGGCTCGAATCGCCGCTCACTGCGCTCGGCCAGCCTGCCTCGGCCTCTTGCAGCATCCCCACCGCCGAGACGATCTGACCGGGCGTGCAGTAGCCGCACTGGAAGGCGTCGTGCTCGATGAAGGAGCGCTGGAGGGGATGCAGATTACCGTCGCGACCGAGTCCCGCGGCCGTGACTATCTCCGCCCCCTGGTGCGCGACCGCGAGGGCGAGGCAGCTGTTCGCTCGCCGCCCATCCAGCAGGACGGTGCAGGCCCCGCACTGCCCGTGGTCGCAGCCCTTCTTGGGGCTGGTGATCCCCAGACGGTCGCGCAGGGCATCGAGTACTGTCGTGCGGGAGTCGACGGTCAGCCTGTGCTCAGCCCCGTCCACGCGGAGCGTGATTTCGACTTCCACGGTCATCCCTTCCGATACTCAGGGGTGGCAACGCTTGCACACCTGCGACTCAAGTCTGTGAGCGGGCAGGTACCCCGGCGCCTGCGAATCACCAGGCGCGCAGCACCTGCATTCGGCTTAGCCTGGATCCACCGATCCACCGACGGCGCCTTGGCGCCCAGGCACACCATCCCACCCCATGAAATCCTGGGATTTCATGGGGACCCCGGGATCTCGCGGCCCGACTTCTGCGGTCCTCA
>Ga0126378_10000730_pt1 | contig 24288 bp, 14 predicted proteins | sample PanSoiMetPlot_23_FD_92587 | JGI IMG/M metagenome (GOLD analysis project Ga0126378, IMG submission 92587) | Tropical forest soil microbial communities from Panama - MetaG Plot_23 | ecosystem: Environmental > Terrestrial > Soil > Tropical forest > Bulk soil | place: Panama | collected 2016-02-17
AGATTTGGGTGATAGTTCAGCTCCTCGGCGGCTTTCAGCACGCGGGAGCGCGTGGAGGTTTTGACAATCTCGAGGTTGTTGAGAACGCGGGAGACCGTGGACGTGGAAACGCCGGCTTTTTGAGCCACGGCATCCAGATTCATCGCCAGCGAACGCCTCTTGCGCATGAAAGACTCCTGAACGTGTGGGAAGGCTCATTCTATCGGAATTGGCTTCTCCGGGGGAACGGAAGTGCAAAACCGGAGCGCGTTCGGGTTTCTGTGGGTATAATTCCGCTAAACGATGCTATGTCGGGGTAACGCCAGAAAGGAGAGGGGGCAAGCGCGCTTGACAAGGCTGCAGAAACCGCTGTAAGGTCTGCACTGCAAGCGTTTGCAGAAAAATTGCCTCTGGCTAGATCATGACGCAACCTTCGAACTCACCGACGGTGCTCGGTGTTATTGTCGGCAACCGCGGTTTTTTTCCGGACCATCTGGCCCGGTCGGGCCGCCAGGAGATGATTTCCGCTTTGACGGCGCAGGGCATCCAACCCATCGTTCTTGGTGAGAGTGATTCCAAGCACGGCGCGGTTGAAACGCGCCAGGAAGCGGCTCGCTGCGCGGATCTTTTCAAGAAACATCGCGACGAAATGGACGGCATTGTCGTGACGCTTCCGAACTTTGGCGATGAGCGGGCCATTGCGGAAACGCTGCGCCTGGCGAATCTCCATGTGCCGGTGCTCCTGCAAGCCACGCCGGACACACCTTCGAAGATGACCATCCGGGACCGGCGCGACAGTTTTTGCGGCAAAATGTCCGCGTGCAATAACCTTGCGCAATACGGGATTCCTTATTCGCTGACCACGCTGCACACCGAAGCTCCCAATTCGCCGCAATTTCGGGAGGACTTGGACTGGTTCCGGGCGGTTTGCCGCGTCGTGAAAGGTCTCAAAAAGCTTCGCATCGGCGCGATCGGAGCGCGGCCTGCGGCGTTCAACACGGTGCGGTACAGCGAGAAGATTTTGGAGTCCACGGGAATTTCGGTCGAGACGTGGGATCTTTCCGAAGTGATGGGAAGAATCGGGCGGCTTAAGGACAGCGACCCTGCTGTGGTAGAAAGATTGAAAGCCATTCGCGCTTACGTTTCTACAAACAGCATTCCCGAACCGGCCCTCGTCAAAATGGCAAAGCTAGGAGCTGTCATCCATACGTGGATGAAGGAAACAGAAGTCACCATCAGCGCCATTCAGTGCTGGACCTCGCTTGAAGAATTCTTCGGCGTCGTGCCCTGCACGGTGATGAGCATGATGAGTGACTCCGGGCTCTCGAGCGCGTGCGAGGTCGATGTGGCCGGCGTGGTCGGAATGCATGCCCTGCAATTGGCTTCGCAGACGCCAAGCGCGCTGCTCGACTGGAACAACAATTACGCCGACGATCCGGATAAAGCGGTGTGCTTCCACTGCAGCAATCTGCCGAAGCATTTCTTCAACGACGCGCGCATGGATTTCCAGGAGATTATTGCGGGAACCGTGGGCAAGGAAAATACGTTCGGAACTTGCGTGGGCCGCGTGAAGAGCGGGCCGATGAGCTTTGCGCGCTTCTCGACCGACGACCGCGAGGGAAAAATGCGCGGCTACGTCGGCGAGGGCGAGTTCACCGACGATCCGCTGGAGACCTTTGGAGGGGCCGGAGTAGTGCGAATTCCCGGATTGCAGAAGCTGCTCCGGTTTATCTGCGAACGGGGATTCGAGCACCACGTCGCGGCGAATTTCTCTCAAACGGCGTCGGCCGTGCATGAAGCCACGACCCGTTATTTGAACTGGGACGTGCACTTTCACCAAGCTGACGCGCACGGCTGTTAACACAAATTTCCGGGGGCGGCCATGGGCCAAGCAAATCGTTGGAATCGCAGGCAGTGGATTTCGGCTGCGGCGACAGCGGTTGGAGCGGCCGCGCTTCCCGGCAGGAGCTGGGGTTCCCTGGGACGCATGTTTGGGAACGCAGCCGCAGCCCCGGTTCACGAAGCGGTCGACACCAGGCTCAAGGCGTTCCCGTTATCGCAAGTGCGCTTGCGCCCTGGAGTCTTCCTTCAGCAACTGGAAAGCAATCAAAGCTTCATCGAGTCTTTGCCGAACGACCGGCTTTTGCACACGTTTCGGCTGACTGCGGGAATCCCTTCGACCGCGGAGCCGTTGGGCGGGTGGGAGCATCCGCGCGGTGAACTGCGCGGCCACTTTGCTGGCGGACATGTGCTCTCGGCCATCGCGTTGCTGCATGCGGCGACCGGCGACGATGCCATCAAGCAAAAAGGGGATGCGCTGGTGGCGGAACTTGCGAAATGCCAGCAGAAACTGAATCAGGACGGCTACCTCAGCGCCTATCCAACGAGCTTCTACGACCGCCTGAAGGAAGGGAAGCGCGTTTGGGCGCCGTTCTATACCTACCACAAGATTCTTGCAGGCCATTTGGACATGTACACGCTCTGCGGCAACGAGCAGGCGCTGGACACTGCGGAAAAAATGGCGGGCTGGGTGGACCAATACCTGAAGCCGATTGGCGAGGAACAATGGGCCAGGATGCAGATGGTCGAGCACGGAGGAATGAACGAGTCGCTTTTTAGTTTGTATGGTCTTACCGGCAAGGAACAATACTTGACGCTGGCCCGCCGATTCGATCACAAGAAGTTCTTTGACCCGTTAGCGGAGCACAAAGACGAGCTGAAGGGATTGCACGCCAACACCAACATTCCCAAAGTGATTGGCGCCGCCCGCGGCTATGAACTGACCGGCGACAAGCGCTACCACGAGATTGCCGATTATTTCTGGCACGAGGTCGTCTCGCAGCGAGCCTATTGCACGGGCGGTACCAGCAACGGCGAACACTGGCAAACAGACCCGGGCAAATTTGCCGACCAGCTTGGTCCGGCAGCTGAAGAATGCTGTTGCGGCTACAACATGCTGAAACTGACGCGACACCTTTTCAGTTGGACCGGCGAGCCGGCGGCCATGGATTATTACGAGCGGACGCTTTTCAACAGTCGACTGGGGACGCAGGACGCCGAAGGCATGAAGATGTATTACCTCTCGCTATATCCGGGCCTCTGGAAGACTTTTGGAAAACGGTTTGATTCTTTCTGGTGCTGCACGGGAACCGGCTCAGAGGAGTATTCGAAACTGGGCGACACGATTTACTTCCACGATGCAGCGGGGCTCTATGTGAACCTGTTCGTCGCTTCGGAACTGAACTGGCCGGAAAAGAAAGTTGCGGTGGTCCAGGAAACGAGATTCCCGGAAGAAGAGGGAACCAGGCTGACGATTAAAACTGGAGCACCTGTAAAGATGCTCGTGCATGTGCGCGTGCCATATTGGGCGACACGCGGGGCAACCGTTTTGGTCAATGGGAAAAAGCAGGAGCTAACCGTCACGCCGAGTTCCTATCTCACGCTGGACCGCACGTGGACCGGCGGCGACAAAATTGAAGTGGCGATGCCCATGAGTCTGCATCTCGCACCGCTTCCTGACGAACCCACGACGCAGGCGGCTATGTACGGGCCACTGGTTCTTGCGGGACGGCTGGGATCGCGAGGGCTCCTGGAGGACCACATTTACGGGCCCGAAGGACCAGACGAGGCGCGCGCGATTCCCGTGCCATCGGTGATCGGTGCGGGCGACGCGCCGGATTGGGTGGAGCAAGTGAAGGGGCAAACGCTTGCGTTCCAAACCGCGGGGCAAAAACAACCCATCGACCTGGCGCCCCTTTACCTGAATTACGACGAGCGCTACACCGTCTATTGGCAAGTGAACAAGAAGAGCGTTTAAGCCGCCTGGATGAGTCGGGCCACAAGTTCGGGTTAGCAAACCAAAGCAATAAGCGGGTCGGGCCAGATCGATTCCAACAAGGAGATCCGATGCTGTCGAAGATTTCCCGCAGGAGATTTGTCGGGAACACTGCCGCTCTGTCTCTCTGTTCGCTGATCCCACGCTTCGTTGGCACAGCTTCTGGCGCCACCCGCAAGATCACTGTGCGTGCGGAGGAAGAAATTGCCGCGGTGCGGCCAGAATTTCATGGCCACTTCGCCGAACATCTCGGCTCTTGCGTCTACGGCGGACTATGGGTCGGAAAGAAATCACCTATTGCTAACGTCAACGGCTATCGCCAGCAGGCTGTCGAGTATTTGAAAGAACTGGGCATCCCGGTTCTACGCTGGCCCGGCGGGTGTTACGCGGACGATTATCACTGGCGCGATGGCATTGGCCCCGCCGAAAGTCGGCCCAAGCGCGTCAACATTCATTGGGGCGGCTACGTCGAAGACGGCAGCTTCGGCACGCACGAATTCATCGGGCTGTGCAGGCTGATTGGTGCCGAGCCGTATCTTGCCGGCAACGTGGGCAGCGGCACTCCACGGGAAATGCGCGACTGGGTCGAGTATTGCAATATGCCGTCGGGGAGCACGCTTGCCGAGGAGCGCATCAAGAACGGCGCCGCGGAGCCGTTTCGCGTGCGCTACTGGGGTGTGGGCAACGAAGCTTGGGGGTGCGGCGGTTGGATGCGGCCGGAGGTTTACGCCGATCACTACCGGCGGTTCTCCGTTTATCTGCGGAAGTACGGGGACACGGAACCGTTCCTGATTGCCAGCGGCCCGAACGGAAACGACACGCGCTGGTCCCGCAAATTCATGGACACGCTGGAATACGGAACGCCGGAAGGCGTGTCCATGCACTACTACGAGGGCGGAGACGATCATCCGCTGCATTTCACCGCGGAACACGTGAAAAAGCAGCTGGCCATCTTTGCGCGCGTCGAAGAGGCCATCGTGCAGCAGCGCGAGCTTTTTGACAGCTATCGCGACGGGCGCAAAATCGCGTTGGTTCTGGATGAATGGGGCGTCTGGGACCGTATTGCCGAAGAAGACGAAACGAAATATGGAAAGCTGTGGCAGCAGAGCACCATGCGCAGCGCCGTGGCTGCAGGATTGGGGCTTAACATTTTCAACCGGCAGGCGGACAAGCTCTTTATGTGCAACATCGCGCAGATCGTGAACGTTTTGCAGTCTCTCCTTTTGACCGACGGCCCGGAAGGCAAGCAGTGCGTGCGAACGACGACTTATCACGCCTTCTCTCTGTTTAAGGGCCATCGCGGCAAGACTGCCGTGAAGGTTGAAAGCGAGGCGGCCGCGTCGACTTCGGACCGAGACAAATCTTCGCCCGACCTTTCAGCTTCGGCTTCGACGAAGAATGGCGTCGTTTTACTAAGCCTGGTTAATCCATTTCCCGATCAGGACTTGGAAATTCAATGCGCACTGCGGGGCGCGACCGCTAAGGATGCAGCCGCGGCTGTTCTCCATGACGCCGACTGGAACGCTTGCAACAGCTTTGACGCGCCGGATCACGTCGTGCCTAAGGCGCATCCGGTGAAAGTCGAAGGTGGGACCGTGCGGCTGGACTTGCCGCGAATGTCTGTCGCCACTGTAACGTTGACGCCGTAGCAAAGTAGCGGAGTCGTGCGGCTTACTTAGGTTCGATTCCTGGTTTTCATATCGAGAATAAATGCGTAGGATGCCAGCGGTACAAATCTTCTTTGCCAGCGAAAGGGGATAATGGGAATGCGCGCCAGATCCGTCCGCACCTTTTCAGTCAAAGCAGGACTTCTGCTTGGGGCACTCGCTGTTTGCGGTTCTTTTGTCTACCCACAACGCCCACCAGGTCCGCGTGCGAACGAAGAGACCTTCCGTTTTCGTTTTGTTGGGCCCCGAGCTGGGAACCGCGTCGCTTCTATTGCTGGCGTGCCCGGGGACCCGAGCACGTACTACGCAGGCGCCGCTTCCGGCGGCGTTTGGAAAACCACTGACGGCGGGAATCGCTGGGAGCCCATTTTTGACAAGCAGCCGGTTGCCGCGATTGGGGCCATTGCTGTAGCGCCGTCCGACCCAAGCGTCATTTATGCGGGCACGGGTGAAGCCTGGGCCATTCGCGACAGCGACGTGATGGGCGACGGCGTCTATGTCTCGACCGACTCGGGCAAGGATTGGGCTCACGTCGGCCTCGACGATACCGGCCGAATCGGCCGAATCCTGGTTCATCCCACGAATCCAGATATCGCTTTCGTCTGTGCCCTGGGGCGCACGACCGGACCACAACCGGAGCGCGGCGTATATCGCACGACGGACCGCGGGCAGCATTGGGAGCGAGTGCTTTTTGGCGATGCCAACACGGGCTGCTCCGGCCTGGCGATGGATTCGCGCAACCCGCGCATTGTTCTCGCAGGAATGTGGCAAGTGGAAATGCACACGTGGGGAGAACTAAGCGGCGGTCCGGGCAGCGCCTTGTACATTTCGAAAGACGGCGGCACGAAATGGACCAAGCTGGAAGGCCATGGCCTGCCCAAGTCGCCACTCGGCAAAATTGACGTTGCGATTGCGCCTACAAATCCTAACCGCTACTTCGCCTTAATCCAGACAAAAGATCAGGGCGCGCTGTGGCGCTCCGACAATGGCGGAGAAAACTGGCAAGCCATCAACTATCAGCGACAGCTGATTGGCCGCGCTGGCTATTACATTCGAATCGCCGTCTCCACCGGCAACGACAACGAAGTCTACGTGTCAAATAGTAGTTTTCTCGAATCGCTCGACGGCGGGGAGCTTTTCAAAGAAGTTCCCTGGGGTGGCGATAATCACGACATCTGGATCGACCCGCAGAATCCCGACCGCTTCGTCATCACCGATGACGGCGGGCTAAATATCACAACCGTTCACGGCCGCGGCTTCCAACGCGTGCAACTGCCGATTGGCCAGATGTATCATGTCGCCGTCGACAACCAGGTTCCGTACTACGTTTACACCAACATGCAGGACGGCCCGAACATGCGCGGCCCGAGCATCGCGCCGCCGCTCGAGTACGGCCGCGCCGTGGACACGGGCTGGGAGCGCCGCATGGGCGGCTGCGAATCCGGTTTCACCCTGCCGGACCCGACCGATCCAAACATCGTCTGGGCGAGTTGTTACGGCAACGAAGTCACACGTTGGGATGCAAAAACCAAGCGGGCGCGCTCCGTGAGCCCGTGGATTCATTCCCTCGACTCGCCGCCGGACCAACTGAAGTACCGCTGTCACTGGACGCCGCCCCTGGCCATCGATCCTTTCGACCACAACACCGTCTACTACGGCTGCCAGGTCGTCTTTAAAACGAGCAACGGCGGACAAAGCTGGTCGGTCATCAGCCCGGATCTTTCGACGCAGGACCCCAAGTACCTCGGCTCCTCGGGTGGAATCGTCGGCGACAATCTTGGACAGTTTTATGGCGAGGTCGTTTTCGCCATTGCTCCCTCTGAAATTCAGAAAGACCTCATCTGGGCTGGCACGAACGATGGTCTCATCTGGTACACGAAAGATGGCGGCGCCAACTGGGCCAACGTCACAAAGAACATTAAGGATCTGCCGCCCTGGGGCACGGTCACGCGCATTGAGCCGTCGCACTTCGACGCGGGCAGCGCTTATGTGAGCGTTGACTATCACTTGATGGACGGCCGCGATCCGTACATTTTCAAAACCACCGATTTTGGCAAGACTTGGACAAGAATCTCGGAAGGCTTGCCCAAACATTCGCTGGGTTACGTGAAGACCATCGCCGAAGATCCCAACCAAAGGGGTTTGCTCTTCGCCGGAACCGGCAATGGTCTGTTTTATTCTCTCGATGATGGTGGGCACTGGACCGCTTTCACGGCGGGTCTGCCTCACGCCCCCGTTACCTGGGCCGTGGTGCAAAAACAGTTTCACGACCTCGTGGTTTCGACTTACGGCCGCGGCATCTACGTTTTAGACGACATCACGCCACTGGAGCAGACGGCACAAAAAGCAGAAGACCTTCCCGTGCGCCTCTTTGCTCCCCGCGACACATTTCGCATTTTCCCCAATGGCGGCGCGGCCATCACTTATGCGCTGAAAGCTGCGCCCAAAACTCCGCCCAAAATCGAGATTCTCGATTCCAGCGGCACGGTTATACGCAGGCTTGATAACGCTCCCAGCCGCGTCGGCATGGACCGCGCCGAATGGAATTTTCTCTACGATCCGCCGAAGCTTGTTTCGCTGCGCACCACGCCTCCGGAAAATCCGCACATCTGGGAAGAGCGTCGTTTCCGTGGCACCGATTCGCGCCAGGTTTTGCATTGGGGCATTCGCGAGGCCGAGGTTGGCCCCATGGCCCTGCCCGGCAAGTACACGGTTCGCCTCACGGTTGATGGCCAAGCTTTGACGCAACCTCTGACCATCGTTAAAAATCCCAATGTCCATGCAAGCGACGAAGATTTGGCCGCCGCGTTCAAGTTGCAGCTCCGCATTCGCGACGACGTCACAAAGACTTCCGAAGCTGCCAATAAACTGGAATGGATGCGCAAGCAGCTCGACGTCATCGCTCGCATGCTGGGCGGACGCAAGAACGCGCCTTCGCCCTTTCCTGAGAACCGAGGTGGCGCCGAGGGCACGCGAGCCGCGGGAGAGGAAAAGGGCGAAGCCAACCCCAATCCCGAATTGCTCAAGGCCGTTGAAGCCATGGATCAGAAAATGCAGGTCGTCGAGTACAAATTCATCTCGCGTGCCGACGCGCTCAGCGACGACAAATACTATTCCATTCCCGAAACCATCTACCTTCATCTCATCTGGCTGAATGGCGAAGTCGGAACCGGCGCCGGCGACGTTGCTGGCGGTGTGGACAATGCTCCCACGGACACCGCCGCGGCGATTCTGAAGGACATCGAAGCTAATCTTTTCGAAGCGCAAACCGCTTATCAGAACCTGATGGATAAAGAACTTCCTGGCTTCAACCGTGCCTTGCTGGATAAGGGGATCACTCCGATCGCGTTCGTGCGTCCTCCGCAAAAGGATGAGGAGGATGACGAAGGTGGCGGCTAAGCAGGTTCCGCGGCTCGCGAAACTCTCTCCAGAGGAGAAATCTACATGAAGATTTTTCTGCGTTCTCAAATTCTCATTCTGGCCTTGCTGCTTTTTCCGATAGGCCGAACCGCTGCCCAAGGCACGCGCGAGGATTATCAACGTGCCGAGCAGTTTCTTGCCGGCAATTTACGCCATCGAATTTACGTTGCGGACGTCTTGCCGCATTGGATCGCCAAGAAAAATCGCTTCTGGTATCGCAAGCAGGGAACAAAAGCCACGGAATTTCTGCTCGTGGACGCAGAGCAAAACACCGCGGGCCCCGCTTTTGACCACGCTCGTCTAGCCGAATCGCTTTCGAAAGCTCTTCGGCGCGACGTCTCAGCCACCGAGCTTCCTTTCGACATCATTGATTTTTCTGACGACGGCAAATCCGTTTCTTTCCAAATCGATGGTTCACCCTGGTCCTGCTCGTTCGAAAAATATGACTGCAAGCGCGGTCCCGAGTCCGTCGGCGGCGAATACGAAGTAGCGTCACCGAACAAAGAGTGGGTTGCTTACATCAAAGACCACGATCTTTACTTGCGCTACCTCTCCACGGGCGAAGTGCTTCGCCTCACGCGCGATGGCGAACGCTCCTACGACTACTCCACACCCATTCCTTCGCTTCGACCCATGGTAGCTCAGGGAACGGAGGACGTTCGGGAGCGCCCGGCTGTGTTCTGGTCGCCGGATTCCTCCAAACTCGTTACCTACCGCATGGACACGCGCAACGCCGGGCGCTTCAGCTATCTGCAATTCGTTCCGCCGAATCAGCTTCGCCCGAGGGAATACACCGTTGTATATCCACTGCCCGGAGAAGTTTTGCCAAAGGCCGAGCCCATTATTTTCGAACTGCAGGGCGGCAAGCGCATCGAAGTAAAGACCGCGCCGATTGAAATGCAGTTTCAGGGCGGGCCTGGCTTCGACTGGTACGAGGACGGCAAAGCGTTCTCTTACGATGCCTCCGAGCGCGGGGAGAAATCCATCGAGCTGCGCGAAGTTGACGCCAGCACCGGCGAGCAGCGTGTCGTCATTCACGAAAAGGGCGAGCGTTACGTCGATCCTGGCGAGACTCATTTTCGCATCTTGCACCAAACCGGCGACGTTCTCTGGACCTCCGAACGTGACGGCTGGAATCATCTTTACCTTTCGAGCCTCAAGACCGGTGAACTGCGCGCGCAATTAACACAAGGACCGTGGGTCGTGCGGCAGATTGTTGACGTTGACGAGAAAGCGCGGCGAGTCTATTTCGTCGCCAACGGCCGCGAGAAGGACGAGGATCCTTATCAGACGCATCTCTATGTTGTCGGCCTCGACGGCAAGGGACTCACGCTGCTCACACCCGAAAATGCCACGCACACGGTGAACCTTTCTCCCGATCATACTTTCTTCGTCGACAATTTTTCTCGCCCGGACCTGCCAGCGGTATCCGCTCTGCGCCGCACCAAAGATGGATCGCAGGTTCGGGTCCTTGAACAAACAGACATCGGCGAACTCACGAAAGCTGGCTGGAAAGCCCCGGAGCCCTTTCGCGGCAAAGCCAAGGATGGCACCACGGATTTGTACGGTCTTGTCTGGAAGCCTTCGAATTTCGATTCTTCGAAGAAGTATCCGATTGTTGAGCAAGTCTACACTGGCCCACAGGGCTTCTTTGTTCCTAAGACCTTCGGCGCCGCATTGCGTAATGGCCAGCAGCAAATCGCCGAACTCGGTTTCGTAACCGTGATGGTGGACGGCCGCGGCACAACCGGCCGCTCGCGTGCGTTCCATGAATTTTCCTATCACAACCTGGGCGGTGCGTTTGATGATCACGTCGAGATGATCAAACAGATGGCCGCGAAGTTTTCCTACATGGACATCGATCGCGTCGGGATCTACGGCACATCTGCGGGAGGCTACGGCTCGACTCATGCCATCCTGTCCTTTCCTGATTTCTACAAGGTGTGCGTCTCGATTTCCGGCGATCACGATGCGCGGCTCGACAAGGCTTGGTGGAATGAACTTTACCAGGGGTACCCGGTGGGCCCGGACTATGCCGAGCAGTCGAACGTGACCATGGCCGGCCGCCTGAAAGGCCACTTGTTCATCGAGCATGGCGACATTGATGACAACGTCCACGTCGTCGAGACCATGCGCTTGACCGACGCGCTCATTAAAGCCAACAAGAACTTCGATCAGCTCATCGTTCCCAACATGTATCACGGCGAAGGCGGGAACCCGTATTTGATCCGCCGCCGCTGGGATTATTTCGTCCAGTATCTACTCAGCGTGATGCCTCCAGCGGACTTTGCCATCCACGAAGAGCGGGAAGCCCCGCCGCGACCTCGCTGAAGACACTCGAAGGAGATGTACTTGTGAATTCAAGACAATTTGTTCGCGTTCTCTTATGGTTCGCTGTACTGGCCGCCAGGTCTTCAAGCCTTTTTGCGCAGCTTCCTCCCAAAGCTCCCAACTCCACCGTCATCACGTTGACTCCTCAACCCGGCTATTTCACCGAGCCCGGCATCGCCGTCAATCCCAACAATCCTCAACAAGTTGTCGCGGTCTATCAGGACAACGCCCACGCCGCGTACTCCTTCGATGCTGGGCGCACCTGGCAAATCGCCACGGGGGTTGAGTCCACCAACTATCGCGTCTCCGGCGATGTTTCCACGACTTACGATAATCAAGGCCACGCTTTCATCTGCTACATCGCGTTCGACAAACTGGGTACCTACAGCTATTGGGGCCACAACGGCGGGCGCAATGGGATCTATGTTCGCCGCTCTGTTGACGGCGGCAAAACTTGGGAGCCCAAAGACATCGCCGCGAGCGAACAGCCTGACAAGATGCCGGACGGCAAAGGTGTTCCCTGGGAAGACAAACCGTACCTCGTCGCGGACAACAGTCATGGCCCCTATGCGGGCAATCTATATATCGGCTGGACGCGTTGGACGATCGCCGACTCGCAGATTCAGTTTGTCCGTTCTACCGATCATGGCAAAACCTGGTCGAAGCCCATGGAAATCGATAGCGTGCGCGGGCTGCCGCGTGACGACAACGGCGCCGTGGAAGGTTTTGCTGGAGCGGTTGGCCCGGACAGCATGCTCTATGCCGTCTGGGGAGACGGCAATCATCTCGTCTTCACCAGTTCTTCTGACGGCGGACTTACCTTTGCGCCAGCGCGCAACATCCTAGACACAGCGCCCATCATGTTCAGCGTTGACGCTGTCGCTCGCGCCAACGGTTTCCCGCAGATCGCTATCGATCCTCGCGGTGGACCGAAAGGCGGGCGTCTTTACGTCGCATGGGCTGACTACCGCAACGGCGAGATCGACGTCTTTTGCTCTTCGTCAAAAGATTTCGGCGCTACTTGGTCTCCGGCAACCAAAGTGAACACCGATCCCATTCACAATGGCGCGGAGCATTTTTTTCAATGGATGGCTGTGGACCCGGCAGACGGTTCCGTGAATGTGATTTTCTACGACCGCCGCGGTGACCCCAACAACCGTGCGCAAACGGTGACGCTCGCGCGCTCCTCGGATGGCAGCCAATCCTTCCAGAATTACTCCTGGACCGACCAAGCGTTCAATGCCAGAGGCGGCTTCATCGGCGATTACAACGGCCTGGCCGCCATGAACGGCCGCGTTTACGGGATCTGGACGGAAAAACCGGAAAATATCACGACCCGGGACACCGTAATTCGCATTGGGGTGGCCGATTTTTCCGGCGCATCCGCGGCCGCAAATTCTTCGCCGTCGCCCAAAGCAAATCTGAAATAATACGGAGCCTTGAAAGATCCGATTCAGCTTCAAGAAAACTTTCGCGGGCGCTTCGGAACGCCGGCCGCCTTTTATCGCGCGCCCGGCCGCGTAAATCTTATCGGAGAACATACCGACTACAACGACGGCTTCGTGCTCCCCGCCGCGATTGAATTTTACTGTTGGGTTGCTGCGGCTCCCCGCAGTGACAGGAAACTGGTTGTTCATTCCGAAACTTTCAACGAGACGGTCGAAAGCAGCCTCGATTCTATTTCCCCCGCAGGCAGGAGCCATTGGAGCAGTTATCCAATCGGCGTTGCCTGGGCGATCGCCGAGGCAGGGAAGCGTCTCCAAGGCGCAAATCTGCTCATCAGCGGCAGTGTTCCCCTCGGCGCAGGTCTCAGCTCCTCGGCAGCCATCGAAGTTGCCACCGGCTTCGCTCTCTTGCATCAAAGCGGTGTCGCAATCGACCTCAACGAACTCGCGAAGTGGGCACAGAAAGCCGAAAACGAATTTGTGGGAGCGCGCGTCGGCATCATGGATCAATTCGTCGCCTGCCGCGGGCTCAGGGCGCATGCATTGCTTCTGGATTGCCGTTCTCTGGAGTTTCAATTGGTGAAGCTGCCAACTGGGATCCAACTCGTAATCTGCAACACCATGGTGAAGCACGAAATCGCTTCAGGGGAATACAATCGCCGCCGCGCTGAGTGCGAAGAAGGTGTTCGCGCCCTGCGCAAGGTGCTGCCCGAAGTTCGCGCGCTTCGCGACGTTACGCCCGCGCAATTGGAAACGCATCGCGCCCTTCTGGATCCAACCGTCTATTCCCGCTGCCGCCATGTGGTCACCGAAAACGACCGCACGCAAGAAGCCATCCGCGCGCTGAACACCAAAAGCCTGAGTGCTTTCGGCGGCCTGATGGGGGCGTCGCATCGCAGCTTGCGTGAAGACTACGAAGTCAGTTGCAAGGAACTTGACCTCATGGTGGAGATCGCTTCCGAGCAAGCGGGCGTGCTTGGCTCTCGCATGACGGGCGGCGGCTTTGGAGGCTGCACCATCAACCTGGTCGAGTCGAGTGCCGTGGACGCGTTCAAGAAAACGGTTGCCGCAAAGTATCAGGCCGAAACCGGCTTGAAGCCCGAGATTTACGTGTCTCCCGCCGCCGACGGCGTCCAACAAATGAACCTCTTGTAGGGTTCGCCTTCTGAGGCGGACCGTCGATGCTTCTGCTACCATTCATGGACTTCGATGATCGTGAATCTCGAAAAGCTTCTCGCGACACCTCATAAGCGCTTCAACCCGCTCCTGCGCGAATGGGTCCTCGTCTCTCCGCAGCGGAGCGAGCGGCCCTGGCAGGGTGAGGTCGAACAATTTCCGGTGGCGCCCTCGGTTAGCTACGATCCCAACTGTTATTTGTGCCCGGGAAACCAGCGCGCGGGTGGTAAGCAAACCCCCAAGTACCCCGGGACTTACGCCTTCGACAACGACTTTCCCGCACTTCTTCCCGAAGTTGAACCGCAGGAATACGAACAAGGCGGTTTGCTCGTTGCGCAATCCGACCAGGGTATTTGCCGCGTGCTGTGCTTCTCTCCGCGTCACGATCTCACCGTTTCACGAATGAACGCCCAGGAGTTGCGCGGCGTGATTGATGCCTGGACCGAGCAGTACTCCGAACTCGCGCAAATTCCGTGGGTCCGCCACGTGCAAATCTTCGAAAACCGCGGCGAACTCATGGGCGCCAGCAATCCACACCCGCATTCCCAGATTTGGGCAAACGCCACCGTTCCGAATCTTCCGGCTCGCGAGAGCGAATCGCTCGGCGCCTATCGCCGAGAAAAGGATTCCTGCCTTTTGTGTACCTATCTTCAGCTGGAGCTCCAGCGCAGCGAGCGCATCGTTTGTCAGAACGATGCCTTTGCCGTGCTGGTTCCGTTCTGGGCGGTCTGGCCGTTTGAAACACTCGTGCTGAGCAAACGCCACGTCGCTTCAATGGACCAACTGAACGTAGAGGAACGCGGTCTTCTGGGCGATATCCTCCGCCGCATCACCATTCGTTACGACAATCTGTTCGAGACTGCATTTCCTTATTCGATGGGGTTCCATCAACGGCCGACCGACGGCCAGCCTCACGAAGCGTGGCACTTTCACGCCCACTATCTCCCGCCGCTGTTGCGCTCCGCCACCGTGCGCAAGTTCATGGTCGGCTATGAACTCCTTGCCTCTTCGCAGCGCGACCTCGCCCCCGAATCCGCGGCCTCGCGCCTCCGCGAAGTGCGCGAAACCCATTACCTGGATCGGTCGAGAAACCAGTCATAAGTCTAAGAGCCGGTTAATGGGTCGGATGCCTTGCCTAGTGAATATGCGAGCTCCCCTGGCGATTTCCCGCTAGCGCGGTTCTTCATTCTGGTGAAGAATCGTATCTCATGAGGGACTTTGCTGGCCTTCGCGTCCTGGCGCTGGAAAGCCGCCGCGCCGCCGAACTCACCAAACTCATCTCCAGCTACGGCGGCGACCCAATTGTCGCCCCGGCTATGCGAGAGGTTCCGCGTGATTCCAATACCGAAGCGCTGGCCTTTGCTGAAAGGCTGCTCGCTGGAGAATTTGACATGGTGATTTTCCTGACCGGCGTCGGCGCGCGCGCGGTCCTGAGCGTAGGCCAAACAAAATATCGCCTCGAGGATCTCATAGCCGCGATGCACCGCGTAAAGGTTGTTCCCCGCGGCCCCAAGCCCACTGCCGTTTTGCGCGAACTCGGAGTCGCGCCGGCGCTCATCGTCCCTGAGCCGAATACTTGGCGCGAACTTCTTCAAGCTCTCGACGGAGCCCGACAATCCTCACCGGAATTTCGTCTTGGCGGAGCGCGCATCGCTCTTCAGGAGTACGGCGTTTCCAATCCTGAATTGGTCGCCGGGCTCACCGAACGCGGGGCTATCGTCACGCGGGTTCCCGTCTACCAATGGGCTTTGCCGGAGGACATTGCGCCGCTGCAGTCCGCAATTAAGGAATTAGCTGGGGGAAGAATCGACGCCGTGCTTTTCACCACCGGAATTCAAGCGGCGCATCTTTTTCAGGTTGCCGTTAGAATGAAAATGGAAGAAGCGATGCGACGAGGGTTGGCTCGCGCGGTCGTTGCTTCGATTGGTCCGAGCACTTCAGAAGAATTACATCGTCAAGGAATTCAGCCGGACCTCGAACCCTCTCATCCCAAGATGGGTTTCCTCGTGAAGGAAGCGGCCGAGCAAGCCGCAGCTCTCCTCAGCAAAAAACGCCAAGGAACTACGTCAGCTTGAGCCTGCCTTCGCCGTCCTCGTGTACGGGCTTTCTTCTTCTTTTCGTGACTCGCCTAAATCCAAAACCACCTCGCTCGTCTTGGGGGTCTCCCAGCCGGAAGCGTCTTTTTCTTCTTCGACGGCTGGAAGTGGCTTTGCGACTTCGCCGATAATCAGTAGGGAAGGAGCGGGCAGCCGCTCTTCGAGCGCCAACTCCTGCAGCGTCGTTCGGTGGATCTGCTGTTCCGACTGCGTGGCGTTCGCCACAATCACACATGGCGTCGCTGCGTCGAGTCCGCCTTCCACCAATTTCGCGGCAATGTCGCCGTAGTTTTTCCCCGGCATGTAGACCGCGTAGGTCGCGCCTTTCAGCGCCACGTCATCCCATTCTGGCGAGACGTTACCGGCTGTGTGGTGGCTCAAAAAAACGACCTTGGAGGCGTGCCTGCGGTCGGTCAACGGAATCTTCGCCACCGCCGCTGCTCCCATCGCTGAAGTTACTCCGGGAAGCACTTCAAACTCGACTCCCGCGCGCGCCAGGGCTTCCATTTCTTCGCCCACCCGGCCAAACAGGAGCGGGTCGCCGCCCTTCAGCCGGACCACTTGCTTGCCTTCGCGTGCCGCGGCGATCAGCAGTGCATGAATCTGGTCCTGCGAAATTCCCGCTTGGCCGCAGCGCTTACCTACGTTGCGCACCTGCGTCCACGCGGGAATTAGGTCCAAGATTTCCTGCGGCACCAGATGGTCGTGCAAAACGACCTCCGCGCTCTTCAAAATTTGCGCGGCCTGCACGGTCAGCAGCTCCGGATTCCCCGGGCCCGCTCCCATCAAGTAGACTTTTCCTCTTCGTATCGGTGTGTTCATGGCCTGGTCCCTGCCGCCTCCATCCGACTGCACAGCGGGCTTCGTTTGCCTCGGCTGGCTCCCGTTGGGTGCCCAAGCGTTCGGCCAAGGTTCTCTTGTTGAGACTACCACCCGGTTGGATGCTTAATTCCCCGGAACATTTCATTTCATGCATCGAAAATTTCGATACGAAATGGACCGGCCAAAGATGGACGCGGCGGAACCTCGGAAGGCAGAGCCGAAGCGACCGGAAGCGAGTCTTGTGCACCATGGAGTCGCATGAGACGGGGGCGAGTGGGCGGCCTTCTAGCGCTAGCGCCTTATCACTTGAACCTGCTAACGAAGGAAGACGCGGGCTACGCGGAGAGCGGCCAACTGCTCGTTCGCCGAAGGAATTCCAGCCCGAGCGCGAAGGTATGGGATTTCAGCGACTGGCAATAGACCACCCTAGCGCTTGCCCAAGACTCCCCTAGGGAGGATTTGATCAGCACCCTGGTGTCGGCTCGCAAAGGCCGTTCGGTGCGCACGCGCGCACCGTAGGAGCTAATATTCTCGACCGAGGCGTATGCGGCTACGACTGGTTGTAACCCGCTCGATAACAAGACGCGATGCGTGCCGGGTGTTCGCTTTTCTTTACGCCCGTCCATCTTCCTGGCCTAAGAATCCTGAGGGTGGGCTCGCAACCGGGGCGCTTGGTCCCCGTTTCACGACGACGAACTGTCACAAACGCTGTACAACTAAAACCTTAATCATCGAGATGGCAATCCGGTATTCACCTTAATTGCCATTCGGTGAATGTCTGGCAAGCATTGAATCGTTATTTCGCTGATCTTCGCACTCCTGCTCGCGTGGTAGGCCACTCAGGGGTAAAAAGCGCGGCCGGACTTCGAGCCGTGGGGCTTCCCGATAAGCGTCAGGGCCGGGGCCGGACCGGCGTGTCAGACTCGAGGTTGATTTTTTGTGCGCTTGCGTTTGCGGAGAAAAGACTTGAAGGCGTCGGCGCTGGCAAGGTCGTGGAGGAGTCGCTTGCGCTCTTCGGGATCCATGTTGCTGGCGGCGAAGAGTTTTTCGCGCTCTTCGCCGAGTTGTTTGAGCCAGGCTTCGTATTCGGGACCGAACTGCTGTTCGAGTTCTTTGCGGAGCCGCTGGGCGAGCGCAGGGCTTTGACCGGAAGTGGAGACGGCGATTTGCAGGGCTCCGCGTTGTGCTACCGCGGGATAGTAGAAGTCGCAAAGCTCGGGCACGTCCACCACATTGCAGAGGACGCCGCGGAGGCGAGCTTCAGCGTGAATATTTTCGTGCAATTCGTGCGAGTCCGTGGCGGCGACGACAAGAAGCATGCCATCGAGATCGGAGGGCTCAGCCGGGCGAGCGAGCCACTCGATGTGGCCCGCGGCAGCCCAAGATTTTACTTGCGCAGTGGCTTCGGGAGCGACGACGCGGACTTTGGCCGCCGCGTCGAGCAGGCCCGAGATTTTGCCCTCGGCGACGGCGCCCGCGCCGACCACGAGGCAACCCCGGCCCTCGAGCTTGAGGAACATCGGGAAGAGGCTGGCAGCAGAAGGCTTCTTGGAGACGGGTTTCACCGCTTTATTCTAACGGAAGATGGAAAAGGGAAAATTGAAAAAGGGCCAATGGAGAGCGAGGCAATTTCTGTTTTCGAATTTTCAGGCTTTCAGGATAGCCGGTCGGGGGTGAGGAGAGCCGTCATTTCGAGGACGCGATGGTAATAGTCGCGCTGGGTGAGCTGCGCAGCAGCTGGTTCGTCCAGAAGAAACGTCACGTCGGGATGAAGTTGCAAGGCCGAAGCGGAGACGGCGCACGTGATGGGGCCTTCGATCGATTTCGAGATGGCGGTGGCTTTGGAGTCGCCGGTGGCGAGCAGGAGAATTTTGCGCGCTTCGAGAATTGTGCCGATTCCCATGGTGATGGCGCAGCGCGGGCGTTCCTCCCCGGGGCGGAAGAACTTCGCATTGTCGTCAAGCGTTTCGCGGCTCAGGGCTTTGAGACGCGTGCGCGACGCCAGGCTCGAGGTCGGCTCGTTGAAGCCGATATGCCCGTTGCGGCCGATGCCGAGAATCTGGAGGTCAATCCCACCGGCGGCCCGGATCGACTCCTCGTAGGAAGCGCAGTAAGCATCGTAGTCTCCGCGGATGCTACCGTCGGGAATGTGCATATTGCGAGGCGCCACGTTTACGTGGCGAAAGAAATTCTCCTGCATGAAGTGCTGGAAACTCTGCGGATGCGCGCCGGACAGGCCTAGGTATTCGTCAAGATTGAACGTGCGGACTTGCGAGAAATCGAGCGAGCCTGCCTGGTACAGGCGAACGAGCTGCTTGTAGAGGCCGACCATGGTGCTGCCGGTGGCAAGGCCGAGCGTGAGAGGTGGTTTTTTCTTGATCGCGCTGGCGATGAGCAGCGCGGCCTGCTCGTTCACTTCTTCGTCGTCGCGCTTCAGGATGACCAGCATGCGCAGCCCTTTCGAACTTCGCGAATGTTTAGTAGCCGTGAGCGGTGACGCGACAAAGCCTTAATGGTCACCGATCATCGAAACCGGCGAATCACCAAATTGTGCCGGTCGGAGCGATAAAAGCCCAGCACATACATGATGGCCTTGCCCTTTGTGGAATAGATGACTTGTCGAATTCGCAGCAGCGGCTCGCGGCGCGGGATCGCCAAAAGCTCAGCAATGCGCGGGTCGGCGGCAGTGGCATCCACCTCCTCGTCGGCGTAGCCGAGTTCGACTTTGAATTCGCGTTCCAGAATGGCGAAAAGCGATTCGCGAGCGATCGGAGCTTCGAGCAAGCCGGGAAATTCCGCGGCGTTGAGGTAACAGGTTTCGAGCGCGAAGGGCTCGTCGGCGGCATGGCGAAGACGCTCCAGTTTGACGATGCTGCTGGTCTGCGGAAGGGACAATCGCGCGGCGGCTTCGTTTTCGTCGTTGACAACCTTAGCGAAGAGAATCTTTGCGCCGGCGGTGAGCGTGCGCGCAGCCATTTGCTCGGTGTAGCTCATCAGTTTGTTGAAGTGGATTTTTGGCGGCGCGACGAAGGTGCCAATCCCGCGGCGGCGTTCGACGAGACCCTCGCGTTCCAGAAAAGCAAGCGCGTGGCGCGCGGTCATGAGGCTGACATGATGGGTCTTGGCGAGTTCGCGCTCGGAGGGAACGGCATCGCCAGGCTGAAGCTGCCCGGAATCAATGCGTTTGCGGATGACGTTCTGAATGCGCTGATAAGCTGGAAGATCGCGCAGCGCCCGGGCAGGGAGGCGTTCGAGGGACGCCAGAGTTTTCTTGTTGGAAGCCATCCATTGCACCTTTCTCTTCGATAACGAAATCAGGGATCCGAATGCTCAAGATAACGGGCCGTCGGTCTCCGTGCAAGCCTTTTGGTGCTATAGGGCGAGAAAGAAGCCGCTATAGTGCGGTCTAGTACCGTGCTATAGCTAGCGTCCTGCACTCCTCTAAAAAATCTTTATAAACCATCATTTTCCGCTTGACAAGCAAAAAATAGTGCTATATAGCTACTGACCCATCGGACCTATAGCAGGTGCGGGTGCCAACTAACAGTCGAGGAAAGTCGTTTAGGGGAAGAGGCGGTTGGGGGACCGACGGCCTCGAATGGAGGATTAAGGCATGAGGAAAACGCGCTACTTGGAATTGGCAATGGCGATTTGCGCGCTTGCAGCGCTGTTGTGTGGCGCAAAGTCGGCGCAGGGGCAAGAAGTCACAGCGGCAATTACCGGCACGGTCAGCGATCCCTCAGGGGCGCCGCTGGCAGGGGCCACGGTGACGGCGAAGGACTCCGATCGCGGAACCACGTGGCCGGCGACGACCAACAGCGAAGGAATCTACGCGCTGTTACGAATTCCCGTGGGGACGTACAGCTTGAGGGTTGAAGCGAAAGGCTTCCAAAGCACAGTGTATCCGCCGTTCACGCTGGTGCTGAACCAGACGGCCCGAATTGACGTGCAGATGAAAGTAGGGGCGGTGTCGGAGACGGTCGAGGTAACCGGCGCGACGCCCCTACTGCAGACCGAAAGCACAGAAGTAAGCGATCTTGTGGATTCGCATACCATTACAACCCTGCCTTTGGCGGCGCGCAACTACGTGCAGCTGTCTCTGTTGTCTCCAGGAACGACAACTGTGGATCCCAGCAGCCTCTCGCAGCCGCAATTGATGACCGGCGCAGGCCGACCGGACATTAATGGCAACCGTGAACAAGCCGTGGGCTTTCTGCTGGATGGCATTGTGAACCAGGAAGCCAAAAACAACGAAGTGGCGTACATGCCGAACGTGGACGCGCTTCAGGAGTTTAACATCGTCACGCAGAATCCAGGCGCGGACTTTGGGAATTACGCCGGCGGCGTGATCAGCGCGACCATCAAGTCCGGCACCAACAGCTTTCATGGTGACGCTTTCGAGTTCCTGCGGAACAACTTCATGAACTCCAATTCAAAGTCGGCCGCCTGGGCGACGGGCGTTGCTACTCCCACTCCAACCTTGCGGTACAACATGTTTGGTGGCACCGTCGGCGGTCCGATCAAGAAGGACAAGCTGTTCTTCTTTGGGGACTACCAGGGCATGCGCATTCCGACGACCAACCCGGAGAATGCGCAACTGCTTACCTCCAGCGAACGGAGCGGCGACTTCGGCCAACTCTGTACACAATTGCCAGCCGCCGAAGGTGGTCCAGGAACATTTAACGGCTCTGGAGTCTGCAGCAACCCGTCTGGACAACTCGTCGACCCGAAGAACGGGAATGCCGTTATCCCCTTCAATAAAATGTCGAATTCCACCCTTACGGAGAGCCCTGTCGCTGCAGCCCTCTTTGCCGACGCAAAGGATTATCCCCTGCCGACAAATGACGTTGCGTATGGCTCAAACTACTCTTTCAAGGCCGGCAACCACTTCAACAGTGACCAGGGCGACCTGCGAATCGATTACAAGCCGCAAGACAAAGATTCCATATTTGGGCGGTACTCGAAGTTTGATACCAGCCAGGCCATTTTTACCGGCCTTCCCTTCGCCAATGCCGGCGCTCTGGAAGGAACCGATGAACCGGGATGGAGCAGTTCCGTTGATTGGACACACTCCTTCAGCTCGAAGCTGCTCAGCGACGCAAGAATTGGCGTAAACGTCTTTCGCTTCAATCAGGACCAGACTCCGACCACGGGCATGGGAAATGTCAGCGAAAAGCTGGGGATCGCGGGTGCGAATGCTCAGGCGCCGGGTCTGCTGGGAATTTCGATTCCCACGGGGTTAGGCGGAAATGCCAGTCTCGGGCTGATCAACCTTTGGCAGATTTTCCGCGACACCGAGATTCAGCTTGAGGACAACGTCATTTACACGAAGGGACGCCATACCTTCAAGACTGGCTTCCAATACATCCGCGAGCGCAACAATTATGTGTACCCTGGCAACGAAGGCGCGCTCGGTAACATCAACATGGCCTCGAGAACAAACGGTTTAGCCCCCGCAGCGGATCAGGTCGGAGTAGCGGACTTCTGGGCTGGCATTACTGCAGGTGGCGGCTTCCGCGACAGCGGCTCGGCTACCCTTGAGCAACTTCGAGGGAGCGTCTTCGGCGGCTACTTCCAGGATGATTGGAAACTAAAACCGAATCTGACTCTGAACCTCGGCATCCGCTTCGAGGATCACACGCCGCAATACGAGGTCAACAACCGCGTGGTCAACTTCGGCCTCACCACCGGGACGATCGAAACCGTGGTGCCGGGAGCCTCCGGCTACAGCGACCGGGCCCTCTACAACAATTACACCGGACTGGGCGATTGGAACCCGCGCCTCGGCCTCGCGTGGACCCCGCACTTCCTGGGTGGCAAGACCGTGATTCGCGCCGCTTACGGAAGCTCCTCCTATCTCGAAGGCGGAGGCAGCAACGAAGAGCTGTCTCTGAATTTGCCCTACGGCAATTTCGAGTCGAACTACCCGGTCGGAATCGGTGCTCTCGGTTCTGCCTGGACAGGTGCCCCACCATGCCCCGCGCCGCAGTTCAGTTGCTATGCGAAGAGCCGCATCCGTGTGTTCGACCAGAACTTCCGCCCAGCCCTGATCCAGCAATGGAACCTCACGGTGGAGCAACAGTTCAGCAACTCGCTCACGCTTCAACTGGGCTATGTCGGCCAAAAGGGCTCGCATCTCCTCAATTTCGAGGACATCGCGCAGCGTGAAGGCTTGAACGCGCGGGGAACGGTGGCGCTTCCTGGACAGGCGATCGTTTCGGAGGCGGCCGGACCATTCCTCGGAGGACTTGGCGGTCCTTGCACTTTCAATCCGCAGGGAGCGGGCATCACCTCCGCGACTGCCTCGCAGGTAACGTATGCCGGTACGTGGAATTGCGGCACGCCCGGTTCGCTCTTTAATGCGGACTCCGGAGGCAACGGCGTGAACGCCTTTGGCGCGCTCGCCGGAGCGAATATGTCCAATTCCAATCAGCGCTATGACGCCCTGCAAGCGGTACTAAAGGAGCGCGGCTACAAGGGACTGGATGGCCAGTTGGCGTACACCTACTCGAAGTGCCTGAGCAATTCGCCCGGCTACTTCGGCACCGGCTGGGGCAGCACTGGGGCACAGAGTTCGGGCGGCCAGCCAGGATGGGAAAACATCTACAATCCTAATGCTGACTGGGGCCCGTGCTACTACGACGAGACGCACATTATCAGCGCGTACTTCAGCTATGACTTGCCGGTCGGAAAGGGCAAGCGATTTGGTACGGACGCCGGACCGGTTCTGGACCGCGTGATCGGCGGCTGGCAACTGAGCAGCATCGTCACTCTGCACAGCGGAAACGCCCTCACCCTCAACGACTTCGGCGGATGGGGCGCGTATGGCGATCACTCCGGGACCAACTCGATCGGCCCTTATACACTGGCGAACCTGCCGAATTGCAGCGGCCCGATCAACATCGAGAACAAATTCGTCCCCTTTAGCGGCGGTGTGCCGGGCCATATTCAGTGGTTTGATCCTAGCAACATCTCTACCGTTAGCGGTCCGAATTTCTCTACGACCTATACAAACACAGGCACTGCAGCGAACCCCGTTGCGGGCGCACCGATCGGGCCGGTTGCTACGGGCACGGGCGGTTCGTTTGGAACCTGTTCGGTGGGCAACATCCGCGGTCCTTGGACAAAAATCTTAGACACGAGTTTGCAAAAGAACGTCACCGTCACTGAAGGCAAGACTCTTCAGCTTCGGTTAGACGCTTTCAACGCCTTCAACGGCGCCATCTGGACTTTCAGCGGCGGTCCGGCGAACGGGTCGTTTGATTCCGGCAGCGGCTCGCTGGGTTGGATTACCGGAACGCAAAGCGCCAGGCAGCTTCAGCTCGGTTTGAAGTTCATATTCTAAGTTTCCACCTCTACACCCCATGGAGATGGCAGGCGCTTGGCGCCTGCCATTTCTTTTGGTGCGCCGAGCATGATCGACAGCTTGGAGGTGCAAGTCCTCTTCACAACCAGATGGAGGTGAAGTGATAGCGAAGCGCAAGGGCCGAGCTGTGAGGCGAGGTCTGAAAGAAGCG
>Ga0126378_10000732_pt1 | contig 24283 bp, 17 predicted proteins | sample PanSoiMetPlot_23_FD_92587 | JGI IMG/M metagenome (GOLD analysis project Ga0126378, IMG submission 92587) | Tropical forest soil microbial communities from Panama - MetaG Plot_23 | ecosystem: Environmental > Terrestrial > Soil > Tropical forest > Bulk soil | place: Panama | collected 2016-02-17
AGGGCCGTAGCCGCGCGCAGCGCGGGGGCGCGAAGCGCCAGCCTTGACGCGGCCAAAACGATCAGCGATCTCGCTGCGACAAGATCACAGTTGCTCACTCGATCACCTCGTCGGCGCGGGCGAGTAGCGTCGGCGGCACGTCGAGGCCGAGAGCTCGTGCGGTCGCCAAGTTGATGATGAACTCGAATTTGCTCGATTGGACCACCGGCAAGTCGGCAGGCTTCTCGCCTTTGAGGATGCGACCAGCATAGACACCGGCCTGCCGGAACGCTTCCGTCAGGGTCGTACCATAGGTCATCAGACCACCGGCTTCCGCATAGTCCCTCGCGTTGTAGATGCTTGGCAAACCATGGCGCGTCGCCAGGGTAGTGATCTGGACGCGCCGGCCGAAGAAAAAGGAAACGGTTCCGACGACAAGCGCGTCAACTCGCTTTCCGGCGAGCGCTACGAAAGCCGCGTCTATCTCGCGGCTGTCGCTCGCCCCGACAGTCACAAGCTCGACTGCGATTGCGGAGGCCGCCGCTTGCAGGTCGCGCATTACCCCGTCAAAATTGGGCGCGCGGGAGTTAATGAGCAGGCCGACGCGCACGGTCTTTGGAACAAGCTCTTGCAAAAGGCCAAGCTGCTTCGCCCCGAGGTCACGAAGCAGAAAGTTCATCCCGGTTGCGTTACCGCCTGGACGAGCGAGGGTAGCGATGAGACCGAGCTTGACCGGATCATCCGGATGTTGAACACGATCGGGATATCGCGCGTGGCAGCTTTCGCGGCGAGTGCCGGTGGGGTCGAAACGGGAACGATTAGCGCGACCTGCCGGCGCGCGAAATCCGCAGCGTAGCCGGTCGTATTGACCGTCGGTAACGTAGTCTATCGCGACATTGCGGCCTTCAACGTACCCAGAATCGGCCAATCCCTTCCGAAACGCTGCGAGGAAAGTGGCGGTTGGCGCAAAAGTACCGAGATAGCCGATCACCGGCAGCGCCCCCTGCTGTGCGCGTGCCGCGAGCGGGTCGACGCCTCCTGCAGGTTCGTTGTAGTTTGTTAGCTCGTCTTGCCCGCGCTCGGTTGCGCACATTTCTTCCGCTCTCTGCAAGGGCGGACATCCATGCCAGTTTACGCTTCCCTACGGTCGCGAACGCGCGCGCGTGGCCCGTTTAGTGCTTAGCCTCCTTCGCACCGTGCGCAGCGCCTACACGCCTGAGCTAACACTCGAACAGGCTAGCGAGTTTTTGTTCCTGATGATGCACGCTCGCTGCTGGGGCTCTTTAGGCTTCGGCCCACTCGGCGCGGCTTGAGCCAAGCGGGAAGCAGCGGCGCTCGCCGGTGCCGCCACGGATCACTTCGCCTTGTTGAAGAACTAGGTGACGACCAGGTCGGAAAACTTCACGCGCTTGTTCGGCTCGAGCACGTGGCCTTGCACCAGAATGTCCTGGAATTTCTCCATCGCCGCCGGCTCGATGACCGGCGAGGTCTTCCAGATCTTGAGCCGCCGGTAGCGCTCGGCGGCGTGCGCGAGCACCTCTGGCTTCAAAGCCGGAAAGAATTGCGAAATCACGCTCACGAGCTCCGGCATCGGCGCTGTTGCCGTCCATTTCATGCCCTTGGCGATGGCGTTGGTCCAGTTCTGGAGCGTTTCAGGATTTTCGCGGACGTATTTGTCAGTTGCTATGAAGGTCGCGTAGTCGGCAAATCCTACGGTTTCGCCGACCGAAGCCATGAAATGCGCCTTGCCGTCGAGTTCGAGCTGCGAGGGCTCGGGCTCGAGGCTACGTCGCGATGAGAATCGGCAATCGGCATTTAACCTCGACCTGCGCAAAACGCTACTGTCGCCCTCCCGGTGGCATCCTGTCGCGACCGTGTTGATCCAGTTCGAGCAACCCATTAGCGCTGCGTAGGCTACGCCGCGATTACCCCAAAGACGCAATCAGTCCTATTGGCTTCCACCGCCTCATCCAGCGCGTCGGCGAGGCTGCCAAGATGCCTTTCCCGATCCACCCACACATGCTGCGTCATGCCTGCGGGTTCAAGCTCGCCAACGCGGGCCTTGCAGCACTATCTCGGGCACAAGAACATCCAGCACACTCTCAGGTACACCGAGATGGCGCCCGACCGTTTCAAGGACTTTTGGAGAGGCTGACCTTAGGCCTTGGGCATCTTGGTGCCGCTTCCGGGCGCCGGCAAGCTCGGGACGACTTCCGCTTCCCCCTCAATCACCTTAGCGTTGGCGCCGAGGCCGGCGGCGCGCTGTGCCATCAGGCTTTCAATGGCTTCCAGGGTTCGTTCGAGCTGCTCGTCCGTCATCGCCTTGACGCCGCCAGAATGCTCCAACTTCATCTCGCGCGGCACGAGCATTGCGCAGACCTTCAAATACGCAGCCGGGGACTCGCGCCGCACCCGCTTGAAAACCTCCCGCCCATGCTGCTGCCAATCTTCCGCCAGATCGAGCAGAAAGCGCTTGTTGAACGCTCGGCGCGTAGCCTCCGGTGACCCACCAGGGTTTCCAGAGAACCCCGGCGCGAACCTGCCGTTGATGCGGCCATTGACCTTGGGAGCGGTGTTTGGCTCAGTGTTCGCGTTCATCGTCTTCGCCTGGTTCTGAGACCGAGGTGTACCTGATTCGGGGCGAGTCTCGGCCGTGCCCCGGCGTCCGGCCGTTTATTCTTTTGGCTCGATGACTGTTGGGAGTGCTGCCGGACGGCAACGCAAGTGCGCGGTTGACACTGCGCCGGAAAACCTTTGCGGGTCAAAGCTGCCGCGGGTGGTGGTTTGCCAGGGCAAGACCTTGAAAATGCAGGCAGGCTCTATTTTTGCCCCAATTTTGGCCATTAGCTGGAGCGTCGGCCTCGGCCAAATGGGGAAAGCCGGTCCGTTCAAATTGCAGGGGATCATCTGGGGGCTCGAGACATGTCTTTCGTTCGCCTGTGTGCTGTTGCGGCTGTCGCACTGTGGGTGGCGGCGTGCGCCGGCACTCCCGAAACTGGCCAGGGACCAAAGGAAAATACCGGCACGCTCGTCGGCGCTGTTGCCGGCGGTCTGATCGGTTCTCAGTTTGGCGGTGGGACTGGCGAGCGCATCGCGGCTGGTCTTGCAGGCGCTGCGATCGGCGGCCTCATCGGCAATCGCATCGGTGCCGGGATGGACGATGATGATAAGCGGCGTGCCTATGCGGCGCAGATGCAAGCGCTTGAGGCCGGGAAATCGGGTGTGGCGGTGGCCTGGAAGAACCCCGATTCCGGCCGCTATGGATCAGTTGTTCCGGGCCCCGCCTATCAGTCTAATGGATTGCAGTGCCGCCCCTACACGCACACGATTTATATCGATGGACGGCCGCAGGTCGCCCGCGGCAACGCTTGCCGCAGTCCGGATGGTACCTGGACTGCGGTCGGCTGATCGCCACCGGGCTCTCCTCCCTCGGTAACGGGTAGCCGGTGCGTGAGGAGCGGCGCAAAGCGGAAATCTGGCAAGCAGTTGGCGGGTGCACCAGGCAGCTGCCGTATCGGCGTTGCAGAAACGCCGGATTTCGTCCTCATCGCCGTGGAAGCTATTCTGGTTACGGCAAATTTACGAGTTCCCGCTTCCCCATGTCGCGGCTTTGATGGACGTTTCGCCGTTGCAGTGGGACCGTGTTTGTCGTGATGTAATCGCGCTCGGCGCGCCTCGATCAGCGGTACTCCTGCTTTCGCGCGCCTCGGCGAAGCTGATTCAATCCGACGGATTCATCGATGGCGTTGTGGTTTGGCCTCGCATTAATGACCGCGGCGGCCGTTTGGGCCGTACTTTGGCCACTGGCACGATGGCGAGGCGAATTGCATTCGGGCAGCGACGTCGCGGTTTATCGAGAACAACTCGTCGAGCTCGAACGCGATCGTGAAGCGGGCCTGATCGGGGAGAAGGAGGCAGCAGCTGCCCGCGTCGAAGTATCGCGCCGGCTCATTGCTGCGGCCGATGCACACACCGCATCTGCCAGCAGCGCGCCTTCCCCGATATGGCGACGCAGAGCGGTCGCGATTGTGGCGCTTGTGCTGCTGCCCTTTGGCGCGGCAGCGCTTTATCTCGCGCTCGGCTCGCCCTCACTGCCGGATCAGCCGCTTGCGCCGCGCCTTGCCGCTTCGCGTGAGGGTCTGTCGCTCGACACCATGGTGGCCCGGGTAGAAGGGCATCTTTCTCGTCACCCCGATGATGGCCGGGGTTGGGAGATCATCGCGCCGGTGTATCTGCGTCTCGGGCGTTTCGACGAGGCGGTGAAAGCGCGCCGCAAAGTACTTAGCCTCAACGGTGCCAGCGCCGAGCGCGAGAGCGCCTTGGGCGAGGCCTTGGTTTTTGCCGCTAACGGTCTCGTGACCGCCGAGGCGAAAGCGGCATTCGAGAGGGCGGTCTCACTCGAGGCGAACGCGATTCAGGCGCGCTACTTTCTCGGACTTGCAGCCGAGCAGGATGGTGATCGCACGCAAGCCGCCGCGATCTGGCGCGCATTGATCGAGTCGGCTCCGCCCGAGGCGCCGTGGATCGATTTGGTACGAAGCGCGATCGTCCGCGTCGATACGACGGCCGCATCAGGGCGACAAACGAGCGAGGAAAAGATTGCGGCGTCAACCGAGCTAAGTCCTGAGCAACGCAACGCTACGATTGAAGGCATGGTCGAGCGCCTCTCGGAGCGGCTGCATCGGGACGGCGCCGATCTCGAAGGATGGCTGCGGCTCGTTCGCTCCTACATGGTGCTCGGCCAACCCGATAAAGCCCGTGCCGCTGTGGCGGATGCGCGGCGCGCGCTCGCTGGTGACGCGACGAAGTTGCGGCGTTTGGATGAACTCCTCAAAGGACTTGGCGTGGAGGGCTAGCGCTACGGACGCGCGCGTGATGACACGCAAATGACCCGCAGACAACGACGCTTCTCCCTTATCGGCGCGGCGCTTGGCGTACTTGCGCTGGCAATCGGTTTGGTCCTCAGCGCGCTCAAGGAATCCATCGTCTTCTTCAATTCACCGACCGAACTAGTCGAAAAGCACATCAAGCCAGGGACGCGCATGCGCATCGGTGGCCTAGTGAAGGAAGGCAGCATTTCGCGCGGTGAGGGCCTTGCAGTCCATTTCGAGGTGACCGACGGGACACGTAGCGTCCCAGTCGGCTATCAGGGACTCTTGCCTGACCTGTTCCGCGAAGGTCAAGGCGTGGTCGTCGAAGGTGCTCTCGATTCAGATGGGATCTTCCGTGCCGATAACGTGCTCGCCAAGCATGACGAAAGATACATGCCGAAAGCCGTCGCTGACGCATTGAAGAAGCAGGGGCATTGGAAGGACGATTATGAAAGGAAGCTCGGTGCGGCACCCGCGCGCAGGGCGGAATGAAGTATTCGCGCATCGCGCGCCATATGATCAAAAGGGCAGACCATGATAGCCGAATTCGGCCACTATGCCCTTGTGCTGGCGTTCGCATTAGCGCTCGTGCAGGCGAGCGTCCCGCTGGCTGGAGCGCGCAAGAATGATCCTGTGCTGATGGCTGTGGCCGGGCCGACGGCGCTCGCGCAATTCTGCTTCATCGCGTTCGCCTTTGCCGCACTCATAATTTGCTACGTGCGGTCCGATTTTTCCGTCCTCAACGTATTCGAGAACTCCCACTCGGCAAAGCCGCTTGTCTACAAGCTCACCGGTGTGTGGGGGAATCACGAAGGCTCGATGCTGCTGTGGGTCTTCATTCTCAGCATCTTTGGCGCGCTGGTCGCCCTGTTCGGTGCCAACCTGCCGGCACGGCTCAAGGCCAACGTGCTCGCGGTGCAGTCCTCGATCGCAGCTGCATTCCTTCTTTTCATCCTGATCACGTCGAATCCATTCCTGCGCATCCCCGAGGCGCCGTTCGAGGGTCGCGACCTCAATCCCGTCCTGCAGGATCCAGGACTCGCCATTCATCCGCCGCTGCTCTATGTCGGCTATGTCGGACTTTCGATCTCGTTTTCCTTCGCGATTGCCGCGCTGATCGACGGGCGCATCGATGCCGCTTGGGCGCGCTGGGTACGGCCCTGGACGCTGCTCGCGTGGATATTTCTGACGCTCGGTATCGCGATGGGTTCCTATTGGGCGTATTACACGCTCGGGTGGGGCGGTTGGTGGTTCTGGGACCCGGTCGAGAATGCCTCCTTGGTGCCCTGGCTAGCCGCCACTGCGCTTCTCCATTCTGCCCTGGTGATGGAAAAACGCGATGCGCTCAAGGTATGGACGATCCTGCTCGCATTATTGGCCTTCTCATTCTCGCTGATCGGCACCTTTCTCGTGCGCTCGGGCGTTCTCACGTCAGTGCACGCGTTTGCCAACGATCCGACGCGCGGCGTCTTTATCCTAGGTATCCTGGCGCTGTTCATCGGGGGCAGCCTCGCGCTCTTTGCATTGCGCGCGCCCATGCTCAAACAAGGAGGCCTGTTCGCGCCTGTTTCGCGTGAAGGCGCGCTAGTGCTCAACAATCTTTTCTTGGTGAGTGCCTGTGCCACCGTGTTCATTGGCACCGTTTATCCGCTCGCTCTGGAAGCGCTCACAGGGGACAAAATTTCGGTCGGTGCGCCGTTCTTCAACGCTACCTTCGCCCCCCTTTTCATTCCGCTCCTCGTCGTAGTGCCTTTTGGTCCGCTGCTGGCGTGGAAGCGCGGCGACCTGCTGGGTGTAGCCCAGCGGCTTGTCGGCGCCGCTGCTGTCGCCGTGATCGCCGTCGCCGTGGTCTTCGCCATGGAGGGCGGCGGACCGATTCTGGTGCCATTCGCGATCGGTCTTGCGCTTTATGTGATGGCCGGAGCTTTGACCGAAATCGTGGAGCGCACCGGCTTACTCAGGGTGCCGCTCGCGACCGCGTTTGCGCGTGCAGAGGGCTTGCCGCGATCCGCCTGGGGCGCTGCCTTCGCGCATTTTGGGCTCGGCATCACGCTGCTTGGCGTCATCGGCGAGACGCAGTGGAGTCTCGAGCGCATTGCGGAGCTCAGACCCGGACAATCGATCTCGATCCGACGCTATGACCTTCAATTCGACGGCATGGCCACGCGCCAGGGCCCGAATTACCGTGACCTTGCGGCCCATTTCACGGTACGGCGCCACGGCGATTTCGTTGGTGTGATGGAGCCGGCAAAGCGCAATTTTCCTTCGCGGGCCACCGCCACGAGCCAAACTGCGCTCATGACCCGAGGCGTTTCCCAACTCTACCTGTCCCTCGGCGACGCAAATCCGGACGGCTCGCTCGCGGTGCGGCTCTATTACAAGCCACTGGTGTTGCTCATCTGGTTCGGCGCCCTGGTCATGGCCATCGGTGGTGTGCTGTCGCTCTCGGATCGGCGTCTGCGCGTGGGGGCGCCCAAACCGGCGCGGAGCAAGGCCGCACTGTCGCCAGCGGAGTAGGATCCTTGAGGCGTCTTCTTATCGTCGCACTGCTCACGCTTTTGGCTGTGCCGACTGCCATTGCTGTCGAGCCAGACGAAATCATCTCAGACCCGGCGTTGGAATCACGCGCCCGCGCGCTGTCCAAGGAACTGCGCTGCATGGTGTGCCAGAATCAGTCGATCGACGATTCCGATGCGCCGCTAGCGCACGACCTGCGTGTGCTCGTGCGTGAACGATTGCAGGCGGGCGAGAGCGACCAGCAGGTGATCGATTTTTTGGTCGCACGATATGGCGAGTTCGTGCTGCTGCGGCCGCGGTTTTCGTGGCATACCGCGCTGTTGTGGTTCGGTCCGGCAACGATCCTCATCATCGGAGCATTTGGGGTGCTCGTGTTGGCACGCCGCTACCGAGCCACTAGGGCGGCGGAGCAAGAAACGCTCACGGCGGCCGAAGCGGACCGGTTATCGGACATTTTGCGCGGCGGGCGACAATGAGCCGGTTGCGATAACTACTTGCAAACCTGCAGCTTTTCAGCCTGATCGACCTTACGAAGTTTTAATTTCGCCGACAGCGCGCGGTAAGGAAGCGCCCCCCATCTTGCTCAGGCAACGGGGCACCGCTCGGTGCCCCCGCACAGAACCATGGAGTGACCGATATGACTGCGAGCGTTCCCGCTCCGAAATCGCGCATCCTCTCCGCGCGTCGTCTCATTTTGCTGGCCGGCGTTGCCGGCCTCGGCGCGACCGTGCTGCTCGGCGGAGTTCTCCCGCGGCCGACCGACTCGGCTCTCAGCTCAGTCGCTTACGCGCAGGGCATTCAGCGCCCGATGGGATTTGCCGACATCGTCGAGAAGGTGAAGCCAGCTGTCATCTCGGTTCGCGTCAAGACTGCGGGCGGCGCCACAGTGATGGGCTTCGAGGGCGATTCGCCGTTCCCGCCAAACGTCGAACGCTTCTTCCGCCGCTTCGGCTCGCCGGAGGGACTTAATCCCGAGCAACCGCGCAGCAGGCCGCGCGAGCGCCTCGTGACCGGCCAGGGCTCCGGCTTCTTTATCAGCGCCGACGGTTACGCCGTGACCAACAACCACGTCGTCGATAAGGCCGATACGGTGGAGGTGACTGCCGACGACGGGAAAACCTACACCGCGAAGGTAATCGGTACCGATCCGCGCACCGACGTTGCACTTATCAAAGTCGAGGGCCGCAGCGATTTCCCGTATGTGCAGCTCGCCGACAAGGCGCCGCGCATCGGCGATTGGGTGCTGGCGGTCGGTAATCCATTCGGCCTCGGCGGGACCGTGACGGCCGGTATCGTTTCGGCGCGCGGCCGCGACATCGGGGCGGGACCGTACGACGACTTCATTCAGATCGATGCCCCGGTCAACAAAGGCAATTCCGGCGGGCCGACTTTCGATGTGGACGGCAACGTGATTGGCGTCAACACGGCCATCTTCTCGCCGTCGGGCGGTTCGGTCGGCATAGCTTTTGCGATCCCTGCTCCGACTGTGAAGACGGTCGTGGCCCAGCTCAAGGAGAACGGCAAAGTCACCCGCGGCTGGATCGGTGTGCAGATCCAGCCAGTCACCGCCGAGATCGCGGACAATCTTGGTCTGAAAACGCCGCAGGGCGCGCTTGTGGCCGAACCGCAGGCTAATAGCCCGGCCGCCAAGGCGGGCATCATGGCCGGTGACGTTATCACGGCCGTGAATGGCAGCCCGGTGAAGGACGCCAGAGACCTCGCGAGGCAGATCGGCAGTCTGGCACCGGGTTCGACCACGAAGCTGACGGTGTGGCGCAAGGGTGAGGAGAAGGCCTTCTCAGTTGCCTTGGGCGAATTGCCCAATCAGCGGGAGGCGCGCGGGACGGCGACGCCGGACTCCTCCGGCCCAGAAGGTACGGATGTGCCGCGGCTCGGCCTCACGGTCGTGCCGGCCGGCCAAGTCGCCGGTAGCGGCTCGGAAGGGGTAGTCGTCACCGAGGTCGACCCCAACGGGGTTGCCTCCGATCAAGGCGTCAAGACCGGTGATGTCATTCTCGAGGTGGGCGGCAAGAAGGTTGTCAATCCCTCCGATGTACGCAGCGCGCTGGGAGAAGCGCAGAAAGAGGGCAAGCGCACGATCCTCATGCGGGTGAAGTCGGGTGACGCGACGAGGTTCGTCGCGCTGCGCCTCGGCAAAGCCTGAGCGAGAATGGGGCGCACCGCCGGCATCCGTCGCCCCCGCCGGCGGTTCGAACCAGGGGGACGGGCTTCACGCCCGTCCCCATCTCCCTTCAGCTCAGCGGAGCGGGGCTGGGCCCGCATTTCTCGGCTCGTGTACTCGATCGGGTCCGCCGCCAGGACAGTGTGAAATAGTGCCGCTATGATTGATGCAGTCCAGTACGGTTCGACGGTAAGGAACGTCGCTTATCCGAGAGACGGTGGATTCAGCATGCGTCTTCTGATCATCGAAGATGACCGCGATGCCGCCGACTACCTGGTAAAGGCATTCCGCGAGGTCGGGCATGTTGCCGATTTGGCAGTGGATGGCGAGGAGGGGCTCGCCCACGCGCTCGACGGCCAATATGACGTGCTGATTGTCGATCGTATGTTGCCCAAGCTTGATGGGCTGGCGGTCATCGGCACGCTGCGAAGCAAAGGCATCGAGACTCCTGCACTCATTCTTTCCGCGCTGGGCCAAGTCGACGACCGGGTGAAGGGGTTGCGGGCCGGTGGCGACGATTACCTGCCTAAGCCCTATTCGTTCTCGGAGCTGCTCGCGCGTACGGAGGCTCTCGCGCGTCGGCGCGGCAGTCGGGAGGAAACGGTCTACCGTGTTGGCGATCTCGAACTCGATCGGCTATCGCACCAAGTTACACGCGCAGGTGACGAGATCGTGTTGCAGCCGCGCGAGTTCCGCCTTCTCGAATATCTCATGAAGCACGCCGGCCAAGTCGTGACTCGCACGATGTTGCTTGAGAACGTGTGGGATTACCATTTCGATCCGCAGACCAATGTCATTGACGTCCACATCTCGCGCCTGCGGTCGAAGATTGATAAAGGTTTTGCGCAGCCTCTGCTGCACACGGTGCGCGGCGCGGGATACATGATCCGCGACAGCAAATGACTCGTCATTCCCTGCCTCGTGCGGGATGACATGCGGGGGTGATGGATGACAGCGCTTGGCAAGCTGTTGCGCACGACCGCGTTCAAGCTGACGCTAGTTTATCTCACAGTATTCGCGCTGTTTGCCGCTTTCCTGCTCGCCTATTTCGCTTGGAACACGCGGCGGCTGATCACCGAGCAAATCACGCAGACGGTCGATGCCGAAATCACCGGCTTGGCTGAGCAGTATCGTCAGGGCGGCATCCGCCGCCTCGTTTTCGTCGTCGACGCGAGATCGCGCCGACCGGGATCGAGTCTTTATCTCGTGACGACGCGCGCGGGCGAGGGGCTGGCGGGCAACGTTGGATCGCTTGCGACCGGCATTCTCGAAACCTCCGGCTGGACGGAAACCGCCTATAGGCGCTTGGACGATCCCGATGGCGCAGAGCACCACGCCCTCGTGCGTGTATTTCAATTGCCGGCCGGGTTCCGTCTCCTGGTTGGCCGCGATCTCGAAGAGCGGGAGCGTTTGCACGATATCGTGCTCGCCGCAGGCCGATGGTCGCTGGCAATCGTCATCGTGCTCGGCGTTGCCGGTGGATTTTTCGTGACGCGACGGGTTCTCAAGCGCGTGGACGCCATGACGGAGACAACCCGAAAAATCATGGATGGCGATTTGGCCGGACGCCTGCCCATCGCCGGCACGGGAGACGAGCTCGATCGGCTTGCTAGCAATCTTAACGCCATGCTTGAGCGCATCGAGGCGCTCATGCGCGGCCTCAAGGAAGTATCGGACAACATCGCGCACGACCTCAAAACACCGCTGACGAGGCTACGCAACCGCTGCGAAGAGGCATTGCGTGTGGCCGAGGACGAATCCCAGTATCGGGCGGCGCTCGAGAGCACGATCGAGGAGTCGGAGGCGCTGATCCGCACTTTCAATGCACTACTCATGATTGCACGTGCGGAGTCAGGCCAGGCGCGCGACGGCATGGCTGAGATCGATGCGGCAGAGATCGCGCGAGGGGTAGGGGAGCTTTACGAGCCGCTCGCCGACGATAAGGGGATCCATCTTAAAGTCGAAGCGCCGACGGCGGCCCCCCTGCACGGCAACCGAGAGCTGATCAGCCAGGCACTTGCCAATCTGGTCGATAACGCGATCAAATACGGCGGTATTAATGGCGCCGATGCTGAGATCATCGTGACGGCACGGGGCGAGGGCGATCGCATCTTGCTTGCGGTCGCGGATAGCGGCAGCGGCATTCCTGCAGCTGACCGCGGTCGCGTAGTCGAGCGCTTCGTGCGCCTCGAACAGAGCCGCTCACAACCGGGTTCGGGGCTGGGACTGAGTCTTGCCTCCGCCGTGGCCCGCCTCCATGGCGGTGAGCTCAAGCTTGAGGACAACTACCCGGGGCTCAAAACCGTGATCTCGCTGCCGCGCGCAGGATCGGTCCCCCGGCCACCTGAGGCGTTAGGATAACGCCACTACCGCGCGGTGGACTCTAGCTTTCCATCGATCGGATCTGTGGGCATCGGGTGCCAATTGGGCAGCTGCGGGAGTTGGGTTCACGGCTTGAGGGTGGCGTTGTATTGCCACGGCGACTGCCCTGAGCCCTCGAGGCCTGACGAGCAGATCCGAGCGTAGGGACATGAACTCGCTGCACGGCTTACCCGACCATTCGCTTGTGCGACGGATCGCAGCGACGCCATGCCTGCACGAGGGCGAGGCGCGGACACGCGTCGCAGAGTGGTTCGCGGAAATCGCCGACGTGCCCGCTGGACAAACGCTGGCACGTCTCTGTGCCACCAACCCAAAACTCGAAGCGCTGCTGGCGGGCGTCGCGGGCGGTGCGCCCCATCTCTGGGATCTGGTGCGCGCCTCCCCGCAGCGGCTTCTCACGTTCCTTGAACGCGAACCCAAGGACTGCTTCGCGGACATTCTCGCGGACGCGAAGCGCGCGATGGCCACCATGCCCGACGAAACCGAGCTCATGCGCATCCTTCGGCGCATGAAGACGGAGGCGGCGCTGTTGTTTGGGCTCGCTGATATCGGCGGCGTTTGGCCAATAACGCAGGTGATCGAGCTGCAGACTGTGCTTGCGGATACGGCGATCGGCGCCGCGGTGGACTACCTGCTGGTGGGCGCACAGCGTCTGGGCCGGCTCAATGTCAATCCCGCGCATCCTGGGAATGGCTCTGGTTATATCGTGCTCGCGATGGGCAAGATGGGGGCGCGCGAGCTCAACTATTCGAGCGACGTCGATCTCATCATTTTTTATGACGCCGCTGCTTTCGCCGGGCGAAGCGAGCCCGCGACATTTTACGTGCGGCTGACGCGCTCACTGATGAAGCTTTTGCAGGAGCGCACTGCCGACGGCTATGTGTTCCGTGTCGATCTACGGCTGCGTCCGGATCCTGCCTCAACTCAGATCGCCATCTCCACCGCGGCCGCGCTCGACTACTACGAAAGCCGCGGACAGAATTGGGAACGGGCCGCGCTGATCAAAGCGCGGCCCTGTGCGGGCGATCTCGTGGCCGGGGAGGCTTTTCTCGCAGACCTCTCGCCGTTCATCTGGCGTAAATATCTCGATTTCGCGGCAGTCGCCGACGTGCATGCGATGAAGCGCCAGATACATGCGTATCGGGGCCACGACGCAATCGCGGTTGAGGGGCACAATATCAAGCTCGGCCGCGGCGGCATTCGCGAGATCGAGTTCTTCGCCCAGACGCAGCAACTTATCGCGGGTGGGCGATACCCGGAGCTGCGCATTAGAGCAACGCTGCAGACGCTCGACGCCCTCACCGACGGCGGCTGGATTGGCCAAGGTGTACGCGACGAGCTCGGCGCGGCTTACCGTTTCCTCCGAGTGGTGGAAAACCGTCTGCAAATGGTGGCCGATGAGCAGACCCATACGCTGCCCGCAGATCGGGATGCTCTGGAACGGTTTGTCCGCTTTGCCGGCTTCCCCGATCGAGACCCTTTCGCTCAGGCTCTGCTTCTTCATCTGCGCAACGTGCAGCGCCATTATGCGACCCTGTTCGAAAACGCGCCGGCAATCGAGGCTGGCCGCCGGCGTTTGCTCTTTCCATCGGAGTCGGACGATCGCGAAACGCTCGACCGCCTGGCTGAAATGGGGTTTCGCCGCCCGCCAGAAATATCCCCTCTTGTGCGGCGCTGGCAGACGGGAAGCTACGGCTCGCTCAAGAGCCAGTTCGCGCGCGGTCAGCTCGAGGAAATCGTTCCGTTACTGCTTGAACATTTTGCCCGCTCGGCGGATCCGGACAAGGCGGTCATTGGGTTCGACCGTTTTCTGGCCGGGTTGCACGGCGGCGGACGCCTGTTTTCACTGCTGCGGCAGAATCCCGATCTAATCGCGCTGATGGCGCTCGTGCTCGGCACCGCGCCACGGCTTGCCGACAGTCTGGCACAGTTTTCGGAAGTCATGGATGCGGTCATCGATCCGAGTTTTTTCGGCGCGCTTCCTGAACAATCCGAGCTTGCAGCCGCCCTCGAGCGGTCACTGCGCCAATCCGAATCCTACGAAGATTTTCTCGATCGCATCCGCATCTTCGCGCAGGAGCAGATGTTCCTGATCGGAACTCGCATTCTGTCCGGGACACTATCGGCTGAGCAGGCGGGAGAAGCCTTTGCCAGGCTCGCCGATACGCTCATCCGCTCGCTCCACCGCGTCATCGAAGATCAATTCGCGCGCTTGCACGGCCGCGTCGCCGGCCAGCAGACCGCCATCTTAGCGCTTGGAAAGCTCGGCGGACGCGAGATGACGGCAAGCTCGGACCTGGATCTCATTGTCATTTATGATTTCGATGCGGAGCGTCCAGAATCGGATGGACCTCGCCGGCTCCATGGCGCGCAATATTTTTCGCGGCTGACGCAGCGGTTGATCAGTGGTCTCACTGCCCAGACCAATCACGGATTGCTCTACCGAGTCGACATGCGCTTGCGTCCCTCTGGACGCTCGGGCCCGGTTGCCACCCAGATCGATGGTTTCGCGGCCTACCAGGACAACGAAGCCTGGACCTGGGAGCACTTGGCGCTCACCCGGGCGCGAGTCGTATCGGCCCCGTCGCAATTTGCCGCGCGCGTCGAGGAGGTCATCCGCGCTGTGCTATGCCGGCCGCGGGACGCCGATGTGATCGCAGGCGATGTCGTGGAAATGCGCAAGGCAATCGCAGCGGAGAAGGGCGACAGCGACCGTTGGAATCTCAAATACGTCGCGGGAGGGCTGATCGATATCGAGTTCATAGCGCAATATCTGCAACTCATCCATGCGGCGCAGACGCCCGACATTCTCGACCCATCGACGATTCAAGTACTCGACAAGGCATGGCGTCTGCGCGTGCTCAAGCCCGCGGACGCAGAGGTGCTGCGCCGGGCCGTGCGACTTTATCACGATCTCACGCAGGTTCTTCGCCTGTGCTTGTCCGGTCCCTTCGAGCCGAGGACGGCGGCACCGGAGCTCAGCAGGCTCTTGGCGCGCGCCGCGGACCTGCCGGATTTTGCCACACTCGATGCATTCGTCGCCGAGATGCAAGCCAAGGTGCGGGCCACTTTTAATCGGATCCTCGGCGCCTCACTGTGATCGGGAGCAAGGAGGCGCTGGCGAGGAGGGGCGTGACTCTTGCCTGCTCGCGCGTCGAGCGCCGCGTTCGGTGACTAAGCGGCGGCTTCGGCCAGCTCCTCCTTCTGCACGATCGTCCGGCTTATTGGCAGCCGCAGCAGCACCATTGTGCCGCGCCCGGGTGTCGAGCGGATGCGCATCGTGCCCTGATGAAGCTCCGTGAGGGATTTCGCGATCGCCAGCCCGAGACCCGAGCCCTGATGGCTTTTGGTGAGCTGACTCTCGACTTGCTCGAACGGCCGCGCGAGCCGCGCGAGTGCATCTTCGGGAATGCCGATGCCAGTATCGGCGATTGAGACGCTGACCCAGCCGCCCGCCGTCGCCCGCGCCCGTATCGTGATGCGGCCGCCTTCCGGCGTGAACTTCACGGCATTCGACAAGAGGTTCAGTATGATCTGCTTGAGCAGGCGGTGGTCCGCCGTCAAGCTGATGTCGCGCCTGATCCGGGCGGTGAGCTTTAGGCGCTTGTCGTTGGCGCGTCCAGACACTACGCGCATCGCGTCATTGAGGAAGGGCTCAAGATCGACCGATTCGGCATCGAGCCGGATGCGCCCCGCCTCAATCTTGGACATATCGAGAATGTCGTTGATCACGTCGAGCAGGTATTGCCCGCTTTGATGGATGTCGCTGCAATATTCTCGATACTTATCGGACCCCAAGGGACCGAACATCGACGATTCCATGATCTCGGAGAATCCGATAATGGCATTAAGGGGGGTGCGCAATTCGTGGCTCATGTTGGCGAGGAACTTAGACTTCGCTTGATTGGCTTCCTCCGCGCGGGTTTTCTCCTCGGCATATTTCTCAGCAAGGTCGGCAACTTCCTCGGCTTGCCGCTCCAGTTTTTGTTGCGAGTGGCGCAGGTCCGCAACGGTTGCCATCAGGCGCTTCTCGCTCTCCATCAGTTTTTCTTCGTGCCGCTTGATATTCGTGATGTCGGTCCCGACCGAGACATAGCCGCCATCCTTGGTGCGCCGCTCGCTGATGTGCAACCAGCGCCCATCGTCCAGCTGAGCTTCGAATGTGCGCGCACCGGGACTTTGACCCTCGCTGGTGACTTTCGAGCGCACCACGGGCTTGCGTCCCGCCGCCACAACCGATTCGTAGGGGGCGCCAGCCTTGATGGCTTCGTCCGGTAGGTTGTGGAGTTCCTGGAAATTCGAATTGCACAACACCAGGCTATTCTGTGCGTCCCAGACCACGAACGCCTCGGGAATCGTCTCAATGGCATCGCGCAGCCGCAGGTCTGCTTCGACTGTGCGCTCCACCAGGGTCTTCTGTTCGGTAATGTCCACGGCGATGCCGATGAGATGCGGGCCGCTATCGCCGGATTGTTGGACTAGCTCGCAGCGCGCACGCAGCCATACCCAATTGCCGTTGGCATGACGCATACGGAAGGCATGGTCGACCAAGGTGGCTGTGGCATCGGCGAGCTGGGCAGCGAGTCCGTAGAGGTCGATATCCTCGGGATGGACCAGGCCGTTGACCTCACCGAAGCTCAACAGCGTGTCGCGCGGCTTTAGGCCCAAAATCGCAAACATGGAATGCGACCAGAATATGCGGCCGCGTGCCAGATCCCAGTCCCACAACCCGCAACGCCCGCGATTGAGCGCGGTATCGATGCGCGAGCGGACCGTCTCATAGATCTGGTCGGCTTCGCGCGCCCGCGTCGCCTGCCAGTGGAACGCGAAGCCGAGAATGAGGACCACGAAGCCGGTGGTGGCGGAGAGTGTGACGGTTAAGGCAGTATCAGAGGCCCACGCTGCCAGCGCGTCGGCGCGCCCATGTACGATTGCAAGCTCGCCGTTTGACCAAACGCTGCGCACGGTCCCATAGGCCAAGCTGCCATCAGCAAGCGGAATTTCCAAAACGCCGGCAGCAGCTCCAAAGGTAGTCAGCGGCTGTGTGGGACCGAGGACGTCGATCAGTCGGCGTCCGACCATGCCAGCCTCAAGCGGTGCCGTGACGCTGGCGGTGCCGTCGGTATTCCTGACAAGCTCGTAGCGGATGCCGGCAATGATCATGCCTTCGCCGTTGGCGAGGAGCACCTGACGCCCCGGCGCACGCGCCCATGACGGAATCATTCGCTCGAGCTCGCCCTGCAGCCGGCGCTCCGGCTTGTCGCCCTTGGGCTGCTCCAGCCGTTCGAGTCGGCCGACGAGGAAATCAGCGGTGCTTTCGATCTGCTTGAGAACCTCGCTGATTGCCTCGCGACGATGATCGAGTACCTGCACGACCGCGCCGACGCAGATCGTCAAGAGAAAGGCGATGATCAGTGCCGGCACCGCGCGTCGCAACGCCGGCTCAGCAGTGAGCAACCGCCGATAGGCGGGCTTGGCGATCGACTGAGCTAGTCCTTTGATGGAATCAGAACTTACAGACGCGCTCGCGACTTCGGCGCGCGCCATGCCTCGCCTCCGTTCGGGTCCCCATCACCTTCATCGAAGGATGTGCCGCATCTCTCCGAATCAGTTTTCATTGGAATCGAAAGATGGCGATTTGTCGAGAGCCTCATTAACGAATTTGCAAGAATGATGAATCCAAGCCTTGTCTTTGATCGGCAAAGCGTTTCGGCCGGAAATGAAAAAATTAAGTGTTCCCGTTTCGTGCCGCCAGCCGATCAGTGCTGGGCAAGCGCGCGTTGCACGATGTCATCTACGTCGGGCGAGAGCGAAGGCGCCGCCGCGACCCGTCGCAGGGCGGCCTGCGCATGCGCGCGCCGCATCGGCTCGAGCATGCGCCAATTCTTGAGAGCCGATACCAGGCGGGCCGCGAGTTGGGGATTCCTCGGATCGATGGCTAGTACTGTATCGACGATGAAGTCGTAGCCCCCGCCGTCCGCGCGGTTGAATTCCTTCTGGTTCGCTAGCGCGAAGGCGTGGATCAACGCGCGCACGCGGTTGGCATTGGCAAACGAGAAGGCCCGGTGCGCGGTCAGAGACTTGACGCGGTCGAGGGTTGCCAGTTCAGGAATGGTCGCCTGCAGAGTGAGCCATTTGTCAACGATCAGCGGATCGTCGGCATACCTGGTGTAGAAATCTGCGAGCGCGGCCGCGCGCTCCGGCACATCGCAGAGCGACAGCGTCGAAAGCGCCGCCATCCGGTCGGTCATGTTGTCGGCTGCCTGGTATTGCCGGGCAGCCACCGAAATGGCCTCCCCCCGGCGCGTTGCCACCATGAGATCGAGACAAGTATTGCGCAGTGCGCGCCGGCCGGCGCTGGCAGCATCGGGTCGGTAAGGTCCGCTTTCGGAGAGTCGGCGATATTGGTCGAAGAGGGGCCCGGCAAGGTGCTCGCCAAGCACGCCGCGCAAGGCGGTGCGAGCTTCGAACACGGCGTCTGGATCGACGTCGCGACCAATCTCGCGGGCGATGTCCGCCTCGCCAGGAAGGGTCAACGCGAGCGCGACGAAAGCCGGTTCAAGCCGGCCATCGTTGAGTGTCACGTGGAATGCGTCCAGTAGTCCCGGATCTGTGCGCGCTGCGCGGCCGGCTTGGAAAGCGGCCGTGTTGTCGACCAACAGCCGCGTGGCGAGCGTCTGCAGCGCCTGCCATCGGTTGAACGGATCAGCATCGTGCGCGGCGAGGAACCGCAGATCGTCCGCGCTCAGATTGGCTGAAAGCTTGATCGGCGCTGAAAAGCCCCGATTGAGCGAGGCAACAGGCGGCTGCGCAACACCTGCGAACAGAAAGCTCTCGGTGGGCTTGGTCAGAGTGAGTACGCCGCGTTCGATGGTGCCGCCATCGATGGACTTGAGCGGTAGCTCGTGCCCATCGCGGCCAACGAGACCGACGGCGAGTGGGATGACCATGGGGGCCTTGCTGGGCTGTCCGGGCGTCGCGGGAATGCTTTGGGCAAGGTCGAGCCGAAAGGTTTTGGCACCGGCATCGTAGCTGCCGGTCGCGACGACCTCGGGCGTGCCCGCTTGCGAGTACCAAAGCATAAATTGCGTGAGATTCGCGCCTGCGATATCGGCGAAACACTGCACGAACTGCTCGACTGTCGCCGCCTCACCATCGTGGCGGCTGAAATACAGATCCATTCCCTTGCGGAAATGCCCCGGGCCGAGCAGCACCTTGAGCATGCGCACGACCTCGGCGCCTTTCTCGTAAACCGTCGCTGTGTAGAAATTATTGATCTCGCGATAGACCACAGGCCGCACAGGATGCGCGAGCGGACCTGCGTCCTCGACGAATTGGTGGGTGCGCAGGCCGCGCACGTCAGCGATACGCTCGACCGCGCGTGAACGCTGATCGGCAGAAAACTCCTGATCGCGAAAGACCGTCAGTCCCTCTTTAAGGCAGAGCTGGAACCAGTCGCGGCACGTGATGCGGTTGCCGGTCCAATTGTGAAAGTATTCGTGGGCGACGATCGCCTCGATACGTTCGAAATCTGCGTCAGTGGCGGTTTCCGGCGAAGCGAGAATGTATTTGTCATTGAAAATGTTGAGACCCTTGTTTTCCATCGCACCCATGTTGAAATTGGAGACCGCGACGATCATGAAAATGTCCAGATCGTATTCGCGGCCGAACGCGGTTTCGTCCCAACGCATGGCGCGCTTGAGCGAATCCATGGCATAGACGCAACGCCGCTCCTTGCCAGGCTCGACATAGATGCGCAGCGTCACCTCGTGTTCCGACATGGTGCGGAATCGATCCTCGACGCAAGCGAGCTCCCCGCCGACGAGGGCGAAGAGATACGACGGCTTGGGAAACGGATCGTGCCACACCGCAAAATGCCGCGTGGTGCCCGGCACCTCGCCCGACGCGACGGGATTGCCGTTGGCGAGCAGCACAGGGGCTTCAGTCCTCTCGGCCTCGATGCGGGTGGTGTAGACCGCCATTACGTCTGGACGATCGGGAAAATAGGTGATGCGGCGAAAACCTTCGGCCTCGCATTGCGTGCAATAGATCGCGCCGGAGCGGTAAAGCCCCGAGAGTTGGGTGTTGGCAGAGGGATCGATGACGGTTTCGATATCGAGCCGCAACCTGCGGTGTGGCGGCTGCGCAATGGTCAGCCGGTCCGGCGTTGCGACGAACTGATCGGGCGGCAGCGCGACGCCGTCGAGTTTCAGGCTCCGCAGGTTGAGTGCATCGCCGTCGAGCACGAGCGGGGCCGGCGCGCCGCTCCCGCTGGGACGCAGCGTCAGCGTTGCCCGGACCCGGCTCGCCGTCGCATCAAGCGAAACGTCGAGTTCCACCGTCTCGACCAGCCAATCGGGCGGCCGGTAATCCTCAAGACGTACGGGGCGGGCTTCTTCGGTGCGCATGTCCGCTCCAACTGCGTGTGTGTCTCCACGAAGTCCGTGCGTGGACCGCGAGGTAGCCTGCGTGGAGATGCTGGATGAAGTCGGTTGTTGCTTATATATCCTCGGTCCGCTCCCCTGCTTTAATGGCTTTCCAGCAAGCCGCAAGCCGTTGTATGGGTGCGCCAACAATACGGGAGGAATGTGATGAGGACGCTGCGCGCAATCTCCTTGGCGTTAGCCGGGATGGCCTCGCTACTCGGCACATCGGTGGCCGCCTTGGCACAAAACTATCCCAACCAGGTGGTGCGCATTGTCATTCCTTTCTCTGCTGGCAGCATCACCGACGGGCTGGCGCGCATTCTCGCCGACAAGCTTGCCGAGGTGTGGAAGCAGCAGGTCATTGTAGAGAATCGGCCCGGGCTACCCGGCACGACGGGAGTGGCCAAAAGCCCACCGGACGGGTACACATTGATGCTGACCTCGAATGGGCACACCATCGCCGGCGCGATTAACAAGAACATTCAGTTTGATCCGGTGAAGGACTTCGCGGGGGTCTCGCGGGTTGCGTCGGTGCCACTGGTTGCGATCGTCCCGCCCGAGCTTTCAGCCAAGACGCTCAAGGAGTTCATCGCGCTCGCCAAAGAGCGACCGGGCCAGCTCAACTTCTCCTCCGCAGGTGTTGCCAGCACGTCTTATCTGTCTGCTGAAATTTTCAAGCAGGATGCCAGCATTAACATCGTGCACATTCCATACAAAGGCGCGCCCGAGGCCACGACTGCCGTCATCCGCAACGACGCGCAGATGTATTTTGCGCCAATCCCGGCGACTCAGGAGTTGACCGCAACGGGAAAGGTGAGGGCGCTGGCTATCAATTCCGCCAAGCGCGTTCCGCAACTACCCGAGGTGCCGACCGTCGCGGAGACGTTGCCGAATTATAAATATGAGTCGTGGTTTGGCGTGTTCGCGCCTGCCGGAACGCCAGAACCGATCCTCACGAAGGTGAGCGAGGACATAGCCAAGGTTCTTGAGGTGCCGGACGTAAAGGAGAAATTGCTTGCGCAAGGATCGATCCCGGCACCGACCACGCCAAGCGAGTTCGATGCGATCAACAAGGCAGACACCGAGCGTTACGGAAAGATCCTCAAGGAGGCCGGCATCACGCCGCAGTAGCGCCCCGTCGAAAATGGCCGCGCATCGGCGCAGGATCGCCAGCAACGGTTTCCGTGGCTTGATGGGGCATGGCTCATGCGTGCCATGGTGCTGGAGAGGCCGCGTACGCCCCTCGTCATGCGCGAGCGGCCGGAGCGCGCGCCGGCGGCCGGCGAAATCCTGATCGAGGTCGCAGCGTGCGGCGTCTGCCGCACCGATCTGCATGTCGTCGACGGCGAACTGCCAAATCCGAAACTTCCGATCGTTCCGGGTCACGAAATCGTCGGGCGGGTGGCGACGATTGGGGCAGGGGCGGCAGAATTGACGCTGGGCGAGCGGGTTGGTGTTCCCTGGCTCGGCTCGACCTGCGGTGTCTGCAGCTATTGCCGCAGCGGGCGGGAGAATCTCTGCGATCGAGCAATATTTACCGGCTACACGCGCGATGGCGGCTATGCCACGCACGCCCTGGCAGATGCGCGCTACTGTTTCCCATTGCCGCAACGGCCGGACGACGCCGAGGTCGCCCCGCTGTTATGTGCCGGCCTGATCGGCTGGCGCAGCTACCGCATGGCGACTGCAGCCGAGCAGCTAACCGGAGCGGCCCGCCTAGAGGCGCTCGGCCTTTACGGGTTTGGCGCCGCCGCGCACATTCTGGTCCAAGTCGCTGCCTGGCAGGGCCGCCGCGTCTACGCGTTCACCCGGGTTGGCGATGAGGCGGCGCAAGTATTTGCGAAATCTCTTGGCGCGGTTTGGGCCGGCGGCTCGGACGAGATGCCTCCCGAGCCGCTCGATGCCGCGATTATCTTCGCGCCCGTAGGCCCGCTCGTCCCCCTGGCGCTGAAGGCCGTAAAGAAAGGTGGGCGCGTGGTCTGTGGGGGCATCCACATGTCGGACATTCCAAGTTTTCCCTATCGGCTGCTCTGGGAGGAGCGGCACATCGTCTCGGTCGCCAACCTCACACGGGTGGATGCGCGCGAATTTTTGGCGCTGGTGCCGCAGGCCGGCGTGAAGAGTGAAGTGACCCGCTATCCCCTCGCAGCCGCCAACGACGCGCTTGTCGATTTGCGCGCCGGTCGCCTGCAAGGCGCAGCCGTACTGATACCCTGATCGCGGCAGCCCGCGTCAGAGCTAGTGCGGCGGCGGTGCCGGCTCCGCATGACCGATCGCGCGCTTGATCGACGGGAAGCGCAGGCGCAGGGCCCGTTCCACTTCGTCCACCTTGTCGTGCACATCCGCGACTTTGAGTATGGGATCGACCAGGCAGTGAAAATTGACGATCTCTCCGTCGTCGGCTGCGCGTACGCGCACGTCATGGATCGCGCCGACGAATCGAACCTTGGTCGCGATCTCGATCAGCGCCTCGCGCACCGCCGCGACGCGTGCGGCTGGGGCTTCGCGGCCGGGCTCGTCGAATGGCTGCAACGGCTCGATATGGGTTTCGACCTCGACGCCTGGGCCCAACTCCTCGCGGATGGCCTCTTCGAGCCCAGTGGCGATCTCGTGTGCCGCGCCGATGGCAAGGGCGCCATCCACCTCGAGATCGAGTGAAACCGCAAGTCGTCCGCTGATCGCATGTACGGTGACGTGGTGAGCCGCGAGCGCGCGGTTGCGCGCAATCACCATGACGCGCTCGAGTACCGTCTCGTCGTCCAGCGCCCGCGGGTTGGTGGTGACCGTCACCTCGGCGACGGGACTGTCGGCGCGTATTGCCTCAACGATGCGCTGTTTGAGCGTCGCCAAGCGGTCGAGCGGCAGCGTGCGGCTGACCGCAACCTCCAGATCGATGAACAGCACGTTGCCGACCTGCCGCACACGCAGCCTATCGATTGCGACCACGCCTGGAATGCGGGTCACCGCCGCAGTGATCTTCCCGGCCGCTCCAGGCGGGGCGGTATCGGTCAGCGTGTCGATGGTACGCCGTCCGAGCCGCCATCCGGCGATACAGATGACCAGCGATACCGCCAGCGCCGCCACGGAATCGGCGGCCGTGTAGCCGAGCGCGATCCCAAACAGCCCGACCAACACCGCTAAGGACGACCACATGTCGGAATCGAAATGCAGCGCGTCCGCTTCGAGCGCATGACTCGAGGTCTCTTCCGCTGTTCGATAAAGCACTCGCGAGCGCAGGAAATCGACCACGATGGAGAGCACGATCACCGCGAACGCCCACGGCGTCGCCGCCACCTCCGGCGGTTCCGCGCTGATGAGTCGCTTCGTCGCCTCCCAAATCACGATTCCCGCAAGAATAAACAGCAGCGCGGTCTCGGCGAGCGCTGAGACGCTCTCGATCTTGCCGTGGCCATAATGGTGCTCGGCGTCGGCGGGCTTGCCCGAAGTCCGCACGGCAAAATACGTCATCACGGTAGCACCGAGGTCGATGAAAGAATGGGCCGCTTCCGAGAGGAGCGCGAGCGAACCGCTCATGACCCCGATCACGCCCTTCGCCGTCGTTAAACCAGCCGACGCGGCAATCGAGGTGAGTGCAACCCTCTGCTTGACGTCCGACATCATGCGCCTCTGCGGTGCGACGTAACGATTGGGGTGGCGCGCGTCAATGCAGCGGAACATATCCGTTGCGGTTGCAAGTTCAGCTTCAGCAACGGAATGCAAATGAGTTGCATGTGAGGCTCGGCGCAGCAGGAGAGCTCGTCATGGCTCGCAAGAGCCGATATGCGGCTTCCCATCCGCGCCAGTAGAGTCGTAGAAGAGCTATAAGGTACGCCGCGCTTAGTGAAATGGGCTGCTGTTCCAGCGACCGGAAAAGGTATGGGTTCGAACGATCTGGAGCGCAAATTCTGCATCGCCCCGATGATGGA